>ERZ1066122.209-NODE-209-length-65672-cov-9.024186_pt1 | contig 65672 bp, 68 predicted proteins | sample MGYA00382769_ERZ1066122 | MGnify/ENA primary metagenome ERZ1066122 (study PRJEB33369, sample SAMEA5778352) | biofilm metagenome | biome: Industrial cooling water; feature: Water cooling tower basin; material: Biofilm | place: United Arab Emirates | collected... | reverse complement strand
AATGATACGGCGACCACCGAGATCTACACATTGCGCACGCCTGCGAAGGCCGCGCGCACTTCGGCCACAAAGCTTTCGGGATAGATGACGTTCGCAGGCTCGGTCGCAAGGTCGCGCGATAGCGTAACGCCTTCGGCCAGCGCGGCATGGCGTTCGGTAAACAGGTTGTTCGCAAGGCGGCCCTCGCTGCTGTAGACAGAAACCGGTGTTACCGGCGGAGTGGTCTTGCCAACGGTTTTATAGCGGTCGAAGCGATATTGGCCGAGTGCGAAGCCCAGCGCGACTTCGGCAGCGGCATCCTTGCCCAGGCTACCCGCGATGGAAATCGGTGCCGCCTCGTCCTTCAGATCCTGCGCAATCTTGCCGCCTGCATTGCGATAGCGCTGCATTTCAGGGGCATCGCCGCCTGCGCCGACCAGATGGATGCGCGGATGCTGGCCAATGCCGCGTAGCGTTAGGCTGCTTCCTGCCTTACCCTCGAACTTGGCCGAGGCAATTGCTGCTTCAACCGCAGGACGCAGCGCGGGATCGAGCGCGTCGGCGGGCAGTTTTGCATCAGTCATGATGATCGCAATTGCGTTGTCCGCGCGGTTGGCAGTGCCCAGCGCGAAATTGATCGGCCGCACTTCGCTATTCTTCACCGTTGCCGGCGCAATGCCCGATCCGATGACGCTGGTCTGCGCGACGGCGGGGGTGGCAATTCCGCCGAGCAAAAGGGCGGGGGCAAGAGCGATAAAGTGGCGACGCATTGGGGGCTATCCTTTCCCTGATTCTTAGATATGTCGTCGATGTAAAGCCTTGGCGCATTGATACAAGGTCACATTTTCGGGGAGAGTTTATGCGTAAGGCATTGGCGGGTTTATTGATATCGATTGCACTGCTGGCGGTAGCCGCGCTGGTCTGGGAACCGCTGGTTGCCAGCGAAGCAACGCCCCCGGCCAAGCGCAGCTATGATGTTGAAATTGCCCGCGACGATTTCGGCGTACCGCATATCAAGGGGAAGACCGATGCCGACACCGCCTATGGCCTTGCCTATGCCCATGCGGAGGATGATTTTTCGACGATAGAAGAGGTCGTTGCGATGACGCGCGGCCGTTATGGCGCGCTTGCTGGGCAGGAGGGTGCGCAGGTCGATTATGTCTACCACCTGCTCGGTGTGCGCGACACGGTGACGCGGCGCTATGGCGAAATCCCCGCTGATGTGCGCGCGATGCTCGATGCCTATGCGGCAGGGCTCAATCATTATGCGGCGAAGCATCCGGGCGAGGTGCGGCTGTCAAAGCTGTTTCCCGTAAACGGGCAGGATATTGTCGCAGGGTTCGTGCTGCGTGCGCCCTTTTTCTACGGGCTCGACAGCCATATCGGTGCGTTGGTGGAGGGCAAGCCGCCGCCGCGCGAGAAAGCCGCACCAATGCCGGCGGGCACGCGCAATACCCCGCGCAATACGCCTTTGGGCAAGGATGCCGACATGAACGGCTCCAACGCCTGGGCCATTGCGCCGAGCCGCATGGCCGATGGCAAGACCTGGCTGATTTCCAACTCGCACCAGCCACTGGAGGGGCAGGTTGCCTGGTACGAAGCCGTCGTCCATTCGGATGAAGGGCTGCAAATGGCAGGCGCGCTGTTCCCCGGATCGCCCTTTGTGTTGCTGGGGCATAACCGGCATCTGGGCTGGACGAACACCGTCAACCGGCCCGACCTCGTCGATACCTACAAGCTGGTGGTGAGCGAAAGCGGGGATACCTATCGCTATGATGGCAAGTGGCTGCCATTGCAGAAAAAGCGTGTCTGGCTGCCGGTGAAATTCGGCCCCTTTGCGGTGCCGGTGCCGCAGACCGTCTATCGTTCAGTGCATGGACCGGTGATCAAAAACGACAATGGCTATTTCGCGATCCGCTATGCGGGCATCGACAATGTGAAAGCGGTCGAGCAATATTATCGCAATACCAAGGCGACCAACTGGGACGAATGGACCAAGTCGATGTCGATCGGCGGGATCACGGGCACCAATTTCATCTATGCCGACAAGACGGGGCGGATTGCCTATATCTACAATGCGCTGTTCCCGGATCGCGCACCGGGGATCGATTATACCAAGGTCTTGCCGGGCGACACGTCGCGATGGGTGTGGAAGGGGCCGGTCGGCTTCGATGCTTACCCCAAGATTGTCGCGCCAGCCTCGGGCTTTGTGCAGAATGCCAACAACACGCCCTATCTTGCCGCAGGGCCGGGGTCGGAGCTCGATCCCGCCAAAATCTCCCCCTATCTGGGTGTCGAACTGGGCATGACCAATCGGGGCCTGCAGGGGACGGCGCTGGTGATGGCGGACAGCTCGATTACGCCGGAGGAACTGCACGCGATCAAGATGAACATGCGCTACACCAGGGCAGGTTGGGTGAAAGGCTGGATGGACAGACTGTTGGCCGTCGATACGCGCAAAGCCCCTGTCCTCGCCGCCGCGCAGAAATTGCTCGCGACGTGGGACTGGTCGAGCGATGGCGTGGGCCGCGCCGATGCGCTGGCCGAGGGGCTGATCCGGCAGGCCGCACGCGCCAGCTATCGCGGCGATCCGCTTCCCGATGCAGGCAAGACGTTGAAAGAAGTGGTGGACGAGTTCCAGAAACGCTTTGGCCGGATCGATCCGGCACTGGGTGACATCCAGCGGCTGCGGCGCGGCAATGTTGACTTGCCGGTTTTGGGCGGCACCGATACGCTACGCGCAACCACCATGTGGGATCGCGACCAGCCCGACGGCAAGTTCCGCGTCCGGCATGGCGACAGCTTCATCATGTTGGTGCGCTGGGACGCGCAGGGCAATGTGCTGTCAGAATCGATCCAGCCCTATGGCGCTGCGACCAACCGGCCATCATCGCCGCACTATACCGACCAGATGAAGCTGTTCGTGGCGGGGAAATACAAGCCCGTACATTTCGAATGGGCAGACGCGGTGAAGGTGGCGAAGCGGCGGTATCGGCCGTAACTGATCTCTGTAATTTCACCGTAGTGCTGAGCTTGTCGAAGCACGCCTCGCAGATTTGCGCCAGGTGGCAAAGCGCCCTTCGACAGGCTCAGGGCTACGGTGATATTTATGCGCCGTCTGGTTAACCAGCCGCACCCTGCAACAGCTTCATCGCCTGCATCGACTGCTCGCCACCCGACTGTGGCACCAGTTCGCCCGCACGGTCGCTAATTTGCGCAAAATTTGCGGCAACGCCTTCAGGCGAAAGGTCGTCGCCAGACAGCAGCATCCCCTGCGTCATCGTGACATGCGCGGTGTGGAAGAATCCTGCGCCTGCACCCATGATCGTGTTGGTCGGTGCATCGTCCGATACGAGGAACAGTGCGGCAGGCACGACATTGACGGGGTCGAACATCGCGAAGGCAGCGGGCGGGAGAATGTCTTCGGTCATCCGCGTCGCGGCAATCGGCGCAATCGTGTTGCACTTCACATTATATTTCGCGCCTTCAAGATAGAGCGTCTTGGTGAGCCCGGCGAGCCCCAGCTTTGCCGCGCCATAATTGGCTTGGCCGAAATTGCCGTAGAGGCCGGTCGATGACGCGGTCATCAGGATGCGGCCATAATTCTGCTCGCGCATCAGATCCCACACCGCCTTGGTGCAGTTGGCACTGCCATTGAGGTGGACATCGACGACCAGGCGGAAATCGGCCATTTCCATCTTGGTGAAGCTCTTGTCGCGCAATATGCCTGCATTGTTGATCAGGATGTGGACGCCGCCCCAGGCCTCTTTAGCCTTGGCGACCATTTCGACCATCTGCTCATATTCGGTGACGCTGCCGCCGTTCGACATGGCCTCGCCGCCTGCCGCCTTGATCTCTTCGACCACTTTCAACGCAGCATCCGAATGGCCAGTGCCATCGCGCGCGCCGCCGAGATCATTGACCACAACCTTGGCACCGCGCTTCGCAAGCTCAAGCGCATAGGCACGGCCCAGCCCGCCGCCTGCACCGGTCACTATGGCGACTTTGTCCTGAAAGTTGATCGTCATGGCACATTCTCCGGTTACAAGGCGTTTATAGGATTGTCGGGATCGGCCGCACCGAATCCCGATATTGCGGCGCGGATTGGCACGGACCTTAGGTTTACGCAAGCGTAAAGCATGGGAACATGGCCGAGCGGGCTGCTGTAAAAAAATTGTAACAAAAACGCAGTTGTGATGTCACAATAATGTCATCAAATTGTTGTTTTGGCATCGCAACGCTAGCTCCTCGAGAATCTCCTTCATGTCCCTTTACCATTTTCGCTTCGCCGCCGCCTTGCTTTCGGCCACCGCCCTGTCAGCTACGCCAGCCTTTGCTCAGGATGAGGCGGCCGAGATCGAAGCGCTTAAAGCTGAGGTTGCGGCATTGAAGGCACAACTCGCCGATATTTCGGCCAAGCTCGATAAGGTCGCTGCCCCCGCGCCCGTCGTCAAGTCGACTACGCCCGCACCTGAAAAGGCGGCCGCCGAGAAAAAGGCTGGTCCCGAAATAAAGTTCAAGGGCGCGCCAGAAATCTCGACTGCCGATGGCTGGAGTTTCAAGCCACGCGGGCGCATCCATTATGATACAGGCTATGTCAGCGCGCCCGGCGCGTTCCAGAGCCGCAACCTGGGCCTGAACAGCCGTGTGCGCCGCGTCCGCTTGGGTGCGGAAGGCTCAATGCCCGGTGGCTTCGGCTATAAGGTGGAGGCTGATTTCGCCAATAGCAGCGTCAATTTTGCCGAGGTGTTTTTGAGTTACACCGACGACAATCTGGGCGTGAAGATCGGCAATTTCGACACGCTGAACGGCTTTGAGCAGATCAGCAGTTCGAACAACACCAGTTTCATCGAACGTGCGGCGTTCAACGACGCGTTCCTCAACAGCCGTCGTCTGGGCGCGTCAGTCGCATGGGTCAGCGATGACAAGGATGTGCGGCTGGAGGGCGGTTTGTTCGCCGCGCACAGTATCGACAGCAGTTTCGATAATGACGGGTGGATCGGTGCCGCGCGGCTGGTTTATGCGCCAGAGGCCTTTGGTGGACGCCTGCATATGGGGCTCAATTACCAGTATCGCGATTTTGCCTCGAACAATGGCGGCGTTGCCTCTACGGGCGTCAACACACCCTCGGTCAACCAGCTCGCCCGCTATCGCGCACGGCCCAACAGCCAGCTGACCGATATCCGCTTTGTCGACACCGGCAGCTTCGCGGCCAAAAGCGACCGGATTATCGGTGTCGAACTCGCTGGCATTTTCGACAGCCTGTATTTTGCGGGCGAGGCGCAATGGCTGAAGGCCGATGCCTATGCCGCAGGCGACCTGGCAGCGGGGCTGGACGCATTTAGCGGCGGCAATGTCGCGGTAACACCGACCGGCGATCCGGCATTTTTCGGCATGATGGCCGAGGTCGGTTATTTCCTGACCGGCGAGACACGCGGCTACAAACATGGCGAGGGCGTCTGGAACCGGACGACGGTGAAGAATCCCGTCAGCAGCGGCGGGCTTGGCGCGTTCCAGATCGCCGGGCGTTATGAATATCTCGACCTTGATGACAGCGCGCTGAAAAATGGCCTGACCAACAATTTCAACACCGGCACGACCACGCTGGCGGCACTGAACAGCAGGCTGGGACGTGGCGGCACGCAGACCAGCTATATGCTTGGGCTGAACTGGATCCCCGTCGATTATGTGCGCTTCCTGTTCAACTATGTCCATGTTGATGTAGAGGGCGGACCTATAGCCATTTCGGCAAAGCCGCTGGCAACGCAGCCTGTCGATCAGCGCGGCTATGGCGTCGATGTGTTCGCCGCCCGGATGCAAATCGAGTTTTGACGGGATAGCGGGATTTCCCCCTATTGAAATCTCCTGCACGCTTTCCCATCTGCGCGGCATCGGGGAAGGGTTGAAAAACCTGGAGAATAAAAATGGTTCGTTATGCTTTTCTGACGGCAGCGGCGCTGGCGTCTGTTGCTGTGCCCGCAGCGGCGTTCGCCAAAGACCATGCTGGTGCACATGTGGCTCCCTATGCGCCGATCACCAAGGCAGAGGTTGAGGCTGCCCAGACCGCCTGGGGCAACGCTCTGGTCGCGATTTCGACCGAAAATGACACCAAGGGTCTTGCCGCCGCGACGAAGCTGGCGGGTGAAGTGCTCGACAGTGCCTATGCCTACAATATGGGTCCGGTGCTGTTCAAACCGACGCTGACCGAAGCGCCGCAGACATTCCGCACGACCCGCGATGGCGCGCTGGCCTATTTTGTAGGCGGCAATTCGGCCTATCCGAAGGACAAGGGCTTTGCGCTCAACAACTGGCGTTCGGTGAAGGTGGAAAATGCCGACATCATCATCACCGGCGACACGGCGATTTCGATGGGCAATGTGATGATCACCAACGCCAAGGGCGAAACAACCACCGTCGATAAGACATGGGCATGGGTGCGCGATGGCGAAGGCAAGCTGCGCATCGTGCTGCACCACAGCTCGCTGCCTTACAAGACAAAGTAACCTCAAAAAAGCGGGGCGCTGCCGGATTGGCGGCGCCCCTTATTTTTTATCGAGCGAATAACCTTCGGACCGCACAGTCCTGATCGGATCACCAGCAAGGCCTGCTTTTAACGCTTTCCTCAGGCGGCCGACATGAACATCGACGGTGCGCTCGTCGATCTCGGCATCGCGGCTCCAAACCCCGTCGATCAGTTGCGCGCGTGACAGCACGCGGCGGGGCCGTTCGAGGAAATAGCGAAGCAACCGGAATTCGGTGGGCCCCATATCGATCGGCTGCCCGCCCGAACTGACGCGGTGCGCGACAGGATCAAGCTCGACGCCCTCAAAACTCAGCACCTGGCCTGCAGCAGCGGGCTTTGCGCGGCGGAGCAAGGCCTGCACGCGGGCAACCAGTTCGCGGGGGCTGAACGGTTTGGTGACATAATCATCGGCGCCGGTTTCCAGCCCGCGAACACGATCTTCCTCGGCGCTGCGCGCAGTCAGCATAATGATCGGAATTTGGGCGGTATCTTGCCCCCGGCGCAGACGGCGGCAGACCTCTATTCCGGGAACCTGCTCGATCATCCAGTCAAGGATGATGACGTCGGGCGGAACCTCTGCGGCGCGCAGCAGCGCTTCCTCGCCATCAGGGGTATGATCGACGGCAAAGCCTGCATTTTCGAACTGCCAGACCAGCAGTTCGGACAGGGCGGCATCATCTTCGACAATCAGCAGGCTGGGTTTCATGTCAGTCCATCTTGCTTCGTTCGGTCAGGTAAGCGCCGGTTTCGGCATAATAGACCATTTCAGCGACATTGGTTGCGTGGTCGCCAATCCGCTCGAGATTGCGCGCCACGAACAGTAATTGCGCTGCGCTGCTGATGGTTGCGGGGCTTTCCATCATGTGCGCGACAAGATTGCGGAAAATGCTGTTGTAGAAATTATCGAGTTTCTCGTCGCGCTCGACGACATTGACCGCCAGATGATGGTCGCGCGCGGCATAGCTGTTCAGCACATCGCGCACCATGCTCTGCGCGATTTCGGCCATGGCGGGGATCAGGGTCAGCGGCTCGAAATTTTTCTGCCGCTCGATCTCGCCAACGCGCTTGGCGATATTTTTCGCATAGTCGCCGATCCGCTCGACCACGCCCGAAATTTTTAGCGCGGCGATCACATCGCGCAAATCGTCGGCCATCGGCGCGCGCAAGGCGATGATGCGCACGGCAAGCTGATCGACCTCTGCCTCCAGCGCATCGAGCTTTGCATCATCGGCTACCACCCGCTGGCCAAGCTCTTCATCATGACGGATCAGCGCCTCGATCGCACGGGCAATCGCATTCTCCGCAAGACCGCCCATCTCGGCAATCAGCCCGCGAAGCTCGGTAATTTCGTTGTCAAATGCCTTGACGGTATGGTTCTCGGCCATTGCGCAATCTCCTAGCCGTAACGGCCCGTAATATAATCCTTGGTGCGCTCTTCCCGCGGATTGGTAAAGATATCCGATGTGTCGCCATATTCCACAACCTCGCCCAAATGGAAAAAGGCGGTCCGTTGGGAAACACGCGCGGCCTGCTGCATCGAGTGGGTTACGATGACAATGGCATAGCGGCCCTTCAGCTCGTCGATCAGTTCCTCGATCCGCGCAGTCGCGATGGGGTCAAGCGCGGAGCAAGGCTCGTCCATCAGGATGACTTCGGGACTGACGGCAATAGCGCGCGCGATGCAAAGCCGCTGCTGCTGTCCGCCCGACAGTGCGGTGCCGGGATCGGCAAGCCTGTCCTTGACTTCGTCCCACAGTCCGGCGCGGTTCAGCGATTTCTCGACAATGGCATCCATCTCTTCCTTGCCTGCTGCCAGACCATGGATGCGCGGGCCATAGGCAACATTTTCGTAGATGGATTTTGGAAAGGGGTTCGGCTTTTGAAACACCATTCCTACCCGCGCGCGCAGCTGCACCACATCCATGCCGCTGCCATAAATATCCTCGCCATCCAGCGAGATTTGGCCGGTGACGCGGCAGCCGGGGATGGTGTCGTTCATCCTGTTGAGCGCGCGCAGGAAAGTCGATTTGCCACAACCGCTCGGGCCGATAAAGGCAGTGACATGTTCGGTCGCAATGTCGATCGAGACGTTGTTTATGGCCTGTTTTGCGCCATAAAACACATCCACATTGCGCGTCGAAATTTTCAATTGTTCTGCCATCAGGACGGGGACCTACCAGCGGGTTTCAAATTTGTTGCGCAGATAAATGGCAAGGCCATTCATCGCGAGGAGGAAAAGCAGCAGCACGATAATCGCTGCCGACGTGTTCTGGACAAAGCCCTGGTCAATTTCGTCCGACCAGAGGAAAATCTGCATCGGCAGCACCGAAGAGGCGTCGGTTACACTCTGCGGAGGGGCAGAGGCAAAGACGCGCATCCCGATGATCAGTAGCGGCGCGGTTTCACCCAGTGCACGTGCCATACCTATAATAGTGCCGGTCAATATGCCCGGCAAGGCCAGCGGCAAAACATGGTGAAAAACAGTCTGAACCGGGCTCGCTCCGACGGCAAGCGCCGCATCGCGGATCGAAGGCGGCACCGATTTGATCGCATTGCGCCCCGAAATCACGATCACCGGCATCGTCATCAGCGCCAATGTGATCCCGCCCACCAGTGGCGATGATCGCGGCAGCCCCGCAAACTGGATGAAGATCGCAAGGCCCAAAAGGCCGAAGATGATCGACGGCACGGCAGCCAGATTGTTGATCGACACCTCGACCCATTCGACCCAGCGTTTGCGCGGCGCGAATTCCTCAAGATAGATGGCCGACAGCACGCCTAGGGGAAAGGACAGCGCGAGCGTGACCGCCATGGTCAGCAACGATCCCTTGAACGCACCCCATATCCCCGCATCGTCGGGATTGGTCGAATCCGATCCTTGCAGGAATTGCATGTCGAGGCCGCCAATCCCCTTGCTCACCATCGTGATCAAGAGAAAGGCAAGGAACGACAGCGACAGCACGATCGCCACAACACCCATCGCCTTGAACCGGCGCTCGGCCGCATAGCGCTTTTTGAGGCGCGCGGTTGCTTCGGGGGTGTGCCAGCTACTCATATGCTTCCCTGTAGCGTTTGACGACATTGAGCGCGATGACATTGAGAACCAGCGTCACGCCGAATAGCACCAGACCGAGCGCAAAGGCCGACAGCGTGGCGGGATGGTCGAAATCGCCATCGCCGGTCAAAAGCCGCGCAATCTGGTAGGTTACTGTCGTCATACTGTCGAACGGATTGGCGGACAGATTGGCTGCCGCGCCTGCGGCCATATAGACGATCATCGTTTCGCCGATGGCACGGCTGATCGCCAGCATGATGCCCGCGACGATACCCGGCAGGGCCGCCGGAATGAGCACTTTCTTGATTGTTTCCGACTGTGTCGCGCCCATCGCCAAGCTGCCGTCGCGCATCGACTGCGGCACGGCGGCGATGCTGTCGTCGGCCATCGAGGAGACGAAGGGGATGATCATCACCCCCATCACGATGCCTGCGGCAAGCGCGCTTTCGGTGGTGGGATTGTCAACGCCGACAAAGGCGGCAAAATCGCGCACCATCGGCGCGACGGTCAGCGCCGCGAAATAACCGTAAACCACGGTCGGCACGCCAGCCAGGATTTCAAGCGCGGGCTTTGCAAATTTGCGGAAATTGGCGCTGGCATATTGTGTGAGGTAGATCGCGCTCATCAGCCCGAAGGGGATGGCAACAATCATCGCAATGATCGCGCCGATGAACAATGTGCCCCAGAACAAGGGAACGGCGCCGAGTTTCTCGCCCAGTTCAGGTGTCACCGCGGCGAACGGGTCAGGGTTCCAGTTGGTCCCGAACAGGAAATCTGCGGGGCTGACATAGGTAAAGAAGATACCCGTTTCGAAAATCAGCGAACCGATGATGCCGATGGTGGTCAGGATCGCAACAAAGGATGCCGCCATCAAGAGCGCCATGACGGCAGTTTCGACCCGGGTGCGCGCCGGGAAAGCCGCCTTGATGCGGCTGTAACCAAATGCCCCGCCGGCAAAGGCGACAAGCGCGGTGAGGATCGCGCCGATCCAGCTGAACCGCACCGTGATGGCCTGCACCGCTGGCACAAGCGCCGCCGATTCGGCTCGGAAGGTGCCAAAGCCATCATTGGCGGCCGCCGTCATCGCTTCGGCAATGATGGCATCGCGCTCCAGATCCATTTTGGGCAGTATGGCAGCTGCTGGATCAGACAATATTGCCGACTGGACGAGGCCTGGCGCAATCGCGGACCAGATCGCCCAGACCGCTAGCGCAGGGACAAGCACCCATAGCGCCATGTGCCAGCCATGATAGCTTGGCAGCGCAGCCATGCTGCCGCGTCCCTTGTAAAATAGGCGTGCCTTTGCCCTCGCCGCGAACCAGGAGGCTGCGGCAAGGGCGAAAAGGGCAATCAGGATGATCAGCGGGCTCATTTGAGCGTCGAGGCATCCATCAGCGTGAAGTCGCGGGCGACGGCTTCATTCTTGGCGCGCACATCGTCAGGCGCGATGACCATGCCCTTTTTCTTGAGATAGCCATCGGGACCCCAGGCCTTGGCCCAGGCCGCGACAAACTCCTTGAGGCCAGTGATCGCATTCAGGTGCGCCTGCTTCACATAAATGTACATCGGGCGCGCGCCGGGATAGGAGAAATCGGCAATGGTGGCATAGGTCGGGTTGATGCCCGACATCGGAATGCCTTTCAACTTGTCGGTGTTTTCCTCAAGATAGGAAAAGCCGAACACGCCGATTGCCTTGGGATTTTGCGAGATTTTCTGGACGATCAGATTGTCGGCTTCGCCCGAATCCACATAGGCACCATCCTCGCGCACTTCGGTGCAAAGCTTTTTATGCTTGTCCTTGTCGCTGTCTTTCAACGCCTTCATTTCAGCGTTGGTTTCGCAGCCCTTGGTCAGGATCAATTCGGCCAGCGCGTCGCGCGTGCCGCTGGTCGAGGGCGGGCCATAGACCAGGATCGGAATGGCGGGGAGCGAAGCATTTACCTCATTCCAGTTCTTATAGGTGTTGGGTTTGCCAAAGGGATTGGCAGCCAACGCCTTGTACACATCTTCGGGCGTGAGTTTCATATCGGGGCCGCTTTGCGCCTCGGCAAAGGCAATGCCGTCAATGCCGACCTGGATTTCGATAATCTTGTCGACGCCATTTTTCAGGCAATCCTCATGCTCGGACTTCTTCATCCGGCGCGAGGCATTGGCGATGTCGGGATATTGCGAGCCGACGCCCGAGCAGAACAGTTTCATGCCGGCGCCCGTGCCATTTTGCTCGACCTTGGGTGCCTTTACGCCGCTCTTGGCAGTTTCTTCGGCAACGGCGGCAGCAAAATGATAGACTGTGGACGATCCCACGGCCCATGCGCCGCGGCTAGCATCGCCCGAACCGCCAGAGCCGCCGCATGCGGTAAGCGTCGTTGTCAAAATAGTTGCCGATATCAATATGTTACGCAGCTTCATAAACCGAATCCTCTTTTTTGCCCACTGGGTCACCGCCGCCATTGTTACAATGTGATGACAGTTTCATGACAATCAGCAATTCCGTGCCAGCGGCAACATGATGGAGGCCGTCGTGCCTTCGCCCGGCCGGCTGCGAATATCGAGGCGGCCACGGTGCCGTTCGACGATATGTTTAACGATCGACAGGCCAAGCCCGGTGCCGCCGACCTTGCGGCTGCGTCCGGCATCGACGCGGTAAAAGCGCTCGGTCAGGCGGGGCAGATGTTCGGGCGAAATGCCTTCGCCCTTGTCCGATACCTCGACAGTGACCCAGCCGGTTGAGGCCGTTTCCAGCCGGACCAGCGCAGGCTCGCCCGCCGCGCCATATTTGATCGCATTGTCGACAAGGTTGCGGATGACCTGCGCCATCTGGCCGCGATCGCCCAGAATATTTGCCGGGTCCTGGGTGCCTTCCAGCACCGCCTTGCCACTGAATTCGCCGACGACTTCGCGCGACAATGTCATGATGTCGATCCGGTCGGTCGGTGCGTCATGTTTCAGCGCCTCGATCCGCGACAGCGACATCAGGTCGTCGACCAGCGCATGCATCCGCTCCGCCTCATGCTTGATGATGTCGAGGAAACGGTTGCGGGTCTCAGGATTTTCGCCCGCCTTGGGGTCCTTCAGCGTGTCGATATAGCCAAGGACAGAGGCAAGCGGTGTGCGCAGTTCGTGGCTCGCATTGGCAACAAAATCGGCATGCGCGCGGGCGATGCCGACCTGCACCGACAGATCCTCCAGCGTCACCAGCCGCCGGCTGCGGTCGAGATCGTGGCATGAAACTTCCCACAGGCTGCCCGGCGTGGACAGGCCGGTGATTTTTACGCTGCCGGGATTGTTGCCCATGATCAGCCCGACGACATCGGGATGGCGCAGCGCGAGGCGAACATCCTGCCCCTCTATATGCGTGCCCAGCATTACTTGCGCCGCCGGGTTGGCATGCTCTATCTTGTGATCGGCGACCAGCAGTGCCGGACGCATCATCAGGTCCAAAATCTGGTTGTGCGTTTCGCCCGTCATGATTCGACTCAAATACCCCCTAAGCGAACACTGGGCACCGGTTGGCCGTGCTTGGTTACAGTTTCAAGACACTATTGCCCGACGGCCCGGAATGGCGAGGGTCGGGTTAGGATTTTGTCAGCCCTTTGTCCCGTAAAGATACGGGCGTTGCCGGGTTACCGGCTGTTACTGGCGATGCGCCAAATTTCTGCTAGACGGGTTATTGCTTTGAAACGGATGGGCATATGAAGGACGATCACAGCGATAATCCTGCAGCAAAGGTTGCGAAGGCGCCAACGACGCGCCGCGCGCTGATGCTTGGCGCGGCTGCAGCATCGGCGGTGGTAACCGTACGTCCGGCGCTTGCCCAGACCACAGGATCGGTGCTGAATTGCGAAATTCCGGTGCCGGGTCCGCATGGCACGGGGATGAATATCGATCCCTATGGACGGCTCGTCACCCCGGATACGCCGGGGTCTTTCACCGCGACAGGGCAAAAATTTACGGGCGAGCAGGTGAAGCGCGCGCTGGCCGGACGGCAGCTGCCCGGCACCAGCTATGAGCAGAGCCGCGCCTATGTGAACTATATCCGTCGCTTGCAGGCAGGGCAGAGCGGTTTCACCTGCTACGCCTCGCTGCAAATGCCGCGGTAACGGGCTTTCGCGCTCCTCTCCCCTTCAGGGGAGAGGAGCGAGACTAAGCAGCTTGCTGCCTAGTCGCAGCGGAGAGGGGGCAATCGGTTCCCGGTCTGCTCTGTAGTGTCCTGCAAAGCCCCTCCCTGCTGCGACTAAGCATCGAAGATGCTAAGTCTCGCTTCCCCCCTAAAGGAGGAGGGAGAATTCAGGCACAAAGCCATTCATTGAAATTTGACGTCACCGCGCTAACCCAGCGCTGTGACTGCGCCGCCAATCCTTTATCAAGCCGAACCAACCGAAGGTCTCATCATTGAGCCGCTCGATGCGATGACGCTGGTCTATCATCGCCGGTCGGGGGTCACGCATATGGTCGCGGAGCCGGTGCCCGAAATACTGGCGGTGATGGGCGATGACCGGCTGGATGCTCAGGATATCGTCAAGCGGCTGGGCGAGCAATTCGATCTTCAGGACAGCGACGATGCGCTGGTGAGCGTAATAGCGCGGCTGGAGGAGTTGGCGGCGCTTGGGCTGGTGCACCGGGTTCTGCTCGATGCATGAGCTGCGCATTCAGGTTGGTCCGGCCGCCTTTCGCATCGGTTCGCGCTGGCGTGCGCCCATCGACCAGCTTGCTGCGCTCTATTATGGTTACCCGATGCCCGACATTCCGGACTTCACCGTGCGGCTGGATGCGCCGTCCCTGCTGCGGCGATATGTCCGGCGGCAGGTTGCCATCGACGGCGACTATATGCTGCCCGACGCGGTACCGCTGCCTTATGCGCAGGCGCTGCTGGCGGCAGAAATGGGGATGAATTTGCAAATGGCGCTCGGCTGGCGGCGGCATCTGCTGCTCCACGCCAGCGCGGTCGAGCGCGATGGCCGGGCGCTCATCATGACAGGGCTTTCGGGATCGGGAAAATCGACGCTCTCGGCGCTGCTCGGCCAGTGCGGCTGGCGCTTCATGGGGGACGAGTTCGTGCTGCTCGATCCCGACAGCGGCATGGCAGTGCCTTTTCCGCGTCTGATCAGCCTGAAGAACGAAGCGATTGCCGCGATGCAGGCAGAAGCAGCCGAGGGCCGCTTCGGCCCATTGATGCAGGGAACGCCCAAGGGCGATATCCGCCATCTGGTGCCGCCTGCCGATGCGATTGCGCGAATGGGGGAGGGGGCGCAACCGGCACTGCTGCTCTTCCCGCGCTTCGGCCATGCATCGCTGGTGCGCGAGGTTGCGCCCGGCGAATGCTTCATGCGGATGACGCAGGCGTCGACCAACTATGTCGCACTGGGCGAGGCGGGTTTTGTCGCGATGACGCGCTTCATCAAAAGCGTGCCTGCGCGGGCGATCGATTATGAGAGCAGCGACGAGGCGGTCGAACTGGTCGAGCGCTTGTGGGGGCGATTGGCATGACCCGCGATGCGATGCTGCTGGTGGACGCGCTTCGCAATCCCGCCACCACGCGCACGCTCGATGCTGCGGGCTGGACTGCGCTGATCGCAATGGCGCGCGCGGAACAGTTGATAGGCACTTTGGCGCACCGGCTGTCTGACGAAGTTGTGCCTGAAAGGGTGGCGGCCATATTGGCAGACGCAAGGATCAACGCAGACTATCAGCACCGTTCTGCGCTTTGGGAGGCAGAATGCGCCGCGCGGGCGCTGGCTGATTATCCCGGCAAGGTCGTGCTGATGAAAGGCACGGCCTATGTCGCGGCGGGCCTGTCGGCGGGCGAGGGGCGGCATATTGGCGATCTCGACATCATGGTCGCGCGCGATGATCTTGCGCAGGTGGAGGCGTTGCTGATCGAGAAGGGTGGCTGGGAATGGGTGAAGGAGGACCCATATGACGACGCCTATTATCGCGATCATATGCACGAGCTGCCCCCGCTGATCCACAAGGACCGCGACCGGATGATCGATGTGCACCACACAATCCTGCCGCTGACGGCAAGACCGACGCCGAATGCGGGGGGGATGCTGGATTTATCTAAGCCCCTCCCCTTCAGGGGAGGGGTTGGGGGTGGGGGCTGTCGATCTGATGCAGTGCGTCCCAACAAGCCCCACCCCAACCCCTCCCCTAAAGGGGAGGGGCTATTTGTCCTCTCCCTCCACGACCGCATCATCCACTGCGCCGCGCATCTCATTGCCGATGGCGACCTTGCGGGTGGCCTCAGGAACCTGTGGGATATGCACTGCCTTTTGGGCGAACAGGACGACTGGGTCGCGTTGAAAGCGCGCGCGGAGCATCACCAGCTTTGGCCCGCAGTCCACTGCGCAGCACGGCTGGCGCACCGTCTCTATGGCACCGACATTCCCCAAAGCTGGCGGCAAGATGCATTGTCAGACGCACTGTTCATTCGCCGCCTGACCGCGCGTGACGGTTGGGGGCACCAGACGCGCAAAGTCACCCGTCTCGCCTTCTACATCCGTTCGCACTGGCTGCGGATGCCTCCGCTGATTCTCGCGCGGCATTTGTGGACGAAATGGCGCAAACAGCGGCGCTGAACCGGACTTATGTCCTTGAAAATCGGGGCGACGAACATATAAAGAACGAATGTCGCAGCCGTCCCTTACCGAGCGTCTCGAAATCCTCGCCGATGCCGCGAAATATGACGCATCCTGCGCTTCGTCTGGCACGACAAAGCGCAACAGCAAGGGCGGATCGGGTATTGGTTCGTCGGGGGGAATGGGCATTTGCCACAGCTATGCGCCCGACGGCCGCTGCATCTCGCTGCTCAAGCTGTTGCTGACCAACCATTGCATTTTCGACTGCCATTATTGCATCAACCGCAAAAGTTCGAACGTCCGCCGCGCAAAGTTCACCCCGCAAGAGGTCGTGGACCTGACGCTGAGTTTCTACCGGCGCAATTATATCGAGGGGCTGTTCCTCTCGTCGGGCATCATCAAATCGTCGAACCATACGATGGAGCAGCTGATCCTCGTCGCGCGGACGCTGCGCGAGGAACATGATTTTCGCGGCTATATCCACCTGAAAACCATCCCCGATGCCGACCCCGAACTGGTGGCGGAGGCAGGGCTGTGGGCCGACCGTGTGTCGATCAATGTCGAGTTACCGACCGTTGCAGGGCTGGAACGGCTCGCGCCCGACAAGGACGCTGCCAATATCGAAGGCGCGATGGGCGAGATGAAGAACGCGATTGTCGAGGCAAAGGACGCGCGCAAGAAATTCCGCCACGCGCCGCGCTTTGCCCCTGCCGGGCAATCGACACAGATGATCGTCGGCGCGGACGGGGCAAGCGATGCCGATATCGTCACTCGCTCGAGCAATTTGTACGACCGCTTCCGGATGCGCCGCGTCTATTATTCCGCATTCAGCCCGATCCCCGATGCCAGCGCGGTGCTGCCGCTTAAACGTCCGCCGCTTATCCGCGAGCATCGGTTGTATCAGTCCGACTGGTTGATGCGCTTTTACGATTTCAAGCCCGATGAAGTGATTGCGGCGGCGGACGATGACGGAATGTTGCCGCTCGACATCGACCCGAAACTCGCCTGGGCGCTGAAATATCGCGCGCATTTCCCGGTCGATGTGAATGCCGCGCCGCGGGAGGCCTTGCTGCGCGTGCCGGGGCTGGGCGTTCGTGCCGTCGATGCACTGCTGCGCGCGCGGCGGATGCGCTCGCTTCGTCTCGATGATGTGGGGCGGCTGACGCGCGGTGTGAAGAAATTGCTGCCATTCATCGTCGCGGCCGACTGGCGGCCTGTTGTGCTTGCCGATAGCGCAAACCTTGACGCGTTAGTGCGCGCGAAGCCGGAACAGCAGCTGGAATTGTTTGGTTAGGGCGTGATGCTGCCATATGAAACCGCAGTGCTGAGCCTGTCGAAGCACGTCCCGACAGGTTGCGCAGCGTGGCAAAGCGCCCTTCGACAGGCTCAGGGCTACGCTATGGTTTCGACCATTAGCGAAATCGTGGCCGCGACATGATCTCGATCACCGCCACCCACGACTTTGACGCATGGCGCGAAACCGCGCGGGGCCTTATCCTGCAAGGCGCGTCGCCGGACGAAATCCTCTGGAACGAGGCTGGCGGTAACGGCGATTTGTTTGCGACCGGCGACATCGCGGTCAAGGCTCCCGCCAACGGCACCGTGACAGCCAATAAGGAATTTCTCGACCTCGCACGCAAGGCAATCCTCCATAATGACCCCGCGCGCCATGCGTTGCTTTATCGCCTCCTCTGGCGGATGCAGCGCGAAAAGGGGGTGATGCGCGACACCGCCGATCCCGATGTCCGCCGCCTTGCCGAGCTGGCGCGCGCGGTGCGGCGCGACATCCACAAGATGCGCGCCTTTGTCCGCTTTAATCCGGTCCGCGATGCCGATGGGGCTGAACGCTATGTCGCCTGGTTCGAGCCTGAGCATCATATCGTCGAGGATAATGCCAAATTTTTTATCGAGCGCTTTCACAATATGCGCTGGTCGATCCTGACGCCGGAGCTGTCGCTGCATTGGGATGGCGAAACGTTGCAGACCGGCCCCGGCGGTGAGAAGCCTGCCGAGGGCAAAGACGATCCGTTCGAGGAACTCTGGCTGCGCTATTATAGTTCGATCTTCAATCCGGCGCGGTTGAAGGTGAAGGCGATGACCAAGGAAATGCCCAAGAAATACTGGCATAACATGCCCGAGGCCGCGCTGATCCCCGGCCTGATCGCGGGGGCGCAGGGACGCGAGGCAGCCATGGTCGAGCGCGGCGCGGCACCGTCCGATCTGCCGGTTGCAGGCTCGCTTGACGAGATCGCGCAAGCAATCCAGACATGCCGCGCCTGTCCCATCGGTTGCAACGGCACGCGCGCGGTCGCGGGCGAAGGGCCAGACGATGCGCGGCTGATGATCGTCGGCGAACAGCCGGGTGATCAGGAAGAAGTGGCGGGTCGTCCGTTTGTGGGGCCAGCGGGGCAGGTTTTGAATGCGCATCTGGCCGAGGCAGGGATTGATCGCACCCAGGTCTGGATGACCAATGCGGTCAAGCATTTCAAGCATGAGCCGCAGATGCGACGCGGCAGCAAATTCCGTTTGCACGCGACGCCCAATGCAGGCGAAATCGACCATTGCCGCTGGTGGCTCGACAGCGAGCGGCGGATTATCAAGCCGCCGGTGATCCTTGCACTGGGTGCCTCGGCCGGCCGAGCGATTTTAGGCCGCACGCCGAGCATCAACAAGGAACGCGGCGCGCCTATTGTTTTGGGCGATGGCGCGACTTTGTGGATCACCGCGCACCCGAGTTATTTGCTGCGCATACCCGAAGAAAAGCGGGCGGATGAAGAAGCGCGCTTTTTGGGGGATTTGCGACGGGTCCACACCTCGTTACAACAAACATCGTCACCCCGCACTTGATGCGGGGTTAGGCTAATCCGTACCGCGCACAAAAAAGCCAAGCCCCGCATCAAGTGCGGGGCGACGGGTAAGATTGAGCAATGACTTCAAGCCGCCACTGCACCCTCGTCCTTCTCCGCCTGCTGCCGCGTCCACATTTCGGCATAGAGCCCGCGCTTTTCGAGCAATGCCGCATGCGTGCCAGCCTCCGCAACGCGCCCGGCCTCCAGCACGACGATCTGGTCGGCATCGACAATCGTCGAAAGCCGGTGCGCGATGACAATGGTGGTGCGCTTTTCCGACACGCGCTCCAGCGTTTCCTGAATCTCCGCCTCGGTGCGGCTATCCAGTGCGCTGGTTGCCTCATCGAGAATCAGGATCGGCGGGTCCTTGAGCAGTGTGCGCGCGATTGCGACGCGCTGCTTCTCTCCGCCAGACAATTTCAGTCCGCGCTCGCCGACCTTGGCGTCATATTGTTCGGGCAACGAAGCAATGAAGCCATGGATTGAGGCTCCGCGCGCTGCTTCCTCGATTTCCGCCTGTCCCGCGCCTTCGCGGCCATAGCCGATATTATAGCCGATCGTATCGTTGAACAGCACTGTATCCTGCGGCACAATGCCGATGGCAGCTCGGAGCGAGCCTTGCGCGACGTCGCGTATATCCTGCCCGTCGATCAATATGCGCCCGCCGGTCACATCGTAAAAACGATAGAGCAGCCGCGCGATAGTCGATTTGCCCGCCCCCGATGGCCCGACCACGGCAAGCTTTCCGCCCGGCGGGATGGTGAAGCTGACGCCGTTCAATATCTGCCGTTCGGGATCATAGCCGAAGGTCACATCCTCAAACACCAGCTCGCCGCCGGTTACGGCAAGCGGCTGCGCGCCAGGTCGGTCGACAATTTCGGGCGCAGTATCGACAAGATCGAACATCGCCGCCATGTCGGTTATGCCCTGCCGGATCGTGCGATAAACCATGCCGAGCATGTCGAGCGGGCGGAACAGCTGGATCAGCATCGAATTGATGACGGTGACATCGCCGGTGGTGAACTGCCCCCTCGACCAGCCCCAGACGATATAGGCCATTGCGCCGGTCAGCATGACATTGGTGATCAGCGACTGTCCGATGTTCAGCAGTGCCAGTGAATTTTCGGATTTGACCGCGGCGTCGGCCCATTGGCTGACGACCTGATTGTAACGGCGCGACTCCCGCGCTTCGGCGTTGAAATATTTGACCGTCTCGTAATTCAGCAGGCTGTCGACCGATTTGGCGACGGTCTGCGTATCGAGCTCGTTCATTTCCTCGCGCAATTTGTTGCGCCAGTTGGTTACCACCGTGGTGAAGGCGATGTAGATCGCAACCATCACCCATGTTGCGGCAACCAGTGTCCAGCCGAACTCGATCTGGAAATAGACCGAGTAGAGGAGCAGATCGAACAAAGTCGGCGCGATATTGAACAGCAGGAAATAGAGCATGATATCGATGCTCTTCGTGCCCCGTTCGATCACTTTGGTGACCGCGCCCGTCCGCCGGTTCATGTGAAAGCGCATCGACAGCTGGTGCAAATGGGCAAAGACATTTTCGGCGAGCCGCCGCGTTGCATCCTGCCCCACCCGCTCGAACACGACATTGCGGACATTGTCGAGCAACACGCCGCCAAAGCGCGCGCTGGCATAAATGGCGACCAGCGCCATGGCGAGGCCAACGGCGGCCTCATTCCCCGGTGCCATCTGGTCGATGACCTGCCCTAGCAGCAGGCTCATTGCAAAGATCACCAGCTTCGACAGGATTACCAGCAGCAGCGCGAAGATGATGCGCGCGCGCAGACCGGGTTGGTCCTTGGGCCACAGATAGGGTAGGAAACGCGCGAAAGTCGCACCAAATGGCGCTTCGCTGTTTATCCGTTCGGCATCCCCGGTTGGTGGCATCGGGGCGCTATAGGCACAGGTGCCTTGGGAGTGAACCTGTTTTAATCCTCTGCCATGCCTTCGCTGCACAACGACTTAAGATTAACCCGTCACCCCGTGCTTGACACGCCTGTCCTGAGCGCCTGCCTTGGCAGGCAGTCGAAGGGGGTCCCGCTTTTGAAGTTTCGTTGCGCAATCCAGCGGGACCCCGCATCAAGTGCGGGGTGACGAGGGTGGTAGAGATGGTCAAAGGCGACTGCTTGCTAAAAAGTCCCGCTGACGGTCAGGCGCACGAATCTGCCATAGCGAAACTCGCTTGCACGCTCGAAATCGACGGGGCCATCGCGCCGGGCGAGGTAGAATATTTCTTCCGATTGCTCGCGCTGGCCGATCAGGTTCAGCAGCGTGACGCGCACTTTCAGGCCCAGAACATCCTTATGTTCGACAAAGGCAAGCGTGAAGGGTCCTGTGTTGAAGCTGCGACCGAAATAGTCGAGCCGGTAAAAGCCGTTATTGCGTCCATCTTCGGCATAGACGCCCCACGCCCATTGGGAGCCGGGAATGTCATGCCGCAGATCGAGGCTCCAATAAGTCCGCCCACGGTTGCTCAAGGGTCGGTTGGTCAAAAGCAGCGGATCGCGCACGCTCGTTGCCTGCAGGGCAAGTACCGCATCGAGTTTCGCACCTTTGAACCCGATTGTGTCCAAAACGAAACTGCCGTTTATCTCGCCGCGAAGCCGCTTTGCAACACCGGGCAGATTGCCGACCGCCTCTTGCGTGGCGCTGATCGGGATCTGGTCGACAAGATCGCTGATCAATTCGCCGTCCAGCTTGAATTTGATCGACCCGGCCTTGCCAAGCGACCAATTGGCCTCATTCTCCCAAATCCAGCTTTGTGGCGGCACCAGTTGCGGGTTGCCGGCATTGTTATTGTTATTCTGCACATCAACAGAGGCAAGGAAGGAAAAGAAGCTGAGCTGCCCGACCTTGCGCTGCAACTTGCTCGACACCGTCAGGCTTGGCGAAGCCTTCCACGTCAGCGCGGCAGAGCCTTTGGGCCGCCAGAATGTGCGGGTCAGGCCATTTGGACCTGTCTGGCTGAGCTGGCTATATTCGCCGCCGAGAGTTGCCTGGAATGACAGCTTGTCGGTCAGGCTGCGGCCATAAGTAACTAATGCCTGCGCGCGCTTTTCCTCGACCCGTGATGTGGCATCGGGCAGCGGCTGGATGACATAGTTGCCGCCCTGCAGGACCGCAAATTCGGATTCGGCGTCAAGCGTGTTGAGCGCGCCTTCGAGCGAAAGCTGCCAATCGGTCTTGCCTGCTTTCCAGCGATATTCGCCGCGAATCACACTTTCGCTTTCGTCCACTTCCTGATTGAAGCGCTGGCCTTGCGGTGGCGTGCCGTCGGTGAAGTCGCGGCGAAACTCGCTGCCGGTGGGGCTGTGCTCGAAACGGTGAAAGCCGATCAGTTTCAGGCGGCCTTTGCCGAGCGCAAACTCATAATCGCCGCCCAGTTCATAATTATGCTCATCCTCGCTGACGCGTTCAGTCTCGAATATGTCGGCGGTGCCGGGGGCGAATCGCTCAAATTCGACATTGCGGCGAAAGCGGTAGAATTCGAGCGCGGCATTGAGGTTCAGGATGTTGCCGTTATCGGCTTTCAAATTGTAGCTGCCAGCAAGGCGAGGCCGGTCACCCCGGTTACGGACATCTATCGCACGAGTGTAGAGAAGCCCGCCATTAGCGTCGAGGGTCAATTCCTCGCCCCATCCGCCGCCGAGAAAGCCGCCATTATTGTTGAGGCCAAGTGTGAAGCTGCCTTTGCCCAATTTGCCCGACAGATTGATCTCGCCGGTGCGGATATTGGTGCCGATGCGCTCTCTCCGCTCTCCGCGCCAAGTGAAATTGCCCTTGAGGCCGCCTTCGGTCGCGATGATGTTCACGACCTGACCGTTGATACCCGAAATGTTGAACACGGCCGCATCGGCGACTTCGATGCGTGTGACCGAGGAAATGGCAATGCGCGACAGGGCGGTCTGCGCATCGTTGCTTTTGCCGGTGACGCGCTGGCCGTTGATCAGCACATTCTGGCTAGCCTCGCCAAGGCCGCGGTCGCCGCTGACCTGAGTGATTGAAAAGCCGGGGATCTGGCGGACAAGATCGAGTGCGGTTTGGGGCGCGAAGCGCGTGAATTGCGCAACGTCATAAATCTGGCGGCCGTTTTCGATGCGCGGTTCGAGCGATGCGCTTGCGGTGGGTGTCGCTGCCTCCTGCGCAAATGCAGGCTGGTGCGCCAAGCCGATGCAACTGCACAACAGCATCGCCGCAGTTGTTTTTCCAAAACCCGCCACGAATACCTCCCTGTCCTTATTGATCGGGCGGTTACGACTACAATTGTATTCGCGCCACTGCGCTTCGACCAACGGCGCAAGTCGCTGGATAAAGGCGACTATCTTCGACGAACGACATGGATGGCAGGATGAAGGTTCAAAGCCTTTTGGTCAGGAACAGCCAGGCAGCTAGTCCGTTAAACAATGTATAGGCAAAATAGCCGAATACGATCCAGCCCGAGCCGCCATGCGCCATCAGCATCGCGCCGGCCAAGATGACGAACTCGACAGCATAGCCGCCGCGCCCGAAATAACGGCCAAAATAGAGCGTTGCATCCTCGATGAAGGGATGGCCTGATTCGACCACGGCCTTGTGCATCGCGAAATTGCCGATCCCCATCAGGAAACAGATGATCAGGAACATGGCTCGCTCCTATCTGTCCTGATGGCTGCGCGGGTCACTTGGCAGCTGGCCCCGGAACGCGCTCGGGCCGCAGGCTTGTGCCTGCCCTATCGCCGCGCAGCGAGGTGAACCATGTCAACGGGTTCCAGCCCGTTGTGCCATCGACCGAGAAGGTGATGATTTCCGCGCGACCGCCAAGGCGATCCCACGGCACCGGTCCATCCAGCCCTTCGCGATAGCCGGGCACGCGGCTATCGGAACTGTTGTCGCGATTGTCGCCGAGCAGATAGACATGGCCGGTGGGGATTTTCACCGGTGCGACATTGTCCACCTCGGTCCGCCGTGCGTCGATGACATCATAGCTGACGCCATTGGGCAGGGTTTCGCGCACGACCTGCACGAAGCAGTGCAGCTTGCCATCGCGGTCGGGCGCAAGCGCGCCGGGGAAATCGAGTTCCGAACAGGGGTTGTTGGGATCGACAGCGAGATCCTTGGTCGGCTGCGCTTCCTGTTTGACCGGTTTGCCGTTCAGCCAAACCTGCCCGTCACGCATTTCGAATGTGTCGCCGGGGAGGCCAATGACCCGCTTGATATAATCCTGCGCCTTGCCCTTCGGCGTCAGGATCACAATGTCGCCGCGCTCGGGCATGCTGCCCCAGATGCGCCCTTCGGATTCGGGTAGCATGAAGGCGTAGCTTTCCACCTCCTCGCGCAATATCAGACCCTTGAAGATCGCCACCGGATTGGGGATGGTTGGCGACACATGGCTCCAGCCATAGGCATATTTGGACACGAACAAGCGGTCACCGACCAGCAACGTCGGCATCATCGAGATCGACGGAATATAGAATGGCTTGGCGATGAAGCTGTGAAAGGCAAGCACGGCAAGCAGCAGCCAGAACAGCCCCTTGATCTCGGCCCAAAGGCTGGCGGCCCAGCTTTGTTCCTTGGCGGGCGCGTCGGCAGGAGCAGCGTCTGTAGTCTCGTTTGCAGGTTCGGTGGTCAAACTGGTCATGCCTTGGGAGTTTCGTGAACGGGAATGGCTTCTATGATGACAAAGGCCTGCGCCCATGGATGGTCGTCGGTGAGCGTCAGGTGAATGCGCGCCTCATAGCCGCTTGGCACCAGTTCGTCGAGCCGCGCTTTTGCCCCACCGGTCAGCGCCAGCGTCGGCGCGCCCGAGGGGGCATTGACGACGCCGATATCCTTCATGAACACGCCGCGCTTGAAACCCGTGCCGACGGCCTTCGAAAACGCCTCCTTGGCGGCAAAGCGCTTTGCGTAGGTGCCTGCTGCCGTGAACGGTCGTTTGGCGGCCTTGGCATTTTCGGCATCGGTAAAGACGCGCCGCCGGAACCGCTCGCCAAAACGGTCGAGAGAGTTCTGGATGCGCTCGATATTGCAAAGGTCGGAGCCTAGGCCGATGATCATTTTTGCCAAATCCATTTGCAAACAGGTTCGCGAAAGCTCCAGTTGCTATATCTCCGGACGGCTTCACCTACTACGGCTATGCCGGTAACTTTGAATGCGACGAATTTCACATATCCCATCCAACCCCACTTGTCGCTCGATGTGAGACCCCAAGCCAATGGCAAGAAGACCGAGCACAGGATGGCAGCCACGATGGCAAGCTGGTTGTAATTCCAGTGTCTTTCGACTTCCGCGCGCTCTTTATCTTTCCAGCTCATGGCGCGCTAACAGCAAATTTGAGCGATGATTTGGCGGTGCGTCCGTTTCATCATCAGCCAATCCTTGATGCAGGATGGATGACAATATCGGTGTCGACAAAATCATTGCCAGTGCAAAGAATAGGCAGACCGGTTGTCTTGGCAATCGCATAGACCATCAGATCACCAAAGTTCAGTTTGCCTCCCGCGCCATTGCCTTTGCCATAGGCTATTCTCGCAGAGGCGGTGATTTCAGCATGCGGATGATCGAATGCAACGATTCGGGTTCCATTGGACAAGAGTTTTGCCACCAGTTTCTGGACAGCATCGACAAAGGCCGCTCCTCGACCGCCAGCCACAAGTTGCGCTTCGGTCAGGACTGGCGCTGGAATAAAAACATCGTCGGCTTTCGACAATGCTTCCAGGAGCTGCTGCCGCCCAGGCTCATAAGCAATGATAGCTATCAATGCAGAACTATCGACGATCACCGGGGAGCGCCGAATTCGTCATACATTTCGTCTTCGATTTCCTGTCGGGTTTTTCCAGCTATGCACCGAAGCGGCGCAGTGATGGCATCGATTTGGGCAATAAACTCCTCGCTGCTCAGTTTCGGCTGATTGCTCGCGGCTTTAATGAGCGCATCCTCAATGACCTGCGCCTGGCTGCGCCCGTCTTTGGTCAGTTGCGCCAAAAGCTCCGCTGCCTTGTCGGAGCGGAAGGAAATCGGCGTCTGTTTGTGCCGTGGTACGGGCGTCATGTCGTTCATGATCGGCAGTCTACTCTATACATGCATATCATGCAAGTATGACGTCTTCACCGCGCTTCGTCCATCAGCGCGCGCATCTTTCGGATGCTTTCCTCAAGCCCGCTGAAGATTGCTTCGCCCACCAGATAATGGCCGATGTTTAGCTCGGCGAGTTGCGGGATTGCGGCGATGGGCTGGACATTGTCGAATGTCAGGCCATGGCCTGCATGGGGTTCGATCCCGTTCTTGGCGCACAACGCAGCAGCATCGGCTATGCGTTTCAGTTCGGTCTCGATCCCGCTTGCGTCCTGATCGAGCCAGAGATGCGCATAGCGCCCGGTGTGGAGTTCGACTACTGGCGCGCGCAGCCGCATCGATGCCTCGATCTGCCGCGCCTCGGGTTCAATGAACAAACTAACGCGGATGCCCGCGTCCAATAATTGCCCGACAATCGGCGCAAGGTGGTTATGCTGTCCCGCCGCGTCCAGCCCGCCTTCGGTTGTGCGCTCCTCGCGCCGTTCGGGGACAATGCAGGCGGCATGCGGTTTGTGCTTCAGCGCGATTGCAAGCATCTCCTCGGTTGCCGCCATTTCGAGGTTCACCGGCAACTGCGCCTCGGCCATGATCGCATCGAGGTCGCTGTCGCGAATATGCCGCCGGTCTTCGCGTAGGTGCACCGTAATGCCATTCCCGCCCGCTGCCTGCACGATCCGCACCGCGCGCATGGGATCGGGATGGTCGCCGCCGCGCGCGTTGCGGATGGTGGCGACATGATCGATGTTGACACCGAGGCGGAGCAATTGGGGATTGTGGGGCTGGGTCATCGGATAGTGGCGGCTTCGTTGCACAAAGTGGCGTTCAGCACATCATGGGAAAAGCCCGACCCTTGCCAGATTTCGCCGAAGGCAAAGTCTGCTTCGGACTTATCGGTAAAGATTGCGATCGCCGTCTGGCTGTCTGGTGCCATGAAATTACGGACCTGCACGCCGCCAATCGCGCCACGTCTTTCAACCAGCCTGACGGGTTTTGCGCAATCCTTCAGCGATGCTTTAAAAACCCATTGCCCCAGTGCGATGTAGCCCAGATCGGCCTGGCCGTCCCATAGCTGTTCGAGTTCCTTTTGCGGCAAAAGCTTTCCGGTCATCAGCGCCTGATCAAAGGCCAGCAAATCTCTCGCCGAACCCAGAAGTGCTCCGGACGCACCATAGCTCGCAACGTCGATTGCGGGTTCCAGTTTTCCGCCGACAGTACCGCCCCGTGTCAGCGATTTGGACGGAAAGGCTTGCAGCGATCTCAAATCCAGGGGTCGTGCAATCCGTTCCTGCACCAGCATCTGCCAGCTTTTACCCGTCACAGCCTCCAGCAGGGCGCCAGCAACGATATAATCGCAATTATTATAGGCCCAGTTTCCACCCGGCTCACCTTTGACAGGCCCTGCGCAATAGCCTTTCAAAGGATCGCGATCATAGGACGACACAGGCAAATAATAGGACGGAATGCCATTGGCATCGGGGGTGGTCTCGTCGGGGTTTGGCAGTCCGCTTTGGTGCCGAAGCAATTGGCGGACCGTCATTTTTGCTGCATTGGGGCTGGCAAATCCGGGTAGATATTTCGCGACCGGCTCGTCGAGCGCGATGCTGCCCCTGCCGACTTCCTGCAATACCAGCACTGCAATGATCTGTTTGGTGACGGAGGCCCAGCGCCAATAGGTGGAGGCATGGCCCTTATCGGTCTTGCCCAGCTTTTTTCGGCCAATTGTAAATGTGATCTCGCCTGTGGCAGTTGAAGTGGGCTTGTAACTTATGCTTACCGAGCCGCTGAACTGCGATTTGGCAATCAGCGCGTTCAAAGCCGCTTCGTCCGGTGCTGCTGAAACAGGATTTGCCGTCAACGCCGCAATCAACAGCGCCAGTTTCAGCTTATGAGGCATGCATCATTCCTTCCGGCTTCCGGGCTTGACCGCAGGCGTTGCGGCCAGCGCCTCCGGCACCTCATCCGGCGCATAGGTCGGAAAATTCAGTTCGATCAACGGAAAGAAGGGAACGCCCAATTCCGCGCTGCCACCCGAACGATCGACTACGGACGCAGCGGCAATGACTTCGCCGCCCTCGGCTTCGATGGCCTTTATGGCTTCGCGCGAGGACAGGCCGGTGGTGACGACATCCTCGACCAGCAAAATTTTCGTATCCGGCTCTATGGAAAAGCCGCGGCGCAGCCCGAACACACCCTCAGGCCGCTCGACGAACATTGCGTCCAGGCCCAGTGCGCGGCCCATTTCGTGCCCGATAATCAGCCCGCCCATCGCGGGCGAGATAACTGCGCCCAGTTGCGATTTGATTTCGCGCGGAACTTTTTGCGCGATCGCCATCGCGATCCGGCTCGCGCGTTCCGGATTCATGAGCACGCGGGCGCATTGCAGATAATGCGCGCTATGCCGCCCCGATGAGAGCAGGAAATGCCCCTCAAGCAAGGCTCCGGCGGTGCGGAATTCGGAAAGGATTTCGTCTTCGGTCATGATGGGAAGGGGCCCTGATGGTTGTTATGTCTTTCGGTGCAACTGCGATGGCGTGATTTGCAAGCTGCAGGCTGGCGCAAATAGGTGGAAAAGCAGCGCAAATAAATCCATAAAATTATGTGACAGGCGCTTGAGGCCGAGACCAAGCGCGCCTATAGGACGCGCGAAATGCCGTATTTCCGGCATTGGTCCATACGTCTATCCTGGCGTCGCATTAAGAAAATTACGGGGCTAACGTAATGAAAGTTTTGAAGAAATTCATTCTTGCATGTGGGCTGCTCGCCATGCCGTCGCTGGTCGCGGCGCAAAGCGCGACTCCTGCAGCGACACAGACTGCGCCTGAATCTCCTGCTGCCATCTCCAAAACTGTGTTGGAACCAGCCACCGAGACCAGCGAAGCGAAGGCGCGGGAAAGTGTCGTTGACCCCTCTGCAGCGGCCGCGTCGAAAGATGGCTCGCTGCCAGGTTATACGCCGATGAAGCCGACCGACGGAATCGGTATGCCGGTCGAGCGTGGTGTGGATTTCCAGGAGCAGTTCAGCCCCAACGGCCAATATGCGCATTGGATCAACAATGCGATCTTGCTGCCGATCATCATCGCGATCTCGCTTTTCGTCCTGATGCTGCTGTTGTGGGTCATCGTGCGGTTCAACCGCCGAGCCAACCCCGTGCCGTCGAAAACAACGCACAACACCTTCATCGAAGTGGTCTGGACGCTGGTGCCGGTGCTGATCCTGCTCGGCATTGCCTACCCCTCGCTCGATCTTCTCGCTAAGCAGTTCAAGCCTGCCCCCGCCGATGCTGTAACGATCAAGGCAACGGGCTATCAATGGTATTGGGGTTACACCTATCCCGACCATGGCGGCTTTGAGGTTGTTTCCAACATGCTGCAAGAGCAGGAGAATGTGAAGCCCGGCGACCGGTTCCGCACCGATAATGACGGGCCGAAGCTGCTCGCGGTCGATAACCGCATGGTTGTTCCTGCCGGTGTTCCGCTGCGCATCCAGACGACCGCAGCGGACGTCATTCACAGTTTTGCCATTCCCTCGCTCTGGTTCAAGCTCGACTCGGTTCCCGGTCGTTTGAACGAAAAACAGCTGATCATTGAAAAGCCCGGCGTGTATTTTGGCCAGTGCTCGGAACTTTGCGGCGCGCGCCATGCTTACATGCCCATTGCCATAGAGGCACTGCCGCCCGCGCAATTTGCCGCTTGGGTAAAGGCCAAGGGCGGTACGATGCCGGGTGAGGCTGCTGCTCCTGCTGCGGCAGCACCTGCAGCTGCAACACCGGCGACGCCCGCTGCTGCCCCTGCAACCGATAACAAGGCCGCTGCCGCTCCTGCCGCAGCCGTTCCTGCGAAGTAAGAGGTCGAAAAGCCATGACAACAATCGCTGCAAACCCCGCCGATTTCCACGAAGAGGCGCATCATGACGAAAAGCCGGGCTTTTTTGCCCGCTGGTTCATGTCGACCAACCACAAGGATATCGGCACACTCTATCTGATCTTCGCGATTTTCGCAGGGGTCATCGGCGGTGCCATTTCGGGCCTGATGCGGCTTGAACTGGCGGAACCGGGTATCCAGTATCTGCAGGGCTGGGCCACAATGATGGCTGGCAAGGAAGCCTCGCTGGATGAGGCCTATCATATGTGGAATGTGCTGATCACCGCGCACGGCCTGATCATGGTATTCTTCATGGTCATGCCCGCAATTATCGGCGGTTTTGGCAACTGGTTTGTGCCCATCATGATCGGTGCGCCGGACATGGCGTTCCCCCGCATGAACAATATCTCTTTCTGGCTGACCGTGGTGGCCTTCATCATGCTGCTTGGCTCCAGCTTTGTGCCCGGCGGCACAGGCCTGGGCGCTGGCACGGGTTGGACGGTCTATGCACCGCTCTCGACTTCCGGCTCGGTCGGGCCTGCTGTCGATATGGCGATCTTCTCGCTTCACCTTGCGGGTGCGGCATCAATCCTGGGTGCGATCAACTTCATCACCACCATCTTCAACATGCGCGCGCCGGGCATGACGCTGCACAAGATGCCGCTGTTCGTCTGGTCGGTGCTGGTGACGGCATTCCTGCTTCTGCTTGCGCTTCCGGTGCTTGCGGCGGCGATCACGATGCTGCTGGTCGACCGCAATTTCGGCGGTGCATTTTTTGACGCAGCGGCTGGCGGCGATCCGGTCCTGTACCAGCACCTGTTCTGGTTCTTCGGCCACCCCGAAGTGTATATCATGATCCTGCCGGGCTTCGGCATCATCAGCCAGATCGTCTCGACCTTCAGCCGCAAACCCGTCTTCGGCTATCTCGGCATGGCCTATGCCATGGTCGCGATCGGCGTCGTCGGCTTCGTCGTCTGGGCGCACCACATGTTCACCGTGGGGATGAGCGTAGAGATGAAGATGTACTTCACCGCGGCAACGATGGTGATCGCGGTGCCCACTGGCATCAAGATCTTCAGCTGGATTGCCACCATGTGGGGCGGCTCGGTCAGCTTCAAGACTCCGATGGTCTGGGCGATGGGCTTCATCTTCATGTTCACCGTGGGCGGCGTCACCGGCGTCGTGCTGGCCAATGGCGGCATCGACGACAATCTGCACGACACCTATTATGTCGTCGCGCACTTCCACTATGTGCTCTCGCTGGGTGCGGTCTTTGCGCTGTTCGCGGGTTTCTACTACTGGTTCGGCAAGATGAGCGGCCGCCATCTGAACGAGTTCCTCGGCCACCTGCATTTCTGGGTATTCTTCATCGGCGTGAACGTGCTGTTCTTCCCGATGCACTTCTTGGGCAATCAGGGGATGCCGCGTCGTTATCCCGATTATCCGGAGGCCTTTGCCCATTGGAACCAGGTTGCTTCCTACGGCTATGCCATCATGGGAATTGGCGTGCTGATTTTCTTCGTCAACGTCTTTTGGTCGCTGGCCGCAGGCCGCCGTGCAGAGGGCAATTATTGGGGTGAAGGCGCAACCACGCTGGAATGGACGCTCTCCAGCCCGCCGCCTTATCACCAGTTCGAAACGCTGCCGGTTATCAAATAACCGGCAGCACTTCCCGGCCATAGGGTGCGGGGAAACGGAACCGACATGAACACCGCGACACACACCATCGCAATGCCAGCCGAGTGGCGCGATTTCTGGGCTTTGACCAAGCCCGGGGTGATGCGGCTTGTCGTGTTCACCGCGCTATGCGGTTTGCTCGCTGCTCCTGGTACCATTCATCCGGTCATCGGCTTCACGGCTGTGTTGTGCATCGCGGTTGCCGCTGGAGCGTGCGGCGCACTCAACCAATGGTATGAGGCAGAGATTGACGGCAAGATGAAGCGGACAGCGAAACGCCCGCTGCCCGATGGCCGGATGGATCGCCCCGCAGCGCTGCAATTCGGCATCGGGCTAGCCGCCTTTTCGGTCGGCATTATGGGCGTGGCCGTCAACTGGCTGGCGGCCGGCATCCTCGCCTTCTCGATCTTCTTCTACGCCGTCGTATATACGATGTGGCTGAAACCCAACACGCCGCAGAATATCGTTATTGGCGGTGCGGCGGGTGCCTTTCCGCCGGTGATCGGTTGGGCGGCTGTCACCGGCGATGTGACGATCTTGCCGATATTGATGTTTGCAATCATCTTCCTGTGGACGCCGCCGCATTTCTGGGCGCTCGCGCTGTTCATGAAGGCCGATTATGGCGCGGCAGGCATTCCGATGCTGCCCAATGTCGCCGGGCAACGCGCAACGCGAAACCAGATTTTCGGTTATAGCTGGGTCATGGCGGCTGCCGTGCTTGCACCCTGGTGGCTAGGCCTGACCAGCGTGATTTACGGCTATGCGGCTCTTGCACTGACCGCTGGATTTATCGCTCTTGCCTACGCTGTCTGGCGCAACGATGCGACCGATGCTTCGGCAATGAAGCCCGAAAAGCGGCTGTTCGCTTATTCGATCCTTTATCTGTTCCTGCTCTTTGGTCTGCTGGCGTTCGACCGGATGGTGGCGGCATGACGCAGGATATGGGCCCGCAAAAGGTCGGCGACCTCGACCTTGCGCAAAGCCGCGAGATGCGCGCGCGGCAACAGGGACGTGCACGGATGATGGGGCTTGTGCTCGCCGGTCTGTGCATCCTGTTCTTTGCAATCACTGTTGTAAAAGTAGGAGTATGGGGATGAGCATCGCTGCATCGCTTCCAACTGCTGCGCGGCCGCGTTCGAACCTGAAAACCGGCCTGATGGCGGCGAGCATTGCTATCGGCATGGTTGGCATGGGCTTTGCCGCTGTGCCCCTTTATCGCATCTTTTGCCAGGTGACCGGCTTCGGCGGAACGACGATGAAGGTCAGCGAGGCGCAAGCGGCAACGGTTGCGCCCGTCAACAAGACAATGGTCATCCGCTTCGATGCCAACCAGCGTGGCTTGCCTTGGGAATTCAAGCCTGAGAAGCCAACCGAAACGGTCACCATCGGTGCACGCGACATGTCGGTCTTTCTGGCCAAGAATAATGCGGCCGTGCCGATCACCGGCAGCGCGACATTCAACGTCACGCCTGCGCTTGCCGGACAATATTTCAACAAGATCCAATGCTTTTGCTTTGTGGAGCAAACGCTGAAGCCCGGCGAGGAAATCCGCATGCCGGTGCTTTATTATGTCGATCCGAAAATTCTGACCGATCCGCAGACCAAGGATATCGAGGAAATCACGCTCAGCTACACTTTCTATCCAGTGGAAAAGCCTAGCAGGTAGACCGGGTAAAAAAGCGCAGCTAAGGTAACAAGCAACAGTTTAGGGAAATAGGGACATTCGCCATGGCCGGTGCCAAGAACCACGATTATCATATTCTGCCGCCCAGCATCACGCCGCTGCTCGGCTCCATCACGGCATTCGTGATGTTTTTCGGCATGGTGATGATGTTCCAGGACGAATATTTTGGCAAATATGGCAGCCTGGTATTCGGCGCAGGCCTGATCGGCGTTCTTTACACTTTCTGGACCTGGTGGGCCGATGTGATCAAGGAAGCCCATGCCGGCGACCATACACCGGTTGTGCAGTTGCACCTGCGCTATGGCATGATCATGTTTATCGCCTCCGAAGTCATGTTCTTCGTTGGCTGGTTCTGGGCTTGGTTCGATTTCGCGCTTTTCCCCGTCCCCCTGGAAGTCGCCTATGACGAAGTGGCGCATACCTTCAACATCACCAACCTGTTCGGTCAGGAAGGCGCAGCCGCAGCAGCGCAATTCCCGGCCAAAGGTATGGAAGTGTTTGACGCCTTCTCGCTTCCCCTGCTCAACACGCTGATCCTCCTGTGCTCGGGAACCACGGTGACTTGGGCGCACCACGCGCTGCTGAACAACGACCGCAAGGGCCTGATCAATGGTCTGTGGGTCACGATCATTCTCGGCGTCATCTTCTCCTGCGTGCAGGCCTATGAATATGCCATCGCACCCTTTCCCTTTGCCGGTCTGAACTATGGAACTGCCTTCTTCATGGCGACCGGCTTCCACGGTTTCCACGTCATCGTCGGCACCATCTTCCTCGCCGTCTGCCTTGGCCGCGCTTACAAGGGTCACTTCACGCCGAAGCAGCATTTCGGCTTTGAAGCAGCCGCCTGGTATTGGCATTTCGTCGATGTCGTCTGGCTGTTCCTCTTTGCAGTCATCTATGTCTGGGGCGGCTGGGGCGCACCGGTCCATTGATGGCGGCATGACCGTTTCCACCCAAAGCAAAGGGCAGCCCGGCCTCGTCCCGGCTGCCCTTTTTGGTTTGTGCCCCGAATGTGGCGCCAAGACCTTGTTCGAAGGCCCGGCGCAATTTGCCGAGCGGTGCGAACAGTGCGGGCTCGATTACAGTGCGTTCAATGTCGGCGATGGCCCTGCGGCCTTGCTGACGATGTTCATCGGCGCGCTGATCATCACCGCCGCCATCACTCTGGAAATCGCGGTGCGTCCGCCTTTCTGGGTACATGCAATATTGTGGGTGCCACTCACTGGCATCATGGTGCCAAAGGCGCGCTATTGATCGCCGAGCATCGCAACAAGGCGAAGGAGGGCCAGCTGGCAGGCCCTGAGGACAGAAAATGACGCAGCGCTGGCCGATCATTCCGACGATCATCGTTGCGCTTGCGGTGGCGACGATGATCGGGCTTGGCATCTGGCAATTGCAGCGCAAGGCGCAGAAGGAAGCATTGCTAGCGACCTATGCGGCCGCAGCCGATATGCCGTCGGTCAGTTGGCCGTCGATACCGATCAATGGCGAGCTTCCCCTGTTTCGAAAGTCGGCGCTGATGTGCATCAAAGTCGAGAAATGGGAGTCCGTTTCGGGGAAAAATATGGCTGGCAAGTCGGGCTTTGCGCATGTCGCGCTTTGCCACACTGGCGGAGCGGAGGGGCCGGGCGCAAAGGTTGCCATTGGCTGGTCGGCGCGTCCTGAGACGCCGGATTGGGCTGGCGGTCAGGTTAGTGGCATGATCGCGCCTGATAATGAGGCATTGATCAAATTGGTCGCCGACACAGCACCACCGGGTCTTGAACGCCTGGCCCCGCCGTCGACGGAAAGCATCCCAAACAACCATCTGATGTACGCCATCCAGTGGTTCTTCTTCGCGGCAGCGGCAGCGATCATTTATATGCTCGCGCTGCGCAGGCGGCGGGCCGGGGTTTGACGATTCCCGCCGATCCGCTGTTCTATATTATCGGCGGCATAGCAGTGATCCTTGTCGGGCTGGGCAAGGGCGGATTTTCCGGCCTCGGCGCTGCCGCAATGCCGATCATGACGCTGGTTATCGACCCGATCAGCGCTGCAGCGATCCTGCTGCCGCTGTTCATCGTGCAGGATGTCGTCGGTGTCTGGGCATTTCGCCAACATGTCGACTGGCGGCTGCTTGGCTGGACCCTGCCCGGCGCGGTTGTCGGAACTTTCCTCGGCTGGTTGCTCGCGGCAAGCGTTGCCGTCTGGGTGGTTGAGGCCTTTGTCGGCATGATTGCGCTGGTCTTTGGCGTCAATCGTCTACTCGCCATATCGGGTAAAGGTGCGCAGCTCTCGCGTCAGCAGCCAGAGGCCTATGGCCTGTTCTGGGGCGGCCTGTCGGGCTTTACCAGCCAGGTCGCGCTGGCAGGCGGACCGCCATTTCAGGTCTGGGCGATGAGCCGCAACCTGTCGCGCGACATATTTGTCGGCACGACCGCGATATTCTTCGCCGCGATCAACTGGTTCAAGGTGCCGGCCTTTATCGCGCTTGGCACATTTACCACCCGCAATGCGATGCTCACCGGCCTGTTCCTGCCGCTCGCCATTGCCAGTACCGTCGCGGGCGTCTGGCTGGTGCGCCGGATTTCACCCGAGCGCTTTGTGATCGCCATAAATTTGCTGATGGTGGCGGTTGGGGTGAAACTGATGTGGGGAGCGTTGGTCTAGCGACGGTTGACACATATTCAAAATATCACCGTAGCCCTGAGCTTGTCGAAGGGCGCCTCTCCAGCAAGGCGCTTTGCTTTGAGGCGTGCTTCGACAGGCTCAGCACTACGGTAATTTCAATCTGATCCCGCCAATATCAGCCGCCTATCACACATCCAAATTCGCCACATTCAGCGCATTTTCCTGAATGAAATCGCGGCGGGGTTCGACGACGTCGCCCATGAGCTTTTCGAAAATCTCGCCTTCCTCCTGGCTGTCCTCGATCGTGACCTGCAACAGCGAGCGGGCGGCCGGATCGAGCGTCGTTTCCCACAATTGCTCGGCGTTCATTTCGCCCAGCCCTTTGTAGCGCGAGATGGTGAGCCCCTTGCGTCCTGCTGCCAGCACCGCGTCGAGCAGTTCGGACGGGCGGGTGATGGCCTTGTCCGCATTGGCCTTGCGTGCAGAAGGTGCTGCTGCCTCTTCGCCTTCTACCGTCTCGGCTTCCGGCTCTGCCTCGATGGCAGCCCCGCTCGCCTTGACGAGCCGCATCGCGCCCGCATAGCTTGCGCTTTCGTCGCCGCCCAGCCGGTGGAGCTTGCGCGCTTCGGCGCTGATCAGGAAGCTGCGCTCGATGATATGATGGTCGGAAACACCGCGCCAGCGCCGCTCGAAATGATAGCCGCCTTCCTCGGCAACGCTGCCGGTCCAGTTGCTTTCGGGATCGAAACTGTCCATCCAGGCCGCCGCCTTGGCGACCGCTGCCTCGCGCGCCGCGCCCTCCAGTTCGGGGGCAAGTGCGCCATTCAACGCAAGCGCCTCGATAATCGCCGGATCATAGCGGCGCGGCACATAGGCCATCAGGCTGCGCATCCGCCGTGCATGCTCGACCAGTTCGGCCAAATCGTCGCCGCTGCGTTGTCCGCCCGCGCCTTCCAGCACCATACCGCCAAGCCCTGCCTCGACCAGATATTGATCAAGGGCATTATCGTCTTTCAGATAGATTTCGCTGCGCCCCTTCGCGACCTTGTACAAAGGCGGCTGCGCAATGAAGAGGTGGCCTGCTTCGATGATCGGCTTCATCTGCCGGTAGAAAAAGGTGAGCAAAAGCGTGCGGATATGGCTGCCGTCGACATCGGCGTCGGTCATGATCACAATCTTGTGATAGCGCAGCTTTTCAAGGTTGAAATCGTCGCGGATGCCCGTGCCCATCGCCTGGATCAGCGTGCCGACTTCCTTCGATGAGATCACCCGGTCGAACCGCGCACGCTCGACATTCAGGATTTTGCCCTTCAGCGGCAATATGGCCTGATAATGCCGGTCGCGGCCCTGTTTGGCGGAGCCGCCTGCCGAATCGCCCTCGACCAGGAACAGTTCGGATTTGGCCGGGTCCTTTTCCTGGCAATCGGCTAGCTTGCCCGGCAGCGAGGCGATGCCCATCACGCTCTTGCGCGATGCTTCGCGTGCCTTGCGGGCCGCTTCGCGCGCGGCGGCAGCATCGATGATCTTGGAAATGAGCGTCTTGGCATGGACCGGATTTTCCTCCAGCCATTCGGCCATCTTGTCCGCCATCAGGCTTTCGAGCGGCTGGCGCACTTCGGAGGACACCAGCTTGTCCTTCGTCTGCGAGGAAAATTTTGGATCGGGTAGCTTGACCGAAACAATCGCGGTCAGACCTTCTCGCATATCCTCACCGGTCAGATTGACCTTTTCCCTTTTCAGGATCCCGGACTTTTCCCCATAATTGTTGATCGTGCGGGTCAGTGCGGCGCGGAAAGCCGCAAGGTGGGTGCCACCGTCGCGCTGCGGGATGTTATTGGTGAAACAGAGAACGTTTTCATAATAGCTGTCATTCCATTCCAGCGCGACATCGATTCCGATGCCATCGCGCTCGGACGAAATCGCAATCGGTTCGGGAATGATCGCAACCTTGTTGCGGTCAAGATATTTGACGAAGGCCGCAATGCCGCCTTCATAATAAAGATCATGTTCGACGACATCGGCGTGACGCAAATCGCGCAGCAGGATGCGGACACCGCTGTTAAGAAATGCCAGTTCGCGATAGCGATGCTCGAGCTTCTCAAAATCGAATTCGGTGACATTTTTGAACGTGTCGGTCGAGGCGAGGAAGGTGACCCGTGTGCCCTTTTTACCCGCAGGCGCATCGCCCTTCACTGCCAACGGCGCAACGGCATCGCCATGCTCGAAGCGCATCCAATGCTCCTTGCCCTCACGCCAAATGGTGAGTTCGAGATATTCGGACAGCGCATTGACCACCGACACGCCGACGCCGTGGAGGCCGCCGGACACCTTATAGGCGTTGTCGTCGCTGGTATTCTCAAACTTCCCGCCTGCGTGCAGCTGGGTCATGATGACCTCGGCGGCGGAAACGCCCTCTTCCTTGTGCATGCCTGTCGGAATGCCGCGGCCATTATCCTCGACCGATACCGAGCCGTCGGGATTGAGTTCGATCAACACCAGGTCGCAATGCCCCGCCAGCGCCTCGTCAATGGCATTGTCTGAAACCTCGAATACCATATGGTGCAGACCGCTGCCGTCATCGGTGTCGCCGATATACATGCCCGGCCGCTTGCGCACGGCATCAAGCCCCTTCAGCACCTTGATGCTGTCGGCGCCATATTCATTCCGGTTGGGATTTGCGGCGCTATCGCCGGTACGTTCTTCGGGTGTATCACTCATCGATAGAATATAGGCAATTGCAGCCCAAAACCCAAGCTTTTCAGCGCGTTTTCCACACTTAATTGCCTAGGCAATTGTGGCGTTTGGCGGTGGGGAGAGCGCGTGCCATATTCTCCTCAGAAGGATAAAGAAAATAAGCAAGAAGCAGGCTGTGCCATGACAAAAAATGCGGAGCATGAACGGCTGATATCCAAAGTCATCGATATCGGATTTCAGCTTCACAAGGAACTGGGACCGGGTCTGATGGAGTCGCTGTATGAAACAATTTTCGCCGGTCGCCTCGAACGTAGCGGAATTCACGTTATGCGGCAAATGCCGGTGAATGTGATTGTTGATGGCATCAACTTTGTTGATGCCTATCGTGTGGACCTGTTTCTGCAAAATTGGCTGGTTGTCGAGTTGAAGGCTTTGGAACGCCTGCTTGGCGTCCACGTTCGCCAAGCGCAAACCTACGTGAAATTGCTTGATCAGCCTTATGGGCTGATCATCAACTTTGGATGCGAAACGTTCAGCCAGGGAGTACGTCGGGGATATAACAACCGTTAAAACGGCGCGCTGAGGCTCTTCTTCCTTATTTCCTCCTTCCTTCTGAGGAAAATAATGGCACTAACGCTCCGCAACGCAAAGCGCGAGTGACAAACATGGCCATCGACCCCCACACTGAACTTGAAAAGCCCTTTGGCGACTATAGCGCGCTGATTGCGGCATGGGGACGCGACCGGCCTGACCGCATAGCGCTCGATGACAGCAACGAACGGCTGACATGGGGAGAGGTCGCGGCGCTGGTTGAGCGGATAGCCGCGCAATTGCAGGCCGATGGTCTTCAAAAAGGTCAGGCGGTGGCGATCCTCGGGACAAGCAGCGTTCGCTATGCTTTGGTCTACCTCGCGGCGGTCCGGGCCGGGGGATGTGCTGCGCCGCTGACGACCTCGGCCACGCCGCAACAGTTGGAGGCAATGATTGCCGATTCAGGCGCAATGCACCTGTTCATCGATGCGCCCAAGCTGGCCGATCTCGCCGGGCGCGATCTGCCGCCGGTGAGGACAATCATGCTCGATGCACCGCTGGACGACAGGCCCGACCTTTTTGGCTGGATGGCATCAGAAGCCACCATTGCCGCACCGCACGATTGCGGCCCTGAGGACCCGTTCAACATCATTTATTCCAGCGGCACCACCGGCACGCCCAAGGGCATCGTCCATTCGCGGCAAATGCGCTGGCTGCATGCAACGCCTGGAGTCAATGGCGGCTATGGCCTGCCGGAGGCTGCCTCGCTGGTCGCAACGCCGCTCTATTCCAATACCACATTGGCGATGGTGATCCCGACACTGGCCTATGGCGGCACGCTGCACATCATGCCTAAATTCGACGTGACAAGCTATCTGGAGCGCGCGCAGGCGCATCGCATCACCCACACGATGCTGGTGCCAGTGCAGTATAAGCGCATCATGGAGCATGAGCGTTTCAGCGATTATGACCTCAGCAGCTTCCGCCTCAAATATTGCACCAGCGCGCCGTTCGCGCCCGCGCTGAAGGCCGACATTGTCGCGCGCTGGCCCGGTGCGCTGATCGAGATTTATTCGATGACCGAGGGCGGTGTGGTCTGCCTGCTGTTCGCGCATGAGCATCCCGACAAGCTGCACACTGTAGGCATCCCGTGGAAAGGCAGCGAGGTATTCATGATCGACGAGGCTGGCAATCGCTTGCCGCCGGGCGCGGTGGGCGAACTTGTCGGGCGCTCCGCAACGATGATGTCGGGCTATCAGAACCAGCCGGAAAAGACGCGCGAGGGCTATTGGATCGATCCTGCGGACGGCAGTGTCTGGCAGCGCATGGGCGACATCGGCCGGGTCGATGCTGACGGCTTTATCGAACTGCTGGGGCGTTCGAAAGACATGATCATTTCGGGTGGGTTCAACATTTATCCGGTCGATCTGGAAAGCGTGCTGCTTGGCCTGCCGGGGGTGGAAGAGGCGGCGGTGATCGGTGTTCCTTCGGATCGCTGGGGCGAGACACCGGTGGGGTTCGTCAGCGGGGCGAAGGGCGTGAAGCTCGATACCGAAGCACTGCTTGCTGCCGCGAACGAACAGCTAGGCAAGACACAGCGGTTGTCGGCGCTGCACCAGATCGACGAGATGCCGCGCAGCCATATCGGGAAATTGCTGAAGACCGAATTGCGCGATCTGGTCCAGGCGCTTTAGCCAGCGCGCTCGCTGACCCGCGCCATCACTTCCTCGCGCACCTTCGGCTTCACGAACTTGCCGATCTCGCCGCCATATTGCGCGATCTCCTTCACCAGCCGGCTGGCGATAGGCTGCAAGGCGACATCGGCCATCAGGAACACCGTTTCGATCCTGTCATTCAATTGCCGGTTCATGCCAGTCAGCTGATACTCATATTCAAAATCGGTTACGCCCCTGATACCGCGAATGACCACGGAAGCGCCCTGAGCCTCGGCAAAGTCCATCAGCAGCGAATTGAAGCCCACCACGCGAATATTGCCATTGCCAAGTGCGGCGACCTCGCGCTCGACCATCGCAATCCGCTCGCCATCGTCGAACATCGGCGACTTGGCGATATTGGTGGTGACGCCAATGACCAGTTCATCGACCAGCTTCGCGCCGCGCTCGATAATGTCCATATGGCCGAGCGTGATGGGGTCGAATGTGCCCGGATAGACGCCGATACGTTTCATGTTTTGTCCCTCAGCCACAAAATTGTTTTCCTGTCAGGTAGGAACTTGAGCGCTATGGTAGCATCTGAGAGGCGTAGTTTTGGGGCTACGAGCCAGCTATCATCTGCAAGCGCCGAGTTTGCTTCTCCCGGAACATATAGAAGTATTACCGCAGCCTTTTTCAAACTGTCATAGCATTCCGCTGACCCGGTTATTTCAAACAAGTAACGATAATCATATAGTGCATCGTCTAATTCCATCGCCTTGAAATTGGCGCGGTCGCATCGGGATTGGGGGTAAAACTCTCTCAATACAGCAATCTGGCTTGTTGACCGACCGAAATGCCAGTTTGATAGGGCACTGATAACTGGCACGGCCAATAATGTTGAAATCAGACCAAGAACTGCTAGTCTGACCGTTCGGCTCACCGATCCCGCTCCAGGACATAGTGCGCAATGGCGCGGAGCAAATCGGCCTCGCTGCCGTGGCTGGCGAGGTGGGCAATTGCCTGTTCGACCAGGATCGCTGCCTGCTGCTTTGCACGCTCCAGCCCCATCAGTGAGACGAAGGTGCCCTTCCCCGCTGCGGCATCTTTGTGCAGCGCCTTGCCCGCAAGCGCCTCGTCGCCCTCGACGTCCAAAATGTCGTCGGCAATCTGAAAGGCGAGGCCAATGTCACGGGCATAGCCGCGCAAATGGGTGCGGCCTTCTGGCGGAATATGACCCAGGATCGCGCCCATTTCGACACTGGCGGCGATCAACGCGCCGGTTTTCAGCGCCTGCAGCCGCGTGATGGTCGGCAGGTCGAAACTTGCCTTCTCCGCCTCCAGATCCATCATCTGCCCGCCCGCCATGCCGTCGGGGCCGCTTGCCAGCGCGAGCGTGGCGATCAGTTCGCTGCGCACGAACGGGTCGGCATGGGTTTTGGGATCGCTCAATATCTCGAACGCCAGCGCATGAAGCGAATCGCCCGCCAGCACTGCGGTAGCCTCGTCAAAGGCCTTATGCACCGTAGGCTTGCCGCGTCGCAGGTCGTCATCGTCCATGCAGGGCAGATCGTCATGGACGAGCGAATAGACGTGGATTGCCTCCACTGCGGTCGCCACGCGCAGCGCCGTATCGCGGGCGACGTTGAAAAGCTCCGCAGTCGCCACCAGCAACAGCGGTCTCAACCGCTTCCCGCCGCCGATCGCGGCATGGCGCATCGCCTCGAACAATGGCGCACGCGCATCTTCGGGGACCTTCAGCAGCGAATCAAACTCAGCATCAATCTCGCTGGCGATCTGCTGAATTGCTGTGTCCAGCATCGACGCGGCGGATGGATGACCGGGCAAGGGCTCAGTCCGCATCGAAGGGCCGGGTGCCCTGCGGCGATCCATCGGGGCCGAGGATGACTGCCTCGATCCGCGCCTGCGCTGCATCGAGCCGCGCCTGGCAAAGGCTGCGCAATTGCTGACCGCGTTCATAAAGGGTGATCGATTCATCGAGCGGCGCATCGCCGCTTTCCAGCCGGTGCACGACTTCTTCAAGCGCTTTCAATGCTTCTTCGAAACTTGGCTGATTTTCGGCAGTATCGGTCATGGCACATGCTTTGGCGCGGTGACCCCTGCCGGTCAAGCATTTCGCCGTCGCCGATTTTGCGCATGTCATCTCAATTTTACTTTGAACCTTTTTGCGGCTGCGGCATTAGGGGCGTCTATGAAGAAAACTCTCCTCATCCTCGCCCCGTTGTCCATGCTGGCGTTAGCGGCATGCAACAAGTCCGAAACCCCTGCTGCCGATGCTGATACAGATGCTGCGAAGACGGCGGACGCCACCGCTGCGCCTGTGGAAATGCCGCCTGCGATTACTTCGTCGGGCGTCTATCGCTGTGCAGACAACACCATCCTCTATGTCGATTTCCTTGGCGCCAATGAAGCGGCCAATATCCGCGTGGGTGACAAGGGCGCAACCCCGACCGAGGTGAAGGCTGAAAAGCCTGCCGCCGATGCAACCGCGCCGGCTGCTGCCGATGCACCCGCAGGTCCGATGAAATCGGCCGATGGCGAAACGATGCTGACCGGTAGCGGCGCGTCGATCAATGTGAAGCTCGCCGGTAAAGGCGCGCAGACCTGCAAAGGCAACTAAGCTTGTACAAATTCGTCGCCGCGCTGATCCTGCCATTATTGGCGGTGGGTGCGGCGGCGACAACCGCAGCACCGCCACCGACAAAGGTCGAGAATCGTGCTGCGCTGGAGCGGCTGCTCGGCAGCAGCGGTATCAGCCTGCAATGGATCAGCTGGACCAGCAAGGAACGCGGTCCGGTTGATTTTCGTTGGAGCGGCAAGACACTGTTCCTGAAAGCCGAGCAGCGGGCACGCGGCGGCCCGGGCCTTGTTTCGGTCGAGGGACGCATTGTCCGCATCGCCAAAAATGAGTTCATCCTCAACGGCACGATTATCATCGACGATACGCCCGACGCGGGGCGCCGTTGCGAAAAGACCGGCGACTGGCGCTTTGCCATCACGCAAAACCGCAAATATTGGCGGCTGCGCGAGTTTGAATGGTGCGACGGGCTTACCGACTATATCGACATTTACTTTTGAGAATGCCCGCCTAAGCTCTCCGCGAGGGGAGGATAGCCATGTTTATCGGACATTTCGCGCCGGCCTTGGTGGCTGCGACGCACAGGCAAGCGCCAAGCCTGCCCATATTGTTTTTTGGCGCGCAGTTGGTCGACTGGGCCTTTTTCGCGTTTTTGTTGACCGGACATGAGGCGATGCGGGTTACGCCGGGGATTTCGGTGATGAACCCGATGGACCTCTATCACATGCCCTATACGCACAGCTTGCTGGGGTCGACGCTGTTTGCAGCGACATTTGGCGGGCTGGTTGCGCTGGTGACGCGGCGAGCCATGGCGGGAATGCTAACGGCTGCAGTCGTGCTGTCGCATTGGTTCCTTGATTGGCTGGTGCATATCCCTGATTTGACGTTGGTGGGAGAACCGCCGAAACTCGGTCTTGGGCTTTGGAACTACCCTTATGTCGAGATTCCACTCGAACTGGCGATCACCTTTGGCGCGTTGTGGCTGTACGCCCGCGCATTGAAGCCAAAGACGCTGCCGCTCGCCGCACTGGCGGGGATCATGCTGCTGTTGCAGGCTATCAACTGGTTCGGCCCGGTCGAACCCGAAGTCACTGTTGGAACAAGCCTGCTCGCATTCTTCGCCTATGGCGCAATCACGCTGGCATCATGGTGGGTGGCACGGAGCCAAGCTGTCGAGCGTTAAAGGGTAAACGCTGAGGGCAAAGATTTCGAAGAGCTCCAAGACTAATTCTATGAACCCTGCACTCTCCGCATGAACCAAAAAACTGGCATAAGCCCGGGTCCATCGCTAAGGCGCGAGCCATGCCAGAAACTGCCCCAGATTCCGTCAGCGCAATCACCCCGCAAATCGTCGCTGATCATGGTCTCAGCGAAGAAGAATATGCGCGCATACTGACCGCGCTGGGCCGCGAGCCCAATCTGGTCGAGCTGGGCATATTTTCGGTGATGTGGTCGGAGCATTGTTCCTACAAAAGCTCGCGCATCCATTTGAAAAAGCTGCCGACCGAGGCTCCGTGGGTGATCTGCGGCCCCGGCGAAAATGCGGGCGTGATCGACATTGGCGATGGCCCGGACGGCACCAAGCTCGCGGCGATTTTCAAGATGGAATCGCACAACCACCCGAGCTATATCGAACCCTATCAGGGTGCTGCCACGGGTGTAGGCGGCATATTGCGCGATGTCTTTACGATGGGCGCGCGCCCGATCGCCAACATGAATGCGCTGCGGTTCGGCAATCCCGATCACCCCAAAATGAAGCATCTGGTGCAGGGCGTGGTTGCGGGCATTGGCGGCTATGGCAATTGCGTTGGTGTGCCGACTGTGGGCGGCGAGACCAATTTTCACCCCGCCTATGATGGCAATATCCTCGTCAACGCGATGACCGTTGGCGTCGCCGATCAGGACAAGATTTTCTATTCGGCCGCGACCGGCGTCGGCAACCCGATCGTTTATGTGGGATCGAAAACCGGGCGCGACGGCATCCACGGCGCGACGATGGCATCGGCGGATTTCGGCGAAGATGCCGAGGAAAAGCGCCCGACGGTACAAGTCGGCGATCCCTTCACCGAAAAGCTGCTGATCGAGGCTTGCCTCGAACTGATGGCGACCGATGCAATTGTCGCGATACAGGATATGGGCGCGGCGGGGCTGACCAGCTCTTCGGTCGAAATGGCCTCAAAAGGGGGCTGCGGCATCAGGCTAAACATGAATGCCGTGCCACAGCGCGAGACCGGCATGACGCCCTATGAGATGATGCTGAGCGAGTCTCAGGAACGCATGCTGATGGTGCTGAAGCCCGGCAAGGAGGCGATGGCCGAGGCGATCTTCAGGAAATGGGAACTGGATTTCTCGGTCATAGGTGAAGTCACCGATACCGGCCATATGGTGCTCGAATGGAATGGCGAGGTGGTGTGCGACATTCCGCTCGGACCGCTCGCCGACGATGCGCCGCTTTATGACCGGCCTGCCCTGAGCCGCGAAGAATATAAGGCCTGGGCGCAGGTGAAACCGTTGGGCGACATCCCCGAAAGCACCGACATCGGCGCGGATTTGCTGAAGTTAATGGCGAGTCCCGACCTCGCATCGCGCGCATGGATCTGGCAGCAATATGATAGCCAGGTCGGTGCCGACACGGCGCAAAAATCGGGCGGCGACGCGGCTGTCGTGCGCGTTCACGGCACCAACAAGGCTCTGGCCATTACTACCGACTGCACCCCCCGCTATTGCTACGCCGACCCCTATGAAGGCGGCAAGCAGGCGGTGGCGGAAACCTATCGCAATCTGTGCGCGGTGGGGGCAAAGCCGCTGGCGATCACCAACTGCCTGAACTTCGCCAACCCGCAACGGCCCGAAATCATGGCGCAGATCGTCGGCTGTCTGGAAGGCATGGCCGACGCCTGCCGTGCGCTCGATTACCCGATCGTGAGTGGCAATGTCTCGCTCTACAATGAAAGCAAGGCGACCGGCGGTGGCAGCGCGATTTTGCCAACGCCTGCGATTGGCGGGGTGGGGCTGCTCGACGATGTCAGCAAGATGGCGACGATTGCTCTGGGCGAAGAGGGCGATGCTATCTGGTTGATCGGCGGCGATGGAACGCATTTGGGTCAATCAATATGGTTGCGCGAAATTCATGGTCGCGAAAGCGGCTCGCCTCCGTCAGTTGATCTTGAAGCTGAAAAATCGCGCGGCGAAGATGTCCGTTGGTTCATTGATATGGGCAAAGCCTATGCGGCACATGACATCAGTGATGGTGGTTTGATAGTTGCGCTTGCGGAGATGGCGCTAGCCGGAAACATTGGTTTCTCATTATCCAAGGCACTTACAGCTGCGAGCGCTTTCGGAGAAGATCAAGGACGCTACATTCTTGCCGCCCGTGCTGACGAGTTTCTCGAAAATGCCGTTCAGATTGGAACGGTTGGCGGAGACAATGTCTTGGGAATTGCCCTCACCGACCTCCGCGCAGCGTATGAGAGCTTCTTCAGAAACTGGATGGAACGCTGACCTGCATTGACTTGAGCATCAATTGATGTCAATTTTGATGCATGCGCACGACAATCACTCTCGACGATGATATCATTGCCGATCTACGCGATGGATACGGCATACAGGAAACGAACAAACTCGTTCGCCGGGCTCTTGTCGAAATGCGCCAGCGCCTGGCCGCTGAGAGGCTAATTGCTTTGGGTGGAAGTGATCCCGACGCCTGGGCGGCGCCACGTCGCAGGCCGCCGCATTTCGTTAATCCGGACTGATGGCGAGACCCGGCCCGGTTGTGGTCGATAGTTCGATTTGGATCGACTTCATCAACAAGGGCGATTCCGATTTAGCCGAGTTGCTAAAGCACCGTCGTGTGCGCTTGCACCCGATGGTTGTTGCTGAGATAGCATTAGGGTCAATCAGGCAACGCGTATTTGTTCTGGAAGAACTCAATGCTTTGCCCAATGTTGATGCGGCATCACACAGCGAAGTGATGGCGATGATCGAATGGTTGAAGCTATTCGGTATGGGCATTGGTTATGTCGATGCTCACTTGCTCGCCGCGACCAGGCAATTGCCGTCCGCGTTGCTGTGGACCCGCGACAAGCGTTTGCGGGAACAGGCGGAGCGCCTCGACGTTTCATATGCACCATGACCACAGCCTATTCCAACACCCCGCTCGTCAAGAAACTTGGCTATAAAGACGGGATGCGCGTCTGGTTCGATGCCATGCCCGATAATGTGCGCGCAGAAATTTATGCCAGCGGCGTTACCCTGTCGGAAGAGGATTTGCCCACAGCGGGTATCCATGCCGCGCATATCTTCGTCACAGACCGCAGGGCGCTTGCCGAAAAGCTGGAGGCACTTCGCCGGATCATCGATCCAGCTGGGTTCATCTGGGTTAGCTGGCCCAAAAAGGCAGCGAAAGTCGATACCGACATCATCGAGGATACAATCCGCGAGATTATATTGCCTGCGGGCCAGTTGGTCGACGTAAAGGTCTGCGCGATCGATGCGACCTGGTCAGGCCTCAAGCTGATGACGCGGCTCGACCAGCGTTAGGCCGCTGCAGCGGCCAGCAGATCATAGGGATCGACGCCCGCGCTACGCATTTCTTGATGCGCGCGCTTGTAGACGACTGGCTCGGCGATACCCAGGCGGGCCCGTGCCTCAGCCAGCGGCTCGCGCAGCAGCGCAACGATATCCTCATGCACGATGTTCTTCGCGGCATTGCCGATGCGATGGCCTTCGCGGATAGCCGACATGATCGATGCCTTGGGCGCAACGCGGCGCTTCAGCTCGAACCCGCCTGCATAGGCGATGAAGCCGACGCCCAGATTCTTGTTCTGCGCATAGGTAAAGGCCAGCACGCATTGTTCGCCCAGCGCATCGCGGCCATAGCCGGTCAGCACATGCAGCATGTCGTGCGTGTCGCGCAGCCGGTCGCCATAGCGGTCGATGCCGTCGTTGAAACGCTTCCCGGTCGATTCAAACCGGGCATATTCGGCTTCAAGGCCAGCAGCGGTCAGACCTTCGCGCTCCATGAAATCGACATAGGCCCGGCCTACCGTGCCTGCGGGCAGCTTCTTGATCGTATCATGGTCGTCGAGAATGTCGATCAGCCGCTGGCTGGTGCCGAGGATCTTCTGGCCCTTTTCGCTGAACCAAAAATTCTTGGCGACGCGGCGAAACGCCTTGCCGCGCAGAGCGGCTATGATGTGAAATACCTGCTCGGTGTCTTCCTTGTCGGCAATCAGCTTCCTGAAGTGGTGCCATGCCTTCAGCGGACGAAATTCGCTGCCCGGACGGTCGGGATGATGGAAAGGGATGGTCGTGTTGATGCTGTCGAGGGTCGCCATGGGAGAAGCCTTTACCACTGATTCGCTTACGCGTTCCTTACCTACAACGATGTTAATAGCGTGGTGATTGTGCGGTATCAACAGTTTTTTAAATCCGCTAGCATGACAGGATGAAAACCCATTCCGTCATTCCCTACGCGGCGCTCCCCGCCTACGATCCAGCTGAGCAGGTGGCGCGCGCCAGTGCCTTTTACGCCGCGTTGAAAACCCGGCGGACCTGTCGGCATTTCGACGACCGTCCAGTGCCGCGCGCTGTGATTGAGCAGGCCTTGCTTGCCGCTGGAACAGCACCCAGCGGTGCAAACCATCAGCCCTGGCACTTCGCGGTGATCGGTTCCCCCGACAAGAAACGCGCCTTGCGTGAAGCCGCGGAGGCGGAAGAAAAGGCATTTTACGAAAGTAGGGCCAGTCAGGAGTGGCTTGATGCACTTGCTCCGTTGGGCACCGATGCCGACAAACCCTATTTGCAAATTGCGCCTTGGCTGATTGTGATATTCGGGCAACGGCGTGGCGGGATGAACGCCGGGGATGACAAGCAAAACTATTATGTCAATGAAAGCGTTGGAATAGCGACCGGCTTCGTGATCGCGGCTTTGCACGATGCGGGTCTGGCAACATTGACGCATACGCCGAATCCGATGAAATTCCTGAATTGTTTGTGTGACCGCCCGGCCACCGAAAAACCGATGATGGTGCTGGTTGTCGGCCACCCGGCAGCTGATGCAACAGTGCCGGTGCACGCCACCATGAAGAAGCCGCTGGACCAGATCAGCAGCTGGCTGTAGTATCCCCATAATACAGGGGGAAATATGACTAACACAGCCAAAATTGACCGGCATGTCAGCCTCGATGCCATGCGCGGCTTTGCCGTGATGGGCATATTGGCGATGAACATCATCGGCTTTTCGATGCCCGAATGGGCTTATGTCTCGCCCGCCATTTATGGCGGAGAGAGCTTTGCGGACCGGCTTAGCTGGTATTTCAATACGATCTTTGTTGATGGCAAGATGCGCGGGCTGTTTTCGTTGCTGTTCGGGGCGAGCATGATGCTGATCATCGAGCGCGCCGAAGCGAAGCAGCAAAGCGCCGCGCGTATCCATTATGCGCGCATGTTCTGGCTGGCATTGTTTGGCCTATCGCATTTCTATTTCCTCTGGTTCGGCGACATATTGTTTCTCTATGCGGCAGTGGGCAGCATTGCCTTCCTGATGCATCATTGGGAGCCGAAGCGGCTGATCAAATGGGCAATGATCATCTATGGCCTCGGCTTCCTGATTTGGGGCGTCGTTTATGGCGGCATGCAGCTGCTGCAATTTTTCGCAACGCAGCCCTCGGCGAGCGCCGACCTGCGGCAAAGCTATCAGGAAATGATGGCCAGCCCCGATTTCAATGTCGATGTGGCAGCGGAACTCGCACGCCATCGCGGCGACTGGTGGGGCATTACCCAGGCCAAACTCGATGAATGGTATACCCCCTTCGGCTTCATCATCCAGGCAATCAGCGAGACGCTGCCGCTGATGATGCTGGGCATGGCGATGAAGAAAAATGGCTTTCTGACTGGCGAACGCGAGGCGGGCGAATATCGCCTGTGGGTGCGCAGACTGCTGGTGCCGGGCGTACTGCTGGCGGCGCTGATTGGCGCATGGGTCTGGTCGAGCGGGTTCGATCTGGTCACAACCGTTTCCGCTTTCATGGCATGGAGCATGATCCCCCGGCTGATGCTGACCATTGCCTATGCGGCGCTGTTGATCCTGTGGATCAAGCGGCTTGCGGGCAACGCTTTTCTGGAGCGCGTGGCGGCGGCGGGGCGCGCGGCCTTTACCAACTATCTGGGCACCACGATTGTCATGACGACGATATTCTATGGCTATGGCCTTGGCCTGTTCGGCCACGTCGGCAGGCCCGCGCTTTGGCTGTTCGTGGTGGGCGGCTGGGCAGTGATGCTTCTCTGGTCGAAGCCGTGGCTGGACCGTTTCCAATATGGCCCGCTCGAATGGCTATGGCGCAGCCTTGCGCGCATGCAATTGCAACCGATGCGAAAATAGCTGCGGAACATGCGATGGTGTCAGCTGTTTGGTTGCGTGAGGGAAAGCAACCAACAGCAGGACCATATTCATGACCAACAGCCGACCCTTAGCCATCGTCACCGGCGCCTCGACCGGAATCGGATTTGAACTCGCACACATTGCGGCTGAAGCAGGCCACGACCTGATCGTGGTGGCGAACGAGCCATTAATCGACAGCGCTGCCGCCGATTTTCGCAGTACGGGCGTCGATGTGCAGTCGGTGGAGGCAGATCTCTCAACCTTTCAGGGCGTGGACCAACTGCTTGCAGCCTGCAACGGACGCCCCATCGATATACTTTGTGCAAATGCGGGGACCGGCTATGGCGGCGCCTTCCTCGATCAGGATGTCGATCGCTGGCGCGCCACCATCGACACCAATATCACCGGCACGGTCTATCTGCTGCAAAAGGTGCTTCGCGACATGGTGGCGCGGGGCGAGGGGAGGGTGCTCGTCACCGGCTCGATCGCAGGCTATGTTCCGGGCGCGTTCAACGCGGTTTATAACGCCACCAAGGCCTTTATCGACAATTTCACCGATGCCTTGCGCAACGAAATGAAGGATGTCGAGGGCGTCACGCTGACGACATTGATGCCCGGCGCAACCGAAACCGAATTCTTTGCGCGCGCCGATATGCTCGATACCAAAGTAGGCCAAGCCGACAAGGACGACCCCGCCAAAGTCGCGCGCGACGGCTGGGAAGCGATGATGGACGGCCGTAACAGCATTGTTTCGGGTCTGAAAAACAAGCTGCAAGTCGCGCTATCGGGCGTTGCGCCATCGGAAATCACAGCAGAGATGCATCGGAAGCTGGCCGAACCGGGCAGTGGCAGCGAGTAGTTTCAGGCGGTGCGCGCTGCCTTGAACGAAACAGCCCAACCCACGCAAAACTGCAAAAAAACCGCTCTTAACTTCACAAACTTCGCAGGGTTAGGGTATTTGGTGAGAAGTTAAGCGCGCCATGAGCATTGGAACGCGTACGTAGAGGCGGCTACGTACGAAAGGAGGGGAGACAAACGATGAGAAAGACCGGAAGAACATATAGTGAACTTATTGGCAAAAGTCAATTATTCCCCGCTAGTCTTGGCGCAGGTCGCCGAACTGTTGGTCGATGGTGAGTGGATCGAGATTTGCAAAGGTGATTTGAAGAGAGGGCAATGACTCAGACCAGCATATACGCGGTCTTCAAGCTTTCGGTTTGAAACGCAGATCATGCCGCCTTTGCCGCCGGTGCGCCTCGCAGCAAACCTTCGGTGCTCAAATCCTCGTCCAGGTCGGGCCAGTGGATGCCATAGCCTCCGCCACATTTTTCCCACTTGCCGAGCTGCGCCTGTTGGGCATTCGCCAACCGGGGATACCATGCCAGCGGCGCAGAGATCGTCCGACCGTCCATCAAATCCACAATCAGGCTGTGCTCGTCGAAACGAACGTCCAGCACCCGCTCGTCGGTGACTTTAGCCGAAAAATTCATGCCACTTCTCCGTGAGCATCGCCTGATGCTTACTTACCAAATTAGTTATGCCAGATATCTCGTGCGCGCGAAAGCCTCGGCTTTTTGCGACCTCCAGGCTGTCGAGCCAGACCTTGATCGTTGCTTCTCACTTATCGACATGAACGTGCGGCGGTTCGTTAGGTTCGTGGCTGTAGAAATAGAAGCGAAAGCCGTTCTGCCGGTGGATGGTCGGCATTCAGCGCGCCCCCTCAATCCAGCACATACAACCCCGGCGCATTCTCCATTGGCGGGTGCGCCTTGCTGCCGCAGCCTTCGGGCGCTTTGACCTTGTCGCCCGACCGCTCGGCCAGCCATTGCGTCCAGTGGGGCCACCAGCTGCCGGCATGTTCCTCTGTGCCTTTTTGCCATTCGCGCACATCTTTGGGCGTCTTGCCCTTGGCGTTGCGCCAATATTTCGCCTTGGGGTTACCCGGCGGGTTGAGGATCGCCTGCATATGCCCTGCCTGGCTCAGCACAAATTCGACATTTTTCGCGCCAAATAGCTGCGTCGAACGGTAGCAGGCTTGCCAGGGGGTGATATGATCGGTGGTGCCGCCAAGGATGAACATGTCGCCCTTCACCTTGGTCAAATCGAGCGTGTGGTCGGCGATCTCGAACGTGCCCGGCTGCGCATAGGCATTGGCCTCGAACAGTTCGAGGAAATCGCCCAAGAGGCTGGCCGACAGGTTGGTCGCATCGGCATTCCAGAACAGGATGTCGAACGCAGGCGGGTCGTCACCCAGCAGATAGTTGTTGATCACATAATTCCAGATGAGGTCGTTGGGCCGCAACCAGGCGAAGCCGCGCGCGAGCTCCGACCCACCGATTACGCCCTTTTTCGCCGCACGCTGGCGGGCAAGCGCGATGCCATTATGGCTGACCATCGCCGATGCTTCGGTATCACCCTGCTTCGGTTCCAGCACGCAGACCATCATGGTGATGGCATTGATCCGGTCATCGCCCATCGCGGCCATTTTGGAGCACAGCACCGACATTGTCTGCCCGCCCGAGCAGCCGCCCGAGACATTCACCTTGTCGCTGCCGGTAATCTCGCAGACGATATCGACCGCGCGCTGGCAGGCGCTTACATAATCGCCCATGCCCCAGACGCCATGTTCATGACTTGGGTTGCGCCAGCTGATGACGAAGGTCTGGAAACCGTGCGCGACCTGCCATTTGATAATCGACTTCTCCGGCGACAGGTCGTTGATATACATTTTGTTGATCTGCGGCGGGATGGTCAGCTGCGGGATCGCGTAAACTTCTTCGGTCGCTGGCGCATATTGCACCAGCTCGAACATCTCCTCGCGGTGGACGACCTTGCCGGGGGTAGTCGCGATATTTTCGCCCAGCTTGAACGGCTTTTTGTTGACCTGGCTGACCATCATGTCGTTGTTGACCATGTCGTCATAGGCGTTTTTCAGGCCCTTGATCAGGCTGAGACCGCCTGAATCGACGAGCCGCTTCTGCGCGGTCGGATTGCCGATCAGCGTGTTGGTAGGCGCGAGCGCGTCGATCACCATCTGGCTGATGAAATTGGCGCGGTCGCGCTCCAGCGCATCAAGCTCCAGCTCGTCAATCCAGCCCTTGATGCCCTTTTGCACCGCCAGATAATATTGCGCGCCTGCCTTGAAAAAGGGGTTGAAGGTCCAGGCCGGGTCCATGAACCGCTTGTCCTTGGGGTCGGGCGCAAGGTCCGACTTGCCGGTCATGATCTTAACCGAATCCTCCATGATGCCCGATGCCGCCTTGAATGCGCTTTGCGGATTGGCAGCGGTTTGGCGCAGCATCATGCCAACAGCCCCTGCAAAATCCTCGCGCGCCAATCCTGCCAGCGGCCCCAATGCCATCGTTGCTTCATTGGCGGCGTCGAATGCGCCCTTGGGAAATTCGCTGAACGCGCTTTTGCCTTTGCCCTTTTTGGGCTTCTCGCTTTGTGTGGCCATTTTGGGCTCCCTTCCTCTCGCGGAAGAGATTGCATGGCGCAGGCGGCAGCGTCAACCGCGTAAGTCGCCTCCGTCAGACGTCGCCGTCAGTCGCCCTTGTCGCCCTCGTTGCGTGGCTTTTTGCCCGCCGCCTTTTTGCGGACATCCTGCGACAGGCTTTTGCCCTGATCGTCGCTTTCGGTAAACCGGCCCTGGTCGTCGCGGCGGACATAGCGTTTGTCGCCGGGATGGGGTTCAATAAGTTCGCGTTTTGCCAATTTCGCTCTCCTTCCCCTTGCCAACAGTTGGTCGACTCTTTTGTTCCGGGCGCACCTGCTGGACGGCGCAGCCCCGTGCGGTTAAGCAGTTCGCATGGATGCAGAGGATGGCTTTTCGTGGAACCCCGCGCCGGCAACGGGCATCAGCATGCGCATGGTCTGGGCCAACGGGCAGCGTTTCGAACTGGCGGAGTGCGGCAGTGGCGACAGGCTCGCAATCCTGCTCCACGGCTTTCCTGAACTCAATCATAGCTGGCGGCACCAGATGCCGGTGCTGGCAGGGCAGGGCTGGCGTGTGTGGGCACCCAATATGCGCGGCTATGGGGCCTCGTCAAAACCGGATGGCATTGCGGCTTATGGGCTCAACCAATTGACCGTGGATGTCGCGGCTTTGATCGATCTGGCGAAGGCCGAGGCACCGACCCGAGAGATCATGCTGGTCGCGCATGATTGGGGCGCGGTTGTTGCATGGCATTTTGCCATTCGCAAAATACGCGACATCGACTGGCTGGTCATCATGAACGTGCCGCATCCCAAATGCGCCGAGCGCGAGATCCGGCACTGGCGGCAGTTCAGGAAAAGCTGGTACATCTTCTTCTTCCAATTGCCCCGGCTTCCCGAATGGCTGCTGCTGCGGAACGATGCGGAGCCGATCCGCCACATTTTTGCCGGAAGCGCGACGAACAAGCAGCTCTTCCCGGCTTCGGAAACGGACGTCTATGCCCGCGCCGCGCAGCGCCCGGGCGCAATGACCGCAATGATCAACTATTATCGCGCGCTGCTTCGCCTGCCCGATCGGAATGGCATTGGCGATGCAACCGTCGATGTGCCGACGCTGGTCATCTGGGGAGAGAATGACCTCGCGCTCGATATTCACTTGCTCGACGGCATGGAGCAATGGGTGCCGCAGCTGACCGTCCACCGCCTGCCGGGCATTTCGCACTGGGTGCAGCAGGATGCGCCTGACGCGGTCAACCGGTTGCTGGTGCAATGGCTCGGTGATGATGGCTGAAACACCCTCGCCCTGCCGGGACATTTGCAAGATTGATTCACGCCGACGCTGGTGCATCGGCTGTGGCCGGACGCTTGATGAGATTGCGGCATGGCCGACGGCGAGTGAGACGGAGAAGCGTGCGATTGTTGCGCGTTTGCCGGAGCGGTTGGCCAGCATGCCAAATTGAAACTATGCTTTGTTCGTCACCCCCGCGCAGGCGGGGGTCCATCCCCGGAGTGATAAATTGCAGCGGCGGGTGATGGATTCCCGCCTTCGCGGGAATGACGAATATCGGGAAAAGGGACTCGTTGGGGCAAAAGCCTTTCGAGCTAACCTACCCGCTCCAAAGCCTCGCTCGCCGCGAGCCACGCAGCCTCGGCCTTTTCCTGTGCCGCAACAATTTTGCCGCGCCGCTGTGACAGTTCGCCCATTGTCAAATCCCTATACTCAACCACAGAGCCGGGCTCGAACATCGCCCTGTCAATCGCCGTCAGCACAACCTCCAATTTGGCCAGGTCGGCCTCGGCGTCGCTGACCGCGCGCTTCAGTTTGGCTTGCTCCTCGCGCTGCGCTGCCGCAGCCTTTTTGTCCACCTTCCGGTCGGCCTTCGAAACCTTTTCCTTCGCTGGCCCCTTGCCCAAAATGAAGTCGGTATAATCGTCGATAGAGCCTGCAAATTCCTTCGCCGTACCGCCATCGACAAGCACCAGCCGGTCAGCGGTCAGTTCCAGCATGTGCCGGTCGTGGCTGACCAGAACGACAGTGCCTGCATAGTCGTTCAACGCCTGCACCAGCGCCTCGCGCGCGTCGACATCGAGGTGGTTGGTCGGCTCGTCGAGGATCAGCATATGCGGCGCATCGCGGGTAATCAATGCCAGCGCCAGCCGTGCCCGTTCGCCGCCCGACAGCTTGCCGACCTTGGTCGTTGCCTTGGGCCCTGAAAAGCCGAACCGGCCCAGCTGACCGCGCACCGCACCCGGCGTCGCGCCTTTCATCGCCCGCGTCATATGCTCGAGCGGGGTATCCTCGCCGTCCAGTTCCTCGACCTGATATTGGGTGAAATATCCGACGCGCATCTTGCCCGATGCCGCCATTGCGCCATCCATAGGGGTCAGCTGCGCGGCCAGCAGGCGCGCGAGTGTCGTCTTCCCATTGCCATTGCGGCCCAACAAAGCGATCCGGTCATCGGGGTCGATCCTGAGGTTCAGCCGCTCAAGCACCGGCTGCCCCGGCGCATAGCCTACACTGGCCAGATCGAGCGTCACCAATGGCGGTTTCAGCTCGTCGGGACTGGGAAAGTCAAAGCTCAGCAAGGGGTCATCGACCATCGCCTGCACCGGCTGCATTTTGGCCAATGCCTTGGCGCGGCTCTGCGCCTGTTTGGCGGTCGAGGCGCGGGCGCTGTTGCGCGCAATATAGTCCTGCAATTTGGCGCGCTGCGCATCCTGCGCGGCCTTGGCTGCGGCCAGTTGCGCCGCACGCTCGGCGCGCTGTCGCTCGAACGCGTCATAGCCACCAGCGTAGAGTGTGACCTGTCCGCCTTCCAGATGCAGGATATGATCGACGACATTGTTCAGCAAATCGCGCTCGTGGCTGATCACCACCATCATCGCGGGATAGCTTTTCAGGAAATTTTCGAGCCAGAGCGTCGCTTCGAGATCGAGGTGGTTCGATGGCTCATCGAGCAGCAGCAGGTCAGGCTGCGAAAACAGCAAGGCGGCAAGCGCCACGCGCATTTTCCACCCGCCGGAAAAGCTGTCGAGCGGTTGCGCCTGCATCGCCTCGTCAAAGCCGAGGCCGACCAGGATGCGGCTGGCGCGGGCAGGGGCGGTATAGGCGTCGATTGCGATCAGCCGCTCATGCACTTCGGCCATACGGTCATGATCGAGATCGACAGCCTCGCTTTCCGCCAGCAAAGCTGCCCGCTCGATGTCGGCAGCAAGCACGGTTTCGAACGGCGTTGCATCGCCCGCAGGCGCTTCCTGCGCGATATAGCCAATGCGCGTCGCCTTGGGCATCTCGAGCGCGCCATCATCTGGGTCGAGCGCGCCGATCATCACCTTCATCAGCGTCGATTTGCCTGCGCCGTTGCGCCCGATCAGGCCGATGCGGCCATAGGCGGGCAGGCTCGCGGTCACGCGGTCCAATATCGTGCGCCCGCCAAGGCGCACGGTGATGCCATTCAAATTGAGCATGATGCGCGGGCGCCTAGCAGCGGCGGTGGTGCTTGTCAGTCGCTAATCGGGGATGCTGCCTACCAGTTGGTCTCCAGCGCGTTGGGGCAGCCGCCATTTTTCTTGACGAAGCCGCGCGCAGAGGATGCCCATGGTTTGAAGTCATTCACCCAGCCGTCACGTTTGACGATGGTAACCGGCAACCGGACGATATCGGTTTTCCCGCGCGCCAGCACCATTTCCGCGCTCTTCATCGCCTGCACTGCCTTCGCCAGCTTGGCGAAGTCAGCAGGCTTCAAGACCGGAGGCTTGCTGTCACCATCCGTTTCGGCGGTGTCAAACCAGACCGAATAAAGCCCTGATGACAGCGAGCTTGCCTTGGGCTCATAGGGGCCGAAAACCTTGCCATCGATAACCAGCTTGACCGCAATCGGGCCCTGCAACTGCTTGCCATCCTTGGCGCTGACAATTGCGCTTACCTGCCCGACGCGCAATGTTGCATCATGCGGAGCTTTGGCGGCGAAATCGGCATAATAGCCGATGTTGAATGTCGCGCCGTTCCACTGGCTCATGAAATCCTTTTCGGCGGTGGGATAGATGGCGGAACCGCGCGCTCCGGTGACGCCATAATCCATCCGTGCCCGGCCGAGGGCACCTTCGGCCATGCCGGGCGTCGAGAAATAATATTTGCCCGTTTCCGGATCGTTGCTCTTGCCCAACTCTCTTATGCAGCGGGTTTTCCATTCGGTGCTGTCGGTCGCTGGTGCCGCTGTGACTGTCAGCGCAGCGCCTGATGCTGCCAACGCTACCCATAATGCCGTTTTCATGCCTCACTCCCCTTGTGAAGCAGTTTACATTTCAGAAAGCTCAAACCTTGTCCATAGCACCATTGCGTCACCAGCATCGGCTGTTTATGCCGCGTCCCCCATGACCCAGATGGAAATCATCGCTGTCCTGCTGGGCATCGCCAACATCATCCTGATCATCCGGCGATCGGTGTGGAACTATCCGTTCGCGCTGGCGATGGTGACGCTCTATTTCTTCATCTTCCGCGACCTGAAGCTCTACAGCGATGCGGGGTTGCAGGTTTTTTTCTTCGCGGTGAATCTGTACGGCCTGTGGGCATGGAGCCGGAACAAGGCTGAGACTGGCGAAGTGGTTGTCGAGCGGCTGGGCCGCGATGCCCTGTTGGCCTGGATAGCAGGCTCGGTGCTGGCGACGCTCGCCTGGGGCTTTGTCATGAGCCGGCACACCGATGCAAGCTACCCCTTTTGGGATGCGGCCGTTGCGATGCTGTCGGTGGCAGGTCAGATCCTGATGACGCGGCGCAAGCTTGAAAATTGGTGGTGGTGGATAGTGGTGAACACCATCTCGATCCCGCTCTATTTCGTCAAAGGCATTTATCTGACAGCGGGGCTTTATGTGCTGTTCCTCGGCCTCGCGATTGCAGGTCTGGTCGAATGGAGAAGGGCTCAATCCAAAAACCGCAATGCTGAGTCTGTCGAAGCACGTCTCGTCAACAAGCGCCCTTCGACAGGCTCAGGGCTACGGTGACTTTGTGAAACGCATCTGTCTCCACGGCCCTGAAAGCACGGGCAAGTCCACGCTCGGCACGAGGCTCGCCGCGCATTTGGGGTGCGAGGTCGTCCCCGAATATGGCCGCGCCTATTGCGAGGCGCATGGCACCGACATCGGCATGGCGGAGCTTGTGCACATCGCGCAAACGCAGGACGCGATGAACCGCGCGGCCGCAGCGCGGGCGGCAGAGCTTGGCGCTGCTCATCTACTGTTCGACACCGACCCGCTGATCACTGCGGTCTGGGCCGAGATGATGTTCGGTGCACGCGACCCCTGGTTCAACACCTTCACCGGCTATGCCGACCTTTACATGCTGCTCGATATCGATCTTCCGTTCGTAGACGATGGGCTGCGCGTTTATGCGAAGCCTGAGGAACGTCGCCGCTTTTTTGACCTGTGCAAGGCCGAGCTGGACAGCCGTCAGGTAGGTTATATGCTTATCCAGGGGCAAGGGGATATACGGTTTTGTGCCGCGCTGGACGCAATTGCAGGCCGCTGCTAGGGGCCGCGCATGACCGAGCTTTCCCGCATCCGAAATTTCTCAATAATCGCCCATATCGATCATGGCAAATCGACGCTGGCTGACCGGCTGATCCAACAGACCGGCGGGCTTTCAGAGCGCGAGATGTCGGCGCAAGTCCTTGATAATATGGACATTGAGAAGGAACGCGGGATCACCATCAAGGCGCAGACGGTGCGGCTGAACTACACCGCGCAGGATGGCGAGAGCTATGAGCTCAACCTGATGGACACACCGGGCCATGTCGATTTTGCCTATGAAGTTTCGCGTAGCCTCGCCGCGTGCGAAGGCGCGCTGCTCGTCGTCGATGCCGCGCAAGGGGTGGAGGCGCAAACGCTCGCCAATGTCTATCAATCCATCGAGCATGACCATGAAATCGTGCCCGTTATCAACAAGATAGACCTGCCCGCCGCCGAGGTGGACAAGGTGCGGACCGAAATCGAGGAAATCATCGGCCTCCCCGCCGACAATGCCGTCCTTACCAGCGCCAAGTCCGGCATCGGCATCGCCGAGGTGCTTGAGGCCGTCGTCACCCGCATCCCCCCGCCAAAGGGAGACCGCAACGCCCCCCTTAAAGCCATGCTGGTCGACAGCTGGTACGACCCCTATCTCGGCGTCGTCATCCTCATCCGCGTGATCGACGGCGTCATCAAAAAAGGCCAGGAAATCCAGTTCATGGCCGCCGGCACAAAGCATCTGGTCGACCGCGTCGGCTGCATGCGGCCCAAGATCGAGATCCTCCCCGAACTCGGCCCCGGCGAGGTCGGCTTCATCACCGCGCAGATCAAGGAAGTCGCGCAAACCCGCGTCGGCGACACGATCACCGATGCGAAAAAGCCCGCCAGCGAACCGCTCCCCGGGTTCAAGGAGGTGCAGCCCGTGGTCTTCTGCGGCCTCTTTCCCACCGACGCCGCGGACTTTGAAAAACTGCGCGAAAGCATCAGCAAGCTGCGCCTCAACGACGCGAGCTTCAGTTTCGAGACGGAGAGCAGCGCAGCGCTCGGCTTTGGCTTTCGCTGCGGTTTCCTTGGCCTCCTCCACCTTGAAATCATCCAGGAACGGCTTAGCCGCGAATTCGACCTCGACCTGATCACGACCGCGCCCTCGGTAGTGTACAAGCTGAAACTATCGCGCTCCAAAACGGAGGACGCGCGCGAGATGGAGCTGCACAACCCCGCCGACATGCCCGACGTCAACCGCATCGACGAAATCCAGGAGCCGTGGATCGAGGCGACCATCTATTGCCCCGACGAATATCTGGGCTCGATCCTGAAACTGTGCCAGGACCGGCGCGGCGTGCAGAAACAGCTGACCTATGTCGGCGGCCGCGCGCAGCTCGTCTACGAACTGCCCTTGAACGAAGTGGTGTTCGACTTTTACGACCGGCTGAAAAGCATCAGCAGGGGCTATGCGAGCTTCGACTATCACCAGATCGGGCATCGCGCGGGCGATCTTGTGAAGATGAGCATCCTCGTCAACGGCGACCCCGTCGACGCGCTCTCTATGATCGTCCACCGCGGCACCGCCGAGGCAAGGGGGCGCGGCATGTGCGAGCGGTTGAAAGACCTGATCCCCCGCCACCTGTTCAAAATCCCGATCCAGGCAGCAATCGGCGGCAAGGTGATCGCCCGCGAGACAATCGCCGCGATGCGCAAGGACGTGACGGCAAAATGCTATGGCGGCGATATATCGCGCAAGAAGAAGCTGTTGGAGAAGCAGAAGAAGGGCAAGGCGCGGATGCGGGAATATGGGTCGGTGAGTATTCCGCAGGAGGCATTTATTGCGGCGCTGCGGATGGGGGAGGAGTAATCCCATTGCCGATCAATCTGGATGTGGAAAGCCGAAGGCGTCCAGAAGACATTATGGGAAAGTGTGCATTCAGCTGGGGGCAATTCTTGTTGCGCGCGATGGGAAGCGGGGCTTTTTGTCGGTGGAGTTACGGACGGTGGAAAACTGGGGGCAATGGTATTTCAACTGTCAATCCAATCCAGTTGTTCACTTACCCTATGATCTCCGCTTTTTGCGTATCGAATAGCATCTTCAATCTGTCTTAAAATATAAGCTGCACCTGTTCTACCGACCTCAGTGTAACCCGGATGAGATTTCAATGACGAATATTGACTGCGAAGGTAAGAATAGAAGGATTCAACAACATTAATTTTTTGATCCAAACTAATTTTACCAAATCTACTTTCTGTTAGCATCAAATCATATATACGAGACTCCAATCTTCGGTCACTTATAGGCGTTGTCGGTAAAATGGCATGTAGATATTCAATTCTGGCCGAAAGAATTTTCATATGTGCCCAACTACTAGCTGATGCTTTTAGACAGTTGCTCGAGTTTAATTTGGAGACCGTAGCAGAATCTGCTTCAACTAGTTCTTTTGACAACGCATATTGCGCCGCAGCAAAGCTATCACTCAGCACGAACCCAAGTCTTTCAAGGTGCCTTTGGAGTCTTTCTATAGAAACGAAGCCCATCTGGCCATTATCGCCAGGAACTTTTCTCTGATTAATTAAGTAAAATAAAATTTCGCAGACAAGAAAATTTGATGGCCGCACCCAGGCCGCGTCGCAATAAAACAAATTGCCGACAAATCCGCTATTCTCAGAAAAGAACCTATAGTCTTGACGCATCAAAATCTTTAGTATGAGATGCTCGGGAAAATGAGTGTTTTCAGCGCCAGAGGCAACTCGAGTAATTAAATCCTCTGGCATGTGTCCTGAATTTATCACCGACAAAAACATATCAAGTGCTTTTCTGACATTCCTTCCCGCAAGTGCTTCAAGTACTTTAGCCACGTTACTTGTTCGTTCAAAAAGTTCAAGATATAGACTCTTAAGAAACTCTCCAGATCTGGTCTTTGGGTATGTGATTGTTAAGCCCGAAGGTGTGTTGTAGCTGATCGTTTTGGGAGCCTCTCTTGCCAACTCGGCAAGGCTCAGTTCTAGTCTCCTTTTAACAACATCGATGAACCTAGGTGGGCCAATGTGAAAAACTTGGCCAGTCTTATATGAATCGAGAGGGCGGTCATTTTTATGAGCTTCGAACGTCGTATCTCGCATTTGCAAAATGACCAAACATGTCATTTGGTTCATGAACCAAAGCGCCATTTGGAATGCTGCTAGTTGATTTGCAACATCTCGGCGATCAACATTATCAAAAACGACTATCAATAGCTCGCCTCGATCACCTTCTAGATATCGGGCAATTGCTTTGGCTGAAATTTTGGGATCTTGCCGCCAAGCTTCTAGGTCTCTGGCCCGCTCAAGCAGACCGCGGCCAGCTTCACCGCTAGACATACGGAAATAGAAAGCTTGGCGGTCTGCCAGATTGGCTGAAAAAATACGCTCTTGGTCATCCACGTCGCGTAAATTGATAGGTGCGCCCTCTTCAATTAAACTTTTCACGAATGTTTCACAAATCCAGTCTTCCGCCTGGCTCAAATCTTCCGGCGCATTGTTAAAATCAACAAAAGCCCAATGCGAGCTTTGGGCTAGATGTTCTGGTTGAAGCAATTCTTTATAGCGCCTAGCAAATAGGCTCTTTCCAGTCCCCACACCTCCAGTTATTAACTGAATCTCGCCACTTTGGGGGCGATTAATCGTCAAATCCTCAATTCTCTTTGAAACCTCTGGAGCTTTCTTTTTCGTTGTCCTGATTTCTACTCGCGTTTTTGATTTTGAAAGCCTGTCTACCAAAAAAGACTCTAATACTCTGTCATAACTTGTGATTTCATTTGATGATACATATGCATTTTTATAAATTTCGGGATCGCGATTTTGGTCGCGAGAAGAAAAATACCTTCTAAGTATTGGAGATAAATCCGCAGCGAATGTATTCGGTTCAAGTTTTGATGAAATCAAAACTTGTCCGCCGTCATTGTTGAATGGGCGCTTAAAACCAACCAACTTTACTGATGCACTAGAAATCGATGCGTAACTTAGAATGCGTTCTCGCCCAATAAGATTTTGAAGATTATGGAGCGCTTCACTTCCTACGATTAAGTCAGCTACAAGACCTTGAAAAACCGGATTTTGATTATCCCATCGCCCTGCAGCATACCGGATACCGTTCGTCACGAAAATGAAATGACAGGGGTTTACTGAAGAACTGAATGCTCGGTTTAATACGTGAGCGTACAGCGACGCCTCGGTCCAAGCCTCAGAGACTTCGACAGTTGGAGCCTTAACCTCAATCACCACTATTGGAAGAGAAAGTGCGTAAATGCAATAGTCTGGAATGTAACCTTTGCGTGCCGTTGCTCCCTTTCCGATATCATGCCGTGCCAAAAACTCCTTACTTTTGAGCATGGGTAATTCAAAGTCGAGCAATTCCGCTCGCGTTAGCAGGGGCAAGACGATTTGTGTTTCTACGTCAGCCTCATTCCAAGTTTGATCGGGCGTGGGGAGCATTGGCGACGTATTAACCTGCTATCAAAACTGAAGATGGAAGGCTTATGCACTTTGGTAGTTCCACGCTCAACAAGAATCCTTTCAAGGCAAGGGATCGCAGGGTGTACGGTGACAGGTGCGAAAACTCCCCAAATTCACCCGACACCCTCAATCAAGCCAACGCCGCGTTGGCCTCTGGTCCTCTGCGAGTCAGGATTAGCATCTCCTCTTACCATGTTTGACCCGCTCCGCACCCGGTTGTTCAACTAATACGCCATTGACATATACGCCAATGACATATAAAAACCACTGATGACTCGCCTCCAGACCGTCGTCGAAACCGAACCGTTTCTGCGACGGGCCAAGGCGATCATGTCGGATGCCGAGCGCGAGGGGCTGATCGTTTATCTGGCGACCAATCCGGAGGCGGGGGTTTCGCTAGGTGGCGGGCTGCGCAAGGTGCGGATAGCGCGCGACGGCGGCGGTAAGAGCGGCGGCTATCGCACGCTCTATGTTTTTGGCGGTACGCATATGCCTTTGTTCCTGCTGACGGTGTTCGCCCAGAATGAGAAAGACAATTTGACCAAGGCCGAGCAAGCAGCGGCGGTGGAATTATCGAAGAAGCTAATTGCGACTTATGGAGTGCAGATATGACCAAGGCATTTGACCAAATCATGGAAGGCTTGAACGACGCAATCGCCTTTGCTCAGGGCGACAAGACCCGTGCGGTCGTGCATCATATCGAAATACCAAGCGTCGATGTCGCGGCGATCCGGGCGAAGACCGGGCTGTCGCAGCGCGACTTTGCGCAGAGCATCGGTGTGGCGAAGGGCACGTTGCTCAATTGGGAGCAGGGCCGCCGCCGCCCGACCGGCCCGGCGCAAGTGCTGCTGGCGATGATCGAGCGGCAGCCTTCCCTGGTGCGGGAGCTGTTGCGCGCGGCTTAGGATTGCGCAGCGCGCACCTCATCACCCCCCAACCCCATATTCCCCCCAATCCATCGGGCCGTTCAGCAGCTCCCATGCTGCGCGCTTCTCGGGGTCGGCGGCGATTGTCAGCATCCGGCGGCGGTGCATTTCGTTCAGCTTTTTGGTCACGCGCTCACACTCTTCATCGGGGTCGGGCTGCTGCGCGCGCGGTTCCTCGTACCATTCCTTGCGCCATTGCTCCTTCAACCGCTTCAGCTGCGCTGCGCTGCCCGGCTGGTGCATCAGGCCGCCGGGGACCGCGAACTGTTCGGGCAGATAATGCGCGACCAGCCACATTTGCGCGCGCGTATTAAAACGTCTGCGCTCGGCGACCAGCTGGCCATTCTGATACAGATATTCGGGCGTGCCGTGGATGGCGTTTTCGATCATCACGTCGCGGATGCGGGTTGCGCCGCGGCGCGCGGCATTCTCCCATGCGGCGGAGAAGCTCTCCGCGCCCGCGCTCTGCCGCAATTTATGCATCGCGAAGGTGGAGCAGCCAATCACCTTGCAGGCCAGCGTCACGCTGCCGCCCGCCGCTAGCGCCAGCATGACGGTGATCGCCATGGGCGAGAAGGTCTTGCCCTCGA
>ERZ1066122.208-NODE-208-length-65690-cov-16.305081_pt1 | contig 65690 bp, 56 predicted proteins | sample MGYA00382769_ERZ1066122 | MGnify/ENA primary metagenome ERZ1066122 (study PRJEB33369, sample SAMEA5778352) | biofilm metagenome | biome: Industrial cooling water; feature: Water cooling tower basin; material: Biofilm | place: United Arab Emirates | collected... | reverse complement strand
ATGGCCCCTGCGGGATGGCCCCTGCGGGATGGCCCCTGCGGGATGGCCCCTGCGGAGATGGCCCCTGCGGGATGGCCCCTGCGGGATGGCCCCTCGCCGGAGGACGCTATTCCGGCGGGCGGGTGGGCGGGTCGTCGCCCAGGACCCGCATGGCCGGCGTGTCGAGATCGTCGAACTGCCCGCTGCGCGCGCTCCACACAAAGGCCAGAATCGCGCCGGCCACCACCAGCAGGGCCAGCGGCAGCACCAGAAAGAGCACGCTCATGACTGCGGCACCGGTTGAGACTGCGCAGCGGCGGGCGTGTGTGCCGCTGGCGTGACACGCGACGTCCCGCGCGACGTCCCGCGCCGCGGGAAGGAGTGCCCGTACCAGCTGCCCAGCACGACGGTGATGGAGCTGAGGGGCATGAGCACCGCCGCGATGAGGGGCGAGAGAATGCCCGCCATCGCGAGTGAAGCGCCCACGAGATTGTAGCCAATGCTGAGCGCGATGTTGCGCCGGATGACACGCAGCGTGTTGCGTGCGCCCTCGTGCAGGCCGACGAGCGCCGTGAGGCCGGGCTGTGTGAGGTACACGTCAGCCGTTGACAGACAGGCTTCAGCGCCGCCGTGCACACCCACGCCCACATGCGCCGCCGCAATGGCCGCGGCATCGTTCACGCCGTCGCCCACCATCACCACCGTACCCTCGGTCTTGAGCTGCTCCACCACGCGCAGCTTGTCTTCCGGGGACGCGCCGCCCGTGACCTCACTGGCGTCAAAGCCCAGCGACTGCCCAACCGCGGTGGCCACGTCGGGGCTGTCACCGCTCAGCATGAGTGTCCGCCAGCCGGAGGCCCGCAGGCGCTGCAATGACGGCAGCGCATCGCTCCGCACCTTGTCGCCCAGACCGGCCACGGCCACCAGCACGCCGTCGACCGCCACATGCACCGGGGTGAGCGTGGGGGCGAGCTCGGGCCAGTGCATGGCGTGGGGTGATGCCGCACCTTGCGTGGTCTGCTGCACGAAACGCGGTGAGCCCACATGCACGCGATGGCCGTTCACCACACCGGTGAGGCCACCGCCCACCACATGCTCGGCGTGCTGCACGGGATGCACGGCCACCTCCGGCCAGGCGCGACGGAAGCCATCGGCGAGCGGATGGGAGGATCCGGCCTCGAGTGAAAGCACGAGCTCGCGCACCCAGTCGGGACCATGCCAGGTCACCAGGGTCGTGCGTCCTTCGGTGAGTGTGCCCGTCTTGTCGAGCACCAGAATGCCTGGCTTGGCGAGCAACTCGAGGGCGTCACCTCCCTTGATGAGCATGCCGTTGCCTGCCGCGCGACCCACGGCCACCGTGATGGCCAGCGGCGTGGCCAGCGCCAGCGCGCAGGGGCAGGTCACGATGAGCAGGGCAATGGCGTCGTCGAGCGCGTGCGGCAGATTGAGCTGCGACTTGACCACGAAGATGGCCGCCGCCGCCACCAGCACCACGGCGGTGAACACACCCGCCAGCCGATTGGCGGTGAGCACGATGGGCGCGCGCCGCGCGGCACTCTGCTCCACCTGCTGCAGCAGTCGCGCAATGCGGCTCTGTTCACCGGCCTGCTCCACGCGCACACGCACCGGCGCTTCCACGTTGAGCGTGCCGGCGTACACATTGCCACCCGTCTCCACGCGCGTCGGTCGTGACTCACCGGTAAGCAGCGCCGCATTCACCGTGGTGCGACCGTCCAGCAGCACGCCGTCGGCGGCAAAACTCTCACCGGCGCGCACATCGAGAATCATGCCCGGCAGCAGCGCCGACGCCGGCACCTCACGCAGACGGTCCTGCTCCACGATGCGCGCGGTATCGGGGGCAATGGCGTGCAGGAGTTCGGCCGAGTCGGTGGCGAGGCGCTGGCCGCGCTGCTGCAGGAAGCGCCCCACGAGCAGCGCGAAGATGAGCAGCGCCAGCCCATCGAAGTAGATGGGGCCGGTGCCGGTGATGGTGTTGATGGCGCCACGCACCAGGCCGGCCGCCAGCGCAATGGCGATGGGCAGGTCCATGTGCAGCGTACGTGTGCGCAAGGCTGCCCAGGCGCCGCTGAAGAACACACGACCCGGCCAGATGAAGGCCGGCACGGTGATGGCAAAGGTCATCCAGCGGAAGAACTGCTCGAAACGCGCTTCCATGCCGTTCACCTCACCCGCATACAGCGCGAGCGAGGTGAGCATGACGTTGATGGCGATGGCCCCGGCGATGCCGATGCGCACCAGCATCGCGCGGTCTTCGCGCCGACGCATGTCCGCGCGGGCCACACCACGGAAGGGATGCGGTGGATAGCCCAGCGCATCAAGCGTGCGGGCCACCGCGGAGAGTGACACCGCCGACGGGTCCCACTCCACCACCGCGAGCGCACGTCGCACGTCGAGTTCACTGCGCAGCACACCCGACTGCAGGAGCGGCACACGCTCCACCAGCCAGACGCAGGAGGCGCAGTGAATGCCTTCGAGGTAGAGCTCCGTGCGCGCCCGTCCCCCGGGCAGGGACTTCACGTACAGCTCGGCAAACGCCGGATGATCGAATTCCTCGTAGCTGCGGCCGCTGCCGCGCACGGGTCCCTCGCGGCGTTCGGCAAATCCGTAGTAGGCGGCGAGGCCGTGCGTATGCAGTATGCCGAAGGCCGTTTCGCAGCCCGTGCAGCAGAACTGCCGCTCCCGCGACTCGTCCACCAGACCACGGGGGACGTCGAGGCCGCAGTGCGAACACGGCACCAGCACCTGGGCCGGAGCGGCTGCGCCGGCCTGCAACGCGTCAATGGACATGCTGCACTCCCGGCAGACCGGTGCCGCTCAGGTGACCGGCCACGGTGAGCAGGCCAATGACCAGCACCACGGCGGCACTGAGCACGGGCAGGCGCTGACGCAGCGGTGCGAGCACGCGCTGCGCGCCCACCCCCACCGCCACCAGCGCCGGCACCGTACCCAACCAGAACACGAACATGGTGAGCATGGCCGTGGACACCCGGCCGGTTCCACCGGCTGCTGCCACGAACACATAGAGCCAGCCGCAGGGCAGCAGGGTGGTCAGCAGCCCCGTGGCCAGCGCACGCTGCGCGGGCCGCATGTGACGGAGAGGACGCAGCAGGGTCCCGATGGCACGCTGCCAGGCTTCGGGGGCCTGCACACGCGACAGCACGACACCCTGCCGCGCGGCGATCGTGGACAAGGCCCAGCCCACCATGAGCAACGCCGCGAGCAGCGCTGCAGCCTGAGACACCCCCACCAGCACGCCAAAGCGCGTCACCTGCGCCCCCACGGCGCCCGCCAGCGCGCCGAGCAGCAGGTAGGACAGGAGCCGCCCGCCGTTATACCAGGCGTGATGCAGGGGGCGCGGCGCCTCGGGCCCCTGCGCATAGAGACACACGAACCCGCCGCACATGCCGGCGCAGTGCACGCTGCCCACCAGACTCGCGAGCAGGATGCCCGAGGTGGTGAGAATCACGGCGCGGCGTCGGTCGAAAGCGGCAGACGCACGGCCTGCACACGTTGGGCGTCCCGCCAGTGCGCGTCGCCCATGCGCGCATCCACACGCACCTCCCATTCGCCGGCATGGCGCACGGGCAGCGTGGTGTGATACCGGCCGGGCGCCTGCTCCTGCAGCATGGCCGTCAGCGTGTCATTGGCCCGCGCGTTGAAGCGCGCCATGATGGCCACCCGCGCACCGCGCAGGGGTTCTGCGTTGGCGTTGGTCAGCACGACCTGCAGTTCGGCACTGTCCGTCGCGGTGATGGGCGAGAGGCTGCGGCGGACCTGCCAGCCCAGCGCGAGATTGCGCCGTGCCTGCGCCATGGTGGAGTCGTACTCAACCGCCTTGCGATAGTAGTCGGGCTCCACCGCGAAGGCGGGGTCATTGCCGGCGATGTGCATGACCATGAGGTTGCCCACAATGGTGGCGCCGAGGATGCAGGCGATGCCGATGGGCCAGCCGATGCCGGGCTTCATGGCGTGGAGGTCCTGGTGGAAGAGTTCGGGCCGAGCAGACGATACCGCAGTGTTTCGAGATAGCCGCGTTCGTCGGAGAGCGTGATGCTGACCCAGCGTTCACCGTTCACAAACGCGGACGGCGGCAGCAGCACGAAGACGCTGGTGGTACGGGTCTCGCCGGCCTCCACGCGCAACGGATTCTCCGGTGCCACGAGGGTGACCTGCGTGGAGTCGAGGACGGGGCTGCCGGCGTCGAGCGGTGTGCCCACGAGTCCCGAGAACACGATGGGATACGCCATGGCCTCGTTGCGCCGGTTGGTGACCTTGATGCGCACCTGATTGGCGATGCGGCCATCGGCTTCGGTGGAGAAGGGACCATCGAGTCCACGCAGCACCGTGAGGTCTGCCGCCGGCTTGCGCCACATGGTGATGGCCAGGCCGCCAAGCAGCACCGTGAGCACGACGGGATAGAGAATGGTGCGCAGGCGCAGCAGCTTGCGTGGCTGACCGGCAATGGCGTCCTGCGAGGAATAGCGGATGAGCCCCTTGGGCTTGCCGATCTTCACCATGATGTCATCGCAGGCATCGATGCACTGCGTGCAGTGCACGCACTCCATCTGCAGGCCGTTGCGGATGTCGATGCCCGTGGGGCAGGTCTGCACGCAGGCCTTGCAGTCGATGCAGTCCCCGGCGTTCGGGTCGCGGGTGGCCCCGGCGTGGGCGCGGGGTTCGCCGCGATTCACGTCGTAGGCCACGATCACCGACTGACGGTCGATCAGTGCAGCCTGCCAGCGTCCGTAGGGGCAGACGATGAGACAGGTCTGCTCCCGGAAGTAGGTGAAGTTGAACCAGACGATGCCGGTGAACAGCACCACGAAGAAGAACGCCGTGGGGTGATCGGCCGGACTGCCGGTGATCCAGGAGTAGAGCTGATCGGTGCCCACGAAGAACGCGAGCATGGTGTGGGACACGAACAGCGCCAGCAGGAAGAACGTGAGGTACTTGGCGAGGCGGCGCGGTGTGAACCACGCGCCCTGCTTGTCGAGCGCCCGCGAGCCGGCGTAGCCGCCATCAAACCAGCGGCCGATGGGACGGAACAGGAACTCCAGGTACACCGTCTGCGGACAGGCCCAGCCGCACCACGCGCGTCCGAAGAGCGCGGTGAGCAGAAAGATGCCGATCACGCCGGCGCCGAGCGTGAACATGAACAGCAGCGTGTCGGTGGGCAGGAAGGTGTAGCCCATCAACGTGAACTCGCGGCGCGGCAGGTCCATGAGGAACACGGGCTTGCCGAAGACGCGCAGGTGCGGCGCGGCGAAGAAGATGGCCATGAGCAGATAGGCCACGACGCGCCGACGCTGCCACCACGCGCCATGCGCGGGCTTGGGACGGATCCAGCGTCGCGATCCGTCCTCGTTCAGCGTCGGCAGAACGCGCCGACCGGCATTCGGCGGAGCACCGGTCACGGGGTGACCAACTCTCCCTGTGGCGCCTTCGGGTTGCTCGGGGTCGTACCCTTCAGCGACGCGACGTAGGCCACCACCGCCTGCAGCTGATCGGGCTTGAGGGACTTCTCCCAGGGCGGCATGCCCTTGGCCAGCACGCCCTGCGCCACTGTCTTGTAGATGGAGCCGATGTCGCCGCCGTGCAGCCAGTAGGCGTCGGCGAGATTGGGACCGATGATGCCGCCGCCATCGGGGCCATGACAGGAGGCACAGTACGACGTGTACGTCTCCTTGCCCTTGGACAGTGCCGAGGCGTCGGCGAGCAGCGCGTTGAGCTGCTCCGGCGTGGCTCCACCGCCAGCCGGTGCCGGATTGGCGGCCGCGTACTCGCGCATCGACTTCTCGTAGTCGGCAATCCAGCCGTCACCGGCGCCAATGGGCCCGATGTTGATGACGTAGAGCACCGAAAACACGATGGTGATCGCAAAGGTGGTGAGCCACCAGCGCGGCATCGGATTGTCGTACTCCTGGATTCCGTCGTAGGTGTGGTCGAGCAACTTGTCCATCGGCGCCTGCGGCGACTTCTGATCGCGCGCCGCGTCGGGCTTGGACGGGTTGGCATTCGCATCGTTGGACGCAGCCATGGTCAGCGGTCCTCAGGGGTGCGGGGAGTGCGGGGCGTGGTCACGTGATCGTCATCGAGCGGCAGACGCGCCGCCGCCTCGAGCTCCTGGCGCCGCGAGGGCAGGAAGGTGCGCACGGTGATGGCGATGAACACGCCGAGAAACAGCACCAGCGCGATCTCGGTGTAGGCCGAGAGCTGGGCATACGACATGATGTCGGAGAGCTTCATCAGTGCGATCCTCCCGCCGAGCCGGCGCCGGACGCAGCACCGGACGCGGCACCCGCGCCGCTGCCGGTCGTCTCAGCCGTGCGGTTGACCTGGATGTCACGACCCAGGCGCTGCATGTAGGCCACCATGGCGATCATCTGCTTGTCCTCGAGACCCGAGGGGCCGCCCTGCTCCACGATGGCCGCGGCAATCCGCCGCGCCTGCTCGCGCGCCATGTCGGCCGCCTTGTTGACGGCGTCACCGTAGGGCACGCCCACCATGGCCATGGCATCCACGCGGGACTGAATGCCCTCAAAATCCAGCGGCTTGGTGCTGAAGTGCGGATAGGCCGGCATGATGGAGTTGGCCGTGACCGCACGCGGGTTCTCGAAGTGCCGCACATGCCAGAGATCGGGGTACTTGCCACCCTCGCGCGCGAGGTCCGGACCGATGCGCCGCGAGCCCCAGAGGAAGGGATGCTCGTACACGCTCTCGCCGGGCTTGCTGTACTCGCCGAAGCGTTCGGTTTCGTAGCGGAACGGCCGCACCATCTGCGAGTGGCAGTTGAAGCAGCCCTCGGCGATGTAGAGATCGCGGCCCGCCAGTTCCAGCGGCGTGTACGGCTTCACGCTGGCGATGGTGGGCACGTTCGACTTGATGAGGAACGTGGGCAGGATCTCGAACAGCGAGGCCACGATCACCGCAATGGTGGTGAGCACGGTGAAGAGAATCGGTGCGCGCTCCCACGCCCGGTGCCACTGCACCTGATTGAAGCGGCCCCAGAGCGTGGGCGCCGGCACCACCGGATGTTCCTCGACATACGTCGGCGCGAGCGGCGCCGCTTCCACCACCGGCACCTCGTAGCGCGCCGGCCGGCGCTGCCAGGTCTTCACGATGTTCCAGCCGAAGATGAACATGCCCACGATGTACATGGACCCGCCCACCACGCGCATCCAGTACATGGGCATCAGCTTGAGCACCGTTTCCACGAAGTCGGGATAGGCCAGCCGTCCCGTTTCGTCGAAGGCGCGCCACATGAGCCCCTGCGTGACGCCCGCACTGTAGATGGCCACCACGTAGAGCACGATACCCACCGAGGCGATCCAGAAGTGCAGCTCCATGGCGCGCTTGCTGAAGATCTCCGTCTGGAAGAGGCGCGGCAGCAGCCAGTACACCATGCCGAAGGTCATGAAGCCGTTCCAGCCCAGCGCGCCCGTGTGCACGTGCGCGATGATCCAGTCGGTGTAGTGCGCCAGCGCATTGACGCTCTTGATGGAGAGCATCGGACCTTCGAAGGTGGACATGCCATAGGCCGTGACGCCCACCACGAAGAACTTGAGAATGGGATCCTGCGCCACCTTGTGCCAGGCGCCACGCAGCGTGAGCAGACCGTTGATCATGCCGCCCCAGCTCGGTGCCCAGAGCATCACGCTGAACAGCATGCCCACCGTGCTCGCCCATTCGGGCAGGGCGGTGTAGTGCAGGTGGTGCGGACCGGCCCAGATGTACATGAACACCAGCGACCAGAAGTGCAGGATGGACAGCTTGTAGCTGAACACCGGCCCCTCGGCGGCCTTGGGCATGAAGTAGTACATCAGCCCGAGGAACGGCGTGGTGAGGAAGAAGGCCACGGCGTTGTGTCCGTACCACCACTGCATGAAGGCGTCCTGCACGCCCGCATAAATGCTGTAGCTCTTGAACAACCCGGCGGGCACCGAGAGGTTGTTGAAGATGTGCAGGATGGCCACGGTCACGATGGACGCGATGTAGAACCAGATGGCCACGTAGATGTGGCGCTCCCGGCGCTTGATCAGCGTCATGAAGAAGTTGACCGCGAAGGCCACCCACACCACGGCAATGGCCAGATCAATGGGCCACTCGAGCTCCGCATACTCCTTGGCCTGCGTGAAGCCCAGCGGCAGCGTGAGCGCCGCCGCCACGATGATGGCCTGCCAGCCCCAGAAATGAAAATTGCTCAGGCCATCCGACCACATGCGGGCCTTGAGCAATCGCTGCGTGGAGTAGTACGCGCCGGTGAAGAAGGCATTGCCGGCAAACGCGAAGATCACCGCGTTCGTGTGCAACGGTCGCAAGCGACCGAATGACAGATACTCGGTGTTGAAGTTGAAGATCGGGTTGGCCAGCTGCAGCGCGATGAGCAGACCCGCGAGCATGCCCACGATGCCCCAGATGAGCGTCGCGAACAGGAACTTGCGGACCACCGCGTCGTCGTAGGAAAACCGATCGAGTGCGATACCGGACACCCGGTGCGCCGGAGGAGCAGCCGCGGCGCTCGTGGCGGAGGACATCGAGGACCCTCGTGAAGTTGGGAATTGATGGCAGTGGGGCGGAGTCTAGGTCACTGCAATGGTTGGCTCCGTCAGGACCCAGACTGATTTACGTCGGGGAAAACCCGATGGCCACATGGGATTGGCGATATCCCACAGGACAACGGCGCGGATCCGCCTAAGCGGACCCGCGCCGGATTGCCACCGTGTCCTGCGATTGGGAGGTGAATCGGTCGGACTTTTCGGTCAGGCTGCCCGTAATGTGCGGCGAGCTCTGCTGCCCGCTGACGAGCCATCCGCTTCAAAGCGCGCACTCTGCTCGCCCAGGGTCTGCGCCTGCGCGGTGAGTTCCTGGGCCGCACTGGCCGATTCCTGGGCGCTGGCTGCCGCCTGCTGCACCGCAGCGCTCAGCGCCACGATGGCGTCGCGCATCTGGTGCATGCCCTGCTGCTGCGACAGCGTCGCTTCATCGATCTGGGTCATCACACCCTGCACCAGCGCAATGCGGCCGCGCACGTCCTGCCACTGCTGGCCCACGTCCACCGAGATCTGCACCCCGCCCTCCACCCGCTGCACGGCCTGCTCGATGAGCGAGGAGGTGGTGCGGGCCGCTTCGGCGCAGCGCATGGCCAGCGCGCGCACCTCGTCGGCCACCACCGCGAAGCCGCGTCCCGCGTCGCCGGCACGTGCCGCCTCCACCGAGGCATTGAGCGCCAACAAGTTGGTCTGGAAGGCAATCTCATCGATGGTGCGCACAATGCGCGCCGTTTCGCTGGCCGCCTGCCGCGTGGCCTGCATGGCCTCATCCAGACGCTGCATGTGGGTCATGCCGCGCTCCACGGCCTGGACCGCATCGGCCGAGGCGCCGCGCGCCTCGCTCACGGCCTGCACGGTGCCGCTGCCGAGTTGCGCCATGCGCTCCACGTTCGCGCTGATCTGCTCGAGCGCCTCGGCCTGACGGCCGGTGAGCTGGGCGAGCGTTTCCGAGCCGTGGGCCACGTCACCGGCTGCCCCATCGATCTGCGCCGAGGCCTCGCGGAACTCGGCCAGCGCCTCGCGCATGGCGCAGAGCGCTTCATCGAGACCGGCCGCTGTTTCCGCATACTCCACGGCCACGTCACGGCCCACGCTCTGCGTGAGGTCGCCCTGACGCATCGCGGCAATGACCGGCGTGAGTGCGGCGAGGAACTGCGTCGTGGCTTCCTGTGCCGCTTCGTTGCGCACGCGCAGGGCCTCCACGGCGCGCGCGCCTTCCACGAGCCGATCGGAGACGGCGCGGAACACTCCGTGCAGCCGGTCCTGATGCTGCACCTGCATGACCCGTCGCTCGGAGAGCGCTGCGCCCAGTTCCACGGCATGCGCGTCGAGCGTCTCCACGGCGGCAATCACCGTGCGCACGGCGGCGGCCACGCCGTCGCCGGCCGGTACGACATCCAGTCGCCCGTCACCAACCGCCTCGAGCGACTCGAACACGGCCTGCGTGCTGCGCGCTTCGACTTCCAGACTGCGCGCAAGAAAGACCAGTACGGCCGTCTCGAACACCACGAACAGGGCATGCACCACGACAATGGCATGGCCACCGGCGGAGTGATTGAGCAGATACACCGGCCAGCCGGCCACCTGCATGAAATGAAAGGCCACATGATGCACGGCCACAAAGGCGGCCGCCGCCACCGGCACCCGCCAGTCGCGATAGGCCAGCAGAAACGCCAGCGAGGCGAAGATGTGGAAGTGCAGTTCGATCATGCCGTGCGCCAGATGAATGAAGAGCGCGGAGTACGACATGAACGCGAGGCCAACCAGGAAGCGCGTGAGGGCGCCGCCGGCGTGCCGCCGGGTGAGCCAGTAGCTGCCAAGGGACAGAGGCAGGCCAACCGTCACGGCACTGGTCCACAGACCGTGCAGGGACGCGATATACAGCGCGACCGGGAAGTGGGCCAGCAGGACGCGACCAAGCAGGCGATCGGCTTCGATCCGGCTGCGTCGCAGGAAGGACGAGTGTGAGGGCATGCCGGGGAGTGTCGTCCGGACGGGATGCCCGCTTGAGTCGCTATCTCATTGTTTTACAATCATTTCCCACTCCAGAAGGGGAGATCCCGCCGGGCTCCCGCCCCCTCTGCGCCAAGCGCTTGCAGCCACTAAGTTTGAGGGATGACTGAACATTCCGTGCACGAGGCGGGACGCTCCCGCCGCGACTTCCTGCGTGGCGCGGCGCTGATGCTGCTGGGCGGCACCGGCGCGGCCATGGTGGCGGGACAGCTGGTTGCCCAGACGGCTCAACCCCCCGTCCGGAACATGGTGGTCTACAAGGATCCCAACTGCGGCTGCTGCTCGCAGTGGATCGACCATGTGCGCAAGGCGGGCTTCACGGTGGATGTGAAGGACACCAGTGACATGGACAGCATGAAGTCGGCCATCGGGTTGCCGGCAGCATTGGCCTCCTGTCACACCGCCAAGGTGGGTCCGTATATCGTGGAAGGGCACGTGCCGGCTGATCTCATCGTGAAGCTGCTGCGTGAGAAGCCGGCCGGGCGTGGTCTGGCCGTGCCCGGCATGCCGGTGGGTTCCCCCGGCATGGAGATGGGCAACCGCAAGGACCCTTACGACGTGCTGCTGTTCGACGCGAAGGGCAAGACCACGGTATACGCCAAACGGTGAGTGCTGTTGTGAGCGCTTCGTCGGGCGTGGTGGACCGTGAAGAGGATGTCCCGTCCCGTACCCCGCCGGCGTTTCGCGTCGGTGAGGTGACGGTTCACCATGCGGAAGAACGGGACATCCCGGCCATTGTTGCGCTCAACAATCTCTTTGCCCCCGACGGTCTGACGCTCACCCGCAGCCCGGACTTTGTCACGCAGCACCTGCAGGACTATCAGGTGGTGCGTGATGAAAACGGACGCATCCTTGGTCAGGTGGCGCTCGACGAATATTCCCCGTCGCTGGTGGAACTGGTGTCGCTGGCCGTGGCCCCCGACCAGCAGAGCCGGGGGCTGGGTCAGGTGCTGATCACGGCCGCCGAGCATCTGGCGCGCGAGCGCGGGCACGAGGAGCTCTTTGCCATCTCGCTGGCTGAAGCGCTGTTTCTGCGCATGGGCTACACGCTCACCAGCATCGAGATCTATCCCGAGAAAATCGCGCGTTACCGCTCCATTTCGCGCTCCGAGCTCTCCATCGGCCGCAAGTTCTGCTTCACCAAGCGCTTGCGTCAGTAAGAAATCAGTAAGGCGTCGGTAGGGCGACCGTCGTCATGGTACGCCGACCGGTCCAGCATCGAGCGGCAGTGCCCGATCGGTCTTCCGGCTCTGGCCACGCGCCCGGCCCGGGGCCAGCTTACGGAGATGTCCCCACCGTTTGTTGACCCCGCCCTGCCCAAGCGCATTGATCGCTGGCGCAGTCCGGCGCTGGGTTTCGAGATGCCGATTGTCAGTTACGGCTGGCGCGGCCAACCCGTGCTGCTCTTTCCGACCGCGGCTGCCGACTTTCTGGAGAACGAGCGCTTCTGGCTGGTGAAGGCCGTCGAGCCGCTGCTGCAGCAGGGTCGCATCCGCGTGTTCTCCATCGACAGCATCAATCGCATCGCGTGGATGGATCGCGGGCTGCCGGTGCGCGAGAGTGCGCGGCGGCAGGCGCTGTACTCACAGTACATCGAAGATGAGGTGGTGCCCTTCATCCGCCACGTCTGCGGTGACGGCGGCGCACGCGCCATCACCACCGGCGCCAGCTTCGGCTGCTTTCACGCGGCCAACGCCTTCTTTCGCCGCCCCGATCTCTTTGGCGGGACCATCGGCATGAGCGGCTTCTTCGACCTGTCGCACAGCTACCTGCACGGCTATTCCGACGACAACTGCTACTTCAACAATCCCATGTGGTACGTGGCCAACATCGAGGGGCATACCCTCGATCTGCTGCGGCATCACTCACGCATCGTGCTGGTGAGCGGACAGGGAGCGTACGAGCGGCCGGAGTACACGCGGGAGTTTCACGAGCTGCTGGACCGCAAGGGGATCGGGCACCGATTCGACTTGTGGGGGCATGACGTGAATCACGACTGGCCGTGGTGGAGGAAAATGCTCCCCTTTTATCTCAACGAAATAGGAGCGTAAGGTGAGGAGCGTAAGGTGAACGGCGCGAAGGGAGACCAACCAACAAACTGCGTAAGGTGGGGAGCGTAAGGTGAACGGCGCGAAGGGAGATGACTACGGTCTGGGTCGGGGTCGGGGTCTGGGTCGGGGCGGCACGGTGGCAGGTCTTGCCATGTGCAGTGCGCTGCTGCTCGCGCTCGTGCCCGCAGACGCCGAGGCGCAGGGCGGGACCGGTCAGCGCTACCGCGACTCCTCACTCACGGCGCGCGTCGCGCATGTGCGTCGGCTGCTGCGCAGCACGCCGCTCGTCGATGGCCACAACGACCTGCCCTGGGCCATGCGCGAGGAGAAAGAGCGGCCGCTCGACGTGGTGGCCTACGATCTGCGCCGCACCACCAAGGGCATGACCGACATCGCGCGCCTCAGGCGCGGTGGTGTGGGCGGGCAGTTCTGGTCGGTGTACATCCCCGGCGAGATCCGTGACAGCGGCTACGCGCGCGTGCAACTCGAACAGATCGACATCGCGCGCCGCACCATCGCGCGCTACCCCGACGTGTTCACGCCGGCCACCACGGCGGCCGAGGTGCGCAAGGCCTTTGCCGCCGGACGCATCGGGTCGCTGCTCGGCATGGAAGGTGGTCACGCCATCGAGAACTCGCTGGGGGCGCTGCGGGCGTATCACGCGCTGGGCGTGCGCTACATGACGCTCACGCACAACGTCACGCTCGACTGGGCCGATGCCGCCGCCGACGTGGCGCGACACGGCGGCCTCACCGAGTTCGGCAAGGAAGTCGTGCGCGAGATGAACCGCCTCGGCATGCTGGTCGATCTCTCGCACGTCTCGCCGGGTACCATGAGCGACGCGCTCGACGTCACCGAAGCGCCGGTCATTTTCTCGCACTCCAATGCGCGCGCGCTTGCCAACGTGCCGCGCAACGTGCCCGACTCCATCCTCGCGCGGCTGCCGAAAAATGGCGGCGTCGTCATGGTCACCTTTGTCCCCGGCTTCGTGTCGCAGGTCGTGGCGGATTACGCCGCGCAACTGGGACGGGTGCGCGATTCCGTGGCCCGGGCCGCACCTGGGGACAACGACGCGCAATTCCGCGCCGTGGCCGCGTGGCGCGCGTCTCATCCCAGTCCTGTTGCCACCATCGCCGATGTCGCCGATCATCTCGACCACATCAGGCAGGTGGCCGGCGCCGCACACGTCGGCCTGGGCGGCGACTTCGATGGCATCACCGAGACCGTGCAGGGGCTCGAAGACGTGTCCAAGTATCCGGACTTGCTCGCCGAACTGGTGAAGCGCGGTTGGACCGACGCCGAGCTGCGCGGCCTGCTTGGCGAAAATGTGCTGCGTGTGCTCACCCGTGCCGAAGCGGTGGCCGCGCGACTGCAGAAGTCGCGTCCTGCCTCCACCCGCACCATCCAACAGCTCGACCGGAGACCCACCCCGTGACGCTCGATCGCCGTACGTTCCTCAAGACTTCTGCCGTCGTTGGCGGTGGCCTTTCCCTCGGCCTCCCGGCTCTGGCAAACGCCTTCGGCAGCGACGGCGTGCGCCTCGCGGCCTATCGCCCCGAAACGGGCAGCGCGCAGCCCAAGCCGCTGCGTATTCTCATTCTCGGCGGCACGGGCTTCATCGGGCCGTATCAGGTGCAGTATGCGCTCGATCGCAAGCATCAGGTCACGCTGTTCAATCGCGGCCAGACCAACTCGAATCTCTTCCCCGGCGTGCCGCGTCTCGTGGGCGATCGCAACGCGCCCGATGGTCACGCCGCGCTCAAGTCGGGCAGCTGGGACCTGGTCATCGACAACCCCACCACCAACCCCAAGTGGGTGCGTGGCGCCGGTGAAGCCCTCAAGGGTCGCGTGGGGCAGTACATCTTCGTGTCCACCATCTCGGTGTTCAGTGACTACTCGAAGCCGGGCATGGACGAGAACGGGCCGCTGCACCAGCCCACGGACATCGACAAGCCCTTTGATCGCGCCGGCCAGTTCTACGGCCCGAACAAGGTGCGCAGCGAAATGGAAGCCGTGGCGCAGTTCGGCAGGGACAAGGTCACCATCGTGCGGCCGGGTCTCATCGTGGGCCCCGGTGACCTCAGCGATCGCTTCTCCTACTGGCCCGTGCGCATCGACAAGGGCGGCGAGATTCTGGCGCCCGGCACGCCCAATGATCCGGTGCAGTACATCGACGCGCATGACCTGAGCGAGTGGATCGTGCGTCTGGGTGAAACGCGCACCACGGGCACCTTCAACGCCACCGGCCCCAAGTCGCCCACGACCATTGCCGAGATGCTGTACGGCATCAAGTCGGTGACATCGAGCGACGCGAAGTTCACCTGGGTGCCCGCCGATTTCCTGGCGCAGCATCAGGTGCGCGCGTGGAGCGAGATGCCGGTGTGGCAGCCGGGCCAGGGACCCACGGCGGGCTTCATGGCCATCGACTGTCGCAAGGCCTACGCTGCGGGGCTTACCTGCCGTCCATTGGCCGACACGGCAAAGGCCACACTCGACTGGTACAAGACACGTCCGGCCGCCGAACAGGAGCGCGCCCGCGCCGGCATCGCGCCCGAGAAGGAAAAGGCCGTGCTGGCCGCCTGGCACGCGAAGAACGGCTGACGCAGGCCCGACATCTCACAGCCGTCCCCTCCGGCTTCCTCCTTCCGATCCCTCCCGTGGCCCTTCGCATTCTCATCCTCGGCGGCACCGGCTTCATTGGTCCGCATCAGGTGCAGTACGCGCTGTCGCGTGGCCATCAGGTCACGCTGTTCAATCGCGGCCGCACCAATCCCGGTCTGTTCAGGAACGTCGAAACACTCATTGGCGACCGCAACGCGCCCAACGGCTATGCGGCCCTCAAGGGGCGCACCTGGGATGTGGTGATCGACAATCCCGTGCAGGTGCCGCGCTGGGTGCGTGAGGCAGGTGCCGTGCTCGCGCCAAACGTCGGCAAGTATGTGTTCGTGAGCACGCTGTCCACCTATGCCAATCGCGGCAAGATCGGCATCACGGAGACCGACACGGACCTGCTCAATGCACCGGCGGCGCCCGATGCCACCGAGCGCGACGCCAGCTACGGCGCGCGCAAGGTGCGTGGCGAGATGGATGCCGTGGCCACCTTCGGGGAAAGCAAGACGCTCATCGTGCGCCCCGGACTCATCGTGGGGCCCGGCGATCTCACCGATCGCTTCTCGTACTGGCCCATTCGCGTGGAGCAGGGTGGGGAAATGCTGGCGCCCGGCACGCCCGACGATCCGGTGGCCTTTGTGGACCAGCGTGACCTCACCGAGTTCATGGTGCGGCTCTGCGAACAGAACGCCACCGGCATCTACAACGTGGTCGGTCCGGCCTCGGGCCTCACCATGGCCGGCATGCTCTACGGCTGCAAGGCGGTGACCACTGCCGATACGCGCTTCACCTGGGTGGACGCCGACTTCCTGCTCGAGCGCAAGCTGCGGCCCTACGCCGACCTGCCGGTGTGGATGCCGCCGCGTGGCAACAGCGCGGGCTGGGCGCGCATGGATGTGAGCAAGGCCGTGAAGGCCGGGCTCACCTTCCGTCCGCTCGCAGAAACGGCTCGCGACACGCTCACCTACTATCACGCGCAGCCGCCCGAGCGGCAGGCGGCGCTCAAGGCGGGGCTGCCTCCCGACCGCGAGAAGGCCGTGCTCGCCGAGTGGAAGGCGCGCTCATGATGCACAACCACGATATCGCCGCAGGTCTCGCATGAAGATCCTCGTGCTTGGCGGCACCGGCTACATCGGACCGCATCTCGTCAATCACGCCCTCGAGCGCGGACATGAGGTCACGCTGTTCAATCGCGGTCGCACGCGGCCCGGTCTGTTCCCGAAGGCCGAGCAGCTCATCGGCGATCGCAACGCACCGGGCGGGCACGACGCCCTGAAGGGCCGGCAGTGGGATGTCGTGTACGACCTGCCCGCCACCAATCCGCAGTGGGTGCTGGGCGCCACCGCCGTGCTCAAGGGCAACGCGAAGCAGTACGTGTATGTGAGCAGCACGGCCGCGTACAAGGACTTCTCGCGGTCTTTCCCGGACGAAACGCATCCCGCGCAGGATCCGGCCCCGCTCGATGGACCCGATGCGGCGAGCGCGCCCTACGGCAACAAAAAGGTGCGCTGCGAGCAGCTCGTGCAGGCGGCCTTTGGTGAGGGCGCCACGATCGTGCGTCCCGGACTCATCGTCGGCCCTGGCGATCTCACCGACCGCTTCACCTACTGGCCGGTGCGCATCGAGAAGGGCGGCGAGATTCTCGCGCCGGGCAAACCCGATGATCCGGCGCAGTGGATCGATGCCCGTGATCTCACTGAATGGATGGTGCGACTGGGTGAGTCGCGCACGGGCGGTGTGTTCAACGCCGTGGGACCACGCACGGTGTGCGGCATTGGCGAGTTGCTTTACGGCATCAAGGCCTGCTATGCCAACGACGCGCAGTTCACCTGGGTGCCCGAGGCATTCCTCACGGCCAACAAGGTGCGTTCGTGGGCCGAGATGCCGGTGTGGAGTTTCACGGGGGCGAGCACGGTGGCCTTCAGCACCTCGGTCATCGAGAAGGCCAAGGCCGCCGGCCTCACCTTCCGTCCGCTGGCCACCACGGTACGCGATGCCATGACCTGGTATCATGCGCGTCCGGCGGCCGAGCAGGAGCGGTTGCGTGCAGGCATCTCGCCGGAGCGTGAGAAGGAAGTGCTGGCGGCCTGGCATGCAGAGCGGAGCCGCACCCGTTGAACGCTGGATTGAACGCGGGTTGGCTGAATCGTCTGGGCACCATCGAACGCGGCGAGGAGCGGGCCACCGCCCTCGCCGCGGGGTATTTCTTCTTCGCACTGGCCAGCTACTTCATTCTGCGGGCGGTGCGGGATGCGGCCGGTGTGGCCGCGGGCACCGGGCAACTGCCGTGGCTGTTCACCGGCACCCTGATCACGACGCTGGTGATGAACCCGGTGTACGCCAGCGTGGTCTCGCGCGTGCCGGTGCGGCGTTTCATCCCCATCGTGTACCGCGTGTTCATCGCGCTGCTGCTCGTCTTCGCGGGCATCATCCGCTATGGGCCGGCGTCGTGGGAGCCCTGGCTGGGACCGGCGTTCTGGATTCTCACCAGCATCTACAGTCTGTTCATCCCCTCGGTGTTCTGGGGATTCATGGCCGACACCTTCCATCCGGAGCAGTCCAAGCGGCTCTTCGGGTTCATCAGTGTCGGTGGCACGCTCGGCGCGCTCGCGGGTGCCTTTCTCACCTCGCAGCTGGCCGAGCGTGTGGGCACGCCGGTGCTCATGCTCATGAGTGTGGTGCTGCTGGAGTGTGCGGTGCAGGCCTCGCGGCGCTTCCCGCCAAGCTTTCGCGCCGATACCCGCGCCCGCGACGCTGCCGATGAGCCCGTCGGCGGCTCCTCGTTTGCGGGCATCACGCATGTGCTGCGCTCTCCCTATCTGCTGGGCATCTGTCTTTACATGCTGATGTTCACCATCGGCACGACGGTGCTGTATTTCCAGCAGGCGGAGATCGTGGGCGCGCGCTACGCCGACCGCGAATCCCGCACCGCGTTTCTGGCCACCATCGACACGGCGGTGCAGTCCCTCACCATTCTCGCGCAGCTGTTCGTGACCGGCCGCGTGATCAAGTGGATTGGGGTGGGGCTCACGCTGGCCATCATGCCGGTGCTCAGCCTTGTGGGTTTCACGGCGCTCGGCACCTGGGGCACGTTGGCGGTGTTCGTGCTTTTTCAGGTGACACGGCGCGCCGGCGAATACGCGTTCGGCCGTCCGGCCCGCGAGGTGCTGTTCACGGTCGTCTCACCCGAAGACAAGTACAAGGCCAAGAACTTCATCGACCTCTTCGTGTATCGCGGCGGTGATCAGATCGGGGCCTGGACTTATGCGGGGCTCACGGCGGCCGGGCTCGCGGTGAGCAGTATTTCGTTGCTGGCCGCGCCGCTCAGCGCGGTGTGGCTGGTGGTGGCTATCTGGCTTGGGCGCGAGCAGGCGAGGCGGCAGCAGCAGGACGGCCTCGCCTGAGATTGCGTTCGGCCTAGTTGCGCCTGGCCGCGCTGTCTGCCCATGCGCGAAGCGGTGCATCGGCGCCACGCCAACTGCGTTGCACCACGCGCCAGTGCACCAGAGCACTGTCACGCTGACCGGCCCCTTCGAAGGCGCGTGCCAGCAGCACGCGTGACGTGGTGAAGTCGGCCACACTCGAGCGCAAATCGAATGGCGCGCGCAGTGCCCCGCGCGCCACCGGAATGGCTTCGGCATGGCGTCCGCGCGCCAGCAGCAGGCGCGCCAGATCAGCGTTGAGTCGTGGCAAACCAAACGCTGGCCAGTACATGGCCTGCTGCAGCGTAACAATGGCGCCGGCGGTGTCGCCGGCCGCGGCCAATGCCATGCCACGCGCCCACATGGCGGTGCGCGGGTCGCGTCGCGTGGGCGCGCGCGTGCTCCAGGCCTGTGAGGAGTCGGCCCAGCGCTTTGCAGCGTCGGCACGCTGCGCGGCTGCGGCCACGCTGGCTGCCACGGCCCAGCGCTGCACATTGAGCCGGGCCTCTTGTCCCGGGTCCGCGTCGCCGGCCCGGAAGCGGGACAGCGAATCCCACAGCGCGAGGGATGTTGGCACGTCGCCGCGCTGCTGCCACATGACCGCGCGGCGCCAATCGACCACACGACCGACGTTGTCACCGCGCTGCGCGCGTGGCACGGGACGCAGCCATTCCTGCGCGAGTCGCTCGGCGTCCGAAAGCCGTCCTTGCAGGTGTCGGAGAATGATGCGCAGGTCCAGTACCGAACCTGTCGCAGCACCGCGGCTTGCCGCGTCGTCCAACGCGCGCTCTGCATCGTCCAGTTGCCCTGCATGCAGATACACCACCACGGGGAAGAGCACATTGGCTGTTCCACCGTCGCCGGTCAGACGCGTGACGCGCTGATTGGCTTCGATGGCCTCGTCCACTCGGTCCATGTGCAGCAGAAATGCGGCGAGTACCGACCAGGCCCGTGCCGACTCCGGTTGCACCCGAACCCATTCGCGCGCCGCCCGTTCCGCCGCGCTGACACTGTCGAGCGATTGATACGCAAACACCAGCGACTCCATGGCGTCGCAGGCACGGCAGTACGGCGTGGCACTGCCCGACAGCGAATCCAGCGCGAGTACGCGCTTGAGCGACACGATGGCCGCCGGCGAATCGCCGTCCTGCAAGCGCGCCACCGCCTGATAGTAGGCGCCGTCCGGTTCACCGGGATAGCGAATGGCCAGCGTATCGGCCAGCGCCTGCAACTCGGGCCGCGCGGTGGTGAACGCCCAGTAGGCGGTGATCATGAGCCGGTCACGATCACTGGCGCCTCGGGCGAGGCGCACCACGCGCGCCAGCACTTCGTTGGGTTGGAAGACGCCACGCAACGCCCGCGTTTGATACAGCTTGAACGCCGCCATGGCGAACAGCGAATCTTCCTTCACCGAAGCGGACAACAGCTGCTCGGCGGATGCCAGGTCACTGCGCGAGAAGGCACGCAGTCCCTCCTCGTAGAAGCGGTAGGCCACGAGCGAGCGCGTGGGCATGCTGCTTGAATCACCCGCCAAACTCGGGCGACCAACGGCGCGCGCCAGTTCAGTGGTGGCCGAGGTCACCAGCGCAAAGAGATCATCGCCCTCAAAGCGCCACGCGCCGACAATGGCACCATTGTCCACCGACACGCGGCGCAAGTCCAGCAGCATGCGTCCGTTGCCCAGTGGCTGAATGCCGCCCTCCAGCAAATCGGTTGCGCCCGCCTGATGCGCCGCTTCCCGCGAGACATCTCGCGATTCACTGCCGCCAATGCGCGCATGAATCTCCAGCATGCGTGCGTTGCTCAGCACCTGCAGGCCGTCAATGCGCGCCAGCGAGGTGGCCAGCAGATCGGTGAGGGCGCCGGCCGGTGCCGCCGGCTGCTCGCGGAAGTCCATGATGCGGCCCACCGCAAAGAGTCGCAGCGAGTCGGCGGTTACTCCACTGCGCCGGTGGTGCAGATAGTCACGCACCTGAAACGCTGCCGCCACGACCGCAACCATGAGCACCACCAGCAACGCCAGCGAGCCACGACTGATGGCGACGCTGCTCGCGCGCCATCCCTGGGACGGAAGCGAGGCGTATTCGTTCAGTTGCGCTTCCGTGGGTCCAGCGACTGCGTCGTCGGCAACGGGAGTGTCAGACCCCGACCTCGACTGCAGTACCTGCTCCTTGGCACCCGACACCGCGGCTTCCGGCGCAATGGCTTCCTGCTGTTCGGCTATCGCAGTTTGCCGTTCCTCCCCAATGGCTTCCGGCCGCTCGGCTATCGCAGTTTGCCTTTCTTTGAGCTGCTTTGCGTACGCCACCACCTCCCGATCCGGCGGCAGCTCCAACTCATCCTGAATGAGCGCCTCATGGATGGCCGCCTGACGAATCGCCGTCGTCACATCGCCGTGCGCCACCAGCGCACGCATGAGCGCGAGTGTCGCACGCGAGTCGAGCGGATCCACCGCGGCCGCCTTGCGCCGCCACTGCACCGCATCGCCCGTACGCCCTGCACGCTCGGCTGCCTCTGACAACGCTTCCAGCGCGCGCAGATAGTCCCGCTCGAGAACCCGTCGCTCTTCTTCGGCCCAGCGCTCGAACGCCGGCGCACCGGCGAGATGAAACCCGCCGAGAAACGGCCCCGTGTACAACGCCACCGCGTCGGCATGACGTCCCTGCTTCAGGTGCTCCGCGAACAGTCCCACGTCGTGCGGCAGCAACTCGCCGTCGAGCTTGAGATCCTGCGTGCCGGTGATGACCGACTCGTCGCCGAGATCACGGCGCAGCGCATACAGCGCCTGCGCGAGCGCCTTGCGCCGACGCTCTTCGTCGGCTTCATCGGGCCAGAACAATTGCAGCAAACGGGTGCGCGACACGCCGCGGTCGCCCGCACGCGCCAGTACGGCCAGCAACGCCAGCCGCCGCTGCTGCGTGGCCGCGCCGCGCACCTCGCCTTCGTCGGATACCACGGCGCACCCGCCGAACGTGATGAATCGATACATGCCAATGGGTGGACGGGAGGTCGGGCACTCGGCGGCCCGACGGCTGTCCCATTCTCGTCTCGTGAACGCAGCAACGGAAGTCGCCGGAGGCTGTGGAGCCTCCAGAATTTCGTTCACCACCGTCTCACTCAGCCCGCCCAGTCCCCGACCGGTCCCGCGCCACCCGCGGCCAGACCCGTTGCAGGAGTGCCGCGCGAAGCTCCATCGCGCCCAGTACCGCAGGCGGTGTGCGCTCGGGCAGTACGTCACGACAGGCCCAGCCCAGCGCCTCCATGGCCAGTCGCTGCGTGGCCTCGTCCACCCCGCTTGCTTGTCCCCAGCGCGCGATGCCCACCGCCAGCGCCACACACATCGGGTCTTCAGGCTCGGCGCGCAGCAGCGTTACCAGCTTGTCGAACCAGGCCTGCCACCAGAGTTCGTCCTGGGGCAGCGCCACCGGCCGCACCAGCACGTCCTGCAGGGCCCACATGCGCGCACTGAACGCCGCGCACATGGGACCCGACAGGCTGTCCAGCCCTTCGCAGAGCCATTCACATTGGGCTTGAATGGACGACGTGTCGTCGAGTTGCGTGGCCATCTCAGGCCACACTGGCCGCATTGCCAGCCGACACCATCACGCCGGCCAGCGTCGTGTAGGCGGCGGTCCAGGCTTCACGTGCCGCCGGCGTGAAGTGCGCACCCAGCACCTTGGCAAAGGTCTCAAGCAACGCCTGCCCCACCACGTCGTAGTGCCAGGCTTCCACACCGTATCCCGCGTGTCGCGCACCCAGCGCCTCGAGTGCGGGCACCAGACGTGGCAGGTCATCGAGACTCTTCACCACCACGGCCAGAGTCTGCCCCAGCTTTTCCGCCTGACCGGAGAGGTCGCCGGCCGGAAACAGGGGGCGCAGTGCTGGAGCGAGCGTAAACAGTCGGTCGTAGAACAGCGGGGCCACCGCATCGGTGGTGGCCCCCATCAGGTTCCAGGTCGACCGGATCGTGGCGATCTGGTCGGCGGTCATCAGCGTTCCCGCGGCGTGGCAGTGAGACGTGCGACCAAGGCTTCGAGCTGCGCGAGACGTTCGCTGAGCTGCGCGTTCTCCGCGCGAAGGGCGACAGTCTCGTCCTTCAGTCGGCTTGTACGCTTCTCCAGTGCCTGCGCCGCAACCAGCGCCACACCATCGGCGTCCACCGTTGCAATGGATCGCTCCGATGCGCCAAGACCGAACGCCGCGCGGAACGCCTGTGCGGTGGGCCCCATGTGCCGCACGCTGTCACTCTCAGCCGAATACTGCCACGTCTGCATGCCGATGCCGGCGAGCTTCACGAGCACGTCTTCCGCGTCCACCGGCGTGAACGCCGTCTTCTTCGTGCTGTCGGAGACAGTCTCCCAGGTCCCGCCGTTGGACAGCCGTGCGCCAACGCTGGTTTCAATGAGGTAGCCCGGCGTGTCCGTGACATTGGTGCCGCGACCGAACCAGAAGCGCTCGAATCGGGCGACGAACTGTTGGTCACGCGCTGCGTTGACCGCGCCTCCGGCAAGATTGTCGGTCAGAACCATGGCGCCCACCTTTTCATTGGTGCTGGCACGCACTCCCATCGCGATGCTGCGGTCTCCCGTTGCAAATCCGCCAGCGGCGGCGAAGCTCGCGTGTCCGCTTGCGTAGCCATCGAGCGCGACGGCGTTTTGCGCCAAGGCGTCTCCTTGGGCAGCGGCGAAACTGTTTATGCCGAGCGCATTCGAGTTGCCTAGTGCCACCGCCGCGAGGGCGGACGCGGCGGAGCCGTTTCCGGCCGCGAACGCGTTCTCGCCAGTCGCCGTTCCGCGACCAAGTACCACTGCCCCCTTGCCGATCGCCTTGGCCCCATCACCAATTGCGATTGAGCCCGACGCACTCGCCGAGGATGCGTTGCCGGCGGCGAAGGAATTCTGGCCACTGGCAACGGTCTGGGCACCGAAGGCCGTCGAGGCAACGCCCGTGGCCTTGGTTTGATTGCCGGCGGCAAACGACTCCGAGGCGCTCGCAATAGTACCAAGCCCGAAGGCGGCCGAGTTCGTGCCAAGGTTCGCGCTCGCCATGCTGTTTTCGAGGTTCATTCCGGCACGGAATGTCGAGCGCGCCGGATACCAGAGAAGCGTCGGTCGAGTGTTGTCGAAGCTCGGCAAGAGGCCATTCGCCTCGTTGCCCTGGAGGACAAGGCCGTTCGCCTCAAGCCGCCGACCCGTGGTGAGGACGTACTGGCCGTGATCATCATTGCCCAAACCCGTCAGCGCCCCGTGAGCGCTCACGCCAGCACCGCCGCCACCGCCCGCGCCATCCGTCCAGCTGAACGCCACATGCGTGGGCTGCAGACAATTCAGCGGTGTGCTCGGCGCCTTGATGCGGTACACCGTGCCTGACGCCGGCACGTAGCAGGCATGGAAGACCGTCTGGGCGCCGGCCGACTGTGGCGCTCCGAGCGTCACGGCCAGGGCGGCGGCCGCCGCGGCAAGGGTGGAAAGGAAGGGCCCGCGTCGGCGCGGGGCTGCAGGGATATGCGGAGCAGACATGCGTGAGGTCCTGAGAAAGGGTTGTCGGCGCGGCCGTCGTGGCCGAGTGGACGCTGACAAGGTCGAAAGCCCGCTCGCCTGCCCATCACTTGCGGTCAAATCGTCTGGGTGACCCGCAGGTGATGCACAGGTGATCGCCCAGCGACCCCGCTTTCGACCTTATGGGCGTGCTCGTGAGCGCCAGACCGTCCCGGTCCCGCCGCGCGCGCATTCCGATCACGTCACCCCATACAGCTCGAGGGCTGCTTCCATGTCTTCCCCGCATTCCGGCGACGCCGCCGATTTCACTCCCCACACCGCGCAACACCTTCAGAACCGTCGTTGGGCCGTGGCCCTGCTGCTCGTTTCCTCGGCGCTGGCCGCCTGCAGCGACAGCAACCCCACGGCTCCCGATGAATCAGTCGAATTGACCGAGCATGCGCCCAGCCAGGTTGCCACGAGCCTGGTGCCGGTGGTCGATGATGCAGCCGAACGGCTGCTCCTGGGCGAGCCGACCGAGTCGCCGCTGCGCTCGGCACTCGAAACGCTGCGGTCGGCGCTGGCCGCGCAGAAAGTAGACGCGGCCCTGCGCGCGGTGGCCGACGCCCAGTTGGCGCTCGAGTTCTCGCGTGCGGCGCAGTCCATGGATGCCGCCGATCGCGACGCCCTGGTGCTGCAACTGGGCGTGGTGCACGCGCAGTTGGCGGCCGAGGCGCGCTGAGCATGCGTGTCGTCTTCCAGGCTCTGGTCGGCCGGGCCTTCACAGGCGCGCTGCGCCTGTGGGGGCTGGCAGGCCTCGGCGTCGCGCTGGCCAATCCGCTGACGGCGGGTGGACGTGCGGACGCGCAGACCATCACCCGCGACTTCAGCGTGTGCTTCACGATTGGCGTGCAATCCTGCACGCAGCTCACCCTCGCCACCACGGCCTTCTATATAGATGGCAGCACGCGTATCGGGACGGCGGTGGACGTATACGTGAAGCACAATGAAGGCGCGGCGCCGGATGCGGCGGCGGTGAGTGCGCTCACCGGCTTCTACTTCGCGTATGCCGGCGCCAACGTCACACCGGTAGGCGGAGCCGATGTCTCCGACGAATCGGGTCTGGTCACGCCGCTCATCCTGCCCGAGGGCGACTACTCATCGCCTTTTCCACTCAATGCCGGCGGCTGGTCGCAGTTGGCACGCAGCAGCACCAGCACGTCCGCTTCGCCCAGCTTCGACAACTACCTGTCGTTCAGCAACACGCTCACGGCATACGACGAGCTGACGAGCCGGGTGAATACGCAATACATCGGTGGCTGCGGCGCGTCTGCCGGCGCTGGCGCACTGGATGCGGTGTACACCACCGAGCTCTGGACCTGCGGTGAGGGCAGCTACTGGTTCACCACCTTCACCGAGGCCTGGTTCGATGCGGACCTCGTGAACACGGTGGGTGTGAGCACGTACGCGTTGTTCGACGGTGCGGAGTTTGGTGTGGCGGCATTCTGTGATCGTTACCTCGACGACAACAGCAGCTTCGGTGACGCCGACGGCAGCTTCACCAACCTTGGTGACGTGTGTGCAGCGAGCAATACCGGCGGCGACAATGGTGGTGGTGACAATGGTGGTGGTGACAATGGTGGTGGTGACAACGGCGGTGGTGACAACGGCGGTGGCACACCGGGAGGCCCCGGCACACCGGTGCCCGAGCCCTCGTCGCTGTGGTTGCTGCTGACCGGCGCGGCCATGCTGCTGGGATCGAGTGCGCGCGTGCTCAAGGCGCAGGTGGCCTCCTGTCCACTCGTGCCGCGCATCATGCAGGCCGCGCGCCTTCATGCAGAGAACAGCACTCGCGTCCTGCGGGTGGACGAGGTGCCAGTGCCCAAGCCCGCCGCCAATCAGGTGCTGGTGCGTGTGCACGCTGCGAGTGTGAATCCGGTGGACTGGAAGCTGCAGGATGGCGGTGACCTGCCTCTGCTGTCCATTCCCGGCGGCGACTTTGCCGGAGTCGTGGTGGCGGTTGGCAGTGGTGTGACCAGTTATCGCTGCGGTGATGCGGTGGCCGGCACCGTGGACCAGGGCGCGCAGGGCGGCAGCTACGCCGAGTACATGGTGGCGCCGCTCGAGGCCCTCGTGCGCAAGCCCGAGCGATTCAGCATGCAGGAGGCGGCCGCCTATCCCACGGTGGCCATTGCCGCGTGGCGCTTTCTCATTGCCGGCGCCCAGGTGCAGCGTGGCGAGCGGGTGCTGGTGCACGGCGCCGCCGGTGGTGTGGGCTCCATGGTGGTGCAGATGGCCAAGGCACGCGGCGCCTATGTCATCGGCACCGCATCGGCGCGCAATCATGCCTATCTGCGCTCACTGGGCGCCGACTCGCTCATTGATTACAGCACCACGCCGTTCGAAACCGTCGTGCGCAACGTGGACGTGGTCGTCGACGCGGTGGGCGGCGAAACGCTTGCGCGTTCCTACGGGGTGCTGCGCAAGGGCGGGCGTCTCGTGTCACCCGGCGGCGCGGTGGACATGGCGCGCTGCACGGCGGCCGGCATTGTGTGTCCGGCGCGCGCCCCATGGGATGTGCAACGCGGCCTCGAATACGCTGCGCCGCTCATTGCCGCGCAGCAACTTCGCGTGCACGTGGACAGCGCCTACACGCTCGCCAACATCATGGCCGCGCAGCAGCACAGCCGCAGCGGGCGCACGCGGGGCAAGGTGGTGGTGGACATGAACGCCGACGCGCACGCCGCAGCCATGCAGCCATTGGCCGCATATCTCGAGGGCCACGCCACCGGGAGCCGCAGCGCCTTCGAACGCGCCTTTGCGGCCGACGCGATGCTGGTGGGCATCAAGGACGGGCAGTACCGCCAGTGGCCCGCCAGCGAATACGTGCGCATCTCGTCGTCCGGACGCGCGCCGGCTGACGAGGCCCAGCGCCGGCGGCGTGTGGAGAGCCTGCGGGTAACGGGTACGGTGGCCACGGCCATCCTCCGTCTCGAGTATCCGGACATGCTGGCCTGGGACCACATGACGCTCATTGCCCAGGGCGGCGAGTGGCGCATTGCCGTCAAGGCGTACGACGCACAGACTCCGGGGCGCTGATCGCACGGCTTCGCGTGCGACCGGCCTGCCACCCTCTGTCGCACGCTGCCCATGTCCGGCGCATTGCTCCGCACCATCCTGCTGCTCACGGCGTCGAATGTGTTCATGACCTACGCCTGGTACGGTCACCTCCGCAATCAGAGCGACAAGCCCTGGGTGGTGGCCGCTCTCGTGAGCTGGGGCATTGCCCTCTTCGAATACCTGCTGCAGGTGCCAGCCAACCGGGCCGGCTTCACGGTGCTCACCCTGCCGCAGCTCAAGATGCTGCAGGAGGCCATCGCACTGACGGTGTTCGTGCCCTTCGCGGTGTTCTACATGAAGCAGCCGGTGAAGCTGGATTTCCTCTGGGCCGGACTCTGCATCATGGGGGCCATGTACTTCATGTTTCGGGGTAGTGCCGCCGGGTGACGGCTAATTCCACTTGACAGCGTTAGGTGAAATGACAATATTCGCCACATGACCACCTCCGCCATCCGCTCCGCCTCCCTGGCGCGCCGTGAGCGCCAGAAGGCTGAAACCCGCCAGTCCATTCTGGACGCGGCGCGGGAGCTGTTCGTGAGCGAGGGAGTCGAGGCCACCACCATGCGGGCCATTGCCGCCCGCATCGGCTACACACCCACCGCCATCTACCATCATTTCCGCGACAAGGACGCGCTCATCCAGGAGCTCTGTCTCGCGGACTTTTCGGCGTTGGGCCAGGCCATGCACAAGATCGGCCGCATCGAGGATCCGGTGGACCGGGTGCGGCGCATGGCCTACGCCTATACCGATTTTGCGCTCGACAATACGAGCCAGTATCGGTTCATGTTCATGACACCACCGACGCAGTCGCTGGCAATCGCCCACGAAGAGATCCATAAGCGTCCCGAGGAGGATGCCTACCTCTTCCTGCTCGACACGGTGACGGAAGGCATCAACCTCGGAGTATATCGGCCGGAACTCAGCGACCCCGTGGAGTTGGCCCAGATTTTCTGGAGTGGCCTGCACGGCATCATTTCGCTCTGGCTGACGCACTGCGGCAACCCGCACATCATTCTCCGCGACCCCCGCGAAACCGTCCGGACGCAGTGCGATCTCATCATCCGGGGCGCGTTGCGAAACCCGACCCACTGAGCTCCCGTAGCACCGCACAACCCGTCGTTTTCTCCCAGGGCGCCTCGGCGCCCTTCTTCAGGGTCCTACACTTAACAGTGTTAGAGTAACGATCCGTGTTTACAAGCAAATCGATGTTCAGTCTGCGACGGCGCAGTCTCATGGGGGCCATGCTGTTCACGCCCGTCCTCACCACCGCACCGAACGCCGCCGCCCAGAGCGTGAGCCGGACGAGCGCCGTGGCCACAGCCGACAGCACCCGGCGCCTGCTCGACCACTACATCGCCGAGGCGGTGCGCAGCAATCTCGCCCTCGCCCAGCAGCAGGTCGCGGTGCAGCGCGCGGAGGCCGGGGTCCAGGAAGCCAATGGCCGCTTCCTCCCCAGCCTCGGTCTCAACGCCCGCTACTCCGAGTTCAGCGGCGTCATCAACATCGGCGATTTCATCAACCCCACCTACGCCGCGCTCAATCAACTCCTCGGCCAGCAGCGCTTCCCCACGGACATCAACGCCACGCTGCCCTTCCGTCAGGAGACCAAGCTCGACCTGCAGATGCCGCTCTTCAATGGCGCACTCTTTGGCGCCCGCGCGGCGGCCCGGGCCCAGCGGGATCTCGTGGGCAGCACGCGCGATGCCGCGCTCCGTCAACTCGTCGCCGATGTGCAGCTGGCCTGGCTGCAGGTCGCCAGCGCCACGCGTGCCGTACAGACCCTCGAAGCCACCCTGCCCGTGCTCGACGAGAATCTGCGCGTGAGTGAACGCCTGGTCAGTGCAGGGCAGGCCACACCCGATGTCGTGCTGCGCGCGCGCGCCGAGCGCAGTGATCTCGTGCAGCAACTCGACGACACCCGCAGACTGCGCGCGGCGGCCATTCGTGGCTTCAATCTGCTGCGCAATCAGGAGCCCGACGCGCCCATTGCCATGGGACTCGAAGGCGACACCGCGGCGCTCGCGCAGCAAGTGCCTGCGGACACGCTGCTGCCACGCAACGAGCTGGTGGCGCATGCCCTCCGCCACCGCGAAGAACTCACGCAGGCCGGCAGCGGCGTGGCACTGGCCCGTGCGCAGCAGCGCGTGGCCGGCAGCGCCTTCCTGCCCAATCTCTCGCTTGGCGCCAGTTACGGTGTGCAGGGCGACCGCTACCGCTTCGATCGCAACAACGACGTGGCCCTCGCTTCGCTGGTGATGTCGTGGAACGTGTTCAACGGCAGACAGGACGACGCGCGCCGCCAGCAGGCCAACGCACTCAAGCAGGAGGCCGAGCTGCGCCTGCGTGAAACCGAGCGCGGCATCGCCACGCAGGTGCACAACGCGGCCGACGCCGTGGACGTGGCACGCAGCAATGTCCGCAGCGCGCGTGATCGCTACGACGCGGCGCAGCGTGCCTTCACCCTGGTGGAGCGGCGCTACGGCGAAGGCCTCGCCACCCAGGTGGAGTTCCTCAGTGCGCGTGCCGCCTTCACGTCTGCCGCGCTCAACCAGGTCATCAGTCGCTTCACGCTCGACGCCCGTCTCGTGGAGCTCGAACGCGTGGCGGCTACCCGGCCGCTGCCGCGCTGAACCGCGCGCGGCGTCTGGCAACACGGCAATCCGACACTCACTGCATCTCCCGACCCTCCACAAACTCCGGACGATGATGTCTACTTCCCATTCACACCATCACGTGCGCGCGGCCACACTGCTGGCCCTCGTGCTGCTCGCCGCCTGCGCCGACGCGGATGCCAACGCCACGGCTGGCAACGACAGTGCTCGCGCATCCGTCGCCAATGCGACCGACGTCACTGCCGACCCGGTGAGTGTCACGCTGGCCTCGCCGGCTGACGATCTCAGTGCCGCAAACATTGTGGCCACCGGCACGTTTGAGTCGCGCGATGAAATTCCCCTCGGCTTCAAGATCGGCGGCGTCGTGCATCGGGTCCTCGTGGACGAAGGTGCCGTCGTGCAGCGTGGCCAGGTGCTGGCCGTGCTCGACCTCCGCGAAATCGATGCGGCCGTGGCCAAGGCGCAGGTGCAGGTGGACAAGGCCACACGCGATCAGGCCCGACTCATGCGCCTGGTGGCCGACAGTGTGGCCACCACGGTACAACTGCAGGACGCCACCTCGGCACTCGACGCCGCGCGCGCCGATCTGGCCAGCGCGCGTGTCAACCGCGAGTACGCCACCATTGTTGCGCCCGAAGCGGGCACCGTTCTGCAGCGCCAGGTCACACCCGGCGCCACCATTTCGCCCGGTGGCTCCATGTTCGTGCTGGGCGGCGCGCGGCGCGGCCGAGTGCTGCGCGCCGGCCTGCCCGATCGTGACGCGCTGCGTGTGCAGGCCGGCGACAGCGCCACCGTGCACTTCGACGCGCTGCCCGGTCAGCGCTTTGCCGGTCGGGTGGTGCTCATCGGGCGCTCGGCCGATCCGCGCACGGGCACCTATAGCGTGGAGATTGCCCTGGGCGATGCCGAGCGTCTGCCCAGTGGGCTCGTGGGTGAGGCGCGCGTCCATCTGCGCGACACGTTCCGCGCGCGCGGTGCGGCCAATGATCGTGGCATGGCGCCACGCACGCTGCCGGCCGACGCCCTGCTCGAGGCAGACGGCGACTCGGCCACCATCTACGTGCTGCGCGACGCCGCCACGGTCAGCGCGAAGGGTGACAGCACCTGGACGGCCGCTCGTCAGCGAGTGGCGGTACTGGGCATCGACGGCGACCGCGTGCAGGTGCAGGGTGTGGCGGCTGACGCCCGCGTGGTGGCACGCGGCGCACCCTACGTGACGCCCGGCACGCGCCTGCGGGTGGTGGCCGCCAACCCGTCCACACGGGGCGCCCGCCCATGAACGGTCTCAGCAACCTCACACGCTTCGCCGTGGAGCGTTGGCAATTCACGGTCCTGGTGTTCCTCATGTTCGTGGCGCTTGGCGCGTCGAGCTGGTTTGCCATTGCCCGTAGTGAAGATCCCAGCTTCCCGGTGCCCATCTACACGGTGGTGGCGGTGTACCCCGGTGCGTCACCGGAAGACATGGAACAGCTGGTGGCCGATCCGGTGGAAAAGCAGCTCAAGACACTCGAGAACGTGAAGGAACTGCGCAGCACGAGCAGCGACGGGCTCACGGTCATCCGTATTGAGTTTGACGCCGAAGTGGATGCCGAGCGCAAGTACGATCAGGTGGTGCGCGAAGTGAACGCCCTGCGTCCTGAACTGCCGGCCGCACTGCAGAGGCTCGAGGTGGAGCGCAACCAGAACTCCGATCTCACCGTGTTTCAGCTGGCGCTCGTGGCGCCGCAGTTGCCCTATGCACAGCTCGAGGATGCGGCGCGGGCACTGGAGGAGCGCGTCGAGCGCATTGCCGGTGTGAAGCGCGCCGAGCGCTGGGCCGCGCCGCCTCGCGAGCTGCAGGTCACGCTTGATCTCGGACGCATGGCTCGATTCGGCATTACGCCGGCTCAGGTGCTGCAGGCGCTGGGCAGCGACAACACGCAAATTCCCGGTGGCTCGGTGGACGTGGGGACCCGTCGCTACAACGTGGCCACCCAGGGGCGCTATCGCAGCGTGCAGAACGTGCAGCGCTCTGTGGTGGCTGGCCGCGACGGTGCGGTGGTGCGGGTGCAGGATGTGGCCACGGTGCAGTGGGCCGATGGGGACGCCGTGCACCTCGGCCGCTACAACGGGCAGCGTGCCATGTGGGTGTCGGTGGCAGTGCAGGAGGGGCAGAACATTTCCACCGTCAAGCAGCGCGTGTGGGCGGTGCTCGACACGGCGGAGCAAAGCCTGCCCCAGGGGGTCACCCTCGCGCGGGGCTTCGACCAGAGTGAGAACGTGGACTCACGTCTCTCGCGACTGGGCTGGGATTTTGTGATTGCCATCGTGCTCGTGCTGCTCACGCTGCTGCCACTGGGCACACGCGCCTCGGTGATCGTGATGATCTCCATTCCCACCTCGCTGGCCATGGCGGTCACACTGCTGTACGTGACGGGCTACTCCATCAATCAGTTGTCCATCGTGGGCTTCGTGATTGCGCTGGGACTGCTGGTCGATGACAGCATCGTGGTGGTGGAGAACATCGCGCGCTTCCTGCGCGAGGGCTACACCCGAACCCAGGCGGCCATCGAGGCCACCAAACAGATCGGCGTGGCCGTGCTCGGCGCCACCTTCACACTCATCTTCGCGTTTCTCCCGCTGATCTTCCTGCCGGGATTGTCGGGCAAGTACATCCGTGTGTTGCCCATGGCGGTGGTGTACGCCGTGCTGGCCTCGCTGGTGGTGTCACTCACCATCATTCCCTGGCTGGCCTCACGCCTCATGCCCCGCGATTCCGCCCCTGAAGGCAACGCCGTGTTGCAGTGGCTCGACCGCGGCATTCATCGCACCTACGCGCCGCTGCTGCAGCGCGCCATGAACAATCCGCGCACCACACTTGCACTGTCGGCACTGCTGGTGGTGGGCGCGCTGGCGCTCGTGCCGGCGGTGGGTTTTTCGCTCTTCCCCAAGGCGGGCACGCCGCAGTATCACGTGGACATCACCACGCCGGAGGGCACGAGCCTGGCCGAAACCGACCGCGCCGTGCGTCACGCCGAGCAAGTCGTGCTGGCCCATCCGGGTACGCGGGCAGTGTTTGCCAACGTGGGCAAGGACAATCCCGAGGTGTACTACAACGTGTTCCAGCGCGCCGAGTCGCCCACGCGCGGGCAGCTCATCGTGCGCCTTGACGAGTACGACAACGTGCGTACACCCATCGTGCTGGACTCGCTGCGGGCGCGCATGGCGGAGTATCCCGGCGCCCGTATCGAGCTCAAGGAGTTCGAGAACGGTCCGCCCATCGACGCGCCCATCGCCATGCGGCTGGAAGGGCCCGATCTCGACACCCTGCAGCAGTTGGCGGCAAGAGTGGAGGGCGTCTTTGCGGCCACGGCCGGCACGCAGTACGTGAACAATCCGGTCCGGTTGCGCCGCAGCGACCTGCGCGTGGTGGTGGATCGGCAGAAGGCGGGCCTGCTCGGGGTACCGGGCGCAGAAGTGGAGCGGACGCTGCGCTTGGGTGTGGCCGGTCTCGAGGCCGGAAAGATGCGCGCCAGCAACGGCGAGGAGTATCCCATTCGTGTGGGCATTGCCCACGACGGACGGCCGGCACCGCAGGATCTCGAGCGCATCCATGTGAGTTCGGTGGCCGGCGCCATGGTGCCGCTGTCGCAGATCACGACCACACGCTTTGTGTCTTCGCCAACGTCCATCGATCATCGCGACCGGCAGCGCGCGGTCACCGTGACGAGTTACGTGCGTGAGGGCTACAACACCGACGCGGTCACCAAGAACATTCTCTCGGCGCTCACCTCGCTCGACCTGCCCGATGGCTATCGTCTGGTGCCGGCCGGTGAGATTGAGAGTCGGCAGGAGAGTTTTGGGGGCATTGGCGGAGCCATCATCGTGGCCGTGTTTGCCATCATGGCCATTCTCGTGCTCGAGTTCCGCGACTTCCGCACCACGCTGGTGGTGGCCAGCGTGATTCCACTGGGTGTGGTGGGCGGCATCGTGGCGCTGCTGCTCAGTGGCTACACGTTGAGCTTCACGGCCATGATTGGCTTCGTGGCGCTCGTGGGCATCGAGATCAAGACCAGCATTCTGCTGGTGGACTTCACCGATCAGTTGCGTGCCGAGGGCGTGCCGCTGGACGAAGCCATTCGCCGCGCGGGTGAAGTGCGTTTCCTGCCCATCGTGCTTACTTCGCTCACGGCCATTGGCGGTCTGCTGCCATTGGCGCTGCAGGGCTCGGGGCTCTACTCGCCGCTGGCCTGGGTGATCATTGGCGGTCTGGTGAGCAGCACGCTCATCGCGCGCCTGGTGACGCCGGTACTGTACAAGCTGCTGGCACCACGTGATGCCAAGGCGGTGGCGACTGCGCCGTCGATGGTGATGGGGGCGCCGGTCACGGCCTGACGCGGGTCGCTGTGCGCTGGTGTAAGTAACGGGTGACGTGTTGCCGCGGCTGATGTGATGCCGCGCACCGCGTCACCCGCTGGTGCTTATCGGGCCGGGCGACAAACCCAGCTTGTCGGTCGCAAGGATTGTAGGACTGACGGGGCGGATTGCGGGCTGGACTGCAAGTTCTCGAACGTGCGCTGGCTGGTGTGGCTGTTCACATGAGTTTGGTCCACGCAACTCACTTGACGTTCGCCGAAGCAAAGCGTCGATTTGCGCCATGCATCTCCGCACGACGCGACTGCCTGCCATGTGGCGTCTGGCACTTGCCCTGTTGTTGCTGGCACGGCCCACTGGCTTGACGGCTCAGGCAGCGGGTGGCGAGGCGGCCACCGGCACGCTGTCAGGCATGGTGCTGACCGATGTGGGCGAGAAGCCCATCGCAAATGCCGAGGTACGACTCAGCGGCAGCACGCGCGCGGTGCGCAGCGACTCGGCGGGTCGCTTTGAACTCAGTGGCCTGCCCACCGGCATGCAGCGTTTCGAGGTGCGGGCCATCGGCTTTCAACCTTTGCGCCAGTCACTGGTGATTCCCGCGGGTCGCAGCATGGATGTGGACCTGCTGCTGGTGGCCGAGGTCCAGCAGTTGAGCACCGTGCGCGTGGGCGCCGAGGCCGGTGTGGGTGTGCGCAAGCCATGGCTGAGCGGCTTCGAGGAGCGCCGCAGCTATGGGATCGGCAGTTTTCTCACCGAGGCCGAGCTGGACAAGCAGGACGCCAGTCGCTGGGCCAGCGCGGTCGCGCAACATGTGCCCGGCCTGCAGCTGGTGAGTTACAACGGCCGCGCGTCTTTCGGCATCAATCGTGGGCTCATCAGCTTCAACAACATGCCGCGCGGTGACCGTATGGATCAGTCACAGGGCGCACCGCGCAGTTGTTATGTGCAAGTCATCATCGACGATGTCGTGCGCTACGCCAGCCGCGTGGACGAACCGCTGTTCGATGTGAGCAGCATTGATCCGGGCACGGTGGCGGCAGTGGAGTTCTACAGCGTGAGTCAGTTGCCGGCGCGGTTCAATCGTGGTGGCAATGCGCCATGCGGGACGCTGGTGATCTGGAGAAAGTAGGGAACGCAGTCGGAGAGCTTGCGCAGCACGGGACGCATGACGGCCTGCGCTACTCCGGCACGAGACGCGTGCCCGAAAGCCGCTCCGCCAAACCGCGAGCCGGTGTACGCAGCGCCAGGGCAATCGCGATCACGGCCAGCGCGATGCCGAGCAACAGCACCGGCATCGCCCACGAGGGAGTGGTGCGGGCGCTCAGCTTCGCGACGCTGCCGAGCATCAGCAGCGTCCAAGGCGTCCATGTCACCACCTGCCGCACCGTCAGTCGCAAACGACCGGCGGGTCTGCCGGCGGCGGTGACCAGATCCAGTCCCATGACCCGCAGCACCATGCCCCGGCGCATCGTCATGGCCGCGATCAGGGCGAACACTGCGCCGAGCCCGGAAACAGCGGCCGCAGTAAAGAGGGCGATGAGCCACCGCACGTTCTTCACGCCGGGCGGACGTCCCTTCCAGGTCGTGTCAACGAGCCGGTCGGCCTCGGCGAGCCGTGTGGCACTCACCATGGGATTGGCGCGCACGACCGAATCCGCCAGCGCCCACTCGCGCTTGGCGATGCCTGCGGTTCGCACGACAGCCGAGTCGCGACCCTCGCGGTGGCGCGTCACCGCCTCGCGGAGATGGCCCGCGACATAAACGCCAACCAATTCGCGTGCGGCGCGTTGGTCAGGGGCCTGACTCGCCGAATCATCAAGCCAGTCCACCAGTGGTTGCAGTCGATCGAGGTCGGCATCACGTGGGGCCACCACCACGGCGCCATAGGACGACACGAAGCCCATGCCCAGGATGGGGGCGGCGGTGCCAACGGCAAGCAGCAGGCGACGCTGGGCGGTGAGAGGTGGACGGTTGGCAGCGGCTGCGGTGAGCGTGGCATGCAGCGCATCGAGTCGCGACTTGGGGTCCTGCATGGCCGTCAGCAGCGATCGCGCTCGCAGTGGCCAGTCCGCGAGGGAACCTTGTAGTGTCTGCTGGAGCATCCGGGCTACGCTCGCTGGCAGCGGCCCCGCGTCACCGGCGGCATCCCTGGTGGCGTCGACGCGGACGTCCACCGCGGCGGCGTGGTCCACGGCGCTGTCACCAATCGCGCTGTGTCCGATGCGAAACGGCAGCACCACGGCGTGCCCATCATCGGTGATGAGTACATCGGCCGCCGACAGACCAGCCACCGGAAGCCCGGCGTCTCGCCGGGCTCGCAGCTCGTCGAGCAGATCGGTGAGCCACGCGTGCACGGCCCCCCACGATACTCCCGGCTGGAGCCGCGTGGCCAACGACGCACCGCCGACGGCGGCGTAAGCGTCCCAGGCTTCATCGGCGGTACGGCGCCCGCCAATCCAGCGTGCGCAGGTCGTGCGGCTGGCCTGGCGCTCGGCGTCGGACAGCGGCGCGCTGCCAATGGGACGCCGAACAATCCATACAGGGCGCTGCAGGGCACCGTCACTCGCCAGCAACACCAGGCCGTCGGGGTCGATCGCGCCCGCAATCTCGTAGGCGCCGATGCGACCACTCGCCGCATGGTGGAGCGGCAGCATCTGCACATCGGCCGCCACATCGCGGTCGCGCGCCACAATCGATTGGGCGGTGACCACGCGCGTGCCGGAGATGCGGTCATGCTCCGCCAACCAGCCGTTGACCTTTCTCGCACGGGCAAACAGCAGCAGCACACCGCCCAAGCTGATGGTCATCACGACGAGGGCACCAGCAGCCTTGTCCTTCGCCAGCGGCAGACTCGCCAGCACCGCAAGCAGGCCCGGCGTGATGACAAAGAGCCCTCGAAGCGCAGCGCGTGCGATACCGGGCACACCACCATCGGCGCGAATGGTGCGCAGGCCCAGCAGGCGCTTCGCGGGAGTCCAGCCGGTGAGCCCTTCGAGCATGCCGTAGATGAGGATCTCGAACGGCAGGGCAGCAAGCGCCTGCACCAGGGCGTAACGCGGATCGTCAGCCGTCAGGGCGATGTTGACGCCGAGGGGCCGAAGCAATCCGAGAATCGGCAGCGTGAGCGTGCTGATGAGGTAGCTGTCGATGACGCCCGCAGCCAATCGCCGCACAATGGGCGCCGGCGTGTGTTCGATGGGTCGGCAAGCCTGAAGTGCCGCGCGCAGAGCGCCGTAGTCGGCAAACCGCTCGTCCCGATTGCGGGCCAGACACTTCATCACGACGGCCGCCAGTTCCGGCGGCACATCGTGGCGGTACTGCGCGAGCGGCGTGGGCGCGCCGCTCATGACCACCGCAATGAGCTTGACGGCGTTGTCCGCATCGAACGGCAGCTTGCCGGTGAGCAGGTAGTACAGGGTCGCGCCCACCGCATAAATGTCGGCGCGCACATCGAGCGCTTCACCCAGCAGCTGCTCGGGCGAGGAGAACACGGGCGTGCCGAGAAAGAGCCCGGTCTGTGTCAGCCGCCCCTGTTCGACACTCTCGACCGGGCGCGACAGGCCAAAATCGCCGACCTTGATCGTGCCGTCCGTGCCGATGAAGCAATTGGCCGGCTTGATGTCGCGATGCAGGATGCCGCGCCGATGGGCCGCCTCGAGTCCGTCGATGAGCTGCAGGGTGTCATCGATGGCATCGATCACCGACAGCGGACCCTGCGCCTCGACCTTCTGTTCGAGCGTGCCCCCTTCGACCAGCTCCATCGCAATGGTCAGGCGGCCGTCGATCTCCTCGGTCCGGTAGACGTAGACGGTGTTCGGATGATTCACAGACGCCGCAGTGCGCCCTTCACGCAGGAAGCGCTCACGATCCTCGGCGCGCTCGAGCCCCGCCGCGAGCACCTTCACGGCCACGAGACGCCCATCCTCGATCTGCTCGGCCGCGTACACGGCGCCCATGCCACCTCGTCCCAGCAAGTGCTGGATGCGGTAGCCGCCGAAGGTCTGACCGGGGGTGAGTTCCGCGCTCGTCACGTCGTGGTGGATGGGCAGGCGGGAGACGTCGCTGTTCCTCGTCCAAGCGAATCAATCGCGAAAGACGGCACGGGGCAATACACCATGCCCGCCCCAATGATTTGGCCGGCATGAAACGGATCGGCCGACATCTCGCTGACAGAGGGAAGCCCATCCCTCAACACTTCGACAAAGCGCCGAGCAGCGAAATGAGCGGCTATACCTACCCACACAGCATCGATAACGGCGCCGGTGAGCGACTCACCTTTCTCCGCCTCGTGCCGGGACTCACCGGCAACCGCCTGGAGGTCGAGAATGTGGTCAGGCCTGGCGAAGGACCGCCGATGCATACCCACCATCGTCAGGTGGAAGCGCTCACCGTGGTGGAGGGACGCATCGGCTACCAGCGACTCGGTGAGGCGCCGCAGTACGCCGGCCCCGGCGAGACGGTGGTGTTCAAGGCCGGCGAGGCGCACAAGTTCTGGAGTGCCGGTGACGTGGACCTTCGGTGTACCGGCTACATCGAACCGGCCGACAACGTGGAGTACTTTCTCACGGCCTTGTTCGAGTCGCAGCGGCAGCATGGCGGTGGTCGTCCGGACCCATTTGATGCGGCATACCTCGTCCGGCGATATCGCAGCGAGTTCAGCATGGCGGAGATCCCGGCGCTGGTTCAGCGGCTCGTCTTCCCCATTCTGGTGCTGATCGGAACCATCCAGGGCACGTACCGGAAGTACGCTGACGCGCCGGAGCCGATTCGGCGCTGATGTGTCTCCATGACGCTAGATTGGGGCATGATCAATCTGCGTCGTGTCACGAGTCAATTCCTGTGTCCCGCTCTTGCTGTCATGGTGGGAGTCCTGCCGCACACGCTCCGCGCGCAGGAGAACGACAGCGCGCGTGGCTGGGTCTTCGCCGGCGGTCTCGGGCTTGGCCTTGCGAACGTCCCTGAGTCCCGCACGCCGGTCTACTTCGACGCGCTGCAGCAGACGGCGCGTGTCGCGCTGCAGCGCAACGTTGGCGCTGGGATGAGCGCAGGCGTGTCACTGACGACGACCGTTGGGACCGAGGGTAGCGATTGTGCGGGCATCGGTCCCTGCGCGCCGCGGTTCAGTCATCGCACGGTCAGTGGAACACTGACCTACGTGCGCGGCCAACGCCTTCGGCAGTGGAAGCCCATGGCAACCGTGGCCGCTGGGCTGGCGCAGATACCCGAGACCTGGGCATCCGGTCTCAACGCGCGGACTCCTGCCAAGAGCACATGGCAGCTTGGCGCCGCGATCGATGTTCCCGTCCTGATTGGTCCGGGCACGGCGTTGTTGCTCGGTTGGGAGACACAGGTCATTCCGGATGCACCCGGTGGCGCAGTCACTGTCAACACGCTGGTCCTGACATTGCGGCACAGCCTCTTTCGAGGCGTAGCGTACTCGCGCTAGGGTTTAGTGCCAGGGTTCCGCGCGGCCGTTTCGCGCGCCATTCCAGTCTACCTTGCCGATGCTTCGGGCCACACCAATTCCATGGTACCGCCCACTGGAAGATTGATCCACGAATCCTCCACCTCCTTCCACGCGGCGCATACTGCGGCGATCTCGTCGCTCGAGAACTGTCGCGGCTTGTGGCCAGGTGCTGTCCAGGTATAGCGCGCGAGACGCATCCGCAGCTCGGGAGACTCCGCCTTCAGACCATCCTCGAATGCCTGGTTGAAGAGGCCAACGAGAATCTCTGTTTCGGTGAGTTCGCCCTTGTTTCGCTTGAGCACCTCCTTCGAGCGCTGTTCAGCGTGTGGCTTGCGGCGGCCACTGACGTGCGTGAGGCTCTCAAAGAGTGCACCATCGGCCACGCTGCCCCAGAAGCCACGACGGAGGCGGAGTCCGCGCTCGACCGCAAAATGCGCGAGATCGTGGGGAATCGCTGCCATGTGACCTACGCCCTTCACCAGGAAGGTGACGCCGTCCGAGCGCGTAATCCGCGTCTCATATCGTCGATTGTCCAAGCGGGTCAACTGCAGCAGCACACATCCCCCACGTTCCCGGTTCGTGATCAACCGGCAAGCCTACGCCGTGCACCGGCATGGGTCAAGCACGCCCCCTCACTCCGATCCCTACACCGCGCTCGCCGCGTTCGGATACGCCTCACGATAGTCGCGCGCGTACTGTGCAAACCTGCGCGGCTCCCGCCCCAGAATGCTCGGCACGGCATCCGTGATGCGCTCGGAATATCCTGCCTTGATGTACGAGAGGATGACCAGCAGGAACTCCGCATAGTCCGCCGGCAGGCCAGCGCCCAGCAGCAGCGGACGCGCTTCGTCCACCGTGAGATCCTCGAAGCGGATGGTCTGACCCAGCTCGCGCGACAGCACCGCTGCCACCTCGGCGTGTGTCAGTGACTCGCCGCCCGTGAGGTCGAAGGCGCGGTTGTTGAACTCGCTGCGCTGCAGCAGCGCGGCGGCCACGTCGGCAATGTCGCGCGCATCGATGAAGCTGGTGCGACCTTCACCCACCGGCAGCAGAATGGCCTGCTGCGTGGCGATGCCGTGCAGCCAGTAGGTGTGGAAGTTCTGCATGAACCAGTTGGGGCGAATCACATTCCAAGCCAGCCCACTGGCCTCGAGCGTGAGCTCCGCCTTGCGCAGTGGTGCCTCGGGATTGGCATCCACGCCCATGGCACTCATCAGCACCAGTTTGCCCAGGCCGAGCCGGCGTGCGGCGTCGATAACGGGCGTGAGCAACACATCCTGATTGGTGAAGCCCGGCGGTGCGAGGAGAAATGCGCCGTCGGCCCCGCGGAGCGCCTCATCGATGCCGCGTCCGCTCACGAGGTCGAGATGCACCTGACCCGCGGCCGGCGTGCGGCTGGTGGTGCGCCGCACCACATGACCGGCCGCTTCCAGACCCTGCGCCAGCTCGCGCCCCACCGTGCCACTGGCCCCAAGCACCACAAATGTCGACATGAACCGTTCTCCTGAGTGTGTCGGCACCCCGCATGGGTACCGGTCGACAGGGAACATGCGACCGAGAGGACGGACGTTGAATGGTGAAAAGTCCACAAACACTGTCCAAGCGTCCGGATATCGGTACATTCAGGATATGGATATCCTCACCGATCTGTTCCGGGAGTCCGGACTCCGGCGTCGTCTGCTCGATCTGCGGGAGCTGCCCGCGCAGCGCGGGCTGCGCTTCCCCTGCGAGCGCAGCGTGGGCTTTCACGTGGTGGTGAGCGGCACGGCGTACATCCATGCCCCGGGTGAGAGCACACCCATCGAGCTGCAGGCCGGCGACGTGGCCGTCATGGCGCGTGGCTGTGAGCACGTGCTGACCACGGGGCCGCGTCTCAAGGGCCTGCCCGTCGACACCATTGAGCTGGACGGCGCACGGCGTGCCACCCAGTCTGCCGAGACCACGCTGGTGAGCGGGGCCTATCAGCTGTGGAACACGCCGGTGCATCCCTTCTTCGCGCAACTGCCCGCGTGGTTTGTGCTGCGTGCTGAGCGGAGCTCGACACTGAGTCCGGTGGCGCTCACCGTGGCCATGCTGGCCGATGAGGCGCGTAGCGATGCACTCGGGCGTGACACGGTGCTGCATGGCCTGCTCGATGTCCTCTTCACTCAGTTGCTGCGGCTCATTGTCGAGGAGCAAGGGGACACCGGGGCGGGATTCAGTCACGCGATTCGCGACCCGCATATTCGGCAAGTCGTCACCCTGCTGCATCGGGAGTACGCGCAGGACTGGACCCTTGATGGCCTGGCCCGCGCGGTGGGACTTTCGCGTTCCGTGCTGGCGGAGCGCTTTCGTGTCCATATGGGTGACACGCCGCTGGCCTACCTGCGCACGGTGCGCCTGCAGCGCGCCATGCGTCTGCTTGCCGAGGGCGCGCAGACCATCGAGCAGGTTGCTGTTGCCGTTGGGTATCAGGATGCCTTTGGATTCTCCAAGGCGTTCAAGAAGGCGGTCGGTGAATCACCGGGGGAGTTCCGCAAACGCAATGCGGCCGAAGAGGGCCTGCCCTGGCGCCTGCCGGCGAGTGAGGCCGTGGGAACAGGCTGACGCGGCGCACCACCTTTCCATTGACCACACCGCATATGTCAAAGAAGACGGAGTTGACGCATCCCAACGCATCGGCCTTTCCCGTTGGCATGCCAGGCCCCGCCCTGCGGGCGCTCGCGTCAGCGGGCATCCGTTCCATGCATGATCTGGCCAGGTGGGACACGAACGATCTCGCGGCGCTGCACGGCATGGGGCCCAAGGCGCTGCAGATCCTGCAGCGGGGGCTCGAGGAAAGAAGAACCGAATCGTGAGGACACCACCTACGAACCGATGGCGACATCTGCTGGCACTGCTTCTTATCGCGGCGTGCGGCGGCGAGCAGGAAAACGAGCTCACGATTGACCGCCATATCAGGCTGATCACGCCGGACGACTCCGCGTCGCTTCGCGACAGTGTGATCGATTCGATCGTGCGAATCGGCGACATCGTGCTCCACGATTCGGTCCTGACGCTCACGGATGCTCGCGCCCGCCGCTTTGTGCAGCTGGTACCAGGTCGCTTCGGCAGGATCCAAGGACGCAAGGGGAACGGTCCAGGCGAGTTTCAGTTTCCGCTGTACACCGATGCCTACGGCTCCCAGTCGGTCGTTGGCGACGCGGGGAACTCACGCTTTCAGTTCTACGGAACAGACGGCCAGCTGACGAGGATCCTCAAGTCACCTGTCTCCGTACATCACTTTGCCCTCGAGTCGGATAGCACATTGCTGGTCGCTATCGCCGACTCAATGTGGTATCTCGCTCGTGTGAATATGCGGGGGGAGTGGCAGCCGGTGGCGCGCCGTCCGATTCGTCGGCAGGCACAGACGGGTACCGTTCTAACGCCCCGTGTCCGTCATGATCAATTGGTGGCGATGCTCGACAAGGGGTCGTTCGTGGTTTTCGATCAGAACGATGGAGTGCTTCGGCAATACGACACGGCCGGAAATCTGTCGCGCGAACGCCACTTACCTCCCGACATACTGCAGCGGCTGCTGCAAGCGCGGGATGAAGACATGAGTGCATTGGGGGGCAGTTTCGGAGGCTTCCTTTCAGCGCCCATTGTCAAAGATCTCTCCGGGGACCGTCGCGGCCACTTATTGATGTTGATGTCTGCGCGGCCTGTCGGCGCCTTGTGGATCGACTTCAACCAAGACAGAGTGGTGGCACTCACCTCAAATGGTGAAGTGCGAGGCGATCCACTCCTGAGCGCCAGTGCTGCCTCGGTTTCCGGCGATACCGTTGCCATTTCAGCCTTCGACGGAAGCGTCCGGATCCGGCGCATCCCGCCGTCAGAGTAGTGCATCACGCCAAGCCATCCGCACCTACTTCAGCGCGTTGAACGCCTCCAGCACCTTCAGCAGGTCCGTGTTTGTGTAGCGATACTCACCGGCTCCCGCGCTGACCGCGCCCTCAAACGTCTTCCCGTCGCGCTTGACCTTGAGCACCATGTTGAACGGCGGCGCCAATCGATAGGGGCGGTACTGCGCACGGGCTCGCACGGCCCGTTCCACACCCAGGCGAATGGCGTCCTGCGCCTCGGCCGGCGACATGCCCAGAATCGCGGTGCCGATTTCCTGCTTCACGGCCACGCCGTCCACCGTGCCCAGAAGACCACGCAGCTGATCTAAGGCCGCCCGGTCACCTGAGACAAACACCACCGGCACGTTGTACAGGCCCGCCACCAGCGCGTTGTATCCGCCTTCGGGCAGTGACACCCCATTGATGGCGAAATCCACCACATTGCCGTTGGAGGTGTGTGCGAGAATCGCGTTGGGTGTGCCGGCGCTGGCGTGATAGCCAATGAACACCACCGCGGCAAAGCTGCTGTCGAGCCCCTCCATCATGTTCTTGGGCCCGGTGCTCGTGCCACGCAGCAGCCGCGCGCGGCGATCGAGGTCGGTCGGCAGGATGTTCTGCTTGGCGCCGTGCGAGTCGCGTACCACGACTTCGGTGGCTCCCGCGCGCAGCGCACCGGCAATGGCCGCGTTGGCCTCCTCCGCGGCCCGCTTTCGGAAGTACTGGTAGTCGCCGTTCGTGCCGCCCACATCGCCGGACGTGACCACACCAGCCAGCCCTTCCATGTCCACGGAGATGAAGACCTTGAGTGGCGTTGCAGGCTTTCGTGATGCAGTCTGGGCCAGCGCGCTGTCGGCCGACAGCGCGGTCCAAAGTGTCGCGAGCAGCGCCAGTGTGGAGAACCGCAGCGTCCTGCCTGTGATGGACAAACCGAACATGGGCGGATGGGACAGAGGGGGGAGCAACCTGTGACCGGCGTTCACACCTGCTTCACATGCCCAGGGTACGGTCGGGGGTGAACACTGTATCGGAAAGCTACCGTTTCGTCACGAGGTGTGTGGCTGGCGGCGCGCTCTGTGCCCTCACGCTCCTGACATGCGCGGGGCGTCAGGTCCCCGCGCAGCCACCGCGTCCATCGGTCGACAACACCGACTCGCTGACCGTGTCGGTCTCGCGTGGGTTGCGCGAACTGGGCGTGCCCGGCGCCGTGTGGGCACTCGTGCGCGGCGATTCCACCGACCTGGGCGCAGCCGGCATCCGCGACAGGGCGAGCGCGGCACCCATGACGGCGGACACGCGCGTGCAACTGGGCTCGGTCACCAAGACGCTGTTGGCCACCGGCGTGCTCATGCTGGTGACCCGCGGGCAACTGGCGCTCGACGAGCCGGTGGCCCGCTACCTGCCTGACCTGCCCATTCACAATCCCTGGCAGGCCAGCGCACCCATCACGGTGCGGCATCTGCTCGATCACACGTCGGGACTTGGCGACGCGCATCTCTGGCAGGTGTTCTCCACGCAGACCTCACCGGATCTTCCCCTGCGCCGCGCCATTGCGCGCGAGGGAACGCGGCTCGTATTGCAGGCCCGCCCCGGCACGCGATTCTCGTATTCCAACACCGGCTACACACTGCTTGGCCTGCTGGTCGAAACCGTCACCGGCGAGCGCTACGAACAGTTCCTCGATCGTGAGCTGCTCGCAGCGCTCGGCATGTCGCACTCCACCTTCACGTGGCAATCGCAGGTCGGTGCCAAGGCCGATACCAGCATGGCCATGGGACATTTCGAAGACGGTACGCGACAACCGTCCTACGGACTGGCCACGCGACCCGCTGCACAGTTCACCACCACGGCTGGCGACGTGGCGCGTTTCGCGCGCTTCCTCATGAGTGACGGTCGTGTACCACACGGCGATACCTCACGCGTTCTGGTGGACGGCGCACTGCTGTCTGCCATGGGCGAACCAAGGCACACCGATGCCGTGCGCGCCGGCCTCACGCTGGGCTATGGCCTTGGGCTGCAGTCCCGTGAACGATGGGGACTCATGACGCGCTGTCACGTGGGCAACATCGGCAGCTTTCGCGCCATTCTCTGCCTGTTGCCCGATCAGCAGCGGGCCTTCTTTGCCAGCTTCAACAGCGATCCGGAAGGCGCGGCCTGGGATCGTGTGGACTCACTCCTCGCCGCACAGCTCGGCGCAACACCCACCACATTCACCGGGCAGACGTCGACATCGAGGCAGCAGGCTCCCGATGCGGCAGCGTGGAATGGCTGGTATGTGCCACGCCCCACCCGCTTTGAACAGTTCGCCTATCTCGACGCCCTGGCACCGTTCCGGGCGGTCGTTCGTGGCGACAGCCTGACGCTTGGTCCGCTCGGCGGCACAGCGCGGCATCTGGTGTGGCGTGGCGGCACGACCTGGGGGCTCATCGGCCGTGTCTGGCCCACGCACGTGTTGATGGCCAGCGGCGCCGATCACTTCATCAGCGATGGCCAGCGCACCCTCGAGCGTGTGTCCACCGTCTCCGTCTGGTGGCGATGGATTTCGGCGGCCGTGGGGCTGTGCTGCGTGGTACTCATCCTGCTGCGTGGACTGATACTCACCGTGCAGCGCGTGTCCGTGCGCGAGCCGCTGCGTTGGCCGGTGATGTCACTGCTGCCCTTGTCGCTCGCGGCCGCAGGACTGGTCCGTCAGCCCTTTCTGGCCATTGGTGATGTGCGCTGGCCGAGTGTGTTGCTGGCCGTTGGTACGGGCCTGTTGCTGACCGGCAGTGTCGCCGCAGCGCTGGCCACGGCAGCAGGCCTGTGGCGCAGCCGTGGCGCACAGGGTCGCAGCCGCGTGCGGGATGGCCTGATGCTGGTGGGCGCATTGCAATGGTTGATATCGCTCGCGCTCTGGGGCCTGCTGCCGCTGCGTCTCTGGGCCTGACGCGGGAGCGACGTTGACGACCGGCGTCTGTCGAAACGCGGGAACGCACCGTAACGTAGAGTGCAGACCCCCGACACCACGCGCATGCGCAGGAGGCGATGATGAATGCACCCGGTTGGAGTGTCCTCAATACCTACGCCACCGGCTTCGAGGCCGACTTTGTCATGGCCCGGCTTGAGGCCGAAGGCATCCCGGCCGTGCGGGACAATCACGAGAGCACCGCGCTCTTTGGCCTCGGTTTCCAGGGCGCCACGCGCTCCGGCTACACCGTCATGGTGCCCACGGAGGTACTGGGTGAGGCCGTGGCGCTACTGGAATCCGTGCCGGACGACGTCCCGTCTGACCTGCCGGACGACGAGCTCACGCCCTGATCGGTTGTCGCTCACGCCCGGTGGGTGGGAGCGATGACTTGTGCGGGCGCATGCAGTCCAAGCCAGTACCCCTACTTGGAGGTGTGACCCATGCGCTCGCTCAGAATCATTCAGCACATTTCGCTCGACGGCATCATCCAGGTCTCCGGGGAGCCTGGTGATCCATTCCCGTACGGAGACTGGACCGCTCCCTATCGCACACCCGAGGGGCGGGACGTGGTGCTATCGTTGCACGGGGAGCAGTTTGACCTGCTGCTTGGGCGGCGAACCTACGATGCCTGGGCCTCATGGTGGCCCAAGGCGCCGCGCAGTCTCATGGCTGATCGGCTCAATGCCGCGACCAAGTACGTCGTGACCCATCGTACCGACGACCTTTCGTGGGGACCATGCGTCGCGCTCGACGCCGGGATGCTGCGTGCAGTGGAACAACTCAAGTCCGAGGATGGCCCGCCGCTGATTCTTTCCGGTAGCATTTCCCTCTGCACACCGCTCATCGAAGCAGGTTTGGCAGACGAAATGACACTGATTGTCTATCCGGTGCTGCTCGGCGCAGGGAAACCTTTGCTGGCTCAGGGCGCGAGGGCCCGTGGATTCACACTACGTGATTCCATGGCACTCCCGTCGGGTTTGGTCATCAGCCGGTACCAACTCGCCGACGCACTTCCGGTCGGATAAGGCCCCTGGCGCCCGCCGCGCCTACCCCGCGTCGCCCGGCTCCAGCGGCATCGCCGCGAGTCGCGCACCCAGCTCGGCAAACCCGCGCGCGGTGGCCATCATGGCCGGTGTGGTGCCGTCTTCCATCACGGCATGCACCTCGGCGCCGCGCGCAATGAGCAGGTCACAGAGCGCAGCGTCGCCGCGTGACGCTGCCAGGTGCAGTGGGGTGACACGATGCGCACCGTGCGCCGCGACATCGGCGCCGGCAAACACGAGGCGCCGCACGATGCCGGGCTTCGTGGCGCCCGCCAGCGCCGCATGCAGCGGGGTGTTGCGCGTGGCGTTGGTGGAGTGCGCATCGAGCGGCGCGCCAAGGTCGATGAGCAGCGCCACGGCGTCCTCGTGTCCGAAGAAGGCCGCGAGATGCAGGGGCGTCCAGCCGTCACTGCTGCGCAGCACGCGCGCGTCATCGTCGTTGCCGATGATCTGCCGCAGCGCGTCCACCAGTCCCAGCGCGGCCGCTTCGCAGGCGTCGGGCCCGCGCTGTCGCAGAAACAGGGAGGCCAGCTCCGGCGCGCCCACGTAGCAGCAGTGCAGTGCGAGCGTCTCGCCGCCGGGTGCGCGCATCTGCGCCCGCGCCGGGTCTTCCGCAAGCAGGCGCTCAATGCCCAGCTGGTCGCGGCCGCGAATGGCGGTGAGCAGGACTTCCGGTGCGGTGGGGACCATGGCGCAATCCTGCGCCACAACCCGGGTGGCGTCAACGGTGGGCGCTGGAATGCGCGGGTGAAATTCGGGAAAGGCTCAGCGGCCGGGTGCGCCGCTCGCTCCGCCTCTGGCGCCGCCGCTCGTGCCCATGCTGCGGGGCGCCGCGTCACGCAGACGGGCCACCGCCTCGCGCGCCGTGCGCAGCTGTGGCTCGAGCGGGGCTTCGCCGTCGCGCCAGAGCTCGAGGAAGCGCTCGTAGGCCTGCCGCGCCTTGACCGGCTCGCCAATGCGTTCGTACAGTGCGCCGCGCAGCATGAACTGCCGCACGTACACGGCCCAGGTGGTCTCCACCGACTCACTCAGTGAGAAGCGCGCCGGGTCGATGAGTTCGAGCACCGCCAGCGCCTGACGCACTTCACCCAGCTCGGCCAGCACGACGGCCCGTGTCACCATGCGCAGACCGGTGGTGCCGATACGCGAGTTGCGCAGCGAGTCCACGGAGGGGAAGGTGCGCGCCAGGCGACGCGCCTCGCTGCTGTCACGCCGCTCGATGGCCAGCAGCGCGCGCAGTTCGGGATAGCCTGTGCTGTCACCCTGCGAGGCCAGCGTGCGCACGGCCATCTCGCCATGCTGCACGTCCCGCGTGGCGAGGAAGGTCATGTAGGCGCTCAGCCAATCGCGCTGCTGCGGTGGCAGACCCTCGAGTTGCCGCGCCACGCCGGCCAGCTGCTGGCGATCCGCCACGGTGAGCGGAATGCCCATGCTGGCCTTCATGGTAAGCGACAGCCACTGCGCCACCGCCGCCGATTTGACCCCGGGGACGATGTCCAGATCGGTCGCACGGCTCATGCTGCCCGCTGCCGCGCTGATGAGCGACGGCCGGCCGGTGAGCGCGCCGATGCTCATGGCGTCCTGCAGGATCAGATAGCGCTCGCCCATGGGCAGGCGGCGCAGTGTGTCGTCGGGCGTGGCGGCCAGCATGGTGGCTGCCTCCGCACCCGTGCCGGGACGCAGCGCGCGCGCGCGAATGGCCAGAATGCGCCACGCAAAGGTGGGATCATTGGTGGACGAACGCGCCATGGCGGCCTGCAGCACGCCAATGGCACTGTCGGCCATGCCGGCCGTGAGCAGGTTGTCCGCCAGCGCCTTGCGCGCCTGCACGGCATCGGGATCGGCCGCAATCCAGCCCAGCGCCGCTTCACGCGCACGCACACTGGCCGCGTTGCGCAGCGCTTCCACCTGCGCCGGTGTGCCCAGTCGCGTCTCATACGCCACCGGTCCACCGGGCTTGATGCTGTCGCCCACCAACACGATGAACGCACGCGGGACCGCCGCCTGGTTGTACATCGACACCAGGTGCTCGTAGGCCAGATGGAACGTGGAGTCGAGTGCAATGGTGCGCTGGAACGCGCGCATGGACTGGTTGAGATACTTGGCCGTGCTGTCGGGACTGCGGCCATATCCCGTGTTGAGCACCAGGTGATACGCCGCGTCCGCGAAGGCATACCAGGCCTCCGCGTCCAGCGAGTCGGCACTCACGAGTCGCGCGAGACGCTCGTGCGAGGCCAGCAACGTGGCGCGCGCGCCATCCGGGTCACCACGCTGCAGCAATCGAAACGCGCTCGTGAGCTCCGCGTGACCACGCACGATTTCCTGCTGCCGCTGCGGCAGCCGTTCGGCGAACTGCACGGCGCGCTCGGCGTCGGCCACATTGAGGGTGTCCGACCAGTTGCGCCAGCCGCGTCCCAGCGAGCGCCGATAGTAGGCCAGCGCAAAGGTGGTGTCGCGACGAATGGCCTGCGTGAACAGCGAGTCGGCCGCGTCGAGCCGCCAGGAGTTGAGCGCGCGCAGGCCTTCGAGATAGAGACGATAGGCGTCCACCGAGTTGGTGGTCTGTCGCGCGAGATCCAGCGACACCCGCGGACCGCCGGCCAGGTTGAGCAGGTCACCGGCCAGCTGCTCGAACACCGAGCGCGGATCGGCGTTGCGCAGCGCCGCCACACGCGCGCGGTCCACCACGTCCTGCGCTCTCGTGTCGTAGAGCGTGGCCGTGGCAATGAGCGAGTCACCGGCCAGGGTGAGCTGACCGAGCACCACACGGCCCACGCCCGCGCGCCGCGCGAGACGCTCGGCATCGTCGAAGCTGATGCGCCGCGCGTCGGCGAGCTTCTCGTCGCGCAGCAGGTCGAGCGTGCGCTCGTATTCCACCACCTTGAGATCGCGCCACTGCTCGAGCGACAGCGTGAGCATGTTCACGCCGCCCTCCCGCAGCCATTCGAGCGAGTTGTCGGGTGCCTGCACCTCGAAGGGCGCCACCAGCCAGGCCCGTTCGGCCTCGCGCGCGCCAGCCGGACGCGAAAGTGCCACGGCCAGCGAGGCCAGAGTCGCAATGGCCAGACCACCCCAGACCAACAGGCCGCGACGACCACGTGCCGGCGTCTTGGTGGCCTTCCCGCTGGAGGCCGCACCGATGAGCCGCGTGGGTGTGGCGCGTGTGACCGGTCCCGAGGGCGTATCAGCCATCGGGTCACCCGTCACCGCCGCCGCGAAGGCGCGGCCATGCGGCCAGCGCGCGTCACGATCCTTGGCCAGCAGACGATCGATGGCCGAGGCCACCACCGGTGAAGTCGTGGGCGCCGATTCGCTGAGTGAGGGCACCGCCTCGGTGAGGTGCTTGACCAGCACCGACGCCGCCGTCGGCGCATCCACTGCCGGCGCGCCCGTGAGCATCTCCACCGCAATCAGGCCCAGCGAATAGAGATCGCTGCGGCCGTCGATGTCCGCATCGCCACTGGCCTGCTCGGGACTCATGTAGCGCGGCGAGCCCAGCACAAAGCCCGCGCCGGTGATCTGCAAATTGCCCTGCAGGGCCCGCGCCACGCCGAAGTCCGTGAGCATGGCGCGACCGGTGTCCCGGTCCAGCAGCACATTCTCCGGCTTCACGTCGCGGTGCACGAGACCCTGCGCGTGCGCGTAGTCGAGCGCCAGCGCGATGTCGCGCAGAATGGGCACGGCCTCGGCTTCACTCAGGCGGCCCGCACGCGTGAGCCGGTCGCGCAGGCTCTCGCCGGGCACGAACTCCATGACGAAGTACAGCAGGCCGTCGGCCTCACCGGCCGTGTACACCGCCACGATGTGCGGATGACGAAGCCGCGCGACGGTGCGTGATTCCTGCACGAAGCGCTGCCGCAGTTCCGCGCTGGCCGCCACGTCGGGCGCCACGACCTTGATGGCCACCGGGCGGTCGAGCGCCTCGTCGTGCGCCCGAAACACCGACCCCATGCCACCCTGCCCGAGCAACCCCTCCACGCGGTACTGCCCGGCCAAGGCGGTACGCAGTCGTGACTCGAGGGTTCGGGATGCGGGGTCGTTCATGCGGGTAAGTTGTGGCGAAAGCCTGCGGATGGCCACGGCCTTCCGTCAGTTCATCCCGGACGCCGCTGCGGTGTGATGCCGAGCACAATGCAGACTACAAACGTACGCACTACCCACGCCCGACGTGATCTGTTCCTCGGCCCCCTGCTTGGCGGGCTGTGTCTGTTCGTGACAGCCTGTCAGGGCCGCACCGCGTCACGCGTCACGTCCGAGGTCAGTTCCGTTTCGCCAGTCTGGATGGGCCTGGCCCCGGCCGCGCGGCCAGGACGCCCGCTGGTCATCGCGCATCGCGGCGCCAGCGGACACCGGCCCGAGCACACCCTGGCCGCTTACGCCCTCGCGGTGGAGCAGGGCGCCGACTTCATCGAGCCCGATCTGGTCAGCACGCGGGACCGTGTGCTGGTGGCGCGCCACGAGAACGAAATCGGCGGCACCACCGATGTGGCCACCCGTTTTCCCTCGCGCAAGACACGCAAGGTCATCGATGGGGACACGGTGGAGGGCTGGTTCACCGAAGACTTCACGCTCGCTGAACTGAAGACCCTGCGAGCGCGGGAACGGTTGCCCTTCCGTTCGCAGGCCTACAATGGCCAGTTCGACATTCCCACGCTGGACGAGGTGCTGGCCCTGGCCGATTCGCTGGGCCGCCGGCGCGGGCGGGCCGTGGGCGTGTATCCCGAAACCAAGCATCCTTCGTATCACCGGCAGATCGGCCTGCCCCTCGAAGAACGCCTGCTGGACGCCCTGCGCCGCCACGGTCTCGATCGCCGTGACGCCCCGGTGTTCATCCAGAGTTTCGAGGACGGCAATCTGCGCCAACTGCGCGGCATGACGCGTGTGCCGCTCGTGTATCTCATTGCTGCGGGACGTCTCGACGCGGCGCGGTTGCGTGACATTGCCAGCTTTGCCGATGCGGTGGGACTCAATCAGCGCATGCTGGTGGGGGCCGACTCCTCGGCTCGGCCCGGCACGGTGGTACAGGACGCCAAGGCGGCCGGCTTGCGGGTGCACGTGTGGACCCTGCGACCGGAGCCGGCGTTTCTCGCCAAGCGCTACGGTGGGGACCCGGCCGCGGAGGTGCGCGAGCTCGTGGGATTGGGGGTGGATGGGTTCTTTACTGACTTCCCCGATCTGACGGTGGAGGCGCTCCGGGGGCTTGGTTTGAACTGAAGGTGTGAGGATCAGAGGATCCGAGGATTGGAGAGGCGGGCGTCGGGGGTTCCACTATCGAGGGAACCCCCGACGCCCGCCCTCTTATCCCCGGATCCTCTGATCCTCACACCTTCTGTTACAACGACCCCAGCGGCCGAGCCAATCTCGCCGTAGCTTCGCCCTCGTGCCCCTCCCATCCTCCCTCGACCACATCCGTCAGGCCGTCGGCCACCGCTTCGACATCGAGCGTGCCCTCGGTCAGGGCGGCATGGGGACCGTGTACCTCGCCCGCGACCGGCAACTCGACCGGCCCGTGGCGCTCAAGGTGCTGCCCGCCGAGTTCACGCAGCAGAACGATCTGCGCGAACGCTTCCTGCGCGAGACCCGAACGGCTGCGGCCTTCTCGCACCCGAACATCGTCCCGGTCTTCAGCATCGAGGATCACGGCGATGTGCTGGCCTACGCCATGGGCTTCGTGGAGGGCGAGACGCTGGCCGAACTGGTGACGCGTGGTGGGCCGATGTCGGTGCGGGATGTGGTGCGCATGCTGCAGGACATCGGCTATGCGCTGGCCTATGCACATGGACGCGGTGTGGTGCATCGGGACATCAAGCCCGACAACATCATGATCGAGCGCGCCACGGGGCGTGCGCTGCTCATGGATTTTGGCATCTCGCGTTCGGTGCACTCGGCTCCAGTTGCCGCCGGCACGAACACGGCGCTCACCCGCGTGGGCGAAGTGGTGGGCACGCCCGAGTTCATGAGTCCTGAGCAGGCGGCAGGCGATGATCTTGACGGACGCAGCGACCTCTACTCGCTGGGGCTCACGGCCTGGTTCGCGCTCACCGGGCAGAGCGCCATGCAGGGCGAGAACACGCAGAAGGTGCTGGTCAAGCAGCTCACCGAGACGGTGCCGGCGGTGTCGCTGCTGCGACCAGACGTGCCCATGGCGCTGTCAGCCATCGTCGAGCGCTGTGTCGCCAAGGATCCCGCCGCCCGCTTTGCCTCGGCCGAGGCGCTGGTGGAGGCGCTTGATGCCGCGTCGCTGCGTGGTGCGGAGGTTCCGCTTCCCGTGCGTCTGCTGGCGCAGGATCTGAGTCAGGTGTCGATGATCGTGGGCTTCGTGGCCCTGCTGCTTCCGTTGGCCTTTTCGTTTCTGTCTGCGAGTGGTGCCGGCGATCTCGACGTGGTGCTGCCACTGGTACTGGTGGCGGCTATTGTCTGGGGGCGCGTGGCGCAGACGGTGCAGCAGGCACGTCGACTGTTCGAGCGCGGCTTCACGGTGGACGGTGTGCTGCACGGATTGCGCGGACTGCGCGCCGAGCGTGATGCGGAGCGTGCACAACTGCGGGCGGATCCGCAGGCTCGCGCGCGGCGCCGACGTCAGCAGCTGCTGTTTGTGAGCATGATCGTGGCGGCCGTGCTGCTGCGGCAATGGGTGCTGATGGCGATGCGCACGGAGCTCAGACCGGGATGGTACGCCGTGTCCGCACCCGGAGTGATCATTCTCTACTCCGTGTACGTCATGGTGGGCATCAGCATCGTGGGGCTGCTGCGTTCACCGCTGCATCCGTCGCTGGGAGAGCGACTCTTTGGCTGGGTGTGGGGCGGATGGCCGGGCCGCCTGGTGCTCACGCTGTTGGCCGGTACGCGTGGGAGTGAGCAGACGCCCTCGCCGCGTGTGGCTGAGCCGGCGCGACCGGCCAGTGCGCTCGAGCAACGGGTGGCGGCGCTGGAGGCCTGGCAGCGCAAGGTGTCCGGCTCCGGATCGGGTTGAATTCACGGGCATCGTTGAACAGAAGGTGTGAGGATTGGAGGATCCGAGGATAAGAGGGCGGGCGGTGGGGACCAGTGAATGCACCGGTCCTCACCGCCCGCCTCTCCAATCCCCAGATCCTCTGATCCTCACACCTTCTGTTCAAACCCGAACCGCCGTTACTCCATCGCGAATTCCCGCGCGAACGCGACGTTGAACTGGAAGGTCTTGGCCTTGCTGCGCGTCTCCATGGCATCGGCGATGCGCTCGAGGCGCGCCGTGATGCCCATGATCTTCTCCTGCGCCTTCTTGCCGGCCTCGTTCAGTCCCTCGACCTTGTCGAGCGCCCAGAACTTGATGAGGTCTTCCACGATGCGGATGTATTCACGCGGCCCGTAGATGCCGGCGCGGCGGATGACATCAGCCATTTCGCGGAAGTGCGGCATGTTCACACCCGGCATGTCGATGCTGGGCATGACCAGCGACGCCGAGATCATGGCGTTGCTGGGGTCGCGGTCGAGCACGCGCTGGAAGATTTCGCGGTAGAACACGTAGTGACGCGCTTCTTCCTTGGCCACGTTGGACAGCACCGTGCCGATGAGCGGTTCGTATTCGCTGGCAATCTTGCCGGTGTTGGCGTGGCTCACCTGCGTGGCCCGCTCCTGCAGCGAGGTATACACGAACACGCGGTACGGGTCCTTGTCCCACTGGGGCTCGAAACCGGCCTTGAGGTACTCGAACTGCATGCGCTCGAGCACCGGGTTGTCGAGAATGCGACTCTCGCGTGCATAATCGTGGAGGATGGCGCCGTGCCGGTCTTCTTCGGCCGTCCACAGGTTGTTCCACTTGGCCCAGAACGTGTCACCGCCCAGGTAGGTGGCCAGCAGACGATGGAAGTGCGGCAGACCTTCCTCGGTGAGCGTATTGAGGGCGAGCGCGACACGCGCCGGCATGGAGATGCCGCGGGCGCGCTCCCGGAGCTGCTTGACGTGCAGATCGGGGTCCGTATCGGGTTCGGGCGCCAGGACTTCGGACGGGAACCACAGGATGCGCTTGGCTTCGTGGGCGGCCATCAGCTGCTCGACATCGGGCTCGAGGTCAGCGAGCACTTCCACCTTGGCCAGGATCTCTTGACTCGGTATGAACATGCGTTCCTGAAAGTGAGGGCACTACGTCCCTGAAAGATACAGGGCCCGGGGAGGAGAAGCGACCGGGGCCGCTACGGGTTTCTATCTGGACGCTACATTGCAGTAATGACCCCACCCAAGAACAAGCCGAAGTACGATACCAAGCGCGCCTGGGGGGAAGCCCGGGCACTCATGTGGGCGCACCGACGCTCGGTCGGAATCGGCCTCGTGTTGATGTTGATCAGTCGGGCCAGTGGTTTTGTGTTGCCGTACTCCACCAAAATGGTGCTCGACGAGGTGCTGCCCTCGCGCGACGTCCGCCTGCTGGGCTGGATCGCGCTGGCCGGTCTGGGAGCCACGCTCGTGCAGGCGCTCACCGGCTTTGCGCTGTCGCAGGTGGTGAGCGTGGCGGCGCAGCAGGCCATCGCCAAGCTGCGTGAAGAAGTGCAGGGGCATCTCATTCGTCTGCCCGTGCGCTACTTCGACAGTACCAAGAGCGGTGTGCTGGTGTCACGGGTCATGACCGACCCCGAAGGCATCCGCAATCTCATCGGTACGGGGCTCATCCAGCTCACCGGTGGCATTCTGAGTGCGCTGGGCGCATTTGGCGTCCTGCTCTATCTCAACTGGCGCATGACACTGGCGGCAGTCGTGCCGCTGGTGGCGTTCAGCGCCGGCATGAGCATCGCCTTCAAGCGCCTGCGGCCCATCTTCCGCGAGCGCAGCGTCATCCAGTCGGAAGTCACGGGCCGTCTCACCGAAACACTCGGTGGCATCCGGCTCATCAAGGTGTACACGGCCGAAGAGCGCGAGAAGGCGGTGTTTGGTGAAGGTGTGCAGCGTCTGTTCCGCAACATCGCCAAGACCATCACCGGCACCTCGCTCACCGGCACGCTGGGTTTTGCCGTGGTGGGCGTGATCGGTGTCATCACCATGTATCAGGGTGGCGCTGACGTGATTGCCGGCCGCATGACACTCGGCAGTCTCATCACCTTCGTCATCTTCATTGCCATGGTCACGGCGCCGCTGGTGCAGGTGGCCAGCATCGGCACGCAGATCACCGAAGCGTTTGCCGGCCTCGATCGCATTCGCGAACTGCGCGACATGGCGACGGAAGACCAGGAAGACGCCAGCAAGCGGGACGTGCCCTCGGTGGTGGGCCGCGTGGAGTTCGATGATGTGTCCTTCGAGTACGAAGCGGGTGTTCCGGTACTGCAGCATGTGAGTTTCGTGGCGCCGGCCGGCACCACCACCGCGCTCGTGGGCTCGAGCGGCAGCGGCAAGAGCACGCTCATTTCGCTCATCATGGCCTTCGCGCAGCCGCAGAAGGGGCGCATTCTGGTGGACGGCACGGCGGTCAGTGATCTCAAACTGCGTGACTACCGCCGCCATCTGGGTGTGGTCATGCAGGACAACTTCCTCTTCGACGGCACGGTCAAGGACAACATCGCCTTCACCAAGCCGGGCGCCACCGACGAGGAAGTCATGGCCGTGGCCAAGATTGCCAACGCGCACGAATTCATCATGGGCTTCCCGCAGCAGTACGACACCATCGTGGGCGAGCGTGGTGTGAAGCTGTCGGGTGGGCAGCGCCAGCGTGTGGCCATCGCGCGCGCCATTCTTGCCGATCCGCGGGTGCTCATTCTCGACGAAGCCACATCGAGTCTCGACTCCGAGAGCGAGCATCTCATCCAGGAAGGCCTGCGTCGTCTGCGTGCAGGACGCACCACCTTCGTGATCGCGCATCGGCTCTCCACCATCACCAGCGCCGATCAGATTCTCGTGCTCGAGAAAGGCCAGATCGCGGAGCGGGGTACGCATCAGGAGCTGCTCGCGCTCGGCGGGCGCTACCGTGATCTGTACAACCGGCAGTATCAGCTCGAGCAGGATCAGTTCATCAATCCGGGTGAAGAGATCGCCGCGACGGGCTGACTCCTGCCGTTTCAGCAGGAATTGGGCCAGCTCGTCCCCACCGCGTGTCGGAACTGATTAGGTTTATGGTTTACCCGAATCAGGACCCGAGTGACCGCCACGACGACATTTACCTCCCTGCAGCTTGATCCGAGTCTGCTGCAGGGCTTGAAGGATCTGGGCTTTGCCCGCCCCACGCCCATTCAGGGCGAGGCCATTCCGCCGGCCCTGCAGGGCAAGGACGTGCTCGCCTGCGCCATGACTGGCAGCGGCAAGACCTACGCCTTCCTCCTGCCCATTCTGCATCAGCTGCTCACGCGCAAGCGCGGCAAGACCCGCGCGCTCGTACTCACGCCCACGCGTGAGCTGGCCGCACAGATTCTCGAAAGCTTCAACGACATCGCCACCCACACCCCGCTCACCGGCGCCGCCGTGTTCGGTGGCGTGGGCATGGGCCCGCAGGAACACGCCTTCCGCAGCGGCGTGGACGTGCTCATCGCCACACCCGGTCGTCTGCTCGATCACTTCCGGCAGCCCTACGCCAAGCTCGACGAGCTCGAGTTCCTCGTGCTCGACGAAGCCGATCGCATGCTCGACATGGGCTTCCTGCCCGAGATCAAGCGCATCCTGCGGCACCTGCCCAACACCAAGCGCCAGACGTTGTTCTTCAGTGCCACCATGCCGGCGCCCATCGCGGCGCTATCGCAGGAAATGCTGAACAAGCCGGTCACGCTGAACCTCCAGCGACAGGCCGCGCCGGCCAAGGGCATCACGCAGGCCGTGTATCCCGTGTCGCAGGACCTCAAGAGCGCGCTGCTCGTGGCCCTGCTCAAGCGCGGCGACATGCCACAGGCGCTGGTGTTCACGCGCACCAAGCATCGCGCCAACCGTTTGGCGTCGCAGCTGGTGACGGCGGGCATCAAGGCCGAGCGCATTCACGGCAACCGCTCGCAGTCGCAGCGCACGCAGGCGCTGGCCGGCTTCAAGGATGGCACCTATCAGGTGCTGGTGGCCACCGACATTGCGGCGCGTGGCATTGACGTGGAAGCGCTGGGCCATGTGGTCAATTTCGACGTGCCGGTGGCGTCGGAAGACTACATCCATCGCGTGGGCCGTACGGCGCGTGCCGAGGCCACGGGTGAGGCCTTCACCTTCGTGAGCCCGGAAGAAGAGGACGAACTCAAGGCCATCGAGCGCGCGATCAAGAAGCAGTTGCCACGCGTGACGGTGCCCGACTTCGACTACACCGCGCGTCCGCAGGCCAAGCTCGAAGTGCCGCTGGCCGAGCGCATTGCCGAGATCCGCAAGAAGAAGGCGGAAGATCGTGCGCGCGCGGCCGCGAAGGTGGCGCGTCGTGAAGCGGTGCAGAAGGAAGAGGCGGAGCGTCGCGCATCCAAGGACGCGCGCAAGCCAGCCGGACGCAGTGGACCGCCGCGCGAGCGCGGGCCGCGTGCGGAAGGCGGCAGTGCGTCGGGTGGACGACCGCCCAGCGGCCGTCCCGCGGGTGGTGGTTCGTCGGGTGGTCGGACCTCCGGCGGTTCGTCGTCGAGTGGCCGCTCCTCGGGTGGTCGTTCATCGAGCGGTCGCCCGTCCAGTGGTCGTCCATCTGGCGGTCGCACGTCGGCCCCGCGTGGTGACAGCCCGTACAAGGCGTAACGCAGTCAGCGAGAGATGACGGGCCCTGCGGCTGACGCACGCTATCCGGTGCCGGTTGGCCGGCATCGGGTGGAGTCCGTCATCGATCGCAGTCGCTTCATCTGCACCATTGCGCGCGTGCGCACGGTGGACGACGCGCAGGCTTTCATTCGCGCCATGAATGCGGAGTTTGCCGACGCCACGCACAACTGCTGGGCCTATGTGGTGGGCGCGCCCGGCAGCACCGATCGCATAGGCTTGAGCGACGACGGCGAGCCGCACGGCACGGCCGGGCGTCCCATGCTGACCGTGCTGCAGCACTGCGGTGTCGGGGAGATTGCCGCGGTGGTCACGCGCTACTACGGCGGCATCAAGCTGGGCACGGGCGGCCTGGTGAAGGCCTATGGTGGCGCCGTGCAGGAGGCCCTGGCCACGCTGCCCACCGAGGAGCGCGTCGACACGGTCACGGTGACGTTTGCCGTGGGCTACATGCACGTGGGCGCGGTGCAGCAACTGCTGCCCGAGGTCAACGCCGAAGTGCTGCAGCAGGATTTTGGCGTCGAGGCGCAGTTTGTGCTGCGGCTGCCGCGGGTGGACCTGCCCGTGCTCAGCAACCACATTGGCAATCTCACGCGCGGCGCGGTGCAGCCGCGTGAAGTGAACGCTGAATCACCGACGTGACTCGTTCGCGTCGCGGAGCACACGCATGAGCATGACCGTTGCGCAGGCCAACGCCCGCGCCGAGGGCCACTTCCCCGGCCATCTCGGTATTCACTTCACACGTGTTGAGCATGGTCGTGTGGATGGTCGCATGGCCGTGCGCGCCGAGTTCATGGCGCCCAACGGCTATCTGCATGCCGGGTCGGTGGTGACACTTGCGGACACCTGCGCCGGCTTCGGCTGCAACGCCTCACTGCCCGAGGGCGCGGCAGGCTACACCACCGTCGAGCTCAAGTCCAACTTCCTGGGCACCGCGCGCGAGGGCACGCTGACCTGCACGGCCACGCTGGTGCATGGTGGGCGCAGCACCCAGGTGTGGGACGCCACGGTAACACACGCGGAAACGGGCAAGACGCTGGCGCTGTTTCGCTGCACGCAGATGATTCTGCGCTAGGGGCTCAACTCAAACCCTCGATCGTCCCGTCTGGCCGAAGCCGCATGCCCTCGGCCGCCGGCACCTTGGCCAGACCCGGCATGGTCATGATGTCGCCGCACTTGGCCACCACGAAGCCGGCACCCGCTGATCCGTACACCTCGTTGACCGTGATACGGAAGCCCGTGGGCACGTTGAGCTTCGTGGGGTCGTCGGTGAGGGAGTACTGTGTCTTGGCCATGCACACCGGCGTGTTGGCCATGCCGTTGGCCTCCAGCCAATCGATGGCCTTGTCGGCCGCGGGCGAGAAGTCCACGCCGTCGGCGCCGTACACCTTCTGTGCCACCGTGCGCACCTTGTCGCGAATGGGCAGCGCGGTGTCGTAGAGCGGTGCGTACTTCGCGCTGCGGCCATCCAGCACCGTGAGCACCTCGCGCGCCAACTGCTCACCACCCGCGCCACCCTCGGCCCACACGTCGCAGAGGGCCACCGGCACACCCAGTCCATCCACGTACTCGCGCACCATGCGCAGCTCGGCGTCGGTGTCGGACAGCCGGCGGTTGATGGCCACCACCACCGGCACGCCGAACTGCTGCACGTTGCGCACATGATGCGCCACATGCGGCAGGCCACGTTCCAGCGCCGCCACGTTCTCCTCGCTCAACTGCGTCTTGGGCACACCGCCCTGCATCTTGAGGGAGCGCACCGTGGCCACCAGCACGGCGGCTTCCGGGTTGAGTCCACCAAAGCGGCACTTGATGTCGAAGAACTTCTCGGCGCCCAGATCGCTGCCAAAGCCCGCCTCGGTGACCACGATGTCACCCAACGCGAGCCCGGCACGTGTGGCCACCAGCGAATTGCAGCCGTGCGCGATGTTGCCGAACGGGCCGCAGTGCAGAATGGCCGGACCACCTTCGAGTGTCTGCACGAGGTTGGGGCGCAGCGCATCCTTGAGCAGCAGCGACATGGCGCCCGTGGCCTTGAAGTCGCGCGCCCGCACGGGCGCCTTGTCCTTGCCGCCCGTCGTGCCCACCACGATCTCGCCCAGCCGCCGCTCGAGATCCTCGCGGCTGCTCGCCAGCGCGAGGATGGCCATGATCTCGCTGGCGGGAATGATGACCCAACGCTCCTCGCGCATGGTGCCATTGCCCGCGCCCACGCCAATGATGGCGCTGCGCAGCGCGCGGTCGTTCATGTCGATGGTGCGCGGCCAGGTCACGGCCTTCGGGTTGAGACCCAGTGCGTTGCCGTGATAGAACTGGTTGTCCAGCATGGCCGAGAGCAGCGCATGGGCGCTGGCAATGGCATGGAAGTCGCCGGTGAAATGCAGGTTGATGTCATCCATGGGCAGCACCTGCGAGTAGCCGCCACCGGCCGCACCGCCCTTGACGCCGAACACGGGCCCGAGACTGGGCTCGCGCATGCACAGCACCGCATTGTGTCCCAGTCGGCGGAACGCCTGCGACAGCCCCACGCTCACCGTGCTCTTGCCTTCACCGGCCGGCGTGGGGTTGATGGCCGTGACCAGCACCAGACGCCCCTTGGCCGGCTGCGAGGCCAACTCCAGCGGCAGCTTGGCCTTGTGCTTCCCGTACAGGTCGATGTCGTCTTCCCCGAGCCCCAGCTCGGCGGCGACATCGCGGATGTGGCGCATGGTGGCCTGCTGGGCGATCTCGATGTCGGAAGGCACGACCTTGTGTGGTGCTGTCATGGCGGGAGTTGGCGTCCGAGTGCAAGTTCAGGGGATATGTACCGCCCTCCCCTCGTCGATACCGTTGCCGGTGATTGTGCCTCCGCACCCGGCTTTGCACAACAGGCCCCCGCAAACCGGGTGGTCACATGATCATTGCACTGTTCGGCGCCTCCGGGCGCCTCGGACAGTGTGTCATCGAGGCGGCCACCGAGGCCGGCCACACGCTCCGACTGCATTACCGCGCCAAGCCCGCCGAGGACGTGCCCGAGTTCAGCACGGTGGTGGTGGGGCGCCTGGATGACCCCACGGCTGTGCGGGAGGTGCTGCGCGGCTCCGACGCGGCGGTCGTGGTGCTGGGGCACAAGCCCGACGCCCGCGTGCCGTACATTGCCGACGCCACGAAGCTCATCGTCAACACCATGAAGACGCTGGAGCAATCGCGTCTGCTGGTCGTGACCGGCGCCATGATCGGTGAACAGACCGGCGCTGTGGGGCTCGGCATGCGACTGCTGGGCATGGCCACGCGTTCGCGCAGTGCCGATGGCATGATGGAAGACCGCGACGAACAGGAGCGGCGCGTGAAGGCCAGTCGTCTCGATGGTTGGACGGTCATCAAGCCGCCGCGCCTGTCCGACGGACCGGCCACCGACGTGGACGCGGGCGCCACGCAGGGTGTGGGCCTGCGCAGCTCGGTGTCCCGCAAGGCACTCGCGCGGTTCATTGTGAAGGAACTCGAAGCGCCGCAGTTCAAGCAGCAGGTGGCCTACGTGGCCGGCCGCTGAGCCCTCGTTGCTGGTTCGATTCACCCTCCGCCTCACCAACTCATGTCCGACGTACGCAAGCATGTCTGGGACGACATGCCCATCGAGGAACTCACGCCCGACATCGGCCGTCGCCTCATCTGGTCCGAGCAGCAGATGCTCGCGCACGTGTACCTCAAGAAGGGCGCCATCGTGCCCGCGCACGATCATGTGAACGAGCAGTTCACCTATGTCGTGAACGGCTGGCTGCGCTTCTGGGTGGGTGAGCACGCCGATCAACCGGGCAGCGAGTACATCGACATCAAGTCGGGCGAAGTGCTCGTCATTCCCAGTCATGTGCGGCACCGCGCCGAAGCCATGGAAGACACGCTCGACGTGGACATCTTCAATCCGCCGCGTCAGGACTGGATCAACAAGGAAGACAGCTATCTGCGTACGGGGCTGCCCATGGGCAACGTCCCCGAAGGATCGCAGGGCGCGCGCTGATGGATCTGGGCATCAGGGGGCGTGTGGCGCTGGTGTGCGGCGCAAGTCGCGGCATTGCCTACGCCACGGCGGAGGAACTGGCGCGTGAAGGCTGCGATCTCTTCATCTGTTCGCGCGACGCGGCGTCGCTGAACACAGCGGCCGACAAATTGCGCGCGCTGGGTGTGCGCGTGGAGCAGCAGGTGGCCGACCTGGCCACGGCCGAGGGCATTGCGCAGGTGGTGCAAGCGGTGGGGCAGAGCTTCGGCCGTGTGGACATTCTCGTGTGCAACACCGGCGGCCCGCCAACGGGCGCCCCGCTGGCGCACGACTGGGCCGCGTGGACCAAGGCCAGCGAACTCCTGCTGCGCAGCGTGGTGGAGCTCACGCGTGCCTTCGTGCCGGGCATGCAGGAGCGAAAGTGGGGACGGGTGGTGACGATTACGTCACTGGCCGTGAAGCGCCCGCAACCGGCGCTGGTGCTGAGCAACAGTCTGCGCGCGGCGGTCACGGGCTATCTGCGCACGCTGGCCAACGACGTGGGCAAGGACGGCGTGACCGTGAACACGGTGCTGCCGGGCTTCACCGCCACCGAACGACTGGATGCGCTGGCCGAGGCCAACAGCAGCCGCACCGGGCAGTCGCGTGAGGCCATATTCAGCGGATGGGCCGCGGAATCGCCGCTCGGACGCATCGGACGCCCCGAGGAGTTGGCGGCCGTGATAGCTTTCCTCTGTTCGGATCGTGCGGGGTTCATGACGGGGCAGGCGATTCTCGCCGACGGCGGCGCCATCAACGCCCTGCTCTGACCTCGTGTCGCAGTCGCATCACCATCAGCAGCGATTCCCATGAGCCGCATCACCGAGACGCAGTGGATCTGGCGCGATGGCCAGTTCATCCCTTGGGCCGACGCCACCGTGCACGTGCTGGCCCACTCCGTGCAGTTCGGCTCGTCGGCCTTCGAGGGCATCCGGGCGTACAACACGCCCAAGGGCCCGGCCATCTTCCGTCTGCGTGAACACCTCGAGCGTCTGTACCACTCCTGCCGCATCTATCGCATGGACATTCCGTTCAGCATGGATCAGCTGGTGGAGGCCTCGCGCGAGCTGGTCGTGCGCAACGGACTCGAGTCCTGCTACATCCGGCCCATGGTGGTGCGCGGCTACGGCACGGCGGGCATGGTGCCCATCGGCGCGCCCATCGAGGTGTACATCCCCTGCTGGCCCTGGGGTGCCTACCTCGGTGACGAGGCCCTGGAAGCTGGTGTGGATGCCTGCATCAGCACCTGGCATCGCGTGGAGCCCAACACCATTCCCGCGATGGCCAAGATTGCCGGCAACTATCTGAGCGGACAGCTCATCAAGATGGAAGCGCTGGCCAACGGCTACGCCGAGGGCATCGCGCTCTCACCCAGCGGCATGGTGAGCGAAGGCTCGGGGCAGAACGTGTTCATCGTGTCCAAGGGCACGATCATCACCACGCCGCTCGATGGCAGCATTCTGGGCGGCATCACGCGTGCCACCATCATGCAGCTGGCCGGTGACCTTGGCATTCCGGTGCGCGAACTGCACATCCCGCGTGAAATGCTCTACATGGCCGACGAGGTGTTCTTCACCGGCACGGCGGCCGAACTCACGCCCGTGCGCAGCGTGGACAAGATCACCGTTGGCGCCGGCAAGGTGGGCCCCATCACGCGTCAGCTGCAGCAGCAGTACCTCGGCATCGCGAAGGGCACCATCGAAGACCGTCACGGCTGGCTGACGTACTGCAAGTGAGCGGAGTTCGCGGGGACGTGAGCGCAGGCGGGTATTGAGATGGCGCTCACGTCCACCATGTATGTGCTCGCGGTGTCGCTCTCGCACGTGGACCGTCACGTGTACGAGTCGTTCGAGCTGCGCATGGCCATGCATCCGTCGGAATCGCCCGAGTATTTCGTGGCGCGGCTGCTGGCCTATTGTCTCGAATACGCCGAAGGCATCGGCTTCTCCAAGGGCGTCTCCGATCCGGAGGAGCCCACGGTGAGTGTGCGGGATCTCACGGGCAGCATCACCACCTGGATCGAGATCGGGGCACCCGACGCCGCGCGCCTGCACAAGGCCAGCAAGGCGGCGCCGCGTGTGGCCGTGTACACGCACAAGGAGCCCACACGCTGGCTGGAGCAGTTGGCGGGGCAGCGCATTCACAAGGCCGAGCAGATTGAGATCGTCGCGCTGGACCGGGATCTCATCGACGAGCTGGTGGAACGGCTCGACCGGCGCATCGCGTTGGACGTGAGTGTCACGGACGGCACGATGTACGTGACGGTGGGTGGGGCGGTGCTTACCGGGGAGTTGACGCGGCTTGGTCTCGGGTCTGGTGCGGCCTGACGGATCGGTGAACTGATGGTGTGAGGATCAGAGGATCCGAGGATTGGAGGGGCGGGCGTCGGAGGCTCGACGCGGCTTTGAGCCTCCGACGCCCGCCTCTCTGATCCCCAGATCCTTGTATCTAGCAGGGACCTGATCGATCGATAGATCTGAGTGGGTGGGT
>ERZ1066122.206-NODE-206-length-65771-cov-40.860125_pt1 | contig 65771 bp, 51 predicted proteins | sample MGYA00382769_ERZ1066122 | MGnify/ENA primary metagenome ERZ1066122 (study PRJEB33369, sample SAMEA5778352) | biofilm metagenome | biome: Industrial cooling water; feature: Water cooling tower basin; material: Biofilm | place: United Arab Emirates | collected... | reverse complement strand
ACCCCTTGCCGTGGCGGGTCTGGATCAGGCCGGCGCGCTCCAGTTCCTCGTAGGCGCGCTTGACCGTGATCACGCTCACCCCGCTGCCCGCCGCCAGTTCGCGGATCGAAGGCAGGGCCTGACCCGGCGCCCAGTCGCCGGCCAGCACCCGCGCGGTGATCTGGTCGACGATCTGCTGGTACATGGGCCGTGGGTCGGCGGCGGAGAGGAGCAGGAGACTGTCCAAGGGCTCTACTGTGCATCTGTAATATGCACAGTATGCACAGTCGCTGCGGCGGACGCCAGCCCGGCGATGGCGGCGCCGAGGGAATCCCGACGAACGGCACCGTCCAGCCCCGTTCCGGAAGGGCTCCGGCCGGATCGCGGATAATGTCGGGCTCCGCCGCGCCGAGACCCGATGCCCGCATGAACACCGCCCACCGCAAGCCGCTGCCCGGTACCTCCCTCGACTACTTCGACGCCCGCGCGGCGGTCGACGCGCTCCGCCCCGGCGCCTGGGCCGGGCTGCCCTACACCAGCCGCGTGCTCGCCGAGAACCTGGTGCGCCGCGCCGAACCCGCGCGGCTCGACGCCTTCCTGGGCCAGCTGATCGAGCGCCGCCGCGACATCGACTTTCCCTGGTTCCCGGCGCGCGTGGTCTGCCACGACATCCTCGGCCAGACCGCGCTGGTGGACCTGGCCGGTCTGCGCGATGCCATCGCCGAGCAGGGCGGCGACCCGGCGCAGGTCAATCCGGTCGTGCCCGTGCAGCTCATCGTCGACCACTCGCTGGCGGTGGAATGCGGCGGCTACGACCCGGATGCGTTCGCGAAGAACCGTGCCATCGAGGACCGCCGCAACGAGGACCGCTTCCACTTCATCGACTGGACGAAGAAAGCCTTCCGCAATGTCGATGTGATCCCGCCGGGCAACGGGATCATGCATCAGATCAATCTGGAGAAGATGTCGCCGGTGATCGGTGTCGTCGATGGTGTGGCCTATCCCGACACCTGCGTGGGCACCGACAGCCACACCCCGCACGTCGATGCGCTGGGCGTGATCGCGATCGGCGTGGGCGGCCTGGAAGCCGAAAACGTGATGCTGGGCCGCGCCTCGTGGATGCGCCTGCCCGACATCATCGGCGTGGAGCTGAGCGGCAAGCCGCAGCCGGGCATCACCGCCACCGACATCGTGCTGGCGCTCACCGAATTCCTGCGCAGGCAGAAAGTGGTCGGTGCCTATCTGGAATTCCGTGGTGAAGGCGCCGCAGCGCTGACCCTGGGCGACCGCGCGACCATTTCCAATATGGCGCCGGAATACGGCGCCACTGCGGCGATGTTCTTCATCGACGGCAACACCCTCGATTACCTGCGCCTCACCGGCCGCAGCGACGAACAGGTGGCGCTGGTCGAGACCTACGCGAAGACGCTCGGCCTGTGGGCCGACGATCTGGCGCAGGCCGAATACGAGCGCACCCTGCATTTCGACCTGTCCAGCGTGGTGCGCAATATGGCCGGCCCGTCGAACCCGCATGCGCGCGTCGCGGTGAGCGAGCTGGCGGCGAAGGGCATCGCCGACGCGGCCAAACTGCAGACGGGCAAGGCGCAGGAAGCCGAGGGCCTGATGCCCGACGGCGCGGTGATCATCGCCGCCATCACCAGCTGCACCAACACCTCCAACCCGCGCAACGTCATCGCCGCCGGCCTGCTCGCGCGCAACGCGCGCCGCGCGGGACTCACGCGCAAGCCCTGGGTGAAAAGCTCGCTGGCGCCGGGCTCGAAGGCGGTCGCGCTGTATCTGGAAGAGGCCGGGCTGAAAGACGACCTCGAAGCGCTCGGCTTCGGCATCGTCGCCTTCGCCTGCACCACCTGCAACGGCATGAGCGGCGCGCTGGACCCGAAGATCCAGCAGGAAATCATCGACCGCGACCTCTACGCCACCGCGGTGCTCAGCGGCAACCGCAATTTCGACGGCCGCATTCATCCGTATGCGAAGCAGGCGTTCCTCGCCTCGCCGCCGCTGGTGGTGGCCTACGCCATCGCCGGCACCATCCGCTTCGATATCGAAAAGGACGCGCTGGGCGTCGACGCGGGCGGCAATGCGATCACGCTGAAGGACCTGTGGCCGAGCGACGAGGAGATCGACGCCATCGTCAAATCCAGCGTGAAGCCCGAGCAGTTCCGCAGGGTCTACGAACCGATGTTCAAGGTGGTGGTGGAACACGGCGAGGCGGTGAAGCCGCTGTACGACTGGCGCCCGATGAGCACCTACATCCGCCGCCCGCCCTACTGGGAAGGCGCACTCGCCAAACCGCGCACGCTGCAGGACCTGCGCCCGCTGGCGATCCTCGGCGACAACATCACCACCGACCATCTCTCGCCGTCGAATGCGATTCTCGCCAGCAGTGCGGCCGGCGAATATCTCGCGAAAATGGGCCTGCCCGAAGAAGACTTCAATTCCTACGCCACCCACCGCGGCGACCACCTCACCGCACAGCGCGCCACCTTCGCCAACCCGACCCTGCTCAACGAAATGGTGCGCGGCGACGACGGCAGCGTGAAGAAAGGCTCGCTCGCGCGCGTGGAGCCGGAAGGCAAGGTGATGCGCATGTGGGAAGCCATCGAAACCTACATGGACCGCGGCCAGCCGCTGATCATCGTGGCCGGTGCCGACTACGGCCAGGGCAGTTCCCGCGACTGGGCCGCCAAGGGCGTGCGCCTGGCCGGCGTGGAAGCCATCGTGGCCGAAGGCTTCGAGCGCATCCACCGCACCAACCTGATCGGCATGGGCGTGCTGCCGCTGGAATTCAAACCCGGCACCACCCGCCTCACCCTCGGCCTGGACGGCACCGAAACCTTCGATGTCACCGGCCACCGCGCCCCCGGCGCCGACCTCACCCTCGTCGTGCACCGCCGCAGCGGCGACGTGGTGGAAGTCCCCGTCACCTGCCGCCTCGACACCGCAGAGGAAGTCGCGATCTACGACGCCGGCGGCGTGCTGCAGCGGTTTGCGCAGGATTTCCTCGAGGCGAATCGGGGCTGATGCACGCTCCGCACGCGCCGTGCCCCGGGCGCGACCTGCGCTTGCCCGGGGCACGGAAGCCTGTCGCCGTCCGCCCGGCGCAAGCCGGGGATGCGGTCGGTCAGGCCCGCACGCGGTTCGCCCACATGCACAGGTATCGGGCTGTGTTCCGCGGCGCCAGCCAAAGCGAACGATCGAGTGCCGGGTCCGCCTCCTGCGCGGTCCAGCGGTTGAGGTAGATGATCTGCCCGTTGGGCCCGATGATGTACTTGCGGTCGCAGACGGGTTTCAGCACTTCCTTCCACGTCGTCAACGATTGTGTGGCGACGCCGATCAACCATGCTGCCGCACTGGGACTGGTGTCCTCGATCTCGTCCCTGCGGATGGGGGGATATCCGCCCGGCTGCCGGAAGTAGTTGCGGTTCTTCACAAAATCCTCGGCATAGTCCTCGTAACCCTTGTGCCGCCAGTCGCCGAACAAGGGGCTGTTGATGAAGTTCGCCGCGTGCATCGGTTGGCACAGATCGGTCAGGTAATGCAGGCTTAGCCCCAGCCTGTGGAACGCCTGGTCGTGCCGATGGCTCCCTTCCCGGTACAGGCGCACGCTCTCGTCGAAGGTCCAGCTGCCCTTGGTCACCGCGTTTTCCCGATACCACTCCGGCGGCCAGGGGAAGCTGTGGCCGGTGTCCGGATTGTAGAAGTGGTAGTAGTACATCGCCCACAGGGGATGCTGCGGCATCCAGTCACTGTCGTAGTCCGCGTCCAGAAGGCCTGCCGCGATCCTCCGGTGGCCGCGATCCCACATCTCCGAAACGAAGCGCGCCTCGGCGGTCGGGTTCTCCATGTGGCGCAGGTAGTGAACCGCCATTTCCACGATCCGGAAATGGGTGTAGTCGTTCCACACCAGTGCCTCGTCGTCTGCGGCCCCAGGGGCGGATGACGTGGACGCATGCGTGTGCCCGTGCGTGTGCCCTTGCCCGTGCCTGTGCGCGTGGGCGGGCCCGCAGCAGCAGGTGTGATGCTCGCCGGGGGCGTCGGCGTCGGCGGAGTCGGGCAGCACGGGCCGGAAGCAGAGCCGTGTCGCAGCCTCCAGCGCGGGAGCGCTCGCGGACAGCCGGAATTCGGTTTCCGGATCTGCCGCCAGGAATCGATCCTGCGCGATCGACCGGATGCCGAAGTGCGTATCCGTGTCCGCCCCCCTCACGATCTGGAAGGTCTCGGCGGCTCCACGCTCGCCCGATACCAGCGAGAGCCGGCCATCTGCCCCGACCGACACCCATTCGAGCGAGTCCGGGACCCGCAGCGCGAGCAGATCCGGCAGCAGCATCAGCAGCCGGAGCGGTTCCGCACCCGTCGCGGCGATGCGCAGCGATGCGATTCCGCCCTCTCCCCGCTCCAGGACAATGCCGCGATCGTCGCGGTCCCTGATCTCCACGAGCATTTCCGAATGCACAGCTGCCTGCGCGACGTCTTCACGTTCCATGCGTTCCTCCCTGTGATGAATAAGCCCTGGCGGGGCGATGTGGGCAACGGCCCGGCTGCAGCGCGAACTGTGGCGAAGCGCGCGGAATCTCCCCTTCCGCGTCCCTAACAGGCTGTTGAAAAACAGCCTGCTATGGCAGCCAAGGATGGCTGCGACGACGAGGCAAGCGCGTAAGCGATTGATTCGTCGGGAGCCAGTCCGGACACGTGCCGGACTGGCGACTTGAACAACGCGCACGATGCGCGTTGTTCAACACCCTGCCAAGCCCGCATCCCGCGAACGCTGCTGCGCCATACTATCGCCTGCGGCACACGACCCGCGCGATGCGCTCCCAAGCGAGAAGCCCACGACATGCGCCATCCCCCCCAGCTCCGCATCCCCGCCGTCTACATGCGCGGCGGCACGTCGAAAGGCGTGTTCTTCCGTCTCGACGATTTGCCCGAGGCGGCGCGTGCGCCCGGACCTGCGCGCGATGCGCTGTTGATGCGGGTGATCGGCAGTCCCGACCCCTACGGCAAGCACACCGACGGGATGGGCGGGGCCACGTCGAGCACCAGCAAGTGCGTGATCGTCGCCAGGAGCGCGAAGGCCGATCACGATGTCGACTATCTCTACGGGCAGGTGTCGATCGACAGCGCGTTCGTGGACTGGAGCGGCAACTGCGGCAACTTGAGCACGGCGGTGGGGCCGTTCGCGATCATGCGCGGATTGGTCGACCCCGCGCGGGTGCCGGCGGACGGCACGGCGGTGGTGCGGGTGTGGCAGGCGAATATCGGCAAGACCATCCTGGTGCATGTGCCGATGGCCGGCGGCGAGGTGCAGGAGACCGGGGATTTCGAGCTGGACGGGGTGACCTTCCCGTCCGCGGAGATCGTGGTGGAGTTTCTCGACCCGGCGGACGAGGGCGATGCGGACGGCGGCGACGCGGGCATGTTCCCGACCGGGAATCTGGTGGACACACTCGATGTGCCCGGCGTCGGCAGTCTGCAGGCGACGATGATCAACGCCGGCATCCCGACCGTGTTCGTGCGCGCGGGCGACATCGGTTACACGGGTGCCGAGCTGCAGGAGGCGATCAACGGCGATGCCCAGGCCTTGCTGCGGTTCGAGGCGATCCGCGCGCAGGCGGCGGTGCGGATGGGCTTGATCGCCGACGTGGCCGACGCGGCGAAGCGCCAGCACACGCCGAAGGTGGCGTTCGTGGCGCCACCGGCCGATTACGTGGCCTCCAGCGGCAAGCGCATCGCCGCGAGCGAGATCGACCTGCTGGTGCGTGCGCTGTCGATGGGCAAGCTGCACCACGCGATGATGGGCACGGCGGCGGTGGCGATCGCCACTGCGGCTTCGGTGCCGGGCACCTTGGTCAGCGAGGCGGCCGGCGGCGGCGCGCGCGAGGCAGTGCGATTCGGTCATCCGTCGGGCACGTTGCGGGTGGGCGCGGAAGTGGCCCAGGCCGACGGGCAGTGGGTGGTGCGCCGCGCGGTGATGAGCCGCAGTGCGCGGGTGCTGATGGAAGGCGCGGTGCGTGTGCCGGCGGAGACGTTGCCCGGCTGAGTGCCCGGCAGGTCGGCGTTGCGTTTCGCACGGTGCGGCGCAGGACGCTGCCGGCCCTCGCGCGAGTGGTCGCTTCGTACCGGAGGTCAGGGCGCGCGCTCAGCGCGGTCGTCGAAGCGAGTCCTCGAAACCATCCCGTGAAACCGCTGTGAGCGTCATTTCGAGCGCATTTCGATACGCACTCCGAACCGCGGTCTGGATCACACTCTGAATCGACATTCAGCTAGCGGCGTGTCCGCTGCGCTGCGGCTCCGACGTGGCTTGTCCGGATCGGACAGGCGTGGCAGAGTCGAAACCAGCGGCCCGTGTGGCCAACCGAACTGTAGGAGTCCGCATCGTGATCGATCCGGACGGTTATCGACCGAATGTCGCCATCGTCCTCATGCGCCCGGATGGCCGGGTGTTCTGGGCACGTCGTGTCCGCCGCGACGGCTGGCAGTTCCCGCAGGGCGGGATGAACAGCGACGAGACGCCCACCGAGGCGATGTACCGCGAGCTGCGCGAAGAGACCGGCCTGCTGCCGGAGCATGTGGACGTGCTCGGCTCCACCCCCGGCTGGCTGCGCTACCGGCTACCGCAGCGCGCGGTACGCCGCAACGACCGGCTGGTGTGCATCGGCCAGAAGCAGGTGTGGTTCCTGCTGCAGTTCCGCGGCGAGGAAAGCGACCTGCGCCTGGATCTGACCGACACCCCCGAGTTCGACCACTGGCGCTGGGTGGATTTCTGGTACCCGGTAGAGCACGTGGTGAACTTCAAGCGCGGCGTGTATGCCGATGCGCTGCATCACCTGGCGCCGTTCGCGCGCGAAGCGGCGGGCAGTCAGGCGATTCCCAAGCCCGCCTTCGACCCGCGCCGGCCGTTCGGCGTCCGCGGGCCCTACGGGCGCCGGCGCAAGGCGGGCGTCCCGGCGGGACGGGCGGGTACGGGTACGGAGAGCGGCCCGTCGCAGGAGCGGGCCGGCCCCGTGCTCGGCAAGGGTGAACCGGGCCGCGGCGAGCGCTGAGGCCTGCGCGTTTTCGTCCCCGTCATCATCGCGCCGGTCATTTGTGATCGGGACATCCGTGATCACACCCGTCATCGGGACGCCCATGTTCGACAGGCACCTGGCGGACGCATCGGGCCTGACCGCCGGGTCGGTATCCAGCGCGTGAAGCCGGCCGGCGGGGGGGGGGCGTGTGAACGTTCGGCAGCGGCGGGTCATGCCCGGCCCGAACGGGAATTGACAATCATTCTCAGCTATGGCGAAATGCGATCCATTCTCTTTTCCAACGCTTTCGCCGCAATGTACGTCTGCCTCTGCAACGGTGTCACCGAGCGCGAAATCCGCCAGACCGCCGCCGCCGGCTGCCGGACCATGTCCGAGTTGACCATGCGCACCGGCTGCGGCGCGGGCTGCGGCAGCTGCGTGTGCATGGCCACCGAGCTGCTGGACGAGGTTCACGCTCAGAGCCGCGCCCAGAGCGACGTCGCGCACGCGGCCTGAGCCGCCCGACAGGCCGGCACCTCGGGCTCACCGCTCGACTCGTTTCCCCCTCTCCTCGTTTTTCCCACGCGTGCGTCTGCTTGCGTGCCTGCGCGCGGACGCGCTTGCGCGCCCGAGGTCACGCCTGCGTCTGCACGCCCGCGCCCACGCGCCTGACACCCGCCCGCGCACACGCGGGGCGCATTCGCAATCGCTCACGATTCGCATTTCGCCGCGCGTCGGTGCGAATGCGTACAGTGCACGCACCGCACGGCCTCGCGCCGCCGACCACCGCATCGAACACGACGCATAGAACGACAGGACCCCACGCGATGAAAGGCGACCCCAAGACCATCGAATTCCTCAACAAGGCGCTCTACAACGAGCTGATCGCGATCAACCAATATTTCCTGCATGCCAAGATGTTGAAGAACTGGGGCCTGAAAGAGCTGGCCGAGCACGAGTACCACGAGTCCATCGACGAGATGAAGCACGCCGACAAACTCAGCGAGCGCATCCTGTTCCTGGATGGCCTGCCGAATTTCCAGTCGCTGGGCAAGCTGCGCATCGGCGAGAACCCGAAAGAGCTGCTGGAGTGCGATCTGGCGCTGGAATACGATGCCGTGCCGCTGCTGCGCGAGGCGATCGCGCATACCGAATCGGTGGGTGACTACGTGACCCGTCAGCTGTTCGCCGACATCCTCGACTCGGAAGAAGAGCACATCGACTGGATCGAGACCCAGCTGGCGTTGATGGCGCGCATCGGCGAGCAGAACTATCTGGCGATGAAGATCGAAAGCTGAGCCGGGTGCGGTGGCCGTGCTGCATGCCGGCATGCAGCTGCGGTGGTTCCGACACGAAGAAGCCGGGCGATGCCCGGCTTCTTCGTGTCTGGTTGCCCGTGCGTGTGCGTGTGCGCGTGCGCGGCTGCGCGAGGTCTGGGCTCAGACGTTCTGCGCCATCGTCGCCTTCAGCGCCTGGCGGGTGCGGGCGAACTCGTTGGCGATCAGGGCCACCGCCACTGCCGGCCGCTCGAGCATCCGCGAGCGTGCGCCGTGTTCGACCTTCTTGGCCGCGGCCGACAACGCCACCGCGCCCAGGTTGGCGCTGGAAGACTTGAGGGTGTGCGCGGCATTGCGCAGCGTGTCGTAGTCCGGGCCCACGGCCGCGGTTTCCAGCGCGGCGATCAGCTTGGGCGTGTCGTCGAGGAACACCTCGATCAGGCGGTCGACCTCGTTGCCCAGCATGCTGCGCAGCTCGTCGATCACGCCCATGTCCAGCACCGGGCCGGCCGGTTCGGAGGCCGGCGCGGGCGCCACCACACCGGCCGGTGCGGCGGCAGCCGACGCGGACTGCGAGGTCTCGCCCTGGCGGTCGGCCTGGCGCCAGTGTTCGAGGCAGCGCTCCAGCTCGCCGCGGGTGACCGGTTTGGCGAGGTAGTCGTCCATCCCGGCGTCCAGGCATTTCTGGCGGTCGCCGGCCATCGCGTTGGCGGTCATGGCGATGATCGGCAGGCGGCGGCTGGCGCCGGTGGCGGCCTCGTGCTCGCGCCAGCGGCGGGTCGCGGTGTAGCCGTCCATGACCGGCATCTGGCAGTCCATCAGCACCAGGTCGTAGCGCGAGGCCTGCATGCGCAGCAGCGCGGCCTCACCGTTGGTGGCGCTGTCGCAGTGGGTGCCGAGCACGCCGAGCAGTCGCTGGCCGACCATCAGGTTGACCGGATTGTCCTCGACCAGCAGCACCCGCAGCGGACGCGGCGCGGCGGCTTCGGCAGTCGCCAGCAGACGGGCATCGGCCGGCGGGGGCGAGGCCACATCCCCTGCCATGGCCTGGGCCGCGGCGACGGGCGCGGGGGCCGCGGCAGGCGGGGGCGGCGGCAGGGCCGACGGTGCGACCGGCGGCGGCGTCTCCAGCGCGGACAGAGAGGGCACGATGTTCACCGGCTCGATGAACGAAGTTCCGGTGCTGGCGGCGGGGATCTCGGCCACGGCCGGGCGCTCGCTCGGCATGGCCAGATTCACCTCGCCGCCGCTGAGCGCGGTGCGCAGGTCCAGATCGGGCACCAGCCGCGACAGCAGCACCGCGCGGCCGGCTTCAAGCTCCGCCGGCGGCGGGTCGTCGCCGACCAGACAGATCAGGCGCACGTCGCCGAAGGTGTTCTGACGCTCCAGGTTGCGCATCAGCGCGACCGCCGTGCTGCGCACACTCGCGAGGTCGGCCAGCACCGCGGTGTAGGCGCCGCTGATGCCGCCGGCGGCAGCCGCGCGCAGGCGGTCCAGACCCTCCTGGGTGCTCTCGACCGCGGTCATGCGCATCTCCCAGCTGGGCAGCAGCATGTTCAGGCGGGTACGTAGGCGGCCGTCGCTGCTGATCAGCAGCACGCGGGCGCCGGCCATGTCGGCCGGGCGGGCGGCGGTCATGTCGCCGGCCACCTTGAGCAGGGGAATCTCGAACCAGAAATTGGCGCCCTGGCCGGACACCGAGTCCACGCCGATCCGCCCGCCCATCAGGTCGATGATGCGCTTGGAGATGGCCAGGCCCAGGCCGGTGCCGCCGTAGAGCCGGGTGGTGGAGGTGTCGGCCTGGCTGAAGGCCTGGAACAGCCGCTGCTGCGCGGCCTGGGAGATGCCGATGCCGGTGTCGCGCACTTCGAAGCGCAGCTGGTGCTGGGCGTGGGTCTCGCCGATCTTGCGCAGGTTGACCGACACGCTGCCGCGTTCGGTGAACTTGACCGCGTTGCTCATCAGATTGCTCAGCACCTGACGCAGGCGCACCGGGTCGCCGCGGACCAGCAGGCGCACGGCCGGGTCGATGCTCAGGCTCAGGCGCAGGCCCTTGCTCTGCGCCGGGCGGTCCATCAGCTGGATGACCGATTCGAGCGTCTCGCGCAGGTTGAAACTGGTGGTTTCCAACTGGAGCTTGGAGGCTTCCAGCTTGGAGTAGTCGAGGATGTCGTCGACGATGCGCAGCATCTGCTGCGAGGACAGGAAGGCGGTGTGCACCATCTCCTGCTGGTCCATCGGCAGGCGCGCGCTCATCAGCAGGTCGAGCATCGGCACGATGCCGTTGAGCGGGGTGCGGATCTCGTGGCTCATCGTGGCCAGGAACTCGCCCTTGGCCATCACCGCCGACTCGGCGTCCTGCTTGGCCTGGCGCAACTGCTGCTCCAGCTGGCCGTGGCGTTCCAGCTCCTGCTCCAGACGCGCGCACTGGGTCTGGCGGTCCTTGGCCAGATCGTGCAGCTCCTGGTGGGCCTGCTGCAGCCGGCGGGTGTAGATCGCCGCGACGAAGGCGGCGACCGCGGCCGCAAGGCCCAGCGCCAGACCCACCGCACGCAGGCCGCCGAGCCCGCCGGGATCGAACGCCAGCGCCAGCGCGGCGAACACCGCCAGCAGGCCGGAGCCGAGGGACAGGGCGAATGGGGGAAGTCTGGAGTCGTTCAAGTCACGTACCTTCTGAAGAGTCCGCCCGCTCGGTCCGGACGCGGTGACAGGTGGTCCGGGCCGGGAGCCGCCGTAGCCGGCAGCGAGCGGCGCCGTGCCCCTGCGCGAACCTGCGCGCGCAGGCCTTGCCGACGTCCCTGCCATGGCGTCCACCGGCCCCGGCAGGGTCCCGACAGGACGGAGTGCCGCGGCGGGCGGATGCAGCGCCAGCCTGCCTGCAGACTAGAGCAAAGAATGCTGGAAGTCGAAGTCCATGGCGTTGGCCGCGCGCTGGACCAGGTCTCCCTGCAGGTAATCGATGCCGCTCAGCCACAGGGTGGCGGCGGTCTGCGGGTTTTCGACGTGCTGGCCGATGACCTGCAGCCCGAGCTGGTGGGCGCGGTCGATCAGCACCCGCATCTCCTCCTGCACGCCGGGCTGCTCGATGCCGTTGGCGTAGTAGGGCGAGAGGCGCAGGTAATTGAGCGGGAGCTGCGCCAGCAGGGTCTCGGACTCGCTGTTCACCCGGAACTGGCTCAGGCACAGGCGGACCCCGGCGTCGACCATCTTCTGGCAGAACTCGCGCAGCAGCACCGCGTAGATCAGGGCGTCGTCCAGGCGCACGTCCACCACCAGCCGGGTGCCGTCGATGCCGTCGCGGCGCAGCACCGCGAGGATCGACTCGGCGTAGCCGTCGTGACCCAGGCTGCGCGCGGCCTGCGGCACGAACAGGCGCGCAGCGCGGCCACTGCGGATCCGGTCGCGCAGCACCGACAGGGCCATGGCCATCGTCCGCCGGTCGATCTCGTGGACCAGGCCGGCGCCTTCGGCCACCGGCATGACCTCGGCTGCGGTGCGCATGCGGCCGTTGTCGCCGCGCAGACGCATCAGGGTCTGGTATTGCACCTCTTCGCCGCCCATCACCGCGACGATGGGCTGGAACGCCAGCTCCAGGCGGTTGTGTTCCAGCGCCTCCTGCAGCTCGATCAGCAGCGCCGCGGTCTCGGCGCGGGTGGCTTCGCGCGGCGGCTGGTAGGCGGCGATGGCGATGGGTTCGTTGCGCGCCTGGCGCAGTGCTTCCTCGGCCGCGGCCAGCGCCGCACCGGCGTCGCTGAAGCCGTGCGCAAGGTCGACATAGCCCACGCAGGCGCGCAGGCGCAGCGGGCCGCCGTCCAGCTCGAAGCGGTGGGTGCTGAACCCGTCGCGCAGCATGCGCGCCCACTCGCCGTGCTGCTCGGCAGGCAGATCGGGGGCGTACACGACGAAGGTGTTGTCGTTGAGCCGCGAGGCGTCGCATTCGCCGGCGAGCTGCCCGACCAGCCGGCCGGCCTCGGTGAGCAGGGCGTCGAACGCGGCGTAGCCGTAGCGGTCGCGCAGCGCGGCCGAGCCTTCGACCAGCAGGAAATGGATCGCGCCGGAGCGCTGCGCCGGGAACAGCCCGCCCAGGCGCTTGAGCATGTGACTGCGGCCGAGCAGGCCGGTGGTGGGGTGGCGGCGCACTTCCTGGCTCTGCAGGCGCAGGGCACGGGCGCGGCGGATGCGGTTCTGCACGGTGGCGATGAGGTTGCGCGGGCGCACCGGCTTGCGCAGATAGTCGTCGGCGCCGCTGTCCAGCACTTCGGCCTGACGCTCGGGGTCGGTGTCGCCGGTCAGGAACACCACCGGCATCTGCGCGTGTTCGGCGTGACGGCGGATGTAGCCGATCAGCTCGGTGCCGCTCATTCCCGGCATGTGCAGATCGAGGATGACCAGGTCCGGGTGGAAGCCGGCGATGGCGGCCATCGCCTCGCCGGCCACTGCGACCACCTGCACCTCCATGCCGGCATTGCGCAGCACGCTCTGCGCGAACAGCGCCTGGCTGCGGTCGTCCTCGACGATCAGCACGCGGTAGGCGGATTCGGTGAGGGTGGAGGTGGCCTCGGCGTTGACGATGTCCGGCGACTCGGCGGCGGCCTGTTCGGCGGCGGCCTGCTCGAGGGCCTCGGCCGAGGGCTCGGGCTCGAGCGCCACCGCGACCGGCGGCGGGGCGTCGCCGCCCCAGCGTCGCCAGTAGGCGGCGGGCGGATATTCGGCCCGGACCGTGGCGGGTGGCCCGGTGAAGCTGCTGCGTTCCTGCGGTGCGGTGAAGCTCATCGCGGAGCGGATCCTTGAGCGAAAGTGGGCGGGCGGCGACGGCGCAGTGCGGCCGTCGCGACGCACGGCCCTGCATTATTACGCCGCCGCGACCGCCAATGCACGGTATGCGACCGCTGCGCCTGCGCCGACGCCGCCGGCCGGCCCGCGCAGACCGGCGCGTCAGCCGCCGGGTGCGGCCGGCTGTGGGCGCGCGCCGATCAGTCGCGAGACGCCGCGGTAGAGCTTGCGCCACAGCCACCACACGATGAGGGCCAGGCTCACGCCCACGCCGACCACGATCGCCAGCGCGATCCACGGGTGGTTGAAGGCCAGCGCCAGCCCGCCGACCACGGCGGCGTCCTCGGCCACCGAGGCGGTCCAGTTGCTGACCGGTTCGGGCGAGGTGTTGAGCACCGCGCGGCTGCCGGCCTTCAGCAGATGGCTGCCCAGCGCGGCGCCGGCACCGGCGGCGAGCATCCCGGCGCCGAGTTCGCCGTCGGGCGACATCGCCGCGGCGGCGAGGAATGCCCCCACCGGCACCCGCAGCAGGGTGTGCAGCAGGTCCCAGACCGAATCCACGCCCGGGATCTTGTCGGCGAAGAACTCGGCGCAGGCCAGCACGCCGCAGACGCCCATGACCCAGGGCGAGGCGGTGGCTTCCAGCGCGGGCGGCAGGTCGAGCCAGCCCATCACGCCGGCCAGGCCCACGCCGAAGACGGTCAGATACACGCGCATGCCGGCCAGCCAGGCCAGCAGGATGCCGATGGCGAACACGTGGGCTTCGGACATGGGGGCGACCTCCGTGGGCGAGGGGGAAGACAGCCGACAGCGGCCGGCGTCGGCCGGTGCGGCGCCGCGATGCATGACGGCCTTGTGGTCGGCCTTCCTGGCAGGCCTTCAAGACCGGCCGGCGCCATCCGCGAGCGGCGGTGGTTGCCGCAGCCGTCACTGTATCGGATCGCCGCGCTTGACGCAGGCGGAGCCGGCTCGCTATACCGGCCCGGCCATGAGCGACCAGCAGAACCGATCCCGGCGCCGCCAAGGCCGCAGCCGAACTCCGCCCGACACCCTCGTCGCCCCTCCGGTCGCGGGAGGCGCCCCCGGACAGCCACCGCCCGGCATCGACCCGGACATCTCGCCGGGCGCCGCCCCTGCCGAGACCGCACGCAGCGACCGCTCGCTCGACACCGACCCGCCTGCCGGCACCGCCTCGCCGCCTCATCCCGACGCCGACCCGCCGACTGCGGCGCAGGTCGTGGCCGACGACCACGGCGCTGTGGAGCCCGAGGCCATCCGCCGCGGCCGCGAGCCGGGCGAGGGGGGCGACGGCAGCGAGATCCCCTGGCACATGCGGCCCTGGAAGGACGATGAGGCACCGTCCCCGGCTGCCGGCCCGGCCCCGGCTTCCGGAGATGGCGTGGACGGCGGCGGGCGCGGCCACCCGTCGTGGCCGCCCGACGTGCAGCCGCATCATCACGCCTGGGTGTACGCGGTGGTCGGGGTGTTCCTGCTGGCCCTGGCCTTCGGTGGCTGGGGGCTGTGGACCGTGTTCCGTCCTGTCGAGAGTCTGGGCGGTGACCTGCCGGCGCAGAACGAGCGTCTGCGCCAGGAGATCTCCACCCTGCGCCGCTCCGACCAGATCAGCCGCGAGGCCAACCGCGACCTGCAACGCACCCTGGCCGAGCGCGACGAGGAGATCGCCGGCCTGCGCGCCGACGTGGCCTTCTACGAGCGCTTCGTCGGCGCCACCGGACAGCGCCGCGGGCTCAGCGTGCACGAGCTGAAACTGCAGCCCGAGCGCGACGACGCCTGGCGCTTCGTCGCCACGCTCACCCAGAACCTCAACCGCGGCGCGATCAACAGCGGCCGCTTGACCGTGTCGGTGGAGGGCATGCGCGAGGGCCGCCTGCAGCGCCTGGCCTGGTCGGAACTGCGCCAGCAGACCGCCGAGCCGGGGCTGGAATACTCCTTCAAGTACTTCCAGCAGGTGGAAGGCAACCTGATCCTGCCGGCGGGCTTCGAGCCCCTGCGGATGACGGTGCGCCTGGTGCCGGAAGGCGGCAGTGCGGTGGAACAGTCCTTCCCGTGGGCCGACGTGGCCGCCGCACCGCGGGCACCGGAGGGCGGCGCCCGCTGAATTTGACCCGCGCCGGAGGGCGGTGCGCGCTGAATGCGGTCCGCGCCGGCCCATTGCGCGGCTTGAACCGTCATCGGCGCACCGTCATCCTGTGGCGATGGACATCACCGATACCGCATCGCACGCCGACAGCACCGTCGCACCGCCGCCCATCGACTTCACCGCGGCCGCCGCGGCGAAGGTGGCCGAGCTGATCCGCGAGGAAGGCAACCCCGCGCTCAAGCTGCGCGTCTACATCCAGGGCGGTGGCTGCTCCGGCTTCCAGTACGGCTTCGAATTCGACGAGGCCCAGGCCGAGGACGATCTGGCGGTCAGCACGGATCAGGTCACCCTGCTGGTCGACCCGCTGAGCCTGCAGTACCTGGTCGGCGCCCAGGTCGACTACACCGAGAGCCTGCACGGGGCGCAGTTCGTGATCCGCAACCCCAACGCCAAGACCACCTGCGGCTGCGGCAGCAGCTTCAGCGCGTGACGGCCGCGTCCCTCGCCCCGCGGCCGCGCTTCGCCTTCGTGGCGGGCGCGCTGGATCGCGCCGATGCGCTGCGCGACCACCCCGAAGCCCTGCGCGGCCACTGGCCGAATGCGCAGGTGCTGGTGATCGATGCCGAGGGCCGCACCCGCGCCCGCGGCGGCGTCGACGCCGGCCTGCTCGCCCTGTCCGGGCAGGCGCTGGGCGACGGCGCCGGGCCGTCGGCCGACGGGCTCGTCGAGCGCGCGGTGTTTCTTGGCATGGCGGGCGACGGTGCGTGGTTCGCGCTGCCGGCGGACGCCCTGGCGGATGCGTCCGCCGAGGCCCGTGCAGCCTGGGAAGCGGGCCAACCCATCGACCTGCGCGCCGCCGCCGCGGTGTGGCCGGCGGTCGAGGCCACCGCCTTTGCCCAGGCCCGCGCGGTGCTGCACTGGCGCGCGCGTCACCGCTACTGCCCGAGCTGCGCCGGCGCGCTGCGCTACGGCCGCGGCGGCTGGCTGGGCCACTGCGACGGCTGCGGCCTCGACCATTACCCGCGCACCGACCCGGCGGTGATCGTGGCCATCACCGACGGCGAGCGCCTGCTGCTCGGCCGTCAGGCCAGCTGGCCGGCGCGGCGCTATTCCACCCTGGCCGGTTTCGTCGAACCCGGCGAAACCCTCGAACAGGCCATCGCCCGCGAGGTGATGGAAGAGTCCGGCGTGCGCGTGCGCCGCAGCCGCTATCTGGGCTCGCAGCCGTGGCCGTTCCCGTCGTCGCTGATGCTCGGCTTCGTGGCCGAGGCCGAGCCGGACGCGCCGCAGGCCGACCAGGAGCTGGAGGACGTGCGCTGGTTCCATCGCGACGATGTCGGCGCCGCGCTGCGCGGCGAGACCGTCGACGACGGCCTGCTGCTGTCGCCGTCGGTGTCGATCTCGCGCTGGCTGATCGAGGCCTGGTACGCCGGGGTCGCGGTCGACGGCTGAGCGCGGCCCGCTCCGCATGCGACCCGTGTGGGTCATGCGGATCGACGAAGGCCGCATGGCCGGGCCGCACGGCTTGGCCGCATTGTCCAAGTCGTATTGTCCAAGTCGGATTGTCCGGGCCGCATTCTCGGGCCGCCTCCGCCAGTCGCCCGCACCGGCGTCGCGGTCTACACTCCGCGGATGGCTTCCACCCTGATCGCCGTCATCACGGCCCTGCTGCTGGGTCATCTGTTCCCGGCGGCTGCGCGCACGCTGCGCAACCACGCCTGGTTCGCCGCGTGGATGCGCTGGCTGGGCGCGCGCTTCGCCGACCCGCACAGCCTGTGGCGCGGACGCTGGGGCGTGCTGATCGCGGTACTGCCGCCGCTGGCCGCGGTCGCGGCCCTGCAATATCTGCTGCATTCGCCGCTGGCCGGGGTGCTGGGGCTGATTTTCGCCGTCGCCGTGCTGTTCTACGCCTGGGGTCCGCGCGACCTCGACCAGGACGTGGCCGATGTGGCCGATGCCGACAGCGTGGACGCCCGGCGTGCCGCCGCGGCGCGGCTGGGCGTGGCCGATGGCCGCAGCGAGGGTGGGCCTGCGATCGGCGCGGTGTTCCGCAGCGCGCTGCGGCGGTGGTTCGGCCCGCTGCTGTGGTTCCTGCTGCTGGGTGCGGCCGGCGCGCTGCTGTATCGGCTGGTCGCGCTCGCGGCCGAAGGCGAGACCGCTGAATCGGTGCCCCCCGCCACCCGCGACGGCGCGCGCGCCCTGCTGGCGCTGCTGGAGTGGCCGGTGGCGCAGCTGATGACCTTTTCCCTGGCGCTGGTGGGCAATTTCGACACCGTGGTCGGCGCGTGGAAGGACGCCGGCGGCACCGCACTGCAGCGCGAGATCGCCTTCCTCGATGCCGCTGCCCGCGCCAGCGTGCGCAGCGAGATCGCCGAAGAGGCGCGCGAGTGGATCGACGAGGGCGACAGCCCGGGCGCGGCCTGGGCGCGTCTGGGCGAACTGCCCGAACTGCGCGATGCGATGAGCCTGGTCTGGCGCATCCTGCTGCTGTGGCTGGCGGTGCTGGCCCTGTTCGTGATCGCGGGCTGGGTGGGCTGAGCGCGCGGCCAGCCGCGTCGCCCCGTCATATCGTTCGAGCGGATCGTCCCCGTCACATCGCCGCCTCACATCCCCTCGTCACATCACCCCGTCACATCCCCCGTCACATCGCCCGGCCTGCGACCGTCCAGGCCATTACCGCCGCGTCTTCACCCGGATCCGACCCGATGGTCTACGCACCGCCCCGCGCCACCACGACGGCCGCGTCGCTCGCCCCCACGCGCGCCGACGAACGCATCGACAGCCTCGACATCCTCCGCGGCGTGGCCCTGTTCGGCATCCTGCTGATGAACATCGAGAGCTTCGTCGGCCCCGGGCTGCTCGGCATCACCGGCGTCGACCCGACGCTGCAGGGCGCCGATCGTGCGGTCGACGCGGTCATCTACGTGCTGGTGCAGGGCAAGTTCTACGCGATCTTCTCGCTGCTGTTCGGCATGGGCTTCGCGCTCATGCAGCAGCGCGCGCAGGCTGCGGGACGGATGGCGGAGGCGGCGTTCCTGCCGCTGTACCTGCGCAGGCTCGCGGCGCTGCTGGTCATCGGCCTGGCCCATGCGCTGCTGCTGTGGTCCGGCGACATTCTCGTCACCTACGCGCTGGCCGCGTTGCCCATGGTGCTGCTGCTGCGCGATGCGCCCACCCGGCTGCTGCCCTGGCTGGCGGTGCCGCTGCTGCTGCTGGCGCCGGCCATCATGTTCGGCTTCGGTCTGCTCGGCTGGCTGAGCCTGCAGGTGCCGGAGGCCGCGGACGCGATGCGCGCCGATCTGGCGCAGTACGCCGCGGAGGTGCAGGCGATGGTGTACGCCGAGCGCGCCGCGCACGGGCCGGGAGGGAGTTATCTGCAGGCAGTGGCGCAGCGCGCGGACGAGGTGGCGTTCGTGTTCGAGGGCATGGTCGTGCTGTTCTGGCAGGTGCTGGGCCTGTTCCTGCTCGGCGCGTGGTGCCTGCGCAGCGGCGCGATTCGTGACCCGCAGGCCTGGCCGCGCTTCCATGCCGCCCTGCGCTGGGGCGCGCTGCCGCTGGGCGCGGCGGCGATGTGGGCGTCCTACGCCATCCTGCCCACCCTGCCTTTCGATCGTCTGGACCTGGAGACCGGCAGCGCCACGGCCCTGCAGCTGATCGCCGGCCCGCTGATGGGCCTGGGCTATGTGGCGTGGATGCTGCGTGCGCTGCCGGCGCTGCGCTGGGTGGCGCCCGCAGGCCGCATGGCGCTGACGAATTATCTGATGCAGTCGCTGGTCTGCACGCTGATCTTCTATGGCTATGGCCTGGGCTATTTCGAGCAGTTGCCGCGGGCCTGGCAGCCGCTGTTCGTGCTGGCGCTGTTCCTGGCGCAGGTGGCGCTGAGCCACTGGTGGCTGGCGCGGTTCCGCTTCGGCCCGATGGAGTGGCTGTGGCGCGGCGCCACTTACGGGCGCTTGCCCGCGCTGCGGCGCGCGCCTGCGCCCTGAGCGCCCGCGCGCGGCGGCGTCGCGCCGCAGAGTTGCGCCGCCTGGTTGCGCCGCTGTGTTGCGCCGCTGTGTTGCGCGGCGGGCGGCCTCTGCACGCGGCATCCGCGTGCGGCTTCGTGCGATGCTTGAAGGCCCCACGCTGCGCCGTACCGCTGCCCCGATGTCCGCTCCCGCTTCCGGGCTCGCTCCCGACCTCGTCCAGACCGCATCGCTGCCTGCCCGCGACACCGAATCCCTCCTCGATCGACCGGTCGATGTGCTCATCGTCGGTGGCGGCGTCGTCGGCCTGGCCAGCGCGCTGGCGCTGCTGGAAGCCGGACGCAGCGTGCGCGTGATCGATGCCGGGCAGGTGGGCCGCGGTGCGTCGCACGGCAACTGCGGCACCATCACCCCCAGCCACGCGCCGCCGCTGGCCGCGCCGGGCACGGTGTGGCGGGCGATGACCTGGCTGCTGACGCCCGACGCGCCGCTGTACGTGCATCCGGGCCTGGACCCGATGCTGTGGCGCTGGTTGTTCGCCTTCGCCCGGCGCTGCAACCCGCGCGACTGGGAAGCCAGCGCGCGCGCCAAGTCGGCGCTGCTCAACGACTCGCGCGTGCGGCTGCCGGAGTGGGTCGCGCGCTACGGGCTGGCCTGCGATTTCGTCGAAACCGGCGAGGACTACGTCTTTCGCACCGACGAAGCGCTGCAGCACGAGCTGGCCGAGCTGCCGCTGCTGCGCACGCTGGGCATCGTGGCCGAGGTCTTCGATGGCCGCGCCTACGAGGCGGCGGAGCCGGCGGTGAAACCCGGCGTGGCCGGCGCGATCCGCTTCACCGGCGACGCCGCGCTGCGTCCGGACCGCTACGTCGCCGAGCTGGCGCGCGTGCTGCGCGAACGCGGCGGCGAGGTGGTCGAACATTGCGCGCTGCATGCGCTGCGCGAAGAGGCCGACGGCATCGTCGCGGACACCGCCGCAGGCGCGATGCGCGCCGGTCACGCGCTGCTGGCCACCGGCGCCTGGAGCCCGCGGCTGGCGCGCGCGACGGGCCTGCCGTGGATGCGCAAGGTCATCCAGCCCGGCAAGGGCTATTCGATCACCTACGACCCGCCGGAGATCGTGCCGAAGCGCCCGCTGGTGCTGCGCGAACGCTCGGTGTGCGTGAGCCATTGGCCGCAGGGCTACCGCCTGGGCAGCACGATGGAGTTCTCCGGCTACGACGACAGCCTCAACCCGCGTCGGCTCGCCGCGCTCGAGCGCGGTGCGCGCGAGTACCTGCACGCGCCCTACACCGAAGGCGTGCGCGAGCGCTGGTGCGGCTGGCGGCCGATGAGCCGCGACGATGTGCCGCTGATCGGCCTCGCGCCCGAGCGCCGGCGCACCTGGCTGGCCACCGGCCACGGCATGATGGGTGTGGGCATGAGCACCGGCACCGGGCAGCTGGTCGCCGATCTGATCGCCGGCTGCGCGCCTGCGGTCGACCCCGCGCCGTTCGACCCGGCACGGTTCGCGTGAGCATGCCTCTGGTGAACATCTCTCTCGTGGGCATGCATCGCGTGGGCGCGCATCGCGTGACCATGCATCGCATGTGCCTGACGCGCCTCGCCAGCCCGCGCGCAGCCGTGCCGCGCATTGCCCCCTCTTGGAGAACGACGGCATGACCCCTGTGCCCCGGGACACCCGCAACGCGCTGATGCGCCGCGACTTCGACCTGGTGGTGATCGGCGGCGGCTCCGGTGGCCTCGCTGGTGCGTTCCGCGCCGCGGAACACGGCGCCCGCGTCGCGCTGCTGGAGCCCGGCGCGCTCGGCGGCACCTGCGTCAATGCAGGCTGCGTGCCGAAGAAGGCGATGTGGCTGGCGGCCGAACTCGGCCGGCGCCTGTGCATCGCCGGCGATCTGGGCTTCGTTTCGGCGCAGGCGGAGCAGGGCCGGCACGGGGATGAGGGCGAAGCCGCCACGCCGGTTCCGCTGCCTGCCGCGCGCCTGGACTGGCCCACCTTTCTTGTCCACCGCCAGCGCTACATCAGCGCGATCCACGGCATCTACGCCAGACGCCTGGACGACGCCGGCATCGCGGTGATTCCGAGCCGTGGCCGGCTGCTGGACGCACGCACCGTGGCCTGCGACGACGGCGAGACCCTGCATGCGGAACGGGTGCTGATCGCCACCGGCGGCCACCCGTTCCGGCCGGACATTCCCGGTGCCGGCCTGGGCGGTGTGTCCGACGACTTCTTCCACTGGACTGCCGCGCCGCCGCGGGTGGCGATCGTCGGCGGCGGCTACATCGGCGTGGAGCTGGCCGGCCTGCTGCAGGCGCTGGGCAGCCGGGTGGAGATGTTCGTCCGCGGGCCGCGGCTGCTGCCGGAGTTCGACGCCGACGTGATCGAGCAGCTGGCCGAGGACTACCGCCAGTCCGGCGTGCGCGTGCATGCCGGGACCGATGTCGAGGCGCTGGAAGGGCACGACGGCGGTGTGGTGGTGCACACCGCCGACGGCGCGCGCAGCGAGCGCTTCGACGCGCTGCTGTTCGCCACCGGGCGCCGGCCCAACACCGCCGGGTTGGGTCTGGAGGATGTCGGCGTGTCGCTCGACCGCCGCGGCCATATCGTGGTCGACGACGGCAACGCCACCTCGGTGGACGGCGTGTTCGCGGTCGGCGATGTCGCCACCGAGCCCGCGCTCACCCCGGTCGCCATCGCCGCCGCGCGCCGGCTGATGGATCGCCTCTATGCCGGGCGCGACCGCAGACTCTCGCGCAGCGACATCCCCACCGTGGTGTTCTCGCACCCGCCGCTCGCCCAGGTCGGCCTGACCGAAGCCGAGGCCCGCGCCCGTCACGGCGACGACGTGCATGTGCTGCAGACACGCTTCCGGCCGATGCTGCATTCGCTGGCCGACGACCACCAGCGCAGCCTGTTCAAACTGGTCTGCACCGGCCCGGAGCGGCGCGTGGTCGGCGTGCACCTGCTGGGCGAGGGCGCCGACGAGATCCTGCAGGGCTTCGCCGTCGCCGTGCGCCTGGGTGTGACCCTGCAGGACTTCCAGGACACCGTGGCCATCCACCCCACCAGTGCGGAAGAAGTGGTGTTGATGCGCTGAGCGGGCCGAGCCGAGCAGGGTGTGCCGAGCGCACCGTGCCGAGCGCGCCGGGCTGAACTGAACGGACCGAGCCGCCGTCCCCCCACATGCAGCGGGTTTGATCGTGGTCAAGCCGCCGCCGCGACGTACGCGCAGACTGCAGGCTCCGGATCGCCCGCGAGGTGAACGTCATGCAACAGAACGTCGGAACCGTGGACAAGATCGTCCGCATCGTCGTCGGCCTGGCCCTGCTGAGCCTGCTGTACTTCGTGCAGCCGCCCATGAACTACCTCGGCCTGATCGGCCTGGTGCCGCTGCTGACCGCGCTCACCGGCCGGTGTTTCCTGTACCGGCTGATCGGGGTGAACACCTGCAAGGCCGCGACCTGAGCGTCGGCGCGCTGCGCGGCGTGCGAGGCTGCGCTGCGTGAACGATGCGCAGCCTCCGACGGTGGAAACGCCGCCTGAGGCTGCGCCCGCGCCGATCAGTCCGCGTCGGGCACGAACACCATCGTCCAGTTGGTTTCCCAGCTGGCGCCGCCGTCGGGGGAGAACGCCTGCTCCCAGGTCGGGTGCGCGCCCGGGTTGACCTTCCACAGGAAGCGCACCTTGATCGGGCGACCGTCCAGCGTGTCGTCGGCCAGGAACGTGCCGACGCCGTCGGAAAACCCGCCGACCACCGGCGTATCCAGATGATGCGGCGCGCGTCCGTCCAGCCACCAGATGGCCCAGACCTGCGTCTGCGGGTCATAGCTGCGCAGCGCCACCGCACGCACGTCGCCATCGGGGAAGTGCAGCAGGTTGTCTTCGAGATTGCCGAAGCCGCCGAGGATCTTGTGCGTGGACGAGGCGCCCTCGAATTCCGTCCAGTCCGTGCAGCCCTGCAGCCGCGCATTGAGCCGTCTGTGCGAGACGCGCCAGCGGCCGATGATGAAGTCGAAGTGATCGGGGGCGGAGTTCGGCATTGCGTGGACCTGGCGGGCGGGAGGATGGTCGCGGCGTGGCCGGCAATGGCTTTCGACGCAGGATGTGCGGCACGCTTGCATGCCGCAAGGTGCCGCGTCAAACGCGGCGGCGCCCGTGCCCGCACCAGCACCAGCGTTCGCGCTCGGCGACGACGTCGCCTGCGTCCTCACTCCACCGGTGCGTTGTCGCGGGCGCGTTTCTCCAGCGCGGCGATGCCCATCGAGGCCGCGATCCGCTCCAGGTCGCTCATCGGGTAGCCCTTGGCCGAGACCTTGACCACGTAGCGTTCGCCGACGATCCACTCCAGCGAGCGCTCGCCGCGGCGGTCGTTCTCCTCGACGATGAACCAGCGGCCCTGGTCGAAGCCGATCCGGCGCACGCTGCCGTCGTCGCGACGCTGCACGCCGCCGACCATCGACAGCTCGGTCTTCAGCGCGCCGATCATCATCTGCGCCTTGTCTGTGGTCTGATCCTGGACTGCGGTTTCGATGTAGTTCCAGGTGCCGTCGGTGGCCTGGAAGCCGACGCTGGCGCTGGCGCCGGTGGACAGGAATCCGGCCGCGGTCTTCGGGTCGGCGCGGAAGGCGTAGCTGTCCACGGTCTTGCGTTTCATCCCGGCGATCTCGGCCGGCAGGTATTCCTCCAGCACCGAACGCGTGGGCGCCTGCATGTCGGGGATCAACACGCCCTTCATCGCCTCGCCCGGGTCCATGCCCTTGGTGTCGCTGGGCGGGATCACCATCTCGCCCGCGGTGCCGTCGGGCAGTTCGCTGACCTTGCGCAGCCCGTCGCCGCCGGCCTGTTCTTCCTCATCCAGCTCCTCGGGCGAGACCGCGCGGCCTTCGGGCTTGCCGGCCGCGGTGCCGCCGCCGTCGCCTTCGACTTCGATCGCCTGCCCGGCCATGCCCGGCGTGGGCGTGCTGCCCGAGCAGCCGCGCAGCAGAGCCAGCAGCAGGCCGATGAGGATGGCGCAGACGATCACCGTGAGACTGTAGGGCAGGGCCTTGCCTTCGCTCGGGCCCATCAGCCGCTTCAGCCCCAGATGCAGCAGATACAGCGCGTACGCCGCGGCCGGCAGCATCAGCAGCGCGAGCATCGGCAGCAGCTGGGTGAGGCCGGCCAGGTGCACCGGCGCCGCGGCGAAGGCGGCCACCGCGAACGCGCGCGCGAAGTTGGCGGTGGCGCCGAAACGCGGCGCCAGTACGTTCGCGATCCAGGCCAGCACACCGGTCCCCACGAGCGCGGCGGCGAAGCCGAGCACCGCGTTGGTCAGAGCTTCGGTGAACGGCACCTTGTACGAGAACCCGCCGAAGCCCACGCCCACCCAGTGCATGCCGATGAAGCCGCAGACCGCGACCAGCGCCAGCGCCGGCAGCAGATAGCCGGTCAGCGTGGCCGGCACCGCGGGTGAACCTGCCGCGATGTCGTCCCACTCCGCTCGCGGCCGCAGCGGCAGGCGCCACAATTTCGTCAACCAACGCGACATGTCGTGTCCTCGTTCGAGTGGCATCGGATCAGCAGATCCGGATCACCAGTGCCGGATCAGCGCTGATATTTGTCTTCGATGAACTGGTAGTACATGAACGCGAAGCGGTTGTACCAGTCCGGGTTCTGGAAATACTCCTCCTCGCACTGCGCGATGGATTCCAGCGATTCGCGCAGCGCGTCCATCAGCTCGGGGCGCTTGTTGTCGTAGGCCTCGTTCAGCCGCGTCTGCTGCGCCTCGATCACCTTGCGCTGGTTCTGCCAGGCCAGGCCGGCCACGCCGTGGATGCCCGAGGTGCTGTCGCCGAAGGCCAGGGCCTTGCTGATGTAGCGGGAGTTCTTGCCGTAGATCGCGCGCAGTTTCTCGAAGCGCACCATCACGTCGTTCATTTCGCCCTGTGCCTTTTCGTAGCAGTCCGCGCATTCGCCGCGGCCGTCGCAGCTGACCGGCACGTCCGGCGCACCGGGCGGGCGGAAGTTGGGGTCCACGTCGCGGTCGTTGCCCAGCGCCTCGTAGGCCTCCTTCAGTTCGCGCAGGCTCTCGGCGATCTCCATCATCGTCTGGCCGTGCTCGCGCAGCTGCTGCGCGGCGTTCTTCCACGCCTGACGTTCGGCGCTGCGGACCGATTCGCTGTGTTCTTCGGCCGCGTCGATGGCGTCGATGGTGTCCTGCCGCCCCTGCGGGGTGAAGCCGGGGCCATCGCTGCTGCGGTAGCGCTGCCAGGCGCGGACGAAGCCGCTGTCGAAGCCTTCGCCGAAGCTGGACTGCGCGCGCACGGGCGCGACCCAGGCCAGCGACAGACAGGCCGCGATCAGCAGCATGGATGCGGTGCGGATGCTCATGACTTCCTCCTCAGCACGAAGACCAGCGCGATGACCACCAGCATGCCCAGCAGCCCGGCGATGACCCACAGCACGGTGTTGCTGCCGCCGCTTTCGCCGCCGCCGGATGACGCGGGCGCTGCCGGCCCGCCGCCGCCGACCGGCTTGCCGTCGCGCAGCGCGCCATACTTGATCGAAGTGGGCATGTCCGGGTAATCGGTCTTCTCGTCGCCGGCCCAGATCACCAGCTGGAACTTGCGCGGCCCGGAGGGCGAGAACACGCGCACCTGCGCCCAGGACTGGGCGCGGAACTGCTGGCTGGTAAAGCCCTTCTCGTCGCTGGTGGATTCGCGTTCCACCTGCTTCCACTCGTCGCTGCTGATCTGCAGCGACACCGGCTGCGCGGGGTCGATGGCGAACACGCTCACCGCCACCGGCTGCAGGATGCCCAGGCCGCTCACTTCGAAGCCCAGCCCGGTCTCGTCCACGGTGCCGTGGTAGAAGGCCACCTTGCCGTGTTCGACGAACTCCGGCTGCGCCTTCAGCTCGACCTTGTGGATCTGGAAGGCGGGTTTCTCTTCCACCTCCCCCTCCTGCGCCGACGCCATCCGCGGCGCAAACACGCCCGCCGCGCACACCATCGCCACGCACAGCATCGCCGCGCGACCCCATGGACTCGACCGCATGCCTGTTCTCCCGATGAGGGCCCCTCCGCAGGGACCGCATGTGGCGTGGATACGAAAACTGCGGTGTGCGGAGGACGGGCCGCCGGCGCCGTCCGTCGTCCGCTGGCGGGATGGGCGCCGGGGGGCGGGCGTCTGCGGACGATCCCGGTGTCGTCGGGCTCCCCGACGGTCCGCGTCCGGGCCGTCGCAGGGCCGCTGCTAGACTGCCGCGATGCCCACCCATCGCCTCGATCGCGGCACCGTCCCCCTGCTGGTCAGCCTGCCCCACGACGGCAGCGAGATCCCCGACGCGCTCGCGGCGCGGATGACGCCCGAGGCGCGACGCGCGCCTGACACCGACTGGCATGTGGCGCGGCTGTACGCCTTCGCCCGGGAGTTGGGCGCGTCGGTGTTGGTGCCGCGGTTCTCGCGTTATGTGGTCGATCTGAACCGGCCGCCGGACGATGTCTCGCTGTACCCCGGGCAGAACACCACCGGCCTGTGCCCGGCGGTGCGTTTCGACGGCGAGCCTGTCTATCTGCCCGGGCAGGTGCCGTTGGCCGACGAAGTGGCGGAGCGGGTCGAAACCTTCTGGCGGCCCTACCACGACGCCCTGCGCGAGGAGCTGGACCGGCTGCGCGCAGTGCACGGCCGGGCGCTGCTCTGGGAAGGGCATTCGATCCGCGGCGAATGCCCGTTCCTGTTCGCGGGCCGGCTGCCGGATCTGAATCTGGGCACCGCTTCCGGGGCCAGCTGCGCGCCCGGGCTGCAGGCGCGGTTGGAGGCGACCCTCGCGGCGCAGGCCGACTACGACTGGGTCGCCAACGGCCGGTTCAAGGGCGGCTACATCACCCGGCACTACGGCGATCCGGCGGCCGGCATCGACGCGGTGCAGCTGGAGATCAGCCAGCGCACCTACATGGACGAGGCCAGCTTCGCCTGGGACGCGGATCGCGCCGGCCGCCTGCAGCCCCTGCTGCAGCGGTTGCTGGCGGCCGGGCTGTCCGCGTGATGCGCCGCGCGGCGCCGGGTGGGGAGCCGCGCAGCGGTGCGATGGAGCGGCCGATGTCGGCCCACGGCCCGCACCGCCCCCCGATGTGCGTTTTTCGACACGCTGCTAGACTGCCGTCACATTCCATCCCCCGAGACGCCAATGACCGAAGTCGGCGGCCTGTCCCCCGTTCTGGTCGCCGCCGCGGCGGCGATCGTCCTCCTCCTTCTGCTGATCTGGGTCGTGCTGCGCAGGCGCCGCGGCACCGCCGCGCCGCGCCGCGAACGGATGGAACCCGGTCTGGCGGCGCGCATCGATCTGAGCCCCCACACCGGCGACTGGCATCGGCCCGAGGCCGCCGGGCTGGCTGCCCAGCTGCGCGTGCTGGGTTTCGACGAAGTCGGCCGTTTCGCCGTGCCGCAGATGGCGCCGATGCGGCTGTGGGCCGGCACGCAGGGCGAAACCGGCTTCGCGGCGGTGGTCTACGACCATCCCGAGGTGCCGCCGTTCTTCGACCTGGTGCGGGCGTACATGGACGGCAGCAGCTGCACGGTGACCAGCAGCGCGCTGCACGATCCGGCGAATCTGCCGCCCGGCAATGTCTGCGTGGCCGACCCGGGGCTTACGCCCGAGGACGCCTTCGACACCCTGCTGGCGCAGCCGCTGGCCGGCTCGCCGCTGAAGGTGGATGCCGGCAATTTCATCGCCGTGTTCACCGCGCAGTACGCGCGCTCGATGGACTACATCCTGTCGCGTCCGCCGCCGGACGCGGCCAAGATGCAGGAGGTCGGCAGGAAGATGGCCGACCTGACCGGCACCCCGATGCCGGCGCTGGACGAAGGGCTGATGCGGCACGCCGTGGACCTGGAGCGGCAATCGCGCCTGGCCGGGCTGGAGCAGGCCATCGGTGCGCGTCTGGTCGAATCCGGGGAAGTCGACGCCGGCACGTGGCGCACGCTGCAGCCGTCGGCGCTGTGCGTGCATGACCTGCTCACCGCCGAGGAAGCCGCCGCCCTGATCGTGCGCGGCAGCGCCGACCCCGGCGCCGCGCGTGTGGCCGCGGATGCGGCGCTGGCCCTGGGGCTGCCGCCGATCGACACCGCCGAGACCATGGTCGCGGCCCTGTCCGAGGGCATCCGTCCGAAGCTGCTCGGCGAAGTCGACCACCCGCTCTACGCGCAGGTCTACATACCGGCGATGTGATCGGCGCCGTTGGCGGCCTGTCGCGGCGCTGCCTCGTCGCGCTGCCGCGGTCCGCGCCTCAGCCGGGCCGCGCGTGCGAATCCAGCGCGAAGCCGCTGCGCCGCCAGACCCACGCCTGCAGCAGGTACCAGGCGGTCATCAGCACGCCGATGTGCCACTCCAGCAGGTTTTCCATGCGGTCCTTGAGCATCGCGTCGCCGCCGGCCTCGATACCGGCATTGGCCGCCGCGGTGTAGCCGATGCCGAGCAGCAGCATCGCCAGCGCGATCGCCAGCATGCCGCCGGCCACCCCGCGCAGATGGCCCGGGGTCTGTCGATAGCGGTGCAGGAACACCAGTTGCGCCAGATAGGCCGAAGCGAAATACAGCTGCGCGCCGTGGCGGCGCAGCCAGCGGTAGACCTCGCCCTCGGTGCCCAGGAAGGCCACGTACACCGCCAGCGCCAGCCCGGCGAAGGCCCCGAGCCAGCGCAGGCTGCGCCCGGCGCGCGGGTCGCCGTGCATCTGCCGCAGCCAGGCGCGCACGCTCCACCAGTGCAAGACGAGCAGCAGCGCCGACGGCAGCATCAGCAGCCGGAACAGGTGATTGCCCAGCCCGTGACGCGCCGCGCGGCTGATCGAGGTGCAGCCCTCGACGTAGGGAATGCAGGCGGGCACGTGGCCGGCGTCGATCGACACCGCATAGGCCAGATGCGCGGCCAGCACCGGCACCGCCGCGACCAGCAGCGGAACGGGCCACAGCGGGACCGAACCAGGGCTCGCGCCTGGACCGGACGCGGTCATCGCGGAAGCGGAGTCCGGGCGGTGCGAGCGCGGACGATGCGGGCGCAGCGGGTCATGGCTTGCAGAGGCTCCGGCTCAGACCGTCCAGGCCGCATGCAGCGGCGCGCCGTTGGCCCAGCGCGCACGGCCGCCGAGGGCCGCCAGTTCGATCAACACCGCGCCGCCGGCCAGCTCGGCGCCCAGCACGTCCACCAGCCCGCGCGCCGCGGCCAGCGTGCCGCCGGTCGCCAGCACATCGTCGACCAGCAGCACCCGCGCGCCGCGGGGCAGGGCATCGGCCTGCATTTCCAGCGCGTCTTCGCCGTATTCCAGCGCGTAGCTGCGGCGCAGCGTCCGCCCCGGCAGCTTGCCCGGCTTGCGCACCGGCACGAACCCCGCCCCCAGCGCCCGCGCCAGCGGCGCGCCCAGGATGAACCCGCGCGCCTCCACCGCCACCACCGCCTGCACCCCCGCCCCGCGCCACGGCGCGGCCAGCGCGTCCACCGCCTCGGCGAAGCCCTCGGCGCTGGACAGCAGCGGCATGATGTCCTTGAACACGATGCCCGGCTTGGGGAAATCGGCCACGTCGCGGACGTGGGCGGACCAGGCGGGCGCGGCGGCATCGAGGGGCGGGAGATCGGACATGGCGCGTTCCGGCGATAAGGTGGGCTCGGCATCATGCCGCAAGCGGTGCCATGCAGGGTCCGGTCGGCGCCTGTATTGCCCGCCGCCCGGGCCGTGGCGATGATGCCCGTGCTGTCGGCAGCGACAGCCACGCAGGCGAGGAGGCGTCATGTGGGGCAAGGTCGGGGGATTGTTCGCGGGCCTGTTCGCAGGCAGGTCCGGCAGCGCATCGCGGCGTGCGGGCGCGCCGGGTGAGTCGGCCGGGGCGAAGGCCGCAGGTCGGGTCTGGGCGCCGCTGGAGGCGCAGCCGGAGGTGGACATGGTGTGGTTCGACGACACCCGCCTGCCCATTCCGGACTGGGCGTCGATCGATGCCGGCGGCGCCCCGACCGACGACGCCGAGACCCGCGACGCGTTCCGCACGGCCGCCGCCGGGCACTGGCTGCAGGCGCTGGCCGCCGCGCTGCCAGAGGCCGAACGCCCGTACCGGGTGCACGCATCGGCGGATTTCCTGCTGCTGTCCGCGCTCGGCGACCGCGAGGTGGAACTGCTGCTGCAATTCTGCCAGGCCGCACGCCGACGCATCCTGCGCCAGCTCGGCGATGCCGCGACGGCGCGCAGCAGCGGCCGGCATGTGCTGCTGCTCTTCGCCGATGAAGATAGCTATTACGGCTACGTGTCGCATTTCTATCCGGACGACAGCGGCGAATACGCGCGGTCCTCCGGCATGTTCATCCACGATGGCTATGGGCATTTCGCGCTGTTCGAGGGCGATATGGAGGCCATGCAGCCGACCATCGTCCACGAACTGACCCACTGCCTGCTGGCGCATCTGCCGATTCCCGCCTGGTTGAACGAGGGCATGGCCGTCAACACCGAGCACGGTTTTTTCCCGTGGCTGGCCCACCCCGGGCACCTGCTCTACCACCCGGAGGAACTGCCGCGGAAGCACCTGGCGTTCTGGAACGCGCAGACCGTGCAGGAATTCTGGTCGGGCAAATCCTTCCTGCGCACCGACGACGGCAACGAGCTGTCCTACGACCTCGCCAAACGGCTGGTCGCGCGCCTCGCCCGAGCCGATGCGCCGTTCCGTTCGTTCCTGCGTGAGGCCGACCGTCGCGACGGTGGCATCGGCGCCGAGGCCGCGCTCGGCCTCCCGCTCGAATCCCTGCTGGTACCGATGCTGGGCGAGGGCGACTGGCGGCCGAGGCCCGAGCTGTGGCGGGACGGCACGGAGGGCGGTCATTTCCGGCCCTTCCGCACCGTCTGATGCGTCTGCGACAGATGTGGACCTGCTGCCTCAGACCCGCAGCGCCGCCTGCACCATCAGTGCCACCACGCAGCCAATGCCCACCGTCCAGGCCAGGGAGCGCAGTTTGTCGCGGTTGCCGAGGTAGAACACGCCGTGCAGCACGCGGGCGACGACGAAGGCGATGGCGAGGCCGGTGATGCGTTCGGGGTCCACGCCCGCGGCCTGCGCCATCAGCACGCCGGCGGCGAAGGGCGCGAAGGCCTCGAAGGCGTTCTGATGGGCGGCATTGCCGCGGCGCACCCGGGGGTGGGTCTGCTCGGCCAGCCAGGCGCGCGGGTCGCGGTTGTCCATGCCCTTCACCGCGGTCTTGGCGATGATGACCCAGACGTAGGGCAGGACGGCGGCGATGAGGATGCACCAGTACGGAATGGTCATGGCGGGCTCGCGAAGGGGGACGGCTCCAGCATAGCGGACACCGCCGCGCGGCCGGCGTTCGCTGCCGCCAAAACGCTGTCTGGAAGATGCCGCGTCGCGTCGAGCGGAGCGAAGCTCCGCTGCATGTCTGTCCGGAGCTGGCGCAGCGGAGCTTCGCTCCGCTTTGCAGGGATCCATGGCGGAGCTTTGGTCCGCTCTACAAGTAGTCCGCAGCGGAGCTTCGCTCCGCTCTACAGGACTTCCGTAGCGGAGCTTTGCTCCGCTCTGCGGGGCGAAGCGCCGGTGATTACAGCGCGTAGCCGAACTGCTGGCGGAACTGCTCGGAGAATTCTTCGTAGTCGAAGCGCTGGTTCTGGGTGCCCGGATGCTCCACCTTCAGCGCGCCCATCAGGTTGCCGATGCGGCCGATGGTGGGCCAGTCGTAGCCCTTCTCGATGCCGAAGATCAGGCCGGCGCGGAACGCGTCGCCGCAGCCGGTGGGGTCGGTCACCCGGCGCTCGTGCGCGGGCGGGACGTGGTGGCTGGTGCCGTCGGCGTGGATGGTGGCGCCGCGCGGGCCCTGGGTGGTGATGTAGGCCTTCACCTTGCCGGCGATCGCCTTCTCGTCCCAGCCGGTGCGCTCCTGCAGCAGGTTGGACTCGTAGTCGTTCACGGTGACGTAGTCGGCCTGCTCGATGAACGCGCGCAGCTCCTCGCCGTTGAACAGCGGCATGGCCTGGCCGGGGTCGAAGATGAACGGGATGCCCAGCTCGGCGAATTCCCTGGCGTTCTGCAGCATGCCCTCGCGGCCGTCCGGGCTGACGATGCCGAAGGTGACGCCCGGGACGTTCTTCACGTGGTTCTCGAAGCTGCGCATCATCGCGCCGGGATGGAAGGCGGTGATCTGGTTGTTGTCGTGGTCGGTGGTGATGAAGGCCTGGGGCGTGAACAGCTCCGGGATCTCCTTCACCTGGTCCAGCGGGATGTCCATTTCCGCGAACCACTCGCGGTAGGGGCCGAAATCGCCGCCCACGGTGGCCATCGGGATCGGATCGCCGCCGAGCAGCTTCAGGTTGTAGGCGATATTGCCGGCGCAGCCGCCGAACTCGCGGCGCATCCGCGGCACCAGGAACGAGACGTTCAGGATGTGGACCTTGTCCGGCAGGATGTGGTTCTTGAACTGGTCCGGGAAGACCATGATGGTGTCGTAGGCCAGGGAACCGCAGATCAGGGCAGCCATCGTCGGGAATCGTCCGTTCGCGTGAAGGGCGGGCCGGGCGGGCCCGGCGAGGGCGCACAGGGTACCGGCTGCGCCGCGCCGAGGCCAGAACGGGCGGCGGCACGGGCCGGCAAGCGGCGCTGGCGCTGGCCGCGCAGGGCCGCTTCGGGCCGGCGCAGGCCGCCCCCGAGCAGGTCGAGTGCAGTCTGGCGGTGCGCCTGGGCGCGGAAAATCCGCTTCGACGCGCGGAAACGCGGTCTCCGGCCCGGTTTCCCCTGCGTTTTTTGCTACGCTTACGCGTTACGCGTCTCCCGTGCATGCGCCAACTTCACGGCGCCCGATTCCCCGGCGCCCGGATCTTCGCCCGAGTCTTCAGCAGAGTGTCCCGCCTGATGCCCGGTCGAATGTCTGGCCGAACGTCCGGCTGAATGTCTGGTCGAACGTCCGCGCGCACCGCCGTTCCCGGTCCGACTCTCGACGCCGGGCCCGGTTCACGGCTTTCCCCCTCCGTTTCGCTCCCACCGGCACGCTTTCGATGTTCAAAAAGTTTCGCGGCATGTTTTCCAATGACCTGTCCATCGACCTGGGCACGGCCAATACCCTCATTTTCGTGCGCGGCCAGGGCATCGTGCTCAACGAGCCCTCGGTCGTCGCGGTGCGCCACGAGCGCGGCGGCGGCGGCCAGCGCTCGGTCGCGGCGGTCGGCAGCGAGGCCAAGCAGATGCTCGGCCGCACCCCCGGCCACATCACCACCTACCGGCCGATGAAGGACGGCGTGATCGCCGACTTCACCTACACCGAGGAAATGCTCAAGCAGTTCATCCAGAAGGTGCACAAGTCGCGCTTCTTCAAGCCCAGCCCGCGGGTGCTGATCTGCGTGCCCTGCGGTTCGACCAACGTCGAGAAGCGCGCCATCCGCGACTCCGCCGAGGAAGCCGGCGCACGCGAGGTGTACCTGATCGAGGAACCCATGGCCGCGGCGATCGGCGCCGGCCTGCCGGTCAGCGAGGCGCGCGGCTCGATGGTCATCGACATCGGCGGCGGCACCACCGAGATCGCGGTGATCGCGCTCAACGGCATCGTGTACTCGCAGTCGGTGCGCATCGGCGGCGACCGCTTCGACGACGCCATCATCAACTACGTGCGCCGCGCCCACGGCACCCTGATCGGCGAGGCCACCGCCGAGCGGATCAAGCTGGAGATCGGCTGCGCCTACCCGCAGCAGCAGGTCGCCTCGATCGAGGTCTCCGGGCGCAATCTGGCCGAGGGCGTGCCGCGCGCGGTTACGCTCAACTCCAACGAGGTGCTGGACGCCCTGCGCGAGCCGCTGGGCGGCATCGTCAGCGCGGTCAAGCTGGCGCTGGAGCAGACCCCGCCCGAGCTGTGCTCGGACGTGGCCGAGCGCGGCATCGTGCTCACCGGCGGCGGCGCGCTGCTGCGCGATCTCGACAAGCTGATCAGCGAGGAAACCGGCCTGCACGTGCAGATCGCCGAGGACCCGCTGACCTGCGTGGCCCGCGGCGGCGGCCGCGCGCTGGAGATCATGGACATGCACGGCAACGAGTTCTACGCCTCCGAGTGAGGCCGGACGCGGCCCCGCGACGCCCGCGCCGGGCGTCGTGCGCGGGCCGCACCCGAGGTCTGGCCTGGCGGCTCGGTCCCGCCGGTCGGTCCCCCGGGTTGGTCCTGTCGGCCCTGTCGACCGGGCGCTACTCTCGCATGCCCCTCGGGGCGTGACCCTCCTGCCGATCCACTCCCCTCCGACACCGCCACGTGCCCCCCTATGCCGGCCCTCCCGTAGCGCGTTCCGACGATATCGCCGGGACGGTGCGGCTGCTGGCCTGCATCCTGCTGGCGATCGGGCTGATGGTGCTCGATCACCAGGCACAGTGGGTCAAGAAAGCGCGCGGCCATGCCGAGCTGCTGGTCGAGCCGCTCTGGGAGGTGGCCGGCATGCCGGCGCAGCTGGGCCGCACCGTGCGCGACGACGCCGCCACGCTGGGCCGGCTCACCAAGGAAAACGACACGCTGCGCAACGCGCTGCTGATCGAGCGCGCGCGCAATGCGCGGCTCCAGGCCGCCGCCGCCGAGAACGCCCGCCTGCGCGGGCTGCTGGGCGCCGCCGAACAGGGCGGGCTGGACGTGCAGCTGGCGCCGATCCTCGACATCGCGCTCGACCCCAACCGCCAGCGCCTGACCCTGGATGTCGGCGCCTCCGCGGGTGTGCGTGAAGGCCAGGCGGTGATCGATGCCGGCGGCCTGATCGGCCAGGTCACCCGGGTGCGGCGCAGCTCCGCCGAGGTGTTGCTGCTGACCGACCCCAGCCATGCGGTGCCGGTGGCGGTCTCGCGCAACGGCATCCGCCTGGTGGTCTACGGCCGCGGCGACCATCTGGAGCTGGCCAATATCCCGATGTCGGCGGACGTGAAAGTGGGCGACCTGATCGTCACCTCCGGCCTGGGCGAGCGTTTCCCGCCCGGGTTTCCGGTGGGCACGGTCTCGCGTCTCGAACCCGATGCCAGCCGCACCTTCCTGATCGGCGTGCTCACGCCGGCGGCGCAGCTCGACCGCGGCCGCGACGTGCTGCTGCTGCGCGGCCGGCAGGTAGCGGCGCAGGCGCCCGCTGCGGCTGCGACGGGCAGGCCCGATCCCGGGGCTTCGCCCGGGCCAGCGCCTGCGTCCGCCGGTGCCTCCACCCCGGCAGCCGGCACCGCCCCCGCGACCGTCACCACTCCCGCTGCATCCGCGCCTGCGGCACCGCCCGCCTCCGCTCCGCGGTCCGATCCGCCGCCTGCGGTGAGTGCACCCGCCGCGTCCGCGGCCAACCGGCCGGCTGCAGGCATGGCCTCGCCCGCGCCCGCGACGGAGCCCGCCCGATGAGCCGCGCCCGCAAGCCCTGGCTGCTGCCGGTCAGTCTGCTGCTGGGCCTGCTGCTGGGCCTGCTGCCGCTGCCGGAGGCGGTGGTGCCGCTGCGGCCGTACTGGCTGGCGCTGGTGCTGGCCTACTGGCTGCTCGAGGACCACGGCCGGATCGGCCTCGGCGGGGTGTTCGCGCTCGGCCTGTTCGCCGACCTGGCCTACGGCAGCCTGCTCGGCGAACAGGCGCTGCGCCTGTCGGCGATGTTCTTCATCCTGCAGCGCTTCCGTGCGCAGATGCGCTTCTACCCGATGCCGCAGCAGGCGCTCGCCATCGGCGGCCTGCTGCTCAACGACATGATCCTGGCCGCCGCCATCGACTTCGCTTTCGGCGGTCCGCCGCCGCCCTGGCTGGCCTGGCTCTCTCCGCTGGTCGGCGCGGTGCTGTGGCCGATGCTGTTCGTCGCGCTCGACGCCGTGCGCGTCGGACGCCGGCGCTGACCGGGGCAGACGATGGGCCGCGCGCCGCGCCAGTACATCCGCAATTCCGCGCAGGAGGCCGAACGCTTCCGCCTGCGCGCGGCGGTCGGCTTCCTCGGTGTGGCGCTGGCGCTGTGCGGCATGGGCGCGTGGTATTTCAAGCTGCAGGTGCTCGACCACAGCGACTACGCCAAGCGCTCGGAAGACAACCGCATCCGTCAGCGCCCGGAAGTGCCCGCGCGCGGCACGATCTACGACCGCAAGGGCCGGGTGCTGGCCGAAAACATCCCCGCCTACCGCCTCGACGTGGTGCCGGCGGAAGTGGGCGAGGGCACCCGCGCCGAGATCGACGGCATGCTGGAATCGCTGGCGAAGATCGTCGCGCTGAGCCCCGAGGACATCGCCCGCTTCCACGAGCAGCGCCGCATCAGCCGCAGCTTCATGCCGATCACCCTGCGCCTGCGCATCACCGACGAGGAGGCGGCGCGCTTCGCGGTCGACCGCTGGCGCTACCCGGGCGTGGAGCTGGTGCCGTATCTCAACCGCCGCTATCCCTACGGCGATCTGTTCGCCCATGTGGTCGGCTACGTGGCGCGGGTGGACAAGAAGGACGCCGAGATGCTCGGCGAAGCCGGCGCGGCCTTCACCCACATCGGCAAGACCGGTATCGAGCGCGCCTACGACGAGGCCCTGCGCGGGCGCATCGGCTACGAGCTGATCGAGACCACCGTGGACGGGCGCATCGTCGGCAGCGCCGGGCGCATCCCGGCGCAGACCGGCGTGGCCCTGCGCCTGAGCGTGGACGCCGAGCTGCAGCGCGCGGCGACCATCGCCTTCGGCGATCTCACCGGCTCGGTGGTGGCGGTGGACCCGCGCACCGGCGAAATCCTGGCCATGGTCAGCCTGCCCAGCTACGACCCCAACCTGTTCGTCAACGGCATCTCACACACCGACTTCCGCCGGCTGATGGACGACCCGGCGCGGCCGCTGTTCAACCGCAACGTGCTCGGCGGCGTCGCGCCCGGTTCCACGATCAAGCCGCTGGTGGCGCTGGCCGGCCTGGACAGCGGCAAGCGCACGCCCGAGGACAAGACCCTGTCCACCGGCGAATTCCGCATCCCCGGGCAGGCCCGCGGCTATCGCGATTCGCATACCGGCGGCCATGGCTGGACCGATGTGCGCAAGTCCATCGCCGATTCGGTCAACACCTACTACTACCGCCTCGCGCTCGACATGGGCATCAAGACCTTCGACGACTACCTGTCGAAGTACGGCTTCGGTGCGCCCACCGGCGTCGACCTGATCGGCGAGACCGGCGGCATCCTGCCCTCTCCGGAATGGAAGGCGAAGAACGCATCGAAACAGGGCCCGTGGTACCCCGGCGACACGGTCATCTCCAGCATCGGCCAGGGGTTCTGGAAGGCCACGCCGCTGCAGCTGGCGCAGTCGGTGGCCGCGCTGGCCGACGGCCGGCTGCGCCGCCCGCATCTGGCGGTGGCGCGGCTTGACGCCTTCGACCGGCCGTGGACGGCCATCGCCCAGCCCTCGTCGCGGCCGATCACCGACAACCCCGGGCACCTGCGCGCGGTGCAGGAAGGCATGGAGATGACCATCCACGGCCCGGGCGGCACCGCGCGGCCGATGAGCATCGGCGCGCCCTATCGGATGGCAGGCAAGACCGGCACCGCGCAGGTCATCAGCCGTCGCGGCAGCGCCAGCCTGGATCCGAAAAAACTGCCGATGCATCTGCGCCATCGCGGCCTGTTCGTCGGCTTCGCACCCGCCGAAGACCCGACGATCGCCCTGGTGGTGGTGGTCGAGGGCGGCGGCTACGGCGGCAGCAGCGCCGCGCCGGTCGCGCGCAAGGTGTTCGACGCGTGGCTGCTGGGCAAGATGCCCGAGCCGGTCGAAAAACCGCCGGTCGCCGAGCAGAGCGCTACCGCGTCCGACACCACCGATGTCGCGTCGCCCGCGTCTTCCGCGTCGCCCGCCGAGCCCGTGGCCCCGATGCCGGTGCCGGTGATGCCCGGTTTCGCGCCGGCCACGGCACCGGCCACGCCGCGTGAGGACGCGCGCGCGCCGTCGGCGCCCGCCGCCGCTCCGTCCGCGTCATCGCCCGCCGCGGCGCAGGCCCGGCGATGAAGGCCTTCGCCCGCCTGCTGCTGCACTTCGTCCAGCGCTTCGTGCGCACCCTGGACCTGCCGCTGCTGGCCGCGCTGCTGGCGATCATGGTCGCGGGTGTCGTGGTGCTGTACAGCGCCGGCAACGGCAGCCCGCGCCTGGCCATGGCCCAGGGTGCACGCTACGCGGTCGGTCTGGCGGCGATGTGGCTGCTCTCGCGGGTCTCGCCGCATCAGCTGCGCAGCCTCAGCCCGATGCTGTTCGGCGTGTCCCTGCTGCCGCTGGTGGCGGTGCTGTTCATCGGCGAAGGCAAACACGGCAATCACTGGATCAACCTCGGCGTGTTCTATTTCCAGCCGGCCGAGCTGCTCAAGCTCACCCTGCCGATGATGGCCGCCTGGTACCTGCACCATGCGCGGCTGCCGCCGGGCTTCCGCACGCTGGTGGTCTGCGCCGCCATCGTCGGCGCACCCACCGGGCTGATCCTGCTGCAGCCCGATTTCGGCACCGCGATGCTGGTCGCCTCCAGCGGCTGCTTCGTGGTCTATCTGGCCGGGCTGTCGTGGCGGCTGCTGACGGTGGTCGGCGTTGGCGGCGTGGTCGCCGCGGGGCTGGCGTATTTCGCGCCGATCGAATGGTTCTGGATGCTGCGCCCGTATCAACAGAACCGCATCCTCACCTTCCGCGACCCCGACAACGACCCACTCGGTGCCGGCTGGAACATCATCCAGTCCAAGATCGCGATCGGCTCCGGTGGTTTCCAGGGCCAGGGCTGGGGCGAGGGCTCGCAGTCGCACCTCGATTTCCTGCCCGAACACACCACCGACTTCATCTTCGCGGTGCTGGCCGAGGAATTCGGCTGGCTGGGCGTGGGCACCCTGCTCGCGCTGTACCTGTTCGTGATCGGCCGCTGCCTGTGGATCGCCGGCGGCGCCCGCGACATCTACGGCCGCCTGCTCGCCGGCGCCCTGGGCCTGGCGTTCTCGGTCTACGTCATCGTCAACGGCAGCATGATCTCCGGTCTGCTGCCCGTGGTCGGCGTGCCCATGCCCCTGCTCAGCTACGGCGGCACCGCCGCGGTGTCCCTGCTCGCGGGGATGGGGGTGGTGATGGCGATGAAGGATAGGCGGTGAACACGCGTGGCTGCAGGTGCGGCGCGTCTCGGCGATCGTTCTCCGCCGTGGATCTTCGCGCGGACTCCCCAGGTTGTCTGGCGGTCAAGGATCCGCGCTCAAACCATGCTTCTGCAGCAGGTACATCCTGTTGCATTCGGCCGTGATCGTCTGTCCGCTCGAGATGTCGTGAAAAAGCACGAAACGGAATCCCGGGGTATTGCCCGGAGAGTCGAGGCAGCAGCCATAGACCTGATTCGAGACTCCGTTACCGATCCAGTCGATGCTGTTATCCAGCGTATCGAGGCGAAACCATTCACCTTTTCGTGCGTCAGTATCCGGACAGCTAGATGTTCGTGTCTCGCCTCGCTGAGCAGGTCGGCACGAAAGTCCATGGTGTTGGGCCTATGGGCGCGCGCGCTTCTTCGACATCTTCAACAGCATTTTGAAATACACCCCAGGCAAAAGCCGCTTGATCCGCCACAGCATCGGTTCGCGTTTGGTCGGCAGGATCAGGAACTCGCCGCGTTCCACCGCGCGGAAGGTCTTCTCGGCCACGCTCTCGGCAGTGTCCGGCGAGCGCTCCATCAGTTTGCGCACGCTGTGTTTGGTCTTCTCCGGCATCAGCGCGCCGTCGAGCAGGTTGGTGCGGAAGAAGGCCGGGCAGATCACGCTCGCGCCCACGCCGGTGCCGTGCAGTTCGGCGCGCAGTTGTTCGGTCAGCGCCACCACGCCGGCCTTGGCCACGCCGTAACTCATGATGCCCGGCGCGCCGGCCAGGCCGGCGAAGCTGGCGGTGTTGACGATGCGTCCACTGCGCGCGGCCAGCATGTCCGGCAGGAACAGCCGGCAGCCGCGCACCACGCCGATCAGATCGATCTCCAGCACCTGCCGCCATTCTTCCATCGTGGTGTCGACGAGTGCCCCCGCCGAGGCGATGCCGGCGTTGTTGAACAGCAGGTCGACGCCGCCCCAGGCGGCCATGACCGTCGCGTGCAGGGCCTGCATCGATGCGTCATCGCCGACGTCGGCCTGCAGCGCCAGGTGGCCTTCGCCCGGCAGCCCGGCCGCGGCAGCCTGCGCGCGCGGCAGGTCGCGGTCGACACAGGCCACCACATCGCCGTGCCGCGCATAGCGCTGCGCCAGCGCCAGACCGAAGCCGCTGCCTGCGCCGGTGATCAACACGCGGCGGCGGGTGGAGGCGGGGCGGGCTGAGGTCATCGGGGGCATCCGGGCTGCGTGATAGGCTCGCGAGCATAGCAAGCCGCCGGATCGCGCCGTTCACGACCGGCCCGCGCCGCCCGCCATTCCCGACTCCCCATTCCCAAGCCCGACACCATGACCGCACCCGACGCATTGTTCGACCTCACCGGCCACACCGCTCTCGTTACCGGCGCCTCGCGCGGCATCGGCGAGGCCATCGCCCACCTGCTTGCAGCGCACGGTGCGCATGTGGTCTGCACCTCGCGCAAGGTCGAGGCCTGCGAGACCGTGGCCGCGGCGATCCGCGACACAGGCGGCTCGGCCGAGGCGCATGCGCTGCACGTCGGCGACCCCGCGGCCATCGAGGCGGTGTTCGCCGCGCTCGATGACGCCGGCCGCACGCCGCGCATCCTGGTCAACAACGCCGCGGCCAATCCTTATTTCGGGCCGATGATCGACATGGATCTCGGCAGCTACGAGAAGACCGTCGAAGTGAACCTGCGCGGCTATTTCTGGTGCACGGTGCAGGCCGCGCGGCGCATGAAGGACGCCGGCGGCGGCAGCATCGTCAACATCGCCTCGGTGAATGCCATGCGCCCGGCGCACGGGCAGGGCATCTATTCGATGACCAAGGCCGGCATCGTCAACATGACCGAGGGTTTCGCCAAGGAACTCGCCGCCCACGGCGTCCGCGTCAACGCAGTGCTGCCGGGCCTGACCGAAACCAAGTTCGCCTCCGCCATCACCGACAACCCCAAGCTGATGGCGATGATGGCCCAGCTGATCCCGATGGGCCGCAGCGCGCAGCCCGAGGAAATCGCGCCGGCGGTGCTGTACCTGGCCAGCGCGGCGTCCAGCTATGTCACCGGCACCTGCCTGACGGTCGATGGCGGTTATCTGGCCTGACCGTCCGCATGACCCTCCGCATGCGAATGCGCATCCGCCGTTGTCCGCGACACATCGCATGATCGACACCGACCACAACGCCGACACCATCGCCGCCGTCGCCACCGCCGCCGGCTCCGCGGGCATCGGCGTGGTGCGCCTGTCCGGCCCGCGTGCGCGGCAGATCGCCGAAGCGCTGTGCGGCCTGCGCCTGCGCGTGCGTCATGCGCACTACGCGCGCTTCCGTGCCGGTGGTGGCAGCGATGGCGACGGCGAGGTCATCGATGACGGCATCGTCCTGTATTTCCGCGCGCCGGCCAGTTTCACCGGCGAGGACGTGGTCGAACTGCAGGCGCACGGCAGCCCGGCGCTGCTGCGCGCGCTGCTCGAGCGCTGCGTCGCGCTCGGCGCGCGGCTTGCGCGCGCGGGTGAATTCAGCGAACGCGCCTTCCTCAACGGCAAGCTCGATCTGGCCCAGGCCGAGGCGGTGGCCGACCTGATCGCCGCCGCCGACCTGCGCGCGGCGCGTGCGGCGCGGCGTTCGCTGGACGGCGTGTTTTCGCAGCGCGTCGATGCGCTGGCCGAGGCGCTGCTGCGTCTGCGCGTGCATGTGGAAGCGGCGATCGATTTCGCCGACGAACCGCTCGACACCCTCGGCGGTGCGGCATTACGCGGCGGCCTGGTGCGCGCGCAGGGCGATCTGGACGCGCTGCTGGCCGAGGCTGAGCGCGGCCAGCGCCTGCGCGACGGGCTGCACGCGGTGATCGTGGGCCCGCCGAACGCCGGCAAGAGTTCGCTGTTGAACGCACTGGCCGGCGGCGAGCGCGCGATCGTCAGCGACATCGCCGGCACCACCCGCGATCTGCTGCGCGAAACCGTGCGCGTGGAGGGCGTGGAACTCACTCTGGTCGACACCGCCGGCCTGCGCGCGGGTGGGGATGCGATCGAACGCGAGGGCATGCGTCGCGCCGAGGCCGAGTTGCAGCGTGCGGATCTGGCCATCGCCGTGGTCGACGCGCGCGACATCGTCGCCGGGCGGGCGGCGGTCGATGCCGCCGCCGCGAACGCGCCGCAGCGGCTGTGGCTGTTGAACAAATGCGACCTGCTCGATGCCGATGCGCGCGCGGCGCTCCCCGGCGAAATCGACGGCGCGCCCGCGCTGGCGGTCTCCGCGCACAGCGGGCTGGGCTTCGCCGACGTGCATGCGCGACTGGCGGCGCTGGCCGGCGCGGGCGAGGGCGCCGAAGGGGCCTTCAGCGCGCGTCAGCGTCAGGTGGACGCCCTGCGCCGCGCACGCGAGGCGCTCATCGAGTCCAGCGCCGAACTCGACGCCGACCGCCTGGAGCTGTGCGCCGAAGCCCTGCGCAGCGGCCACGATGCGCTGGGCGAGATCACCGGACGCATCGCCCCGGACGATCTGCTGGGCCACATCTTTTCCACCTTCTGCATCGGCAAGTAGCGGCGTCGGTCGGCGGCGTCGGACCGTGGCTCCACCGGCCGCGGCGGCTGCTGCACAGGGGCAAGGCCTGCCGCAGCCGGTCAGCCCTCGCCGTTCAGCGCGGGCAGCGTCGCCAGCGGTGGCGTGCCACGCGGGGCCGTCAGGGCAGTGTTAGGATGCCCGAAACGTGAATCTGATCACATTGCAGCCTCGCTGGTCGCGGCGTCTGGAGCGATAACGCGACCTGAACCGCGTTTTCCCTTCGATGGCACACAACGTGCTTCATTTTTTCCGTCAGCCTCCCTGATGCCACTCCACCCGCAGGTACTCGCGATGCCCGTCTCCACGTCCATCCCCCAGACTTCCGACTCCCGCTTCCGTCTGCGCTGGGCCGCACTCGCGCTGGCGGTCGCCGCCACCGTCGCCGGTTGCGGTGGCGACAAGCCCGCGGCCGACACGGCCCCTGCCGACCAGGCACAGACCCCCACCGCCGAGCAGCCCGCCGCGGCCGACACTGCAGCGTCCGCCAAGGTCGCCGGCATGAGCGTCGACGCCCTGCGCGAAGCCGCCACCACCGCACAGCGCGAGCAGCGCATGTACGCGCCGGCCGGCGACAACGCCATGGAGTACTACCTGGCCCTGCGCGACAAGCAGCCCAACGACGCTGCGGTGTCCAGCGCACTCACCGATTTGATGCCCTACGCCACCATCCATGCCGAGCAGAGCATCGGCCGCGATGATTACGAGGAAGCCAAGCGCGTGCTCGCGCTGATGCAGCGCGCCGATCCCAACGCACCGGCGCTGCCGCGTCTGCGCGCGGCGATCACCGACGGCGAATCCACGCTGGCCCAGCGCCAGGAGCAGCAGCAGCTGGATGCCGCCGCCGAGCAGGAGCGTCAGGCCAAGCTCGAGGAAGATCGCAAGAAGCAGCTCGAAGAGAACCAGCGCCGCGCCGCGCAGGAACTGGCTCAGCAGCAGGCGGCGCAGCAGGCTGCCGCCGAGCAGAACCGTCGCGAGCAGGAGCAGCGTCAGGTCGCCGAGCGCGAGGCTGCCGAGCGTCGCGCCGCCGAGCAGCGTGCCGCCGAACAGCGCGCCGCGCAGCAGCGCGCCGCCGCCGCCGCACCGAGCGCCAACGACCTGCGCGCGATCAGCACCCCGGCTCCGCGCTATCCGGCCGAAGCCCTGCGCTCCGGCACCTCGGGCGAGGTGGTGGTGGAATTCACGGTCAACGTCGACGGCAGCGTGGGCGACGCCCGCGTGGTCCGCGGCAACCCGCCGCGCGTCTTCGACCGTGAGGCAGTGAACGCGGTCAAGCGCTGGCGTTTCCAGCCGGTCTCCGCGCCGGTCACCACCCGCCGCACCATCGGTTTCAACCCCGCCGGCTGATCCTTGCCGGCGGGCGCTTCACCCCGCAACCTCGCAACCTCCGCACCACGGGCCGCGCAAGCGGCCCGTGGTGTTTCCGGGGTGTCTCGATTACGCCGTCCGAGGGCTGCGACGACGAGGCAAGCGCGTCAGCGATTGATTCGTCGGGAGCCAGTCCGGACACGTGCCGGACTGGCGACTTGAAAAACGCGCACGATGCGCGTTTTTCAACACCCTGCTAGTCCACCACGCGGCAGAACACCGCCTTCAGATAGCGGCTTTCCTGCACGTCGGTCAGCCAGGGATGGTCGGCACCGGCGCCGGCCACCTTCAGCACCTGCACCGTGCGGCCGGCGTAGAACGCGGCGCGGCGCAGCATGTCGAGGAACTGCTCCTCGCTGACCAGTCCGGTGCAGGAGAAGGTGGCGAACAGGCCGCCGGGCGCGACCACGCCCAGCGCCAGCTTGTTCATGTCGAGATATTTCTTCAGCGCCGGGATCACCTGCTCGCGGTCGCGGGTCATCTTCGCCGGGTCCAGAATCACCACGTCGTAACGCTGCCCGCCGTTGGCCGCATCGCGCAGCCACGGGAAGATGTCGGCCTGCACGAAACGCGGGCGCATGCCATCCGCGAAGGGCATGTTGAGCCGGGCATTGGCCTTGGCGATCTCCAGCACCGCCTCGTCGATGTCGATGCCGACCACTTCGCTCGCGCCGCGCGCCGCGGCATAGACGCCGAAACCGCCGGTATTGCAGCACAGGTCGAGCACGCGCTTGCCCGCACACTGGCGCGAGAGCCATTCGCGGTTGTCGCGCTGGTCGGCGAAGAAGCCGGTCTTGTGCGCACCCGCCGGGTCGGCGCGGAATTTCACGCCGTATTCGACGATCTCCGCAGGCGCCGCCGGTTCGGTGCCCTGGCTGTTCCACGGGCGGAAGTCGAAGCTCTCCTGCTTCTGCACGTGTTCGTCGGCGAAGGCGTGGAATCGGCAGCCGGGGAACTGCGCGCGCAGCGCGGCGTAGACCCATTCTCGGTAGCGGTACATGCCGGCGCTGAAGAATTCGACCACCAGCAGGTCGGCGTAGCGGTCGACCACCAGCCCGCTCAGCCCGTCGCCCTCGCTGTGCACCACGCGCCAGGCATTCGAGACCTCGTCCAGACGCAGCACTTCACGGCGCAGGCGCACCGCTTCGGCGATTTTCGCCGCAAACCAGTCGGCGTCCACCGGCACGTCCGGGTCGCGCTCGAGGATGCGCAGGGCGATGCGCGAGTGGCCGTTGTAGAACCCGCGGCCCAGCCAGACCCCGTCCGGGCCGACGATCTCCACCAGGCTGCCCGGCCTGGGCCGCTGCGCGGGCTTCTCGACGAGCTTCTGGAAGATCCAGGGATGACGGGACGTCCATACATTGCGCAGGCGGACGGTGGGCGGGGCATCGGCGGCGCCGGTCATGTGCTGAGTGTTCATAAGCTGAATTGTAGCCGTCCGAGCCCCCCGGCCGCGGGGACGCGGGCGACGCGAGCTGTTAACCTCCCGCGCTTCGAAGGGGAGTAGCTCCGAAACGTCGTGGTCGTCATTACGAGCCTGGCCTGCCCGCCATGCTCCGGTCCCGACGGTGGTTGCGCAGCGATGCGCCAGCCGCGAGCGAGACCTTCGCCGCCACGGCGAAGGTGCGTCCCTGCGATCCATGCGTGATAGGCCCATGTCATCACGCTCCCGATCCAACGCCCGGCGCCCTGTGGCCGGGCGTTTTTCGTTTTTGGATCATTATCTGGAGCACATGCGTGGAAACCATCGGTAGTCCGTTGTTGTGGGGCGCGTTCGGCGTCGTCGTCGTCGTCGCCCTGCTGGTCGATCTGGTGCTGATGCGGCACGGCGGACCGCACAAGGTCACCTTCAAGGAGGCGCTGTACTGGAGCATCGGCTGGGTGATCCTGGCGATGACCTTCAACGCCGGTCTGTGGTGGTATGCGGTCGACGCTTTCGGCGAGGTGGCCGGCAATCGCATCGGCCTGGAATTCCTCACCGGCTACCTGGTCGAGAAATCGCTGGCGGTCGACAACATCTTCGTGTTCCTGATGTTGTTCACCTATTTCGGCGTACCCGAAGAACAGCGGCAGAAAGTGCTGATCATCGGCATCATCGGCGCGATCGTGCTGCGCGCGATCATGATCTTCGCCGGCGCGCTGCTGATCCAGGAATTCCACTGGGTGCTGTACATCTTCGGCCTGTTCCTGATCGCCACCGGCATCAAGATGCTGGTCGCCGCCGGCCAGGCGCCGGATCTGGAGAAGAACCCGGTGCTGAAGTGGATGCGCGGCCATCTGCCGCTCACCCCGGGCTATCACGGCCATGCGTTCACGGTGAAGCTCGACGGCCGTCGCTGGTACACGCCGCTGTTCGTGGTGATCGTGCTGATCGGCGTGACCGACCTGATCTTCGCGGTGGACTCCATCCCCGCGATCTTCGCCATCACCTCCGACCCGTTCATCGTGCTGACCTCGAACGTGTTCGCGGTGCTGGGCCTGCGCGCGATGTTCTTCCTGCTGGCCGGCATGGCCGACCGTTTCCACCTGCTGCCCTACGGTCTGGCCATCGTGCTGATGTTCATCGGCACCAAGATGCTGCTGATCGACGTGTTCAAGATCCCGATCCTGTGGTCGCTGGGCGTGGTCGCGGCGATCCTGACGGTGACCGTGGTGCTCAGCCTGCTGCGCCCGCCCGCCGCGGACAACACCATGGCCGAAGCGCTGCGCGACGCCGGCAAGGACGAATGAGCGCAGCGACACGCGGGCCGGTGCGCCGGCCGGAGCGACGGAGCGTTTCCGTTTCGTCATCCGGCCGGTCTCTTGCGTCGGGCCACAGGCGACTCCACTGAGAGTCCATGCACCTGCACACCCCCGACGACGTCCCCGACAGCCCTGCGCAGCGCGCGGCCGACCGCGCCCGCCTGCTGCGGGCGCTGAACATCAGCCTGGCCTTTGTGCTGGTGCTGGCCGCAGTGTTCTGGCTGCAGCAGGGCCTGGACCTGCGTGCATTCGCGGTGGGGCCGCTGCGCGTCGAGGGCCTGGCCGGCATCCTGACTGCGCCGCTGCTGCACGGCTCGGCCGGGCATCTGGCGGCCAATGCCGCCTCGCTGCTCATCCTCGGCACCCTGGCCTTCGCGGTCTACCCGCGCGCCACGCTGCGCGCACTGCCGCTGATGTGGCTGGGCTCGGGTCTGGGCGCCTGGGTGCTGGGCGAGGCCAATTCCTATCACCTCGGCGCCAGCGGATTGACCCACGGCCTGATGTTCCTGGTGTTCGTGCTCGGCCTGCTGCGTCGCGACCGGCCGTCCATCGCCGCGGCGATGATCGCCTTCTTCCTGTACGGCGGCATGTTGCTCACGGTGCTGCCGCACGAGCCGGGCGTGTCCTGGCAGTCGCATCTGGGCGGTGCGGTCGGCGGTGTGCTCGCGGCCCTGTTGTGGCGTGGCGTGGACCCGCTGCCGCCGCGCAAGAAATACAGCTGGGAGCTGGAAGAAGAGGCTGGCGAAGTCTCGCCGCTGGATGCGGAACTGGAGATGCGCTCGCCCGAGGACGTGCCTGTGCTATGGAATCGCCCGGCTGCCGATGCGGAGGAGGACCGCGGCCGTGTGCTGCCGTTCCGGCGGCCCGGCGAGGGCCGCGATCGCGATTGACCGCGCTTCGCGCTTGGCCCGCATGGATGCCTGCGCAAGGGCTTTAAACCCGGTGTTTTCAGGTTCCTTAACGGAATATTGACATCGCGTTTCGAGCCGATACAATGCGACGCCCCGCGTCGGCGATGTTCGCATCGGCGCGGGGTTTTTTTCGACATGATCCAAGACCACGTACATCAACACGTACGTAGACACCTACACAAACACCTACACAAACAGGGGTTTCACCGCATGAAGCGCATTTCCATTCTGGCCGCCGGCCTGCTGCTGGCCTTCGCCTCCACCTCGTCCTTCGCCGCCGACGGCAATGCCGGTTTCGTCCGCGCCGAAGTCGGCAACGCCAACGTCTCGATCGACGGCGAAGACGACAACGACACCGCCTACGGCATCCGCGGCGGCTACTTCTTCAACGCCAACATCGGCGTCGAAGCCTTCTACACCAATCTCTACGACGAGACCGAGCGTGACCCGTTCTTCGGCGACATCACGCTGGAAGGCCGTACCTACGGCATCGGTCTGGTCGCGAAGAAGAACGTGGGCGATGCGCACACCGGCCTGTTCGTGAGCGGCCGCCTGGGCGTGGCCCGCACCGAAATGGAAATCGGCGTGGCCGGTTTCGGTTCGGAAGAAGAGAGCGACACCCGCGTGTTCCTCGGCGCAGGTGCCGGCTACGACTTCAACGAACACTTCGGCCTGAGCGTGGACGTCACCTATCAGCAGCCCAAGCTGCTGGACGAGACCTTCAAGATCACCACGGTCACGGTCGGCGCCGAATACCGCTTCTGATCGCGGTTTTGGATCAGAGTCCGGCATGGCGCCAGTGCCGATGCCGGGTCGCAACGACGGCCGCCTCCGGGCGGCCGTCGTCGTTCCGGCTCCCCATCTTCAGCACCGGGCCGCCAGCGCCGAATCTCAGTACCTATGCTCGGCACCGCTCCTCGGCACCGCTTCTCAACGCCCGTCGAGCACGGCCTCGCCCAGTTGTCGGTTGTGGAGGCGCGAAAACAACAGCAGCGATACCGCCGCCCCGCACAGGCACAGGAACATGTCCCACTGCGTGTCCCACTGGTCGCCCTGGGTGGCGAGGAAGGCGTCGGCATCCGCGCCGTAGAGCAGCGCCGCCCACCATTCGATGAGTTCGAAGAACGCACTGAAACTCAGGGCCGCGGCCAGCACCAGATACACCAGCCAGCCGCCGCGGCGCAGCGGCGTGCAGCGCAGCAGCACTTCGCGGGCGAGGATCGCCGGCACGAAGCCCTGCATCCAGTGGCCGAGCCGGTCCCAAGGATTGCGCTCGAAACCGAGCACATCGCGCAGCCAGAACCCGGCCGGCGTTTCGGCATAGGTGTAGGCGCCGCCGTAGACCAGCACCAGCGCATGCGCCAGCAGCAGCCAGCACAGCAGCCGGGTCAGCGGGAAACGCCGCCAGTGCCATGCGATCAAGGGAATGGCCGCGGTCACCCAGATGGTTTCCAGCAGCCAGGTCAGCCGGTCCTTCGGCGCGATGCCGGAGAGGACCAGCGCGCCGATGGCAAGGGCGAGCAGCAGCCAGCGCTCGTGGCGGACGGGTGGGACGGCAATGGTGGATGCGGGCATCGGCGGGGCTCCGTGGATTCCGCATTCTAGTCATGGCCGCGGGTGGCGCGACGGCGGTCGCTGCGTCATGCTGCCGCGACCCGCGCCGACAGGCTGGCGCCCCCGCCCACATTCCCCGATGTCCATGCACGAAGCCGACCCGAACGCATTCCCGGAAAACCTGTACGCGCCGCCGAAGGCCGTGGTCGCCGACCAGGCGCGCGCGTCTGTGGTGCCGGAGTTCTATGTCGTGGAATCCGGGAAGTTCCTGATCCTGTTCTTCGGCACGCTCGGTTTCTATGGCCTGTATTGGTTCTGGAAGCACTGGGCCTCGCAGCGCGACCGGCATCGGCTCGATGTCTGGCCGGTCCCGCGCGCCATCTTCTCGATCTTCTTCGCGCACGCGCTGAACAGGCGCATCACGCAGCGGCTTGCACAACGCGAGATCGCTTATGCGTGGTCGCCGGGCGGCTGGGCGACGCTGTATGTGGTCGCCACGATCCTGAGCCGGATTTTCGATCGACTGACCATCCTCGGCATCGGTTGGCCGACCACCGACATCCTCGCACTGGCGGCGATGGTGCCGGTCGGCGTGAGCCTGTTGCAAGCGCAGCATGCCGCGAACATGGCCTGCGACGACCCCGAGGGCAGTGGCAACGAGCGGCTGACCGCGGCCAACTACGTCTGGCTGCTCGTCGGCGGCCTGGTCTGGGTGCTCGCCTTGTTCGGTCTGACGATTTCTCCTGAGGAGATGACCTGATGCATCCGCATTCGATCTCGCCGGTCCGCGCGTGCATCGCCGTCTGCGCGCTCGCGCTGATGTCCGCCTGCGCGCGTGCGCCTGCGCCCACGCCTGTCGCCGAGCCGGCGCCGGCTGTCGCCGCCGCTCCGGCCGTCGCGCTGCCGCCGTTGCCCGACGACCCCGCCCAGCGCCGCATCGCCGAAGACGTGCGCACGCTGGCCAGCGACGCCTTCGAAGGCCGCGAGGCCGGCACGCCCGGCTACGACAAGGCCGCCGACTACGTCGCCGAGCGCTTCGCCGCGATCGGTCTGGCGCCGGCGGGCGAGGGCAACGGCTGGTTCCAGCGCGTGCCGCTGCTCAAGGCCACGCGCGAGGAAGCCGGCGCGGCGCTGGTGGTCGCGCGCAACGGCCGCGAGATCGCGCTGCGCTTCCGCGACCAGTATCTGACCGGTCTGAACTACGCCGCCGCCGAACATGCGCTGGAGGCCGAGGCGGTGTTCGTCGGGCAGGCAGTGCATGCGCCGGAACTGAAACAGGACGATTTCGCCGGGCTCGACCTGCGCGGCAAGATCGCGGTGCTGTTCAGCGGTGCGCCGGCGCGCTTCGACAACGACCGCCGCGCCTACTACAGCGCGATGCAGACCAAACAGCAGGCGCTGGTGGAGCGCGGCGCGGTCGGCATGGTGGTGGTGAACACGCCGGAATACGAGGCCTCTGCGCCGTGGGCGCAGACCGCCGAGGGCTGGGCCAAGCCGGGCATGCGCCTGCGCGATGCCGAGGGCGCACCGATCGACGCCTTCCCCGAGCTGCGTGCCACCGCGCGCGTGGCCGCGGCGGCGGCCGACCTGATCTTCGCCGACGGCCCGCAGCCGGCGGCCGAACTGTTCGACGCCGCACGCGACGGCACGCTGCGCGGCTTCGCCCTGCCGGGCACGCTGCGTCTGGCCGGGCGCACCCTGATCGAGCGCAGTGAATCGCGCAACGTCGTCGCCAGGCTCACCGGCAGCGACCCGGCGCGCGCGGACGAGCACGTGGTCTACACCGCGCATCTGGACCACATCGGCATCGGCGTGCCGGTGAACGGCGACGCGATCTACAACGGCGCGCTGGACAATGCGCTGGGCGTGGCGGTGATGCTGGAGGCCGCGCGCATCCTGCACGCGCGCGAACTCCGGCCGAAGCGCTCGATGCTGTTCGTGGCGGTCACTGCAGAAGAGAAAGGCCTGCTCGGCGCCGAATGGTTCGCCACCCGGCCCACGGTGCCGGCCGCCGGGCTGGTGGCCAACATCAATGTCGACATGCCGGTGCTGCTGGCGCCGAGCAAGGACGTGGTGCCGATCGGCATCGAACACTCCAGCCTCAAGGCCGTGGTCGAAACCGCGGCGCAGGAGGTCGGCGTCGACCTGACGCCGGATCCGTTCCCGGAAGAAGTGGTGTTCGTGCGCAGCGACCAGTTCGCCTTCGTGCGCGCCGGCGTGCCGGCGGTCTATCTCAACGGCGGCCTCGTGTCCGCAGACGGCGAACGCATGCCCAAGCTGGCCCAGCAGAAATTCATGCGCGATCACTACCACCGGCCGAGCGATCAGGCCGACCTGCCCATCGCCTGGGGCGACGCCGTGCGCCTGGCCGATCTCAATGCGCGGATCGGCGGGCTGATCGGCGATGCCGAGCAGCGGCCGCGGTGGAATGCCGGAGATTTCTTCGGGGAGCGGTTCGGGAAGAAGCGCGATGAGGCCGCACGCTGATCTGTCGTTGACGCATCGGCTGGACGCGCTGTTGCGTCCGGCCTTTCTGCTCGCGCTGGCCCTGCTGATCGCGAACGACTGGCTGTTCAAGCCGCTGTTCCATAACGCGCTGACCGGCAAGTTGTCGGATTTTGCCGGTGTGTATGCCTTCGCCTATGCCTGCGGCGTGCTGATGGCCCGCCGGCTGTCTGCGGTGCATGTCGCGGTGGCGGTGGCGTTCGTGTGGTGGAAGTCGCCGGGGTCTTCCGCGGCGATCGCGGCCTGGAACGCGTGGGCGCCGTGGACCATCGCGCGCGTGGTCGATCCGTGGGATCTGCTGGCGCTCTGCATGCTGCCGCTGTCCCTTCACGCCTTGCGGGCCGCGCTGTCCGTCGGCAAGACGGCCTCCACCGCGCCGCGATGGCCGCGCTTCGCCGTCGCAGCGGTGGCTCTGGTCGCGTTCACCGCGACCAGCCGGGCGCCCTATCAGCATATCGACTTCGATGCGCGCTACAGAAGCACGCTCGAATTGACGGAGATGGAAGCGGTCGTGGACCGCCGCGGCGATCTGTTCGCTGACGGCGACCGGGTCACGTGGGCCTTCGATGTCGATGAATGCGGGGCGTTCGTGGAGTTCCAGGCCTATCCGCAAACGCAGCCCGGCAGCGTGATCGTGGTGCGCGAGGCCATGAGTGCATGCGAAGACAGGCCGCATCTGGATGCTGCACTCGGCAGACGGGTGGACAGCCTCATGCGCGAGGTGCTGCATGCCGAAAGGGCGGCCTTTCCCGAACCCGCTTTCCGTGCGCACATCTTCCCATCGCACGCGGACGCACCGAGAGCCGAATGCAAGGATCCGCGGCAGCACAAGACACACTCGGCCCCGAACCACCCGATGTCCGACGCGATCCACCCTGCCGAATCTGCGCGCTGAGCAGCGTCGTAGTGTGCCGACACGGGCAGCCTGTGCTGCCGCGATTGTCTTGCCGCGGCCCGGCTTTCAAGAGCCCGCCCATCAAGGCGCCTGAAGCCATGAGGCATCGGTACCCGGTTGGTGAACAGCCTTGCCTCACAGTAAAGTTCTGCAAGCATTGTCCGGGGTTGGGGGCGACGTCTGGGCCGGGGGGCGCCAGCGGCACGGTGAGCCAGCCGTTGGCCTGAAACGGCTACAAGTCGCCCGCACGACAATGCTCCAGGCGCATCACTGCGCCACGTTCCGGACAGGAGACACTGCAGCATGCCCGACGTCGCCAAGCTCGACGAACGTTATCTGGACCGGCCGTACACGCTCGCCGGACGGGTGATCGACCCCATCGCCGGCACCGCGACCTATCGCGAGCGACGCTTGCCGCTCAAGCGCAAGGATCTGGAGGTCCTGGCCTGTCTGGCCAGCGCCGGCACCGCGGTACGGCCCCGCGAGGCGTTCATGGACTTGGTCTGGCAGGGCAATCGGCTGGTCGGCGAACAAGGCCTCAACACCGCCATCTATGCGATCCGGCGTGCGCTGCAGGACGACGACGCCGAGCGGCCGCTGATCCGCACCATCCCGCGACGCGGGTACCAGCTCACCGCCGCAGCGGGAGATGTCGAGGACCGAGTGCAGGCGGCCTTCACGCCCGGGATGCCCATCGCCGGCAAGCCGGGATGGCAGCTCTCCCGCCGGCTGGGCGAGGACGCGCGCAGCGAGCTGTGGCTGGCGGAGCAACAGGCCAGTGGCGAGCAGCGCGCGTTCCGCTTCTGCCGCAGCGAACAGCATCTGCAGGCGCTGCGCCGCGAGACCAAGGTATTGCGCTACCTGCGCGAAGCGCTCGTCGGCCGTCGCGACACGGCGGTCGTGCTGGACTGGCAACTGGACGAACCGCCGTATCACCTGGAAATGGACTATGCCTCCGGCGGCACTCTGGCCGAATGGGCGGCGGCGCAGGGCGGGGTCGCGCGGGTCGCGTATCCGGAACGCCTGCGCCTGATGAGCGACGTGGCCGATGCGCTGGCGGCGGTGCATGCGGCCGATGTGGTGCATCGCAACCTCGGCCCGTCGAGCGTACTGATCCATGCGGACGGCGACGGACAGGGGCTGCATGCGCGCCTGGGCGAGTTCGGGCTGAGCGAGCTGACCGATCGCAGCCGGTTGGAAGGGCTGCAGATCACGAACACCGGTCTGACCCTGGTGGGTGTGCCGGCCGGCGATGCGCGGTATCTGCCGCCTGAAGTGGCGGCCGGCGGGCATGCGACGGCGGCCGGGGATGTCTACGCATTCGGCGTGTTGTTGCTGCAGATGGCCTCGGGTGATCTGCAGCGCTCGCCCAGTCGAGACGATGAAGCGTCGCTCGCCTCACCGCCGCTGCGCGCGCTGATCGTCGCGTGCATGTCCACAGCGCCGGAGGACCGGCCCGAAGCCGCGGTGGTGTCCGAGCGGCTGCGCGCGCTCGCCGAGGCCGCCAGCGCTGCGCAGCCGGCCGAGCCCGGCGCCACCCATGCGCAGGCATCTCACACGTCGCCCCAGGCGAGTGCCCCCGCGCCTGCGCGTGCGGCGGACGCGCCTGCGGCGACGCTCCGGGCCGCCAATCACGCCCCCCCTGTCGTCGGCGATCGCATCGGCCCCTACCAATTGCTCGACCAGCTCGGCGAAGGTGGCATGGGCACCGTGTATCTGGCCGAACAGCACGCGCCGGTGCATCGAAAAGTCGCGCTCAAGGTCGTGCGCACCGGCCAGATGAGCGGCGACGTGCGCGCCCGCTTCGAGGCCGAGCGGCAGGCGCTGGCACTGATGCAGCATGCGAACGTCGCGACGGTGTTCGATGCCGGCAGCACCCCGTCCGGGCAGCCCTATTTCGCGATGGAGTACGTGCAGGGCCAGGACATCACCGCGCACTGCGACCAGCTGCGCCTGGATTTCCGCGCGCGCATCACGCTGTTCCTGCAGGTCTGCGAAGGCGTGCTGCATGCGCATCAGAAGGGCCTGATCCACCGCGACCTCAAGCCGGGCAACATCCTGGTGAGCCGCGCGAAGGATCAGCCTGCGGCGGTCAAGATCATCGACTTCGGTGTGGCCAAGTCGATGTCCGGCCTGTTGGCCGCCAACCCGGCGCACACCCGGCTGGGCAGCTTCGTGGGCACGCCGGCGTACAGCAGCCCGGAACAGATTTCCGGGCCGATGGCGAGCGTCGACACACGCGCCGACATCTACTCGCTGGGCGTGGTGCTGTACCAGTTGCTGGCGGGAGTGACGCCCTACAGCGACGACGAACTGAGCCGCAAGACGCCCGTGGAACTGGCGCGACTGCTCAGCGGCGAGCAGCCGCCGAGCCTGCTTGTGCGCTACGCCAGCCTGAGCCGGGAAGAGGAGCAGGCCATCGCGGAACGGCGTTCGCTGTCGGTGGAGGAGATGAAGGCCGAACTCGGTGCCGACCTGTCGTGGATCGTGGGCAAGTGCCTCGAAGTGGACCCGGACGAGCGCTACCCCACGGTGCTGGCCCTGGAGAACGATCTGCGCCGCTGGCTGGAGAACCTGCCGGTGAAGGCGCGTCCGGCATCGCGGCTCTACAGGCTGCGCAAGTTCGTGCGCCGGCATCGCTGGGGCGTGGCGGCGGCCGCGGTGAGCACGGTGATGTTGTTGGGGACCACCACTGCAGCGGTCGTCGGCTATGTCCGCACGGGCATGGCGCTCGAAGCGGCGGAAGCGGCGACCAAAAAGGCCGAAATGGCCGCCGAGTTCCAGGTCAAGCAGATGCAGTCCATCGACCCTGCCGCGATGGGGGCCGGCATGCGCGACAGCCTGATCGAAGCGGTCGGCAAGCGCGGCGCGGACGCCGGCCTGGACAGCGCCGCCGTCGCGGACAGCCAGCGGCAATTCGAAGCCATGATCCGAGGCCTGAATTTCACCGATCTCGCGCTGGCCCAGTTGAACGACTACACCACCGATCCGGCGTTGTCCGCGCTCAGGAGAGACTACGGCGGCCAACCGCTGCTGCAGGCGCAACTCATGGAGACACTGGCCGAAACGCATACGCGGCTCGGACAGGACGAGAAGGCGCTGGAGCTGGTCGAAGCCGCACTGGCGACGCATCGAAGGCTGCTGGGCGCGGACCATCCGCTGTCGATCCAGTCGCTGGCCCGCCGCGGCAGCGTGTATGTCGACATCGGCAAAGGCCAGCTGGCATTGGTCGACATGGAGCAGGCGCTGAAGGCCGCGCGTCGCGTTCTCGGCGACAAAGACCCGATCACCTCGCGCATCATGGCAAAGACCGCCCTCACGCTCGGGGGCAGCGGCGCGGGCACGGAGGTGGATGCGCTGGCGCAGGCCGAGCGGCTTGCCCGGGAGGCGCTCGACAACCAGCGTCGCGCATTGGGCAATGACCATCGACACACCCTCGAAGCCCTCGATGCGCTCGTGATCATCCTGGTGTGGAACCAGAAGGCCAAGCAGGCGCTGCCGCTCGCGAAGGAGCTGCACGAGCGGACAAGCCGAATCCCCGTTGAGACCGAAAAGAAGATGGCCGCCAGCGAACGCCTGGCCATGGTCTATAACGCGCTTGGGCAGAATGCCGAATCGGAAACCATCATGCGGCAGCTGGTGCAGGAGGCCACGAACTCGTTGGGAAGCGCCCACCCGGTGACCATGCGCCATATGGTGAATCTCGCGCACCTGCTGACCGCTCAGGGCAAACCCGGCGACGCCGAAATCTACGCGAAAAAATCACTTGAGATCGAAGAGTCCATGTACGGGGCCGGCACGATCCAGACGTATGTCGCGATGTCGCGTCTGGCGTCCGCATACGGCGGTCAGGGACGCTTTGCCGAAGCGGAGCCGTTGTATCGGAGAATGCTGGTCACGCTGCAGAAGGAGTTCGGTGGTGAGCATCCGAGGATCTTCATGGTCCTCGCCAATCTGGCCCGGAATCTGCACGAGCAGGGGCGCAGCGACGAAGCCGTTGCGCTGGTGAAAACCGTGTTCGATGGCAGCGAACGCGTCTACGGGCGCGAAGTGGAAGTGACGGCGCATGTCCAGCAGACATCCGCGATGGTCCTGCGGTCGAAGGGGCAGCTGGCACGCTCCGCAGCGCAATATCGGCAAGCGCTGGTCATCCGGCGGCGGCTGCTCGGCGATACGGCCCCCGACACCCTGTGGACGATCGCCTCCATCGCGGAGGTGATCCACGCGCAGGGCGACAGCGAACAAGCGGAGTCCTTGCTGCGCATGCTGCTGGAGGCCCATCCACGTGCGGGTGCCGACAATATGCATAAGCGTGCGCTGCTCCACACCATGGATATTTTCGTCGAGGTACTGCGCGCGCGCGGCAAGCACGATGAAGCCGCAGCCTTGGGGCAGGAGCTGGCGGCGGGCGCGACCGATGCATACGACGCGCGTCACTATTTGATCGGCGTCTACCTGACCAATCACGCGCGCACCTTGACGGCACTGCGCCGGTTCGAAGACGCCGAAAGCATGCTCGATCGCGCCAAGGCCAACCTTGCGCAGGGTTACAACCCCAACCCCGCGCCTGTGCGTGAACTTGCCGACGCCTACGTCGCGCTATACGAGGCCTGGAACGCCGAGCGCCCCGGCACGAGTACGAAGGCCAAGGCCGATGCCTGGCGGAGCAGATTCGCTGCCGCGAACAAGGCAGGCCCGGGGCGTGCGGCGGGCGTGCTGGCCGGGAGTTGATCTCGGCCGCTCGCGCTTGGGAACCTCTGATGAATTCAGAGGTTCCGCGCGCCATGGGGGGGCGCGCTCGCGCATCGATCGCGAGCGATTGATTTGGCGGGAGCGGACTCAGGCTTTGCCTGAGTCCGCGACGTCTGGACGACTCCAGGATGGCGTTGTTCAGACCTTCCCTTGTGCAACGAAAATGAAGAGGCCGTATCCGGACCAGGAGGTCCGCGTTCTGCGCACTGCAGGCCACGTGCGTTCCCTCGCCTTCCCTCGCCGATTGCGACTTCGATCTCACATTGCATGTGGCCGCTGCGGTGCTGTGGTCACGCCGCGGGACGCTCCGAACGACGCCAGCCTGGTCCGGTTCGCGCCGCACAGATCCGGGCCGAGCCCGAGTCTGCTCTTGCCGGATCGATCACGCGCCTGATCGCTCTGCGCGCACGCCCTCCCCGAGGCACGCAACGTCCTGGGTGTCCGCAGGCTCGCCGGACAGAGAACGGACGATGCCATGACGCGTTCGGCGCTCTTCATGTGCCCACTCGTCCCGGAAGGAGCGATGCCTCGAGTGCCGGCCGCCATGCTGAACATCGCCCGCGCTCAATCCCCATCGACTGAACCGCACCTCCTGCCGCCCTTCCGGATGCATCACGACTGCCGGCCCGCCGACGATGGCCTTGTGACTGCAGACCTTGCGCTAACCGGGCCGAAACCCCTTGCCGGCGATATCAATTCATATAGATTCATTGATTCATTGCCATATAAATCAATGACTTGGGGTCGGAAAATCTGGATTCCCGTGGATTGACGTGGATTGTCATGGATTCGGACGGTTCCCGGCTTGATCGGCCAAAAGGCTGGCGTAGAACGGAGCTGCGGACGCGATACCTCCCCAGCCTGGGCGGATCATGCAGATCGCTGCTGGTCCAGTTCGCGCGAAGTGGTCTCCCTGTCCCGCAAGCACTGCCCGAGATCGAGGGGGCATCGCCCCCCAATCCACCATCACAACAGAAAGGAACTCTAATGAAGACTGTTCTTGCTACGTGCATCGGCGCCGCACTGTCGCTGGGTGCCGCGGTATCTGCGCCCAGCTACGCCGCCACCCTGGACGCTGCCGACACCATCACGGTGTCGGACCTGATCTACACATCGGAAGAAATGGAGAAGTTCAGTGTCAAAGGCTATCTCGCCAAACGCGCCCCGCATCTGATCCACCACGCCGACATCATCGAGGGTTCGGCAGCCCATACCCGCATCAGCCCCAAGGTGCTGATTGCCCTCATGGAGCAGGAGTCGGGAATTGTCACCCGCAAGCGCGCCAGTCCGAATGCGTCGATCCGGCCGTTCGGCAAGCTGTCGACGAAGACCGGCTTCCGGAGCCAGATCCTGGACGTGGCGGAACGTCTGCAGGGCCTCGTGCAATCGCAGCGCGGTGCGGCGCTGTCGGCCAAGGCCGGCTTCTCCGCCATCGACCCCATCCAGGCGATTTACTCGCAGTCCGGAAAGAGCCGGAATGCTGCGGGATTCTCCGGCCGGCTGCAATTTGCGAGCACCTACGCGAATTTGTTCAATGAAATCTGGGGTGCCGAAGACAAGCCGGACGTGTTGGATCGGGTGAGCATGAAGGCGATCCCGTCCACGACACTGCTGTCTTTGCCCTACGCGGTGGGCAGCTCTTATCCCACTCTCTGGGGCCCGCACCCGAACGCGTCCAGCACCATCATGTCTTCCATCGACTTCAAGATGCCGACCGGATCGAGAATCCTGGCGTCGGCGGCGGGCACGGTGACAGTACACGGTCCGTCGGCCGCGCCTTGTGGCGTCACGATCAAACACGGCAGCACCGGATGGTCGACCTACTATTACCACATCAAGAATATTGCGGTGAAGCATGGCCAGTCCATCGCCGCGGGGACATATATCGGAACTCCCTCCGATAGCACTGCCCAGGCGACTTGCCAGGGCGGAAGCTGGAGTGGCACTCAGCACCTGCACTGGACGCTGTATTACAACAACGCGCAGAACTCGTTGAATGGCGTCACGCTGTCCGGCTACAAGATGACGGTGACCAGCACAACCCCCTATGATCCGAATTGCACCTTGAACTACCTGACCCGGAACAGCATCAAATTCTGCTTCGCGAAAGACTCTCTCAAGCGCTATTGAGAATCAAGGAAGGTCTGATCAACTCAATCATGGGGTCGTTCAGACGTCGCGGACTCAGGCCACACCTGAGTCCGCTCCCGAAAAACCGATCACTTGCGCGATCGGTTTGCGAGCGCGCTATCCATGGCGCACGGAGCCTCTGAATTGATCAGAGGTTCCTTCATGTGCCTGGACGAGCACTGCAGGATGGAATCGCGCTCTGATGGCTCGTAGCATCCACTCAGTCATCCAGAAGCGGGTCATTTCCTCCTCCCGCGGAACCCGGCGCCATGGAACGCCACCTTGCACTGGCTTCGGGCCTGCGGCTTCCAGCGGGTCGGCCCGCTCTACTTCACCCGCTTGAACCTCGCCCTGAACTTCGTGCAGCTGGGTATGAGCACTCTCCACGGTCTGGATCGGTCTTCATTTCAGTGTCCGGGACATCCAGGGTAATCCTGGTCCGCGGACTGGAGGCTCCGTCAGTCGCCTCGCCAAGATCGATTTCGATTTCGTATTGCAGTCGGCCCATGCGGTGAACATCGCCCGCGTTCGATCCTCATCTGCCGAACCGCCCCTCCAGTCCGTCTTCCGAACAGCAGGTGCCGACACACCTGCTCCAGGTATGCCCTGAAAGCCGTGGACACAACGGCATGGAGCCGGCCGGGCCGATTGCAGGCCTGCGCGTGGGTGCGCTGACGGCACCGCGTTGGCGCACGCCGGTTCCGCATATATGCACGCGCGACAGACGCTCTCCGTCGCTCGCTGTCGTACACGATCGCGCGCAAGGCATGTGAGACATGCACCAGGACCCAGGGCCGGCTGATCGCTGCGTTGCATGTGAAAGCCTTGCGCAAACGATGCCGAAACTGCCTTCCTGCTATATCAATTCATATAGATCGATGCATTCATGGTCATAAAAAAAATGCCTTGAGTGGGAAAAATCTAGATCCTTGTGGATTGACATGGATTGTCATCGATTTGGACGATGCAAGGCTTGATCGGCCCAAAGGCTCGCGTACAACAGAGCTGCGGAAGCGATCCATGCCTCGCCGAGTGCCGGCAGCGACATCCGATCTTGAGTGCCAAAAGAAGAGCGGATTGCCGAGCGACCGAGGTGGATGCATGGCTTGCAGCCGCATGTGACGGCTCACTCGCTGTCTTCAATAGGCATCCGCGGCCCTGCAGGCTCATGCATTCATGCGCCCATTCGCAGGTCGCCGTGCGTGAGATCGATGTCGGGACAGTCGAGTGAATGGAATCCGTCACGAAATGGTGCAAGTCAACCAGCGCTCCGACATCTGGCCCTGAATGCCCGTGCATGGCGCCCGCCTCGTTTTCCGACAACCGCGACGGTCGTGCATATGCCACCTGGTCCAGCTCGGTCGATGCGGCCCTGCCAGGCTGTCATCTGCCTGTACAACGAGGGCGCATCGCGCCCATCTCAACATCACAGGAGAACATCATGAACATCAATCGCATCACTACAGCATTCGTGGCCGCGGGCTTGTTGGTCTGGTCGGCTTCGGCTGCCGCCACCTGGCAGAACGGCCAGGGTGTGGTTTTCTTCCCGAGCTCCGACAAGGAAAAGATCATCTACTGGGGGAACACCAACCCGGACACCGGCGAGCGGTCGGCTTCTACCAGCTATGATAAATATATCGAACAGCGTGACAGGGTGAAGCCGAAGAAGCCGGATCGGAACTTCGCGCCAGCTGGCTACAGGCCCGGCAAGAACTGGAAGATGGCCGACAAGAAGAATCTTTATGCCACGCCCGTGACCGGAACGGATGTGGTCTGGAGGGCGGTTGGTCGAAGCAGCAATGCGTTGTATTGCCCTCCTAACGCGGCGTGCGGCGAGATCGCACTGATGGTGGGCTCGGATCAGTGCTCTTCACGTGAGATCAGCCTCGGTCTTGGAGTCGATGGCGTGTGGAGCAAATCACCGATCAAGTATCTTGAATCGATGTCCAATGCGATCAGTGGCTCCGGCGCGTTCGGGACATCGACCTGCACGAGCAAGGCGACAGCTTATACCTGTTATTCGAATCAGGGCAAAGACAATATCAAGTATGCAACCGAGACATACGCGACTGTCGAGTCACGTGCCCGTTGGGGATATGCGCGGCTGACTCCTGATAACGGCGAAATATTCGAATCGCCGGCTAATACCGAGCGCAATGTGGTCCGGGAGATTTGCGATGCGGCCGGCGGGAGATATTACGAAAACGACTTCACTGAAAAGTGCATGGGTGTGAAGGACAAGGTGTATTGGGAGGAGTACAACGTGTGGCCAGTGGCCAATCGACCGACTATCAACACCTGTCGCGTGATCAAAGGCGTTCAGCGCTGACGGATTTCGCCTCATCCAGGGCGGTCGTCTTCGGGCGATCGCCCTGACATCCGAAACACCACGTCGCAAGGAGATTCACATGCATACGTTCGATGGCGCGCAGCGGCTCGGATTCCGATCCTCAGCTTTTGTCGCGGTTTCCGCGATGCTACTGCTCATTGCGGGCTATTTCTATTTCAATACGGGCAGTCACAGGTCCGATGCATCGATGTTCGGATCGGAAGCGGCGCAGGCTGGCCGTGAGGCGTCCGGGGGCGCGATGGCTGAAAAGAACGGGTTATTGGCGAAAGGGACGGATGACATCGCCCGCCTCGAAGCCGAGCTTCTGGTCAATCTGCGCCGCATCGCTCAATTCGATCCCAATCTTTCGGATCGCGAATTGGCGGACTACGAAAACAAGCTGATCATGGGGGTGGAGCGTGATCCGCGGATCCGTGAATTGCTCCGCACGCACCTGGCGAATGCATTCGCCGACAAGGACGCGTCCAGTATATATTTTCTGGAACGTGTGCTGAGTGTGCCGAAGGTCGGAATCGAGGCGTTGGTCGAAGACTACTCGGCCATGGTGGTCGGGGAAGAGAAAGATACGGATTTCTATGCGCTTCAAGGGCTGGCCAATTTCCAGTCCATGATCCCCGAGGAAGAGCGTGCGGCCCTGCTCGACAAGGCGCTCCGACAGTTGGACCGTTACGATACGCTCGCCAGGTATGGGCCTGCGATGCGCTTTGCGGTCAATGCGTATGCCGATCCCGCCTATGGTATGTCGGGCGCGCAGAAGGATGCACTGCGTAGGCATATGGAGCGCAAGCAGGGCGGCGCCAGCACCTACGACGATCAGTTCTATACGGCGCAGTCGCTGCTGTCGATCGCCGGGGACTCCGGGCGCGCAGCCAGCGCCCGGGCCATGCTCGGACGTTACCCGAACCGCGGGACCATCGAAGCTGTCTTGGAATCAATCAAGGTGGGCGAACTGAAGATGACTCCGGACATCATGTCTGCCCTGGATAGGGCCATGAATACTTTCACGGCAGCCGAGAACAACAAGTCGTGACTGTCGTCCAGACCTCCGCACGGTTCTCGCCTCGACTCCACAGATTGGTGCGGGCATGGCGCGTATCGGGGGTGAGCCCGAGACATGCATCAGGACCCAAGGCCGGGTGATGGCTGCCTCGCGGGTGGAAAATTGTGCAAACGGCGCCGAAACCACCTCCCTGCGATATCAATTCAAATTGTTCAACGAATTCATGTTCAACATAAAAATGGTTTTGGTTGTGAAAATACAGATCCTTGTCGGCTGCCTTGGATTGTCATCGATTTGGGCGATGCAAGGCTTGATCGGCCAAAAGGCTCGCGTGCAACAGAGCTGCGGAAGCGATCCATGCCTCGTCGAGTGCCGGCAGCGACATCCGATCTGAAGCTTCAAAGAAAGAGCGGAATGCCGGGCGGCCGAGGTGGATGCATGGCTTGCGGCCGCATGTGACGGCTCACTCGCTGGCTTCAACGAGCATCCGCGGCCCTGCAAGCCGATGTGCTCAGGCGCACATTCGCAGGTCGCCGTACGTGAGGTCGATGTCGGGATAGCCGAGTGAATGGAATCCGTTACGCAGTCGTATAAATGTATCAACCCTCAGGCATCTGCCCTGGGCCGTAATGCCTGGCCATCCCTGGTCAAAACCCTATCGGAGAGCGTCATGAATCGCAAAATCATCTACGCAAGTGTGTTGACTGTACTGACGGCGCAGGCACTGGCGGCCAACTCCATGCCGTCCGCCATGAACCACGGCCGCGCCGCGAAACAATCGATGATCGGGGCGGAAGATGCCTACCGGCCCTCGTCCTACCGCGCCGGCAGCGCTGCGCGACCCGCTGGCATCCATGCGAATCAGGATGCGACAACGGTGCGGGGCGGCCGCACGCCGGTCGTGCAACTGACGTCCACCCTCGGCGATGTCGGTTTCGAAATTTTCGATGGGAAGACGCAGCGCGTCAGCCTCGATGCGCTTCCCGAAAACGTCACCGATGCCATCGTCTACATCGACGTGGACAGTGTCGCCATGAGCAAGAAAAGGATGCAGTCCGTTTTGAAGCTCGCCAGAGACCTGGGCTGGGTGGTGATGGCGGAAAGCGGCACGTGGAATGTCCCTCGGTTGCATGAGTTCCTCGCCACCCACTATCCGGGGGTGAACACCCGAGGTCTGAAGAACGTCGCCGTGCGCGTCGCGTGGAGCAAGGGGCGCGCGGTCGCCACCGATCTGACGCCCAGCGATGCTGCGGTCGAAGTGGGCATCGATCATGTGCTGACCTCGGAGGGGCAGGCTTTCAGCAGGAATCTTTTCTCGACGAAAACGAAGGCGCCAGACAGCCTTTATGCGTGGTTTGCAAACGCGGCGTACCAGACAGACCCTTCCGACAAAACCATCCTGTTCCGCAATTATCGACGGATCCTGAATCAGGATGTGGTGAAGGTCTGGAAAAGCACGGACTACGACTTCACCGACTGCATCGTTGCCTGGCGCGGAAGTACAACCACCGGTGATTGGCTCAGGAATATCGAGAGCCAGTTCGGACGGGCTGTCCGTGTTCCGTGGCAGCCGGATGGGAACCATGCCAAGATCGGGCATGGATATGCCGCGAGGCTCGAGAACTACAGGCCGATGATCGATCGTCTGCCTTGTGGGAACGTCTACAGAGTGACAGGGCATAGTCTTGGCGGAGGCATGGCGGAAGCGCATGTGTTCACCATCCGCAGAAAGACGCCCGCCCCGCAGCTGGAAGCCTATAACCCGGCACGCGTCGGAAACAGCAGTTTCAGGCAACAGCTGTGGAGTTCTCTCGGCAGCCGACACATCAGAGTGTATTGCCGGTACGGAGACCCGGTCTGGAGTGTTCCCGTTGGGCTTTACCATGTCGGCCCAGACAGCGGCTGCACGCACTGGGCCGTGAGACTCTCCTTCGTCAATCCCATCGCCAATCACTCCATGGGGGCCTGGTTGTAGTCGGCAGATCTCGGCCGGCCTGCACGGACCTGTCGATGATCGGCAGCGGGAGCGCGCATGGCGAGTTTCGGCTCGCCATGTCGCCGAGTTGGCGATGAGTCCAAGAAACATAGCGAAACAAGGGTGCCGACAATTCCCGTGTGCGGACCCTGGGCGCAGCCATCATTCGCCGACGCGATCCTGCGGCGATGCTCGGACACCCGGATCAGTGATTCGATGTTTGCCCTCGACCTGGAAGCGCTGGTCAGGTCGACATTCGGTACGCGCAAGCCTGTGGTGCATGTGGATCACCCTCCCGCCCATCGATCGGACAAATGATCGATGGGCGGGAGCTGCTGCGTGCCGGTTGCGGGTTGCGGCGTCCGAACGGCCGTGATCTGGCCTTGGCCGGCCGTTTGCGGGCGATGTGGGCCGACCGGCAATCCTCACCTCCCCAACGGCAACCCCGCAAACGACTTCACCGTGCGCAGTACGAAGCTGGAGTTCACATCCGCCACCGCGCCGTCGTTCAACAGCCGGTCGAGCAGGAAGCCCGAGAAATGCTCCAGGTCGCGCACCGCGATGTGCAGCAGATAGTCCATGTCGCCGGTGAGTGCGTGGCAGGCCACCACCTCGTCCCAGCGGTTCACGCAGGACGCGAAGCGCTCCACGGTGGCCGCGTCGTGCTGGCGCAGCTGCACGCGCACGAAGGCCTGCAGCCCGATGCCGAGTTTGTCGGCGCTGACCTCGGCGCGGTAGCCCACGATCACGTCCTCGCGCTCCAGCCGCTGCACGCGTCGCAGGCAGGCCGAAGGCGAGAGGTGCACGCGTTCGGCCAGCTCGGCGTTGGTGAGCCGGCCGCCGCGCTGCAGCTCGG
>ERZ1066122.205-NODE-205-length-65774-cov-28.514007_pt1 | contig 65774 bp, 55 predicted proteins | sample MGYA00382769_ERZ1066122 | MGnify/ENA primary metagenome ERZ1066122 (study PRJEB33369, sample SAMEA5778352) | biofilm metagenome | biome: Industrial cooling water; feature: Water cooling tower basin; material: Biofilm | place: United Arab Emirates | collected... | reverse complement strand
ACACCTTCGCCACCCCGCTGCTGCAGCGCCCGCTGGCGCTGGGCGCGGACATCGTGATGCACTCCACCACCAAGTATTTCGGCGGCCACAGCGACGTACTGGGCGGGGCGCTGGTGTTCGCGCAGCGTGACGCGCTGTTCGCGAAGGCCGCCCACCGCCTGCACATCACGGGCGCGGTGCTGGCCCCGTTCAACGCCTGGCTGATCCTGCGCGGCTGCCGCTCGCTGCCCGCGCGCATGGCGATGCACTGCGCCAACGCGCGCAGGGTCGCCGACTTCCTGGCCGGACACCCCGCCATCGAGCGCGTGAACTGGCCCGGCCTGCCCGGCCACCCCGGCCACGCCGTCGCCGCGCGGCAGATGCGCGACTTCGGCGGGATGATGAGCATCGAACTGCGCGGCGGCCGCGAGGCGGCGCTGGCGATGGCTGGCAAGCTGCGCGTGTTCACCAACGCCACGTCCCTGGGCGGCTGCGAATCGCTGATCGAACACCGCGCATCGGTGGAAGGCGCGCAACCGCGCTCCCCGCAGAACCTGCTGCGGATGTCGGTGGGAGTAGAGGCGGTGGAGGATCTGATCGAGGACCTGCGGGCCGCGCTGGGCTGAGACCGCGGGCCCGCTCGACGCTTCGGGACGAGCCGCGACACACGAACGCCACCGTGCATGCGCTGGGGCCGCCAAGGCCCGGTCAAACACCCTCGTCGTCGGGGTCGTAGCGCGCGGCGCTGCGGATCTGGTCCATGTCGAAGCCGCGGCGGGCGAGCAGTTCGCCGGCCTTGCGGCGGATGGCGGGGTCGTCGAGGCGGCCGCCGTAGCGGCGCAGGACCAGTGCGCGGGCGTTCTCGTGCCAGTCGCCGTCGTAGGTGTCCATCGCCGCGGCGATGGCCTCGCGGTCCAGGCCGTGGGTGCCCAGTTCGGCGCGGATGTGCATCGGGCCGTAGCCGCCGTTGGCGCGGCTGCGCACCAGTTGCTCGGCGAAGCGGGTCTCGCTCTGCCAGCCTTCGGCGCTCATCCGCTCGACCGCGGCTTCGGCCTGCTCCTGCTCGATGCCGCGCGCGGCCAGTTTGCGGGTCAGCTCGCGGCGCGAGTGCTCGCGACGGACCAGCAGGCCCAGCGCGCGCTGCTCGGGGCTGAGTTCCGGACGCCGGCGGCGACGCGGCGCGGGCGCCTCGGCCGTGGCGCCCTCTTCCGGCGGCGGCGCGTCGTCGCGATCGGGCGGGTCAGCCTGCATCTGGTCCCGTGTCTTGCCCTGGCCTGCGCGCGTATCGCCTCAGCGCGGCAGCAGCCGCTGCTGGGCGCGCTTCTTCGCGGTCAGGTTGAGGATCTCCACCAGGGCGGAGAAGCCCATCGCGAAATAGATGTAACCCTTGGGCACATGCGCTTCGAAGCCTTCGGCGACCAGGAACACGCCGACCAGCACGATGAAGGCCAGGGCCAGCATCTTCACCGTCGGATTGGCGTCGATGAACTTGCCGATGGGCGTGGCGGCCAGCAGCATCACGGTCACCGCGACCAGGATCGCCGCCACCATCACCGGAGTCTGGTTGGCCATGCCGACCGCGGCGATGACCGAGTCGAGCGAGAACACGATGTCGATCACCGCGATCTGCGCGATGACGGCCCAGAACACGGTCCTGGGCTTGGTGTCGATGTCTTCTTCCTCGCCCTCGCCAGCCAGGATGTCGCGGATCTCGCCCACGCCCTTCACCAGCAGGAAGCCGCCGCCGAGGATCAGCACCAGGTCGCGCACGGAGATGCCCTGGCCGAACATCGAGAACAGGTCGACGGTGAGCCCGGCCAGCCAGGCCAGGGTGAGCAGCAGCGCGATGCGGGTGATGCAGGCGACGGCGATGCCGAACTTGCGGGCCTTCTCGCGCGTCTGGTACGGCAGCTTGCTGACCGCGATCGAGATGAAGACCAGGTTGTCGATGCCCAGCACGATCTCGATCGCGCTGAGGGTGATGAGGGTGATCCAGGTCTGCGGATCGGTGAGCAGTTCCATCATGGGGTCGGGTCTCGCACGGACCCGCCGCGGGCGCGGCGGGTCGTCATGGGTCGAAGGGCCGCAGACCACGCTGTCGTGGCCGCGCACCCGGGAAAGACGCCCGTCGAACGGGCGCCACGGTCAGAGATGGCGGTCGGCGAGGATCAGGCCCCACACCAGCAGCACGTTCATCATCAGCACGAACACCGCGGCCGAGCCCATGTCCTTGGCGCGGCCCGCCAGTTCGTGGAACTCCGGGCCGTAGCGTTCGATCACCGCCTCGATCGCCGAGTTCAGCAGCTCCGCCGCCAGCACCAGCAGGGCGCTGCCGATCATCAGCGCGCGCTCCACCGGGGTGTCGCCCAGCCAGAGAGCCGCCGGCACCAGCACCACCAGCAGATAGACCTCCAGCCGGAACGAGGACTCGTGCAGCCAGGCGGCGCGCAGTCCCTGCAGCGACCAGATGGTGGCCTTGACGATGCGCCCCGGCGTACGCGGCAGATGCCCGGTGCTGTCAGCCACGGCGGCAGGCCCCGGGGCCGGAGACATTGAACGGAGAAGCCGGCATCGGTCGGTCCGGGTGGTGCCGCGCGCGCGGCGGAAGGCGGCGATTTTGCCATATCGCGCCCTGCCGCACGGGCGCGGCCGCCAAGGGGCATCGGACAGCCGCCGCGGATGGACGGCGGCAGGCGGGATCACGTCTGGGCCTCCTCCCCGGCCGGGTGGCCTGGGAGGGCCGACACCGGAGCATGGCCACCTCCCGGCCTGTCGCGCGTGTGCGTCCGCAACGATCCCGCTGCCAGCGGGGCCCCGTGGCATGATCCGAAGCCCGGGACAGGCAGCAGGCCACGCACGCGTGGATGCCGGCCGGGACGGCCGCATGGGCGCGGCGGCCTCGCGGACGCGCCAGGGAACACAGGGGATCGCCGCATGTCACTCACCAGTCACCCTGGGGCCGCATACCCGCGACCGTCGGGCCATCTCGCGCGTTCCGTCGCGCCCCCGGGACTCCGCGCCACCGCACTCGCCTGCAGCCTCACCCTGCTCGCCGCCTGCGGGAGCACCCCCGTCCGTCAGGACATCCCGCCGTTCCGCACCGCGGCGGCCACCGCCGACCAGCAGACCGCGCAGGCCTTCGCGGACATCAACGCCTTCCTGCGCGAACGCCAGGTGGACCGCGCGGTCACCCAGCCCACGCTCAACGAATCGCTGTTCTTCACGCCGCTGGCCGACGAGGACGTGGCCAAGTGGGGCCGTGCCTTCTCGCTGCTGGACGCCTACGCCGCCTCGCTGGAAAAGCTCCTCGACCCGCAGCGCCGCGGCGACGTGCAGCAGGAGCTGGTGGGCCTGGGCGATGCCATCGGCCGGCTCGATGGAAGGCAGCTGCCCGACGGGGTGGCCGCGGGCTTCGCCTCGCTGGGTGGTCTGCTGCTGCAGATGAAGACCGAGCGCGACGCGATGGCCGCGATCCGCCGCGCCGACCCCGGCGTGCAGGCGGTGTTCGGCGCGATGATGACCGCCATCGGCGCGACCTCCGACGACGCCATACGCGGCACCGTGCGCACCTCGTGGAACCAGGTGCTGGCCGGGCGCTCGGTCGATTTCCTGCGCGCGCAGGGCGACGACGCCAAACGCGCGGTGGTGCTGGACTACGTCGCCACCCTCGACAAGCGCGACGCGCAGGACCGTTCGCTGGCCGCCCTGCGACGTTCGATCGGCCTGCTGGCGAGCGCGCATGCGTCGCTGGCCGCGGGCCGCCCGGAAGGCGCCAGCGCCATGCTGCAGATGGTGCAGCGCGAATACGCCGCCTGGCGCGCGCAGCGCGAGGCCATCGACAAGGACCGCGCCGCGGGCGCACAGGAAGGAACGCCATGAACGCCGTCGTCAGCCAGCAGACCCGCGTCAACACCGACATCAAGGCGCTTCACGACAGCCTGATCGCCCAGCACAAGGCGCTGTCGGACCGCCTGGCCGTGACCACCACGGCCGACGATGCCGAGGCCATCGTGCGCGAGATGCAGGAGGTCAACTTCCGCGTGATGATGAGCGGCAGCCTGCTGTTCAAGCAGACCACCGCGGCCATCGACACGCAGATGCAGACCGTGGTCGACGCCAGCGACGACCTGGAAAAGGCCATCGCCCAGGCCGACAGGATCAAGGACGTCATCAAGGCCACCAGTCGGTTCCTGGGCCTGGTGGACAAGGTGCTGGACAGGATCAAGATGGCGTGACGCCGCCGCGGGTCGCCAGGGCGGAACTCAGCGGCAGCGGCCCCGGCCCCGGCCTCAGCCGCGCCGGCGCGGCGCGTCGGCGGGCTGATGCGCGCTGAGCACGTTGCCGTCGGGGTCGAGGAAATCGAAGGTCAACCCGCCATCGGGCGCTTCGCTCACCGGGACCACGATCTCCACGCCCTGCGCGGCGAGGGCCTCGGCGGTGTCGTCGATGCCGCCGTCCAGCGCGAACACCACCACCGGGCTGTCGCCGGGTTTTGCCGGGCGCTGGATGAACACCAGGCTGGTGTCGCCGAGCTCGGCAAGCGCGAAGGGGCCGTCGTGGCCGTCGATCGCGACCACCGGCAGGCCGAGGGTGTCGCGGTAGAACCCCACCGTGCGCTCCAGCACGGACACGAAAAACACGATGGCGCCGACGCGGGCGTGATCGAACATGGCGAAACTCCTCGGTATTCAGGGTGACAGTGACGGGTTGGAGCGTCCGGATGCGGCACGGCATGCCGCAGGGATGCACTCAAGCGTTGCCGCCGCCCGTCGATGTGTGAGCAACAACCCGGCCGCCGCGTTCGTCCGCCGCGGGTGCGCGGGCGTCCTGTGGACCCGCACCTGCACCGCGCAGCACCAGCAGATGCCCGTCCAGGTCGTGGGTGCCGAGGCCCAGCGCGGCCACGGCATGCGCATGCGGCTCGGCTCCCGCCGCCAGTGCGGCCTTGAGCGCGCGCCGCACCAGTCCGAACTGCAGATCGACGCTGCGCGCGGGGTCGCGCACGTAGGCGAGCGCCAGCGCCTCCGCACGCAACGCGGGCGGGAGCGCATCGATCGCCCTGCGGATGACGCTCAGACGCTGGCGGAAGGCGGTGCCCGCGATCCCGAGCACGCAGCGGATCTCCTCCGCGTTCAGCCCATGCAGCGCGAGCACCGCGACCCGGCGCGCGGAGGGCGGCAGTGCCGCCAGCAGCGCCGTCCGCGCGGGGGATGTCGCCTGCGGCACCGGCACGGCGTGCGGCGGGTCACCGGGCGGCAGGGAGGCATCTGCCTCCGTCAACGCGACCGCCGCCTCCCGGTGCCGTCGGCGCACGGCGCCGCGGGCCTGCATCCGCGCGAGGTTGCGCACGGTGCCGGCCAGCCACGCGGGGTCGTCGCGGCCCTGTTCCAGCCCGGCCAGCAGCGCGTCCTGCAGCAGATCCTCGGCCTCGTCGGCGCGGCGCGCACAGCTGCGCGCGGTGGTCTGCAGGCGGCGATACGCGGCGAGGTCCATGGAACGCGGGCGTGCGGGCTCAGTCGCCGTCGCCAAAGATCGCCACGCCGCGGCTGCCGTCGGGTTTCACCCAGCCGCGGTACATGCCCGCGGTATTGAACGGCATGGCGATGTTGCCCTCGGCATCCAGCGCGATGGCGCCGCCGTCGCCGCCCAGGCGCGGCACTTCACCGTTGACCACCGCCTCGGCCGCCACCGCGAGGCTGTCGCCGCGGTAGGCCATGCGCGCGCAGATGTCGTGCGCCACCGCGGCGCGGATGAAGAACTCGCCCCAGCCGGTGCCGGACACGCCACAGCGGTCGTCGGCCCAGGTGCCGGCGCCGATCACCGGCGAGTCGCCGATGCGGTTCCAGCGCTTGTTGGTCATGCCGCCGGTGGAGGTGGCCGCGGCGATGCGGCCCTGCGCATCGAGCGCGACCGCGCCCACGGTGCCGAAGTACTGGCCGCGCAGGTCGTCGGCCTGCGCGGCCGCAGGCGTGCGCTCGCGTTCGCGCGCCTGCTCCAGCTGCTGCCGGCGCGCATCGGTGTCGAACCAGGCATTCGGCACGCGCTCCAGCTCCGGCAGGGTGTCGGCGAAGGCTTCGGCGCCGTCGCCGGCCAGCATGACGTGCGCGCTGCGCTCCATCACCGCGCGCGCCAGCAGCACCGGGTGGCGCACCGTGCGCACGCCGGCCACCGCGCCCGCGCGGCGGGTGTGGCCCTCCATCACCGAGGCGTCGAGCTGGTGCCCGCCGTCGGCATCGAACACCGCCCCCTTGCCGGCGTTGAAGCGCGGCGAGTCTTCCAGAATCAGGATCGCCGCTTCCACCGCGTCCAGCGCCGAGCCGCCGCGGGCGAGCACCGCGTGGCCGGCATCCAGCGCGCGGTTGAGGTCGGCGCGGATCGCGGCCTCGTCCTCGGCGCTCAGCCGGTCGCGGGTGATCACCCCGGCGCCGCCGTGGATCACCAGCGCGGTGCGCGGCGCGGAGCGGGATTCGGCGGTGTCGGTCGCGGGCGAGGCGCTGGTCTCGGTCATGGCGGCGAACGCGGTGGCGGACGAGAGGGCACACAGGGCGAAGAGCGCTGCCGAGGCCGCGTCGCGAAGACGGGCGATGCGGCGGTTCGGTACAGGCGTGGGCATCGTTCGCATCGGCGGCTCCGGCGGGGATGAAGCCGGAGCATAGCCCGATGGACGGGCCTGCGGGCGGCGCCTGCGTCGCTCCCGGGCGCGTCTGCTTTCGTACACTGTGCGGATGAAGACCTATCTCGTCGGCGGCGCGGTGCGCGACCGCCTCCTCGGCCTGCCCTGCGGCGATCGCGATCATGTCGTCGTCGGCGAAACGCCCGAATCGATGTTGGCCGCGGGCTTCCAGCAGGTGGGCCGCGATTTCCCCGTGTTCATCCACCCGCGGACCGGCGAGGAGTACGCCCTCGCACGCACCGAGCGCAAGTCCGCGCGCGGGCACACCGGCTTCGTCGTCCACGCCTCGCCCGAGGTCACGCTGGAGGACGACCTGATCCGCCGCGACTTCACCATCAACGCCATCGCCGAAGCGGCCGACGGCACGCTGGTGGATCCGTTCGACGGCGCGCGCGATCTCGAAGCGCGGGTGCTGCGCCACGTCGGCCCGGCCTTCGTCGAGGACCCGCTGCGGGTGCTGCGCGCGGCGCGCTTCATGGCGCGGTTCGCGGCGCTGGGTTTCACCATCGCGCCGGAAACCCAGGCGCTGATGCGCACGATGGTCGCGGACGGCGAACTGGCCGAACTCACCGCCGAGCGGGTCTGGAAGGAGCTGTGCGGCGCGTTGCGCACTCCGCGGCCGTCGGCCTTCCTGCGCAGCCTGCACGACTGCGGCGCGCTGGCGGTGGTGCTGCCGGAAGTCGACGCGCTGTACGGCGTGCCGCAGCGCGCGGAGTTCCATCCGGAAGTCGATACCGGCGTGCATACCGAACTGGTCTGCGACATGGCCGCAAAGCTGGCGCCGGGCGATGACCTGATCGGCTTCGCCGCGCTCACCCACGACCTCGGCAAGGCGCTCACCCCGAAAGACGAGCTGCCCAAACATCACCGCCACGAAGAACGCGGGCTGGAACCGCTGGAAGTGTTGTGCGCCCGGCTGAAGGTGCCGGCCGCGCACCGCGCGCTGGCGGTGTCGGTGTGCCGCGACCATCTGCGCGTGCACCGCATCGACGAAATGCGCGACGCCAGCGTGCACGACCTGATCGCCGCCAGCGACGGCTGGCGCCAGCCGCAGCGCATCGCCCAGCTGGCGCTGGCCTGCGAGGCCGACAAGCGCGGCCGCACCGGCTACGAGGACGCGGACTACCCGCAGGCCCGCGAACTGCAGCGCGCGCACGCCGCCGCACTGCAGGTGCGCGCGGCCGATGTCATCCGTGAAGGCATGCAAGGCCCGGAGATCGCCGATGCCATGCGCCAGGCGCGGATCCGCGCGATCCGCCAAGTGCGCAGTGGGCCGGACAAGGCCTCGCCCGGTCCTTTGGCCTGAAACCCTCCTGCGTCGGGCACCGCACCGCGTGGTCGGGCCTGAAGGCCCTGCTGCGAGACAACGGCTGCCGTAGGAGGCCTTCGACGTGGTCGGGCCTGAAGGCCCTCCTACGGGACGACGGCTGCCGTAGGAGGGCCTTCAGGCCCGACCCGAACGACAACCCCGCGACGATGGCCGCTCGATCGCACCCTCGACGCACCCTCGATCGCACCGTCCGACCGCACCGTCTGATCGCGCACGCAATCGCACGCACCACCGCGCATTCAATCGCGCCGTCGCCCGCCGTCGAAATGCAGCAGCGCATCGCGCCACGGCGTGAGCCGCGTGCCCAGGCCGGCAATCACGCCCAGCGTATTCGCCAGCGCATCGGCGCGGTCGGCCATGCGGTCGACGGTCAACGCGCCCTGCAGGTATTCCAGGCCGATGCCCATCAGCACCAGCATCACGCCCACGCTCAGCAGCGAACGCCAGCGCGGGTACAGCTGCACCGCGCCCGCGGCCAGCGCGGCGTAGACCAGGAAGTGCTGCAGCTTGTCGCTGCCCGACGGCAGGCTGCCCAGATCCGGCGCAGGCGCGAGCGACAGCGCCACGGTCACGGCCACGCCCGCACACCACAGCGCGGCCCAGAGCAGCGGCCGACGGAAGGGTTTCATCGAGCGCCCGAAGCGCAGACTGACGACCGGCCCGTTCACAGCCGGAAACTCAGGTCGCCCACCAGGAACGCGTGCGCCAGGCTGGCGTCGCGGCTGAAGCCGATCGCCTGGAAACGCTCGCCCATCTCGCCCGGCAGGGTGAGTTTCTTCGCCTGCTGGCGCAGCGCATGGTGGGCGACTTCATCGGCGCTGGCCGCCTCGTGCGCCGCCAGCCTGCGATCCAGACCGTTGCCGATCAGGAACGAGGCCTGATTGCAGTAACCGTCGAAATCGAAGCCGGCGCCGGTGCCGGCCTCGGCCACCGCGGTGAAGTCCACCGAGGCGGTGATGTCCTGCAGGCCGAGATTCGCCAACACGTCCTCGACCAGGCGATGCCGGTGGAACGCGCGCAGCGTGCCGTCGCCGCGTCGCGGGTCGTAGTACTCACGACGCGGGTAACCGTAGTCGATCAGCAGGATCGCGCCGCTGCGCAGGCCGCCGATCACCGCCTGCAGCCAGTACGGCAGCTGCGGCAGCACTTCCGAGCGATAGCCGTCGGCGAAGTCCTGCCCGCACTGGCGTTCCAGATGCCGCACCGCGGCCGACAGCAGCGCGTCGGCCGGACGGTCGATCCGGCGCAGGCGTCCATCCGCCCCCACGGTGACGTGCTCCTCGTACACCTCGCCGCCCAGCAGCGCGAAGCGCGAGGTGGGCAGCGCATCCAGCACCTCGTTGGCGAACATCACGCCGTTCCAGTCCCGCTGCACCGGCCCGTCCAGCCAGTGCAGCCGGGCGAACAGCGCAGGCGTCAGCCGCGTGCGCAGACGCTCGCGCTGGCGCTCGCGCAGGTCGGCGCTGGGTTCGAGGATCAGATACTGCCGCGGCAGCGCCTGCAGGGCCTGCAGGTGCTCCAGCGCGGCTTCGGCGAAGGCGCCGCTGCCGCCGCCGATCTCCAGGAAGTCCGCCTCGGGCCCGCACTGCGACAGCGCAGGCGCCAGCGCCTCGACGATGCACTCGGCGAACAGCGGCCCCAGCTCCGGCGCGGTCACGAAATCGCCCGCGGCCCCGAGCTTGGTGGCGCCGGCGCTGTAATACCCCAGTCCCGGCGCATACAGCGTCAACTCCATGAACCGCCAGAAAGGCAGCGCACCGCCATTGGCATGGACCTGGTCGCGGATCAGCGCCTCCAGCCGCGCACTGTGGGCGCGCATCTCGGCCGCGAGGCGGTCGGCGGCTTCGGCGGAGGGAACAGGGGCTTCGTGGGACATGCGGTGGCTCGTGAAGACGTCACCACAGCATAGCGAATCCGCGCCGCGCCCGGCCCGCGGATCAGCGCCCGTCGCCCCGGCCGCGCTCTTCCTCGCGCATCTGCCTGCGCGCGAACCACCACAGGTATGCGCCGACGAACACGATGAACCCCAGGCCGCCCAGGGTCATCCAGCCGACGGGTCTGGCGAACAATTCGGTGAGAACCGGATGCATGCAAGCCACCTCGCGAAAGAACCGGCACCAGCCTGCGCGCATCGTGCCGCGGAGGCATTGATCGCGATCAAACCGCGGGCGACGCCGGCCGACGCGCGTGCGCGGACGTGCTCGCCGTCGCCCTGCGTGCCGCTTGCACCGCACCGCGCCGGGTGTGCGAGCATGACCGCCCGCTCGCGAGGACGCCGCCATGGCACACGACCGCCCCGTCGCCCTGATCACCGGTTCCGCACGCCGCATCGGCGCGCACATCGCCCGCAGCCTGCACGCGGCCGGCTACGACCTCGCGCTGCACGCACGCCATTCGCGGGACGCGATGGAAACGCTGGTGGCCGAATTCGATGCCCTGCGTGCCGGCAGCGCCTTCGCGCAGTATGCCGATCTGGACGATGCCGCCGCGCCGCAGACGCTGGTGGACGGTGCGCTCGCGCGCTTCGGCCGGCTGGATGCGCTGATCAACAACGCATCGACCTATCACGCCACACCGATGGGCACGGTGACCGGGGCGCACTGGGACGCGCTGTTCGGCAGCAACGCGCGCGCGCCGTTCTTCCTCTCGCAGGCCGCCGCGCCGCATCTGGCCGCATCGCCGCGCACCGGCGGCGGCGCCATCGTCAACATCGTCGACATCTATGCCGAACGACCGCTGCCACGGCACCCGGTGTACTGCATGGCCAAGGCCGCGCTCGCGATGATGACCAAGTCCCTCGCGCTCGAACTCGGCCCGCAGACCCGCGTCAACGGCATCGCGCCCGGCAACATCCTGTGGTCGGACAACCCGGTGAAGGCCGAAACCCTCGACACCGTGCGCAGCCGCACCGCCCTCGGCCGCCAGGGCAGCCCCGACGACATCGCCGGTGCCGTGCGCTTCTGCCTCGACAGCCCGTATCTCACCGGCCAGATCCTCGCCATCGACGGCGGGCGGACGCTGCATATCTGAGTGCGCTCCCCGATCTTTCACTCGTCCTTTCGACCCGTCCCCATGTCGTCCAGAGTGCAGCGAGAGACCTGACTTTTGCCGAGGCTCGGCACAGCCGCTCCGGGCGATCACGGCCGCGTGAAAGCAGGTCCCTCGCTGCGCTCGGGACGACATCCGGAAGGAGGCGCAGGCCGAGACTGGAGCGTGGCGAGCGGTATGCGAGGCGTGGCCTCGTCAGCTTCGGCTCGTCTGCTTCAGCTTGCCTGCTTCGGCTCGTTCGCTTCGGCCTGTCCGTCCGGACCTGTTCGCTGCAACGCGTCCGCCGAGGCACGCCGGCACGGAACGATCGGTCGACACGCCTCCGTCAGGTCTCACTCCAGATCCAGCACCTGCAGCAGTGCACGCACATAGTCGCGCTCCAGGTCGGCCGGCTTGTACACCTCCACCAGCCGCAGGCCGCGGGTGCGGGCGAACAGATCGAGGTCGAGCGCGCACAGTCCGCTGCCGCGCCGTCGCCCGGCCGCCTGCTCGATCGCGTGCAACTGCGTGTGCAGGGCCTCGGGCGCAGGGGCGGAGGCGGCGGCGATGCGCACCGCGGCATTGAGATAACGAGGGCCGCTGCCGGCGATGTCGCGGGTGGGCAGCGCGCGGGTGGCGGCGCGCACTTCGTAGCGGGTCGACAGCAGGTTCCAGGCCAGCCGCAGGCCATGGGCGCGGCGATGGTTCGCGCCCAGGATCAGCACATAACCGCCCTCATCCGGGTCCGGCGCCGCCTGCGGGGACCGCCCGGGCAGCGCGCAGCGCAGCGCCTGTCTCACGCAGCACTCTCGTCGCGGCTGCGGCGGATCGCGATGCCCAGCGTCGCCGAGCCCAGCGCGCGCGCCGCGGCAGGCTTGCGCACGCGCAGCGCGACCGCCTGCGCATGCGCGAACTCGCGCAGGATCCCGGCGGCCAGCCGCTCCAGCAGCGTTTCCAGCAGTTCGCAGTCGCAGCCTTCCGCGCCGCGGCGCAGCAGCGCGCAGACCTCCGCGTAATCCACCGTGTCGGCCAGCGCATCGCTCGCCGCAGGCGGGCGGTTGTCGTAGGCGATCTCGACATCGAACACCAGCGGCTGGCGCATGCGACGCTCCCAGGCGTGCACGCCGATCACCGCTTCCACTTCGAATCCTTCGATGAATACCGTATCGGTCATGGCGCTGGGAACAGTCGACGTGTCATGGATCGGAGGAGGAGTCGGCGCCCTGCGCATCGTCGGCGGGCGCCGGCTGCGCGGCGGGCTCGGCAGGTGGGCGCGGTGCGACCAGGATGATGTCCGGCCAGCTGTCGTGCCACACCTGCGCCACGTCGCGGAAATGCAGGTGGTCGTAGTCGCCGCCAAGGCGGCGCATGTCGTCGAGCGCGTGCGCGGCGAAATCGCGCAGCGCCTCGAGGAAGGCCTCGTCCACCGCGAACACCACGTCCTGCAGCGGCAGGAAGCTGTCCAGACTACGCTCCACCCCGTACAGATGACCGTAGGCCGGACGCGTCGGCTGGTCGTGGACATCCTCGCGCCCTGCCTGCGCATCCGCGTCCAGGTCGTCTGCATCGCCGTCATGCTGCAGACCTTCGGATGCAGGGCCTTCGGGCGGCATGCCGTCGAGCGGCACGGCGCCGGACGGGGCCGCACCGGATGTGGAGCCGCGCGTATCGACAGCGTCGGAGTCGTCGTCGCGGGCGGGGCCTTCGGTCATGCGCATTCTCTCGGTTCGTGTTCGGCCACGGCCCGGACCTCGGGCAGCGCGGTCATGTCCCAGCGCGGCTGCACCCGCACCGCGGCGTCCGCACGCTGCCCGGCCTCCAGCCTCAGCGCGCCGGCGAAGGCGATCATCGCGCCGTTGTCGGTGCACAACTCTGGACGCGGGAAACACACCCGTCCACCGCGTCGCGCCATCATCGCCTGCAGGCGTTCACGCAGGCGACGGTTGGCACCGACGCCGCCGGACACCACCAGCGTGTCGCACCCGGCTGCATCCAGCGCGCGGCCGCACTTGATCGCCAGCGTGTCCACGACGGCCTCCTCGAAGCCGCGGGCCACATCGGCCATGGTCTGCGCGCTGCGGTCCGAACGCTGCCAGGCCAGCAGCACCTGGGTCTTGAGCCCGCTGAAACTGAAGTCCAGGCCGGGCCGGTCGGTCATCGGCCTTGAGAAGACGAAGCGCCCGGCTTCGCCCTGCCCGGCCAGCGCGGCCAGCTGCGGGCCGCCGGGGTAAGGCAGGCCCATCAGCTTGGCGGTCTTGTCGAAGGCCTCGCCGGCGGCATCGTCCAGGGTTTCGCCCAGCACCCGGTAGCGGCCGATGGCCTCCACCGCGATCAGCTGGGTATGCCCGCCGGAGACGAGCAGCGCCACGAACGGCGGTTCGGGCCGACCCAGCGGGTCGTCCTCCATCAGCGGCGCCAGCAGGTGGCCCTCCATGTGATGCACGCCCACCGCCGGCAGCTCCAGCGCCCAGGCCAGCGCACGGGCCACCCCGGCACCGACCAGCAGCGCACCCACCAGGCCGGGCCCGGCGGTGTAGGCCACGCCGTCCAGATCGCGCACCGACAGCCCGGCCTCGGCCAGGGTCTGGCGGATCAGCGGCAGCAGCTTGCGCACGTGATCGCGGCTGGCCAGTTCGGGCACCACCCCGCCGTACTCCGCATGCAGCGCGATCTGGCTGTACAGCGCATGCGCGCGCAGCCCCGCGGCGCCGGGCAGCGCGGTGTCGTAGACGGCGACGCCGGTCTCGTCGCAGCTGGTTTCGATACCGAGGACTTTCACTGGAGGCGTGGAGAAGATCGCGTGCAGAGGAGGCGGGCGGACGGGCACCGGAGGGCCGGGCGAAAACGCGGCGGGACGATGCGGCCACACGCAGGAGGCCCCCACAGCGTAACGTCGACGCGGCCTGCCGTGGGCGGAGGCTGCCCAGGTTGCGCCCGGGCGGCGCGGGCCGTTATCATACGCGGCTCGCCCGTTCCGAACGGGTCGGCTCCCGGGTATCCACGGATGAAGGCAGCGGCGAAAGCCCATGCACTCTCTTCACCCTGCGTCCCCGCGGCAGCCGGCGCTTCGGCCGGACATTCCAAACACCGAGACTCTTATGCCCAGCGTCAAAGTCCGCGAAAACGAACCCTTCGAGTTTGCCCTCCGTCGCTTCAAGCGCACCTGTGAAAAGGCCGGCGTGCTCGCCGAGGTCCGCAAGCGCGAGTTTTACGAAAAGCCGACCCAGGAGCGCAAGCGCAAGGCCGCGGCCGCGGTGAAGCGCCAGGCCCGTCGCTCCTCGCGCGATGTGACCAAGCGCCAGCGCCTGTACTGAGCCTGCACTGACTCGGCAGCAGGTCGGGCTGGCGCCTCCGCGCAGCCGCCCGACCTGTGCGCACCGAAGCCGGCCGCGCCCAGCGCTGCCGGCTTTTTGTCTTTCCCGCACCCACCCCCGCGCAGTCCTGCGCGCGCCCCGCCACGCGGCCCGCATGCGATGTATTCGCAGCCCGTTCCCGGGCCTCGCCGCGCCTGCCATCCCAACTGGAGCCTTCCCCATGAGCCTGAAGCAACGCATCACCGAGGACATGAAGACCGCGATGAAGGCCGGCGACAAGGAGCGCCTGGCCACCATCCGCCTGATCCTGGCCGCCATCAAGCAGCGCGAAGTCGACGAGCGCGTCGAGATGGACGACACGCAGGTGCTGGCGGTGCTCGAGAAGATGGTCAAGCAGCGCCGCGACTCGGTGAGCCAGTACGAGGCCGCCGCGCGCGAGGACCTGGCCGCGGTCGAGCGTGCCGAAATCGCGATCATCGACCAGTATCTGCCGGCCAAGCTCGACGAGGCCGCGATCCAGGCGGCGATCGACGCCGCCGTGACCGAGACCGGCGCTTCCGGCCCCGCCGACATGGGCAAGGTCATGGGTGTGCTCAAGCCGCGTCTGGCCGGACAGGCCGACATGGGCTTGGTCTCGAAGCTGCTCAAGCAGCGGCTGGCGGGCTGATCCCATCACCGACACCACGCGGAGCACGATGGCCATGAACGACACGCATCCCCCGTCATCCGGGCCGGCCGCGACAGCCGCCATCGTGATCCGCGCCGCCACCCGCGCGGACGTACCGGCCATCCTCGCCTTCATCCGCGAGCTGGCCGAGTACGAGAAGCTCGCGCACGAGGCCGTGGCCGATGAAACCGGCATGGCCGAGCACCTGTTCGGCCCCACGCCGCGCGCCGAGGTGCTGATCGCCGAGGTCGACGGCGCGCCCGCCGGTTTCGCGCTGTTTTTCCACAATTTCTCGACCTTTCTCGGCAAGCCCGGCCTGTATCTGGAAGACCTGTTCGTGCGCCCGGCCTTCCGTGGCCTGGGCCTGGGCAAGCGGCTGATGCTGCGCCTGGCGCGGATCGCGGTGGAACGCGACTGCGGCCGTTTCGAATGGTCGGTGCTGGACTGGAACACGCCCGCCATCGGTTTCTACCGCAGCCTCGGCGCGGTGGGCATGGACGAATGGACCGTGCAGCGCGTCAGCGGCGATGCCCTGCACGCGCTGGCGGCACGGGACGCCTGAACCGCTCGCCCCGGCGGGCGTGATGGCATCCTAGCGACATGGCCCGCATCCCCGACGCCTTCATCGACGACCTGCTCGCACGCACCGACATCGTGGAGCTGATCGGCACGCGCGTGCCGCTCAAGCGGCAGGGGCGGGAATATTCGGCGCGCTGCCCGTTCCACGACGAGCGCTCGCCCTCGTTCACGGTCTCGCCGACCAAGCAGTTCTATCACTGCTTCGGCTGCGGCGCGCACGGCACCGCGATCAGCTTCCTGATGAACTACGACCGCCTCGAGTTCCTCGACGCGGTGGACGAGCTGGCCAAGCGCGTGGGCATGGAAGTGCCGCGCGATACGCAGCAGCGCAACGCCAACCCCGACAGCGTGGACATGTACGCGGCGCTGGAGGCCGCGGACCAGTTCTTCCGCCGCCAGCTGGCGGCCACGCCGAAGGCGCTGGAGTATTTCGCCCGGCGCGGGGTGAGCGAGGCGGTGCGTGCGCAGTTCGGCCTGGGCTACGCGCCCGATGGCTTCTCGGCGCTGCGCGATGCGCTGGGCACCGACCCGCGCCGGATGAAACTGCTCGAGCGCGTGGGCCTGTTCTCGAAGAACGACAAGGGCCACATCTACGACAAGTTCCGCGACCGGGTGATGTTCCCCATCCACGACCGCCGCGGCCGCACCATCGCCTTCGGCGGCCGCGTGCTGCAGAAGGACGACGGCCCGAAATACCTCAACTCGCCCGAAACCCCGCTGTTCCACAAGGGCCGCGAACTCTACGGCCTGTGGCAGGTGCGCCAGGCCAACCAGAAGATCGCGCGGCTGATCGTGGTCGAGGGCTACATGGACGTGATCGCGCTGTTCCAGCACGGCATCGCGCAGGCGGTGGCGACGCTGGGCACCGCGACCACGCCGGACCACGCCGAGCTGCTGTTCCGCAACGCGCCCGATGTGTATTTCTGCTTCGACGGCGACGCCGCCGGGCGGCGTGCGGCGACGCGGGCGATGGAATCGGTGCTGCCGCGGATGAAGGATGGGCGGCAGGCGTTCTTCCTGTTCCTGCCCGACGGCGAGGACCCCGACAGTCTGGTGCGCAACGAGGGCGCCGAGGGGTTCGATGCGCGGCTGGTGCAGGCCACGCCGCTGTCGCAGTTCTTCTTCGACGAACTGGCGCAGGACGTGAACCTGTCCACGCTCGACGGCAAGGCGCGCCTGGCCGAACGCGCGAAACCGCTGCTGGCGCAGATCCCGGACGGTGCCTTCGCCGACCTGATGCAGCAGCGGCTGACCGAGATCACCGGCGTGGGCGCGGCCCGTGCGGGCGTGCCGGCGCAGCCGCCCGCGCCCACGCGGGTGCAGCGGCCGATGCCGGCCAACACCCAGAAACGCAGCCTGGTGCGCGGGGCGATCGCCCTGCTGCTGCAGCGCCCGGCGCTGGCGCTGTCCACGCAGCCGCCCTACCCGTTCGCCGGCCTGCAACAGCCCGGCGTGCCGCTGCTGGCGGAGCTGATGGACCTGGTGCATGCACGCCCCGACCTCACCACCGGCGCGCTGCTGGAGCATTTCGCCGAGCGCGAGGAAGGCGTGGCCCTGCAGAAGCTCGCGATGCTGGACATGCCGGGCGAGGAAGCGACCTGGCAGACCGAATTCCACGACGCGGTGGTGCAGCTGGAAAAACAGACGCTGCAGCAGCGCATCGACGCGCTGCAGGCCAAGCAGCGCGAGGCCGGCCTGGACGACGACGACAAGACGGAATTGCGCGCCCTGCTGCAGCGCAAGCTGCAGGACATGCGCTGAGGCGCCGTCCGCGCGGCGCACGGCCGGCCCGCGTTGCCGGGCATCGGTGCACCTCCGGTTAGAACGCTGCGCCCTTGCCTCCGGCATGCGCGCTGCCCGCATATGCCGCCGGTGCATCGCCCCCATCGGCATCGCACCCATCGACAGCGCCCGCAACGGCGCGCAGGTCGCGGTCCCTGAGACACCCGAAGACGACACTATGCCTCGGGGTCGCTCACGCATTCGAAACCATCGCCACCGGCCGCTCGGCCGGTGCGTGACCCGCTTCGGCCCCGGTTTCCGCTGAGGACAGTCTGCAGGATGCAGGGTGTCCGCGCGTCAGGGAAGGCGCGCGCAGGTCGACCGGAGGGCCGGGCGACCCGGCGGCAGCGCAGACGGTACGCCCGTGTGCACACGGCCCGGACGATGTCGGGATGGCCTCGTCCGGACCCTCTTCGGGATTTCGACATCCGGTTCTCTCCGCTGCCGCGCGCCCGTCAGGCGCCATCGAGCGCGCCTGCCCACGTGCCGGCAGCGGCGGAGCACGCCGTGCGCGTCGACACCTTCGGTCCATCACCGCTCGTCTCTCACTCGGAGATCCCATGCTCAAGTCGCTTTCCTGCGCTTTGCTGTTCGCCTGCGCCGCCTCGGCCCATGCCGCCGACTGGCAGCGCGACTTCTTTTCGCCGATGACCAACGAACTGCCGCCCACGCGCGGTGCCGTGGTGGACGATCTGGGGTATGTCCACCTCCAGGCGTTCAATCGCCAGCAGTGGGCCCAGACCCATGACCTGGTGCATCAGTACACGCTGGCCGCCGACGGCAGCGTGCCCTGGATCTGGGGCCTGTCGCAGGCCAACGGCATCTCGGACTGCGGCGTGTTCGCGCGCGGCGGAGAACGCCTGGACTGCCTGCTGCGCAGCGAATGGGGCATGGACTTCGTCCAGTTGGAACTGCGCGGCACCGGCGGCCATGTGCAGTGGCAGACGCCGCTGCCGCCCGAAACGACGCTGCGCGCGGCGTCGCTCCCGTCCCCCGGCACCGCGCTGGTGGTGACCGAAGCCGACGCCGGCGGCGCGCCGGATACGCTGGTGTTCGAGATCTCGCCCTGGGGCCGGACGGAGGTGCTGTCGGTGACGCCGGCGTGCCCGCAGGCCGGCCAGGTGCTGCGCGCCTCGGCCCTTGCGATGCCGCAGGATGCGTACGCGCCCATCCACCGGGTGAAGGCGTGCTGGAACAGTTACGGCACCACGGATCTGATCGCGGAGCAGTTCGACCGCCAGACGCGGCAGTGGCAGCCCGTGGCCACGCAGTCCCTGTGGTACGGCGAATCGATCGATCGCGCCGCGATCGCCGCGGATGGCGCCAGCTACCTGATCGGACGCGACAGCGGCGGCCAGCGCCAGCTGTGGACGACGCAGCCTTGGTCGGCGGGCTGGTTCCCGCACTGGCTTCCGGACGGCGAGGTGGTGGCCTTCGAGGCCGGTGCGCAGGGGCTGCTGGCCGGCCTGCAGCCTGCCGATCCGCACGCGCCCGTCGTCATCGCCTGGGCGATGCCGCAGACCGGCGGCTGGCCGCAGTTCCAGGTCTTCCCGCAATACGCCGGGCCCGCCACGGTCCGGATGTCGGCGACCGCGGACGGCGCCGCGCTGATCCTGCGCACTCTGCAGACCGGCGGCATCGCCGAGGAGCACCTGGACCTCGCCTATCCGGACGGACGCCTGATCGGCATCGCCCCGCTGCCGCTCGCGCCCGGCGAAACACTGGCCGGCCCGAGTTACGCCCTGCCCACCCCGGATGGTGGCGCGGTGGTGGCACGCACCGTGCAGGGCAGCGCGGAGTTCGGGCCCGAGGCCATCGGCGTGAGCGTGCAGCGGTACGCGCTGCCCACGCCGTGACGCGACGGCGAGCCGCCTGAGCACGGCGGTTCCCGCACCGGCACGCGTCCGAAGATGGGCGCGGGCCGGTGCACGGGAACCGGGTGCGGACGTGCGGCCACGCCACGCACCGGGCCGTACACACGCTCATGCCGCGATGCGGCGATGGCGGATCAATACGCCACGCACAGGCCGTAGGGGTTCAGATCGCAGGCCTGGAGCAGTTGCCAGTTGGCACCGTCGCAGTAATAGGTGATCACCAGGTTCTCTCCCGTCCGGCCGTTGAAGTAGTAGACCTCGGCGGTCCCGCCCGCATTCTGCGGGCCGCAGGACTGGCTGGGCGTCGGCCAGTGCCGCGCGACGGCATTGCCGATGCCGAATGCGGCGACCAGCACGGACGTGGCGATGAGGGCGGTAGTGATGGCGAGTGTGCGCGATGACGTCATGGGATCCTCCCGTCGGCCGTCCTCGCAGGATGCGATGACGGCCCGGACGGCCTCCCTGCCGTATCGCTCGACGCGGTGCGCCGACCTGCATCACACCATCCGGATGCCCATGCGTACCGGGCGCCCTGTCGCGGAATGGGCTCCTGGTCGCGGGCCCGGGCCTGGTGTTCAGCGCCGGTCTCGGCCTGGTTCAGTCATGCCACGTCCCGGATCGGGCCGCGGTCGGCGGCGTCAGGACGAAACGATGCGCGCGAGCCGAGCGGCGAGCTTCTTCGCCGATACCCCACCCTTCGCGCCCAGTTCCTGCGCGAACAGGGACACCCGGAATTCCTCCAGCTCCCAACGCAGCGCCTCCCACTCGGGTGCGTCGGCGACGCCGCGCCGGCGGGCGTCGTCCAGCGCGTCGACGAAGGGCTTGAGTTCGAGCATGCGCGCCTGGTCGCGCGCGGGGTCGCGCAGCGCGCGCTCGGCGCGCAGCGCCAGCGCCTTGAGCCAGCGCGGGTAGTCCGCCAGCGCGTCGGCAGGTGTGTCGCGCAGGAACCCGGGCGCGGCCAGCGCCGAGAGCTGCGCCTGCATGTCGTCGAGGTTGGCGCGCGCCCAGCCCATCAGCCTGGATTCCAGCGCCGCGCGCACCTCGGCGACGCGGGCGAGAATGGCCTCGGCCTGCTGCAGCCGGCGCATGGCCTCGGCAAACAGCGCCTTTCCCGCGGCATCCCGGCATCGCGCGAAGGCCTCGGCATCGCGCACGTCCAGCAGACCGTCGGCGGTGATCGCGGCGAAGGCGCCGTCGACCAGATCCTCGCGCAGACGATCCGCGTCCTTGAGCCCGTCGCGACGCGGCGCCTGCGCCTCGATCGCGGCATACAGCAGCGAGAGTTTCGGCTGGACCGGCAGTTGCTTGCGCGCCTTACGGATCTTCTCGCCCAGCGCGATCCGCAGCAGGCGACGCACGCCCCCCGGGTGCAGCCGCTCGGCTTCGGCGCGCTCGGCATGCACCGCGAGCGAAGCGCTCTCGCCGTCGTCCTGCAGCGCGGGATACGCCGGCACGCCGCCGGCGCCGGGCACCGAGCGCGGGATGGGCGTGTCGGGGAACGCGGTCAACCCGTCACGCGCGAGGCCTTCCGCCGCACGTGCGGAAAACGCCTCCGCCGCGCGTGCGCCGAAGCGGGCGCGCAGCGCGTCGAGGTCGCGGGATTCTGCGAGCACGTGACCGGCCAGCACCACGCCCGCCGTGTCACGACGCCCGCCGCCACGCCCATGCTGCGGCGCTTCGAACAGACGCAGGTTGGCACGCAGATGCGGCTCGATGCCCTGCGCGTCGAAATCCACCGAGGTCAGCTCCACACCGGCGAGCTTCTTCAGGAAGCGCGCGAGCGCGCTCTCCAGGCTGTCGGCCTCGGGCGCGGGATGCGCTTCGGCGAAGGCGCGGGCGAAATCCGGCGCCGGCACGAAATTGCGGCGCAGGGTTTTGGGCAGCGACTTGATCAGCGCCGTCGCCTTGTCCTGCACGAAGCCCGGCGCCAGCCACGACAGTCGGGCCGGGTCGAGCGCGTTGAGCAGATGCAGCGGCACCGCCACGGTCATGCCGTCGTCGGGCGCACCGGGTTCGAAGCGGTAGCGCACCTCCAGCCGCGCATCGCCCAGCGCGATGTAGCGCGGATAGCGCTCCGCATCGCTGGCGCCGCCGACCATCAGCTCGTCGAAACTCCATTCCAGCGCGGCTTTTTCGGCCGCGGGCAGTTTCGCGTACCACGCATCCAGCGCCTGCGCGTTGTGCGCATGCGCGGGGATGCGGTCCAGATACCACTGCGCCTGCCAGTCCTCGTCCACCACCAGGCCCACGCGGCGCTGCTTGGCTTCTTCCTCCTTCGCCTTGGCCAACGTGGCCAGATTGCGTTTGAGGAACGGCGCGCGCAGGTCGATCTCGCCGGTCGCCAGGGCATCGCGCGCGAAGATCTGCCGCGATTCCTCCGGATACAGCGCGCCGTAGTGGATCGGTTTCTTCGGCGCCAGCACCAGGCCGAACAGGCCGATCTGCTCGCTGCCCAGCACGCGGCCCTGCGACCGCGACCAGCGCGGGTCGTGGTGCCGGCGCGCCAGCAGATGCGGCAGTTCCTCGATGGCCCAGTCGGGCTCGATCGCGGCATTGCCGATCGCCCAGACCTTCTCGGTGTCCAGCAGGGTGGCCGACAGCACCCACGGCGGCGGTTTCTTCGCCAGCGGCGAGCTCGGGAACAGCATGAACTTGCGGCCGCGCGGGCCGTCGTAGAGCCCGCGGTCGGCGCGCTGGCCGATCTGGGTGGGCAGGCCGGCGATCAACGCGCGATGCAGGCGGGCATAGGGCGCGCCCTGGCGCGCCGTCTCCTTGACGGCCTGCTCCTTGACGGCCTGTTCCTTGGCGGTCTGCGCTTCGTCCATGCGACGCGCAGGCGCGTCCGCGCGCTCCACCGGCAAGCCCAGCACGTCGATTCCCACCTCCGCCTTCCACTGCAGCTCATCGCACAGCAGTTTCAGCTGGCGGTGCAGCTCGCGCCATTCGCGCAGGCGCAGGAAGCCGAGGAAGTGCCTGTCCGCCCACTTGCGCAGCTGCGACTGGGTCATGTCCTCGTGCGCGCTGCGGTAGGCGTCCCACAGCTTGAGGATGCCGACGAATTCGGACTTGGGGTCGGCGAACTGCGCATGCGCGGTGTCGGCCGCGGCGCGCTGATCGGCGGGACGCTCGCGCGGGTCCTGGATGCCGAGAAAACTCGCGATCACCAGCATCTCGCGCAGGCAGCCGTGCTGCTGCGCGGCGATCAGCATGCGTGCCAGCTTCACGTCCACCGGCAACCGCGCCATGGTGCGGCCGATGTGGGTGAGGGTGCGGCCGTCGCGGGTCGACGGCGCATCGTCGCGCTGCGCCTGACGCCCGCGCCGCGGGCGCGCGCCCGTGCGTGCGCCCGCATCCGCGCCCGCAGGTGCCTGCGCCTGCGCAGGCGCGCCCGCGGACTCCGCGCTGCGCGTCTCCACTGCGCCCAGCTCCTGCAGCTGCTGCCAGCCATCGGCCACCGCGCGCGGGTCGGGCGGTTCCAGGAACGGGAAGGCATCGATATCGCCCAGGCCCAGCGCGAGCATGCGCAGAATCACCCCGGCCAATGCCGCGCGGCGGATTTCCGGGTCGGTATAAGCATCGCGCGCCAGGAAATCGGCCTCGGCATACAGCCGATAGCACACGCCCGGCGCGATGCGCCCGCAGCGGCCCTTGCGCTGGTCGGCACTGGCCTGCGAGATCGGCTCGATATGCAGCCGGTCCAGCTTCTGCCGCGGGCTGTAGCGCTTCACCCGCGCCAGGCCAGGGTCGATCACGTAGTGGATGCGCGGCACGGTGAGCGAGGTCTCGGCGACATTGGTCGCCAGCACGATCCGCCGCTGCGGGCCGGGGTTGAACACCCGGTCCTGGTCGCGGGTCGACAGCCGCGCATACAGCGGCAGCACCTCGGTGTGGCGGTATTTGCGCCGCTCCAGCGCCTGATGCGCGTCGCGGATCTCGCGCTCGCCCGGCAGGAACACCAGCACGTCGCCGCGGCCCTCGCGCACGATCTCGTCGCAGGCCGACACGATGCCGTCCAGCACCGTGCGCTCGCCGTCGCGGGCCTCGCCGGTCTCGTCGTCGCCGCCTTCCAGCGGCCGGTAGCGCACCTCGACCGGATAGCCGCGGCCTTCCACGCTCACCACCGGCGCGTCGCCGAAATGCTGCGAGAAACGTTCGGTGTCGATGGTGGCCGAGGTGACGATGAGCTTGAGGTCGGGACGCCGGACCAATAATTGCTTCAGATAGCCCAGCAGGAAATCGATGTTGAGGCTGCGCTCGTGCGCCTCGTCGACGATCAGCGTGTCGTAGGCCGACAGCCAGCGGTCGGACTGGATTTCCGCCAGCAGAATGCCGTCGGTCATGAACTTGACCGCGGTGCTCTCGCCCACGTTGTCGTTGAAGCGCACCTGGTAGCCGACCAGCGCACCGAGCTGGGTGCCCAGCTCCTCGGCCACGCGCCGCGCCACCGCACGCGCGGCGATGCGCCGCGGCTGGGTGCAGCCGATCATGCCGGCCGCACCGCGTCCGGCGGCCAGGCACAGCTTGGGCAGCTGGGTGGTCTTGCCCGAGCCGGTCTCGCCGGCGATCACCACCACCTGATGCGTGCGGATCAGCTCGACGATGCGTCCGGCCTCGCCGGCGATGGGCAGCGCCTCGTCGACCGCGATGTCGGCAGGCAAGACGGCCGCACGGGCCTCGCGCGCCGCCACCGACGCCGCGAGCGCGGACGCGAACCCCGCTCGCGCTGCCGCATCCGACGGCCGCCCGCGCCAGCGCGACCACAGGCCGTGCAGGCGGCCGCGGTCGCGCGAGAGCGCGCCGTCGATCGCGCGTCGCGCCTGGCGCAGCGCCGCATCGTCGGCGGCCGGGTCGTGGGGGTGTTCGATAGAGCCCATCGATGGAATGCGTCGGAAAAACGGATTTCTAATCCGTCATGGTGGACGATAGGCTGTCGCTATTCCAGCCGGAGGAGTTCTGCATGGCCAAGTCGTCCAAACAAGAGAAGCGCGGCGCGTCGAAGCGCGATGAAGCGAAGCAGGCCGAAGCGAAGCAGGCCGGCGCCCGGGCGCCGGCCGCCGTCGCCGACCAGACCGCGAAGATCGACATCGGCATTTCCGCCGGCGACCGCGCGAAGATCGCCGAAGGCCTGTCGCGCTTCCTCGCCGACAGCTACACGCTGTACCTGAAGACCCACAACTTCCACTGGAACGTCACCGGGCCGATGTTCAACACCCTACACGTGATGTTCGAGGGCCAGTACACCGAGCAGTGGACCGCGCTGGACGCCACCGCCGAACGCATCCGCGCCCTCGGTTTCAACGCGCCGGGCTCCTATGCCGAGTTCGCGAAGCTCAGCTCGATCCCCGAAGCGCCCGGGATGACCAACACCGCCGACTGGCGCGACATGGTGACCCAGCTGGTCGAAGGCAACGAAGCGGTCTGCCGCACCGCGCGCAAGGTCCTGAAGACCGCCGACGGCGCCGGCGACGACCCGACCGCCGACCTGATGACCCAGCGCCTGCAGATCCACGAAAAGAACGCCTGGATGCTGCGCTCGCTGCTGGCCTGACCCCGCGCGCGGACGCATCGCATCGCGTCCTCCTGCAGAGCGGGGCTGGCGACTGGCGAAGCGGGAAGCGGGTTGCGCGAAGCGCCACACCTGCAGGACCGCGCGCCGCGGATGCCACAAACGAAGACCCCCGCCGCGGCGGGGGTCTTCGCATCGCGAGGCGCTCAGACTCAGCGCTGCTCGGTCGCCTTGTAGTCGCGCGCGGCGTAGCCGGTGTAGATCTGGCGCGGACGGCCGATCTTGGCTTCCGGGTCGTTCTGCTGCTCCAGCCAGTGCGACACCCAGCCGGCGGTGCGGGCCAGGGCGAACATGACCGTGAACATCTCGGTCGGGATGCCCAGCGCCTTGTAGATGATGCCGGAGTAGAAGTCGACGTTCGGGTAGAGCTTGCGCTGCACGAAGTACTCGTCCTTCAGCGCCGCCTCTTCCAGCTTCATCGCCACCTCGAGCAGCGGGTCGTTCACACCCAGCTCGTTGAGCACCTTGTGGCACATCTCGCGGATGATCTTCGCGCGCGGGTCGAAGTTCTTGTACACGCGGTGGCCGAAGCCCATCAGGCGGAAGCCCGAGTTCTTGTCCTTGGCGCGGTCGACGGCCTTGGGCACGTCCTCCGGGCGGCCGATCTCGGCCAGCATCTTCAGCACCGCCTCGTTGGCGCCGCCGTGCGCCGGGCCCCACAGCGCGGCCACGCCGGCGGCCACGCAGGCATAGGGGTTGGCGCCGGTGGAACCGACCAGGCGGACGGTCGAGGTGGAGGCGTTCTGCTCGTGATCGGCGTGGAGGATGAACAGCAGGTCCAGCGCCTTGGCGGCGACCGGGTTCAGCTCCAGCGGCTCGCTCGGCACTTCCTTGAGCATGTGCAGGAAGCGGGTGACGTACTCGAGATTGTTCTTCGGGTGACGGATCGGCCAGCCGATGGAGTAGCGGTAACAGGCGGCGGCGATGGTCGGCACCTTGGCGATCAGGCGGATCGCGGCCATGCGGCGCTGCTCGGCGTCTTCCAGATCGAGCGTGTTGTGGTAGAAGCTGGCCATCGAGCCGAGCATGCCCACCAGCATCGCCATCGGGTGCGCATCGTGGCGGAAACCGAACAGGAAGGTGCGGAACGCCTCGTGCATCATCGTGTGATGCGTGACCTCGTGTTCGAACTTGGCGAACTCGTCCTTCGACGGCAGCTCGCCGTTCATCAGCAGATAGGCCACTTCGAGGAAGGTCGAATGCTCGGCCAGCTGCTCGATGGGATAGCCGCGATACAGCAGCACGCCCTCATCGCCGTCGATGTAGGTGATGGCCGAACGGCACGACGCGGTGGCGGTGAAACCGTGGTCGTAGGTGAACAGCCCGGTTTCCTTCGGCAACTTGCCGATGTCGACGCAGGACTGACCGAGGGTGCCGGTGTGCACCGGCAGGACGACCGACGTGTCGCCGGCGTTGAGGGTGACCTGGTCCAAGCGGACCTGCTCCGAACGAGACACAGCGCCTCCTGAAAACGTAAGCATGTGAGGACGAACGCACGTCGGCGCGATGCGAAGCAGGCGGCCGGCGGCGGCGGTGGGGGTGCGTCGCGGTGCGGCTGCGACAACCGCCGGATTATCGCATACCCGGCCGTATGCCGACCTGTCGACGCGACCGGTGTCGCGCATGCCTGCGCCGCGATGCAGTGTCCCGCCCGCGCTCCGCGCAAACACGGCCCTGCGGGCGAATCACGGACGCCGGACACGACAAAGACGGCCGCGAGAACGCGGCCGTCCTGAACCCGAAAGCGATGTCGTTCCGCGGCGGGCGATGCCCGCGCAGGCGCTTACTTGGCGTAGCGCTTGCGGAACTTGTCGACGCGACCGGCGGTGTCGATCACGCGGTTCTGGCCCGTGTAGAACGGGTGCGAGGACGACGAGATTTCGATCTTGATGAGCGGATACTCGTTGCCGTCTTCCCACTTCACCGTCTCCTTGCTGGAGAGGGTCGAGCGGGTGAGGATCTGGAAGTCCGAGGTGACGTCCTGGAAGACGACCTGGCGGTACTGCGGGTGGATGTCGGCCTTCATGGCGGCACCAAAAGTTTGAACGGTGAGCTGACCATTATAGCGCCTGTTCCACGCCGGACTCAAGCCGCCCCTTCCCGGCCCTCACTCCGCCCGCAGTGCCCGGCGGATCAGGGCCTCGAACGCGGCCTGGTCGTAGTCCATCAGCAGCTCGGTGTGGTCCGGCCGGCCGCTGCGGCGCCCCCAGTCGACCACGGTCATGCCGCGGGTTTCCGGGCCGGTCAGCTCCACCCGCAGCGGCCGGCGCTCCAGCCGCCGCGCGTGCTCGGGCGCCACCACCAAGGCCATGGCGAGGGCATCGGCGGCGTGCCAATGCGCCCCGCGCAGACCGGCGGACCATTCGCGGGTCCTGCGCGAGATCGCCTCGTAGAAGCGCGCTCGGGGGTGATCGGCCTGCAGCCAGCGCTCGACATCGGCGTGCAGCATGCCGTGGCGGATGACCGCCTCCCAGTCGGCCACTTCGACCAGCCGGCCGGCCGCGGCGAAGGCCTCGAACACCAGATGCGCGGACTCGGGGTCGAAGCCGATGTTGAACTCGGCCGTGGGCGTGGTGTTGCCCTGCCCCGTCACCGCCCCGCCCATCACCACCATGCGCCCGATGCGCTGCGGCAGCGTCGGGTCCAGCTTCAGCGCGACCGCGAGATTGGTGAGCGGCCCGAGCATGCACACCGCCAGTCGCCCGGCATGTACGTGCGAGAGCCGGATGATGGCCTGCGCGGCATGTTCGGCCTCGACCTGGCGCGTGGCGGGCGTGTAGTCGATGTCGCCGAAGCCATCGCGGCTGTGCACGTACGAGGCATCGGGCGCCGGGTGCAGCAGCGGCGCATCGCAGCCGGCGTGGACCGGGATGTCGACGCCGGCCACCTCGCACAGCTTCAGCGCGTTGGCGACGGTGTGCGTCAGGCCGACGTTGCCGGCGGCGATGGTCAGCGCCACGACGTCGTACTGCGGCGCGTCGAAGGCCATCAACAGGGCGAGGGCATCGTCGACGCCGGGATCGGTGTCGATGAGCAGCGGGGTCTTGTCGTGATGTGCGGTGTCGTTCATCGACGGATTATGCCGACAACGCGGGCGGGACGTATCGCCCGGCCTCGCCGGGCGGGCCGTCCTGCGGTGCGCGGTGCGCTCAGGGCGCGCCGCATCGGGTCGTGTCCGGCGCCGCAGCGGCGGCGCACGGCGCGGCGTCGCGTGCGTCGCGCTGTGCTGCGATGACCTCGCGGGCGCGGGCTTCGGTGGATCGCATGCCGGCACTGCGGCCGAAGGCGATCGCCTCTTCCTCGGGCATGCCGGACTGCGCCATCGCCACCGCCAGCAGGCCGCCGACGCGGTTGCCGCTGGCGCAGTGGACCAGCACCTGGCCATCGGCACCGGACAACAGCGCGGACAGCTGCGCGGCCTTGTCGGCGTCGATGCCGGCGGCCCCGGCCACGGGAATCTCGACGTAGTGCAGGCCGGCGGCTTCCGCTTCGGCACGCGCGTCGCGGCCCTGCAGCTCGTCCGCGGTGCGCAGATTGACCACGGTGCGCACGCCCGCGGCGGCCAGCGCGGACCAGTCGTCCGTGCCGGGCTGGCCGCCGGTGTACAGCCCGGGACGTGGCGACATGAGTGCGGTGCCCGAGGGCAGGACGCGCAACGGCGCAACGGCGTCAGCGACGGCGGCCGACACATCAGTTGCAGATGCGTCGGTTGCAGACGCGTCGATCTTCGCGAGTTCGGAGGTGCTGGCGCAAGCGGCCAACACGGCGACGAGGCCGAGCATCGTCACCATCGCGGACACATGGGACACGGAACGCATCGGGAAGACTCCTTGAGGCAGACGAAAAGGAAGACGCTGGAGCGTCGGCGGCATGCGTCCGTGCAGACTATCCGGAAGCCTCATGGGCGGGTCGCGCCCCCCGGCCCGGCGTCGCTCATCAGCCCAGTCTCTGCGAGCGCACCCAGCGCTCGATGTCGGCCGAGCCCATCGCGCCGGAATGGCGTGCCACTTCGCGGCCGCGGTGGAACAGGGCGAGCGTGGGGATGCTGCGGATGCCGAAACGCGCGCCCAGCGCGGGCACGGCCTCGGTGTCGACCTTGGCCAGCCGGAAGGCCGGCTCCAGCCGTGCGGCGGCGGCCTCGAAGTGCGGCGCCATCATCCGGCACGGGGCGCACCACGGCGCCCAGAAATCGACCAGCACCGGCAAGGTGCCCTGTTCGACGTGCCGGGCGAAACCGGCCTCGTCCAGGGCCACCGGATGCCCGGCGAACAGCGGCGCCTTGCAGCGGCCACAGACCGGGCCGTCGTGCAGGCGTGCGGCCGGCACGCGGTTGAGCGCGTGGCAGGCGGGACAGGCGATCTGCAGCGGGTCGGATGCGGTGCTCATGATGTCCTCCGGCGATGGCGGCGATAACAGCGATGGTCGAGAGATGCGGGCGGACGTCGCGCATGCAAGTCTGCGCATGCCCATCTGCACATGTCAGGACGCCGGGGGAGCAAGGCGCATGCGGGCATTCGCAAGGCCGCGCAACAGCTCAGGTGTGAAGCCGTGCACCCCTGCGTGTGCCTGGACCACGCGCGCACGCGCCGCGTGCGCGATCGACGCGCGGTCAGCTGGCGGGCACGAACTCCGCGCCGTCGGCATCGACCACGCGCACCGCCACGTCGATGCCGTCGCGCACGCTCTGGGTGACGATGCAGAACTGCTCGAACTGCGCCAGCACGCGCTCGAAATGCTCCAGGTCGGCGGCCGTGTCGGACAGATGCAGAGTGACCTCCGCGCGCGGGATGCGCCAGCGCCCTTCGGCGTTGCGCTCCTTGCGCGCGACGATCTCCGCGCGCAGCGGGCCCGGTGCGTTCTTGAACTTGCGCAGCGCGAACAGCAGGCTGGACGCCAGGCAGTTGGCCACGCCGCTGAGCAGCAGCGCCGAGGGATTCGGGCCGCGGCCCTCGCCCAGCGGCGCGGGCTCGTCGGTGAGCATGGCGTCGAGGTCGGTGCCTTCGAAGCTCACGCGGAAGGCGTAGGGCCCCTCCTGTTCGAGCGTGAGGCGGATGTCGGGGGTGTCGCTCATGCGGCAGTCTCCTTGGGAGGCGTGGATGCGTGCGCCGCCTTGCGGGTCAGCAGCGCGTAGTACAGCAGCGGGATCACGACCAGGGTCAGCACGGTGCTGACCAGGATGCCGAAGATCAGCGACACCGCGAGGCCGTTGAAGATCGGGTCGTCGAGGATGAAGAACGCGCCGAGCATCGCCGCTGCGGCGGTGAGGGCGATCGGCTGCGCGCGCACCGCGCAGGCCTCGATCACCGCATCCGCGGGCGATCTGCCCTCGGCCACCGCCTGGTTGATGAAGTCGACCAGCAGGATGGAGTTGCGCACGATGATGCCGGCCAGCGCGATCATGCCGATCATCGAGGTGGCGGTGAACTGCGCGCCCAGCAGGGCGTGGCCCGGCATCACCCCGATCACGGTCATTGGGATGGGCGCCATGATGATCAGCGGGACGACATAGCTGCGGAACTGGGCGACGATCAGAAGGTAGATCAGCACCAGACCCGCGGCATAGGCGATGCCCATGTCGCGGAAGGTCTCGTAGGTGATCTGCCACTCGCCGTCCCACTTGATGGCGAAGGAGACGTCGCTCTCCGGCTGGTGCAGGAAGAACTGCTCCAGCATCACGCCGTCGACCGCAGCCTCGGACACCTGCCCGACCACGTCGAACATGCCGTAGAGCGGGCTGTCCAGATCGCCGGCTTCGTCGGCCATCACGTAGACCACCGGCATCAGGTCCTTGTGATGGATCGCGCCGTCCCAGGGCTCACGCACCACGCGCACCACCTCCGACAGCGGCACCTGCGCGGCGACGCCATTCGCGCCCGACGCGCCCTTCACCGTGAGCCGCAGCAGACGCGACAGCTCGCTCTGCTCGGCCACCGGCACGCGCAGGCGCACGGGGCGCGGCGTGCGCGAGACGCCGTCCTGCAGATACGTGGCATCGAAACCGCCGACCGCCGCGGCCAGCGTCTGCGCGATGGTCGCCTGGTCCACGCCCAGACGCGTCGCGCGTTCGCGGTCGACCACCAGAGTCTCGCGCATCGCATCGCTCTCGACCGTGGTGTCGATGTCGACCAGCCCCTCGGTGGCACGCATCTTCGTTTCCAGCGCGCGCGCGATGGCGCGGGCGCGGCCGTAGTCCGGGCCATAGACCTCGGCCACCAGCGGCGAGAGCACCGGCGGGCCGGGCGGCACTTCCACCACCTTCACCGACGCACCGTGACGCTGGCCGATGGCGTCCAGCACCGGGCGCATGGCGCGCGCGATGTCGTGGCTCTTGCGGTCGCGGTGGTGCTTGTCGACCAGATTGATCTGCAGATCGCCCACATTCGCGCCGCTGCGCAGGAAATACTGGCGCACGAGGCCGTTGAAATTGATCGGCGCGGACGTGCCGGCATAGCCCTGGATGTGCAGCACTTCGGGGAACTCGCCTGCTGCGGCGGCCAGCTCGGTGAGCAGTGCGTCGGTGGCTTCCAGCGTACTGCCTTCGGGCATGTCCACCACCACCTGCACTTCGGACTTGTTGTCGAAGGGCAGCATCTTCAGCACCACCAGCTGGACTACGGCCAGACTGGCCGAGAGCAGCACCATCGCGACCATGCCGGCGAACAACAGCCGGCGCCGACGCGGTGCGCGGCTGCCTTCGACGAAGGGCCGCATCGCCCAGCCGAACAGGCGGTGCAGGCGCGAGCCGCCGTGCCCATCGTCGTGCTTGCCGTCGTGCTTGCCGTCATGCGTGCCACCGTGCACCGCATGCGGCTTGAGCAGCTTCAGCGACAGCCACGGCGTGACCACCAGGGCGATGGCGAGCGAGAGCACCATGCCGGCCGAGGCGTTGATCGGGATCGGCCGCATGTACGGGCCCATCAGTCCGCTGACGAAGGCCATCGGCAGCAGCGCGGCGATTACGGTAAACGTGGCGAGGATGGTGGGCCCGCCGACTTCGTCGACCGCGGGCGGAATCGCCTCGCGCAATGTCTTGCCCCCCATCGCCATATGCCGGTGGATGTTCTCCACCACCACGATGGCGTCGTCGACCAGGATGCCGATGGAGAAGATCAGCGCGAACAGCGACACGCGGTTGAGGGTGAAGCCCATCGCCCACGAGGCGAACAGCGTGGCCGCCAGCGTGAGCACCACCGCGGTGCCGACCACCAGCGCCTCGCGACGACCGAGCGCGAACAGCACCAGCAGCACCACCGACAACGTGGCGAACATCAGCTTCTGGATGAGTTTCTGCGCCTTGTCGGTGGCGGTCTGGCCGTAGTCGCGCACGATCTCGACCTGCACGCCCTCGGGGATCAGCGTGGCCTTGAGGCCGTCGAGACGCTCGGCGATGGCAGCGGTGATGTCGGCGGCGTTGCTGCCGGGCTTCTTGGCAATGGCGATCGTGACCGCCGGTGCGGTGCCCGCCGCCGGGCCGGGCTGGCCGGCGGGGACGGTGTGCCACACGTAGCGCGTGGGCACATCGATGCCGGCCTTTACCTCGGCCACATCCGAGAGCTGTACCGGCTTGCCGCCGTGCACGCCGAGGATGAGATCGGCCACTTCGTCGCGGTCGGCGAGGAAACGTCCGGCGATCACCGGCGTGGCCGTGCCTGCGCCATCTTCGCCCGGCCCGACGCGTTCGCCGACATGGCGCACCAGATTGGCCGCCTGCAGCGACTGCGCCACCTCGCCCACGCTCAGGCCGAAGGCGGACAGCCGCGTGGGGTCCAGCGTCACCACCACCGCGCGGTCGGGTGCGCCGATGGTGTAGATGTCGCGGGTGCCGGGCACGCGCTTGAATTCGGCCTCAAGCGTGTGCGCGACCGCGGCGAGCTGCTCGACATCGCTGTCGGCCGCATCGGACCACAGGGTGAGCGCCATCACCGGCACGTCGTCGATGCCCTTGGGCTTGATGAGCGGCTGGCCGATGCCCACGCCCTGCGGCATCCAGTCGGCGTTCGAGAACACCTGGTTGTACAGGCGCACGAGCGCCGGCTGACGCTCCACGCCCACCGTGTATTCGACCGTGAGCACGGCCATGCCTGGACGGCTGACCGAGTACACGTGCTTGACGCCTTCGATCTCGGAAAGTGTCTGCTCCAACGGATAGCTGACCAGCTGTTCGACATCGCGCGCGTTCGCCCCGGGGAACGGCACGAACACGTTGGCCATCGTCACGTCGATCTGCGGCTCTTCCTCGCGCGGCGTGATGAGCGTGGCGACGATGCCCAGCAGCAATGCCATCAACGCCAGAATCGGCGTGAGCGGGTTGGCCTGGAAGGCGCGGGCGACGCGCCCGGAGAAACCCAGAGCGTCGCCGGACGTCGCGGGGAGGGCGTCGCGGGGAGGCGACTCACTCATCGCGCGCCTCCGCCGCAGCCTTGCGCTGCGCCTGGATCGCGGCGAGCGCGGCCAGCGGGTCGACGGCGATCTTTTCGCCGGGCTTCAGGCCGGACAGCACGGTCGCGCTCCCGCCTTCGACTCCGCCCAGACGCAGCTGGCGCAGCAGCGGACGGCCGTCCTGCACGACATACACGCCGGTCAGTTCGCCGCGACGCACGATGGCCTTGGCCGGAATGCGCAGCGCGCCGCGCGCCGCGGAGGCGGGCAAGCGCACGGTGGCGGTGGTGCCGGGCGCGGGCGGGTCCTGCAGCGCCGGCAGGTTCACGCGCACGCCGACGCTGTGACTGCGCGGGTCGGCGCTGGGGTAGACGACGACCTCGGCCGCGTCGACGCCGCGGCCGTCGTCCAGGCGCAGGCTGGCCTGCGCACGCGCACGCACGGCCTCGGCCTCGGACTGCGGCAGGGCGAGTTCGATCCGCAGCGCATCGGGCGCGTACAGCGTGAGCAGCGGGTGGCCGGGGCCGACGGTTTCTCCGGGTTCGACGCTTCGCATCGAGACGATGCCGGCATACGGCGCGCGCACCGTGGTGTAGTCCGCGCCCTGCCCCGCCGCGGCCAGCTGCGCACGCGCGGCATCGCGCGCGGCCGCGGCCGCATCGTGCGCGCTGCGCGCCTGGTCGAGCTGCGCGCCGGAGACGTACTTGTCCTGCGCCAGCGATGCATAACGCCGGTACTGACGCTCGGCCTCCGCGGCGGCCGCCTCGGCCGCGCGCAGTTGCGCGCGCGCGGCGTCGAGCCCGGCGCGCTGTTCGACCGTGGTCAGCCGCACCAGCACCGCGCCGGCGGCGACGCGGTCGTTCACGTCGGCCTCCACCGCCGTCACCCGGCCGCTGGTCTGCGCCGAAAGCACGGCTTCGCGCACCGCTTCCACCGTGCCGTCCCAGTCGCGGAACCCGGCGGTGCCGTCCGCGGCCACCGTGTGGGTGGCGAGCGTCGGCGCCGCGGGCCGCTCCGGCGCGGGCGGGGCGTCGCCGCACGCCGACAGGCCCAGCGCAAGGGCCAACGCCGGCAGCAGCCCACGGGCGGCAGGCCGCCTGCGGCCGCCAAGGGTGGGTCGATTCATCATTTGAAGGCGCATCCGCTCGAGACTCCCAGCTTCCTGAACACGATCGCCGCCGGGCAGAAGCCGGTGACGCTGGCCTGCAGCATGTTGAGCCCCGCGAACACCGCCAGCAGGCACCACCACGGCGACACGAAATGCGCCAGGCCCACGCTGAGCAGAACCACCAGCCCGGCGAAGGCCATCACGGCACTGTCGAGATTCCACCTGAAGGAACGTATCTTGCCCGGCATGATGCACCTCGGTTGATTGATTTCTAAATTAGATGTATCTTAATTAGAGATTCCTGTACAGTCAACCCACCCCATTGCGAGGACCGATCGATGTCGTACACCGCTGAGGATCTGGTGGCCCAGGCCCGGGCCGTCATCCGGGAAATCGATGCCGACACGCTGCGCGCTCTGCAGGCAGACGGCGTGCCGGTGATCGACGTGCGCGAGCCGGGCGAATTCGCCGAGGGCCACATACCGGGCGCGATCAATATTCCGCGTGGCGTGCTGGAGTTCCAGGTCGACGGCCATCCGGCGGTGAACTGCGCGCGCGATGCGCATCTGGCGCATCGCCGCACGCCGGTGGCGCTGTACTGCCGCACCGGCGGGCGTTCCGCGCTGTCGGCCGAGGCGCTGAAGCGGCTGGGTTTCGAACAGCCGTTGTCGCTGGCCGGCGGCTGGCTGCGCTGGGTGGAGGACGGCGGCGCGACGGAGACTCCCGTCGCATGAGTGCCGCATCGGACAACAACGACGCCGCCCGCGCACGAACCCGCGCAGGGACGGCGTACGCAGGCCCAGCCCGGCAGGCGACCGAGGGCCGCGACACCAGCGGCCTGGGCGAACGCATGCAGGCGCAGGCCGAACAGGCCGCCGAGCTGATGAAGGCGCTGTCGCATCCGCAGCGCCTGCGGGTGATGTGCATGCTGGTCGACGGCGAGCGCACCGTGGGCGAGATCAACGCCGAGGTCGATCTCAGCCAGTCGGCGCTGTCGCAGCATCTCGCGCTGCTGCGCGAGGGTGGCCTGGTGCAGACCCGGCGCGAAGCGCAGAGCGTGTACTACTCGGTCGCGCCCGGGCCGGTGCAGCGGGTGATCCAGACGCTGCACGATGTGTATTGCCCGACGCAGAGCGACGAGGACGGGATCTGCGGCTGAAGCGCGTATCCGCGCATCCGTCTCGCGACACCGACCGCACGCATCGTCATCGGGACGACACCATCAAAGGGCGCGACGCTCACTGATGCGCGGGACGGCGCTCATGCCTACGCCCCCGCATACCGCGCCGCGCCGCCGATCCAGCGCTGGATCAGGCGGTCGGCGCGCTCGGGGTCACGGTGCAGCAGGGCATCGCCCAGGCGCTGCACGATGGGCAGCAGATCGGCATCGCGGGCGAGGTCGGCGATGCGGAAGGCGGCCAGGCCGGTCTGGCGGGTGCCGAGCAGTTCGCCGGGGCCGCGCAGTTCGAGATCCTTCTCGGCGATGACGAAGCCGTCGTTGGTTTCGCGCATGGTCGCCAGGCGCTGCCGCGCCATCTGCGAGAGCGGCGGCTGGTAGAGCAGCACGCAGCTCGATGCCGCGCTGCCGCGCCCCACCCGGCCGCGCAACTGGTGCAGCTGCGCCAGGCCCAGACGCTCGGCGTTCTCGATCACCATCAGCGAGGCGTTGGGCACGTCCACGCCGACCTCGATCACCGTGGTCGCCACCAGCAGCTGCAGTTCGGCCGCCTTGAACGCGGCCATCGTCGCCTGCTTGTCCTTCGGCTTCTGCCGGCCGTGCACCAGGCCGATGCGCAGCTCGGGGATCTGCTGCTGCAGGGCCTCGAAGGTGGTCTGCGCGGCCTGCGCCACCACCTCGTCGCTGTCGTCGATCAGGGTGCACACCCAGTAGGCCTGGCGCCCTTCCGCGCAGGCGCCGCGGATGCGCTCGATCAGCTCCGGCCGGCGCTCGCCGCTCAGCACCACGGTCTGCACCGGCGTGCGCCCGGGCGGCAGTTCGTCGATGGCGGACACGTCCAGATCGGCGTAGGCCGCCATCGCCAGGGTGCGCGGGATGGGCGTGGCGGTCATCACCAGCTGGTGCGGCACGCCATCGCCGCTGTTGCCCTTGTCACGCAGCGCCAGGCGCTGGTGCACGCCGAAGCGGTGCTGTTCGTCGACGATGGACAGCGCCAGGTCGTCGAAGGCCACGCCGTCCTGCATCAGCGCGTGCGTGCCCACCACCACCTGCGCGGCGCCGGAAGCGATGTCGGCCAGCACCGCGGCGCGGGCCTTGCCGGTCACCTTGCCGGCCAGCCACACCACGCGGATGCCCAGCGGCTCCAGCCAGCCGCGCAGGTTGTGCAGATGCTGCTCGGCCAGCAGTTCGGTGGGCGCCATCAGCGCGGCCTGTTTGCCTGCGGCCACCGCGAGCACCGCCGCCATCGCCGCCACCACCGTCTTGCCGCTGCCCACATCGCCCTGCACCAGGCGCAGCATCGGCATCGGCTTGGCCAGGTCGGCGCGGATCTCGTCGAAGACGCGTCGCTGCGCGCCGGTCAGCTTGAACGGCAGCGTGCGCAGCAGCTCGGCCAGTTTGGTCTTGCCGCCCTTGAGCGCAGGCGCACGGTGGTGCTGCAGGGCGATGCGCTGGCGACGCAGGCTGATGTGATGCGCCAGCAGCTCCTCCACCGCCATGCGCCGCTGCGCCGGGTGGCGGCCGGCGGCCAGCTCGGCCAGATCCGCATCCTGCGGCGGGCGATGCAGGGTGAGCAGCGCCTCGCGCAGCGAAGGCATGCGCGCGCACAGCGGCTCCTGCGCGAGCAGCGCCGGCGGCAGCAGCTCCATCGTCTCCGGCGCGGGCAGGCGCTGCAGCGCCTGGGCGATCAATTTGCGCAGCGAGGCCGGGCCGATGCCCTCGATCGCGGGGTACACCGGGTCCAGCTGGTCGCTGAGCTGCGCCTCTTCGGCGGCGTCCAGCACGCGGTAGCTGGGGTGCACGATTTCCAGCCCCAGCTGGCCGGGCCGGGGCGTGCCGAAGGCGCGCACCCGCGCGCCCACCGCGAACTGCGCCACCTGCTGCGCACGGAAGTGGAAGAAGCGCAGCACCAGCGTGGCGCCGGAGTCGTCGCCCACCGCGACGCGCAGCATCGGGCGGTAGCGGTAACCACGCTCCACCGCCTCCACCCGGCCCTCGAACTGCGCCGGGCGCCCCGGCTGCAGCAGGCGGATCGGCACCAGCTCGGTGCGGTCCTCGTACTGGCGGGGCAGATGGAACCAGAGGTCCTGCAGCGTGAGCAGCCCGCGTGCGGCGAGCTTCTCGGCGACCTTCGCGCCCACGCCGCCGAGCGCGCTCAGCGGCTGTGCGTCGGGGGCGATCTGCGGCGTGAAGGCCTTGCGGGCGGGCATGCGCGGGCCGGGCGGACGCGGACGGCGGCCGTCGTGCTCAGGGCAGCGCGAGGATGGCGTCGACCTCGAACTTCGCGCCGCGCGGCAGGCCGGAGACTTCGATGGTGGAGCGTGCCGGGAAGGGCGCCACGAACAGCTCGGCCATCACCGCGTTGACCGCCGCGAAGTCCGAAAGATCGGTAAGGTACAGGCCCAGGCGCACGATGTCGTCGAACGAGCCACCGGCCGCCTCGCACACCGCACGCAGATTGGCGAACGCCTGCCGCGCCTGCGCCGCCGCGTCCTCGCCGACGATCTCGCCGGAGGCCGGGTCAAGCGGGATCTGGCCGGAGAGGAACACCATGCGGCCCGCGCGCGTGGCCTGCGAATACGGGCCGATGGCGGCAGGGGCGTGATCGGTATGGATGCGTTCGCGGGGCATGCGGGGGGACCTGTGTGGATGAGGGGGCAAGTGTAGCGCTGCGCGCCGCGCACGGTCCCGGGCCAGTGCTCGCCTGGCGCAGCGACAGCCCGCGCAACCTCGCCCGGAGTCGTGATCACCCGCCGCTTCGCACGCAGGCCCATACGTCGGTAGGAGCGGCTTCAGCCGCGACCACGAGGGACAGATGCGGCAGGGCCGGCTTGGCGGGTCGGGCCTGAAGGCCCTCCTACGATACGCACGCAGGAGCGGCTTCAGCCGCGATCGAGAGGGGCAGGCGCGCGGGGCTGTGCCGCGCAGGCGCGCTTGCTTGCCCCGGCCCGCCGCAGGGCGGCGGGCGTTCGCGCGCGCGCGGCATGCCGCGCGGCTTCACGAGGGAATGCTGCGCTCGCTCACCCCATCGCTTTGCGGGCGTTGCGGAACATGCGCAGCCAGGGCGAGGCGTCGTCGGGCCAGCCGGCGGGGCGCCAGCTCAGGTTGACGCTGCGCGGGGTGCGTTCGGGGTGCGGCATGAGGATGGTGGCGCGGCCGTCGGCGCTGCACAGGCCGGCGATGGCATCGTCGGAGCCGTTGGGGTTGGCCGGGTAGGCCTGCGCGGGGCTGCCGTCGCCGTCGATGTAGCGCAGGGCCACGCGGGCGGCCACGCGGTCGGCCGGTGTGTCGAAGCTGGCGCGGCCTTCGCCGTGGGCGATCGCCACCGGGATGCGCGAGCCGGCCATGCCGGCGAAGAACAGCGACGGCGAGTCGCTCACCTCGAGCATGCCGAACCGGGCCTCGAACTGTTCGCTGCGGTTGCGCAGGAAGCGCGGCCAGTGCTCCGCGCCGGGGATGATGTCCTTGAGTTGGGACAGCATCTGGCAGCCGTTGCACACGCCCAGTGCGAAGCTGTCCGGCCGGGCGAAGAACGCGGCGAAGGCCTCGCGCACATCGGGGCGCTCCAGGATCGACGTCGCCCAGCCGCGGCCAGCGCCCAGCACGTCGCCGTAGCTGAAGCCGCCGCAGGCCACCAGGCCGGCGAAGCCGTCCAGGCGCAGGCGCCCGGCGATCAGGTCGCTCATGTGCACGTCGACCGCGGCGAAACCGGCGCGATCGAAGGCCGCGGCCATCTCGATCTGGCCGTTCACGCCCTGCTCGCGGAGCACCGCCACGCGCGGACGGGCGCCGCTGGCGATGTAGGGTGCGGCCACGTCGTCGGCCGGGTCGAAGCTCAATTTCGGCTGCAGCGGCGGCGCGTCGAAACGGCTCACCGCGGCGCGCTCTTCATCGGCGGATTCGGGGTTGTCGCGCTGGCGCTGCATGGCGTGGCTCACCGACCACCAGGCCTCGAACAGCTGCTCCCAGCGCCATTCGGCCAGCACCTCGCCGTCCAGATGCACGCGCACCGCAGGCGCGGTGGTGGGACGGGCGATGCGCTGCGCGCACTCGATCAGCCCGTGCCGCGCGACCAGATCGGCGAACTCGGCGCGGTCTTCGCCTGCGATCTGGACGATGGCGCCCAGCTCCTCGGCAAACAGGGTGCGCAGCGGGTCGTCGCCCCATTCGTCGAGCTGGATGTCGAGCCCGAGGTGGCTGCAGAACGCCATCTCGCACAGTGCCGCGAACGCGCCGCCGTCGGACCGGTCGTGGTACGCACGCAGCAGCCCGCGCTCGCGCGCGTCGCGCATGAGGTCGAACAGGCAGCGCAGGCGCTCGGGGTCGTCCAGATCGGGCACTTCCGGCTCGGGGCCGTCGTCGCCGCGGCGTCCGCCGAACCCGTCGTAGACCTGGGCCAGGATCGACCCGCCCAGACGCTTGCGCCCGGCGCCCAGCCCGATCAGCCACAGCTCGCTCTCGCCCTCGCGCTCCAGCAGCGGCGTGCACTGCAGACGCACATCGGCCACCGGCGCGAAGGCGGTGACGATGGGGGAGACGGGGGACACCGACTTCTGGGTGAGGCCGGGATTCGGGGTGGAGCCGGGATTCGGGATTCGGGATTCGGGATTGGCAGAAGCGGCGGCGGCCTGCGTCTGCTCCACACCATTCCCCATTCCCGATTCCCCATTCCCGGCCCAAGCCGCCTGCATCGACAGCGAGTCCTTGCCCACCGGGATGCTGAGCTCGAGTTCCGGGCACAGCTGCAGGCCGATGGCGCGGACCGCGTCGAACAGGCGGGCGTCTTCGCCGGGGTGGCCGGCGGCGGCCATCCAGTTGGCGGAGAGTTTGATCTGGGCCAGCGATTCCAGCGGCGCGGCCAGCAGGTTGGTGATCGCCTCGCCCACCGCCATGCGCGCGGCGGCGGCGGCGTCGATCAAGGCCAGCGGCGTGCGCTCGCCCATCGCCATCGCCTCGCCGGCATAGCCGTCGAACCCGCTGAGCGTGATCGCGCAGTCGGCCACCGGCAGCTGCCACGGGCCGACCAGCTGATCGCGCGCGGTGAGCCCGCCCACGCTGCGGTCGCCGATGGTGATCAGGAACTGCTTGGCCGCCACCGTGGGATGCGCCAGCACCCGCAGACCGGCCTCGTGCAGATCGATCTCGCGCTTCTCCAGCGTCGGCCAGTCCGCCACCGGCGGACGCTTCGCCTCGCGGTGCATCTTCGGCGGCTTGCCGAAGAGGACATCCATGGGGAGGTCGATGGGGTGGAGCCGGGATTCGGGATTCGGGATTGGGGATTCGGCAGGGCTGGGCTGGGCAGGGCTGAGGCCTGCGCTTTGCCGAATCACGAATCCCGAATCACCAATCCCCGGCGCGACAGCGCCATACCCCACCACCAACCTCTCCTCCGCCGTCGCCGTCCCGACCACCGCGAACGGGCAGCGTTCGCGTTCGCAGATGGCGGTGAAGTCGGCGAGGCGGTGCGGGGCGACGCCGAGGACGTAGCGTTCCTGGGATTCGTTGCACCACAGCTGCATCGGCGACAGGGAAGGATCGTCGCTCGGCACCTTGTCGAGGTCGATGACGCCGCCCACGCGCGAGTCGTGCAGCAGTTCGGGGATGGCGTTGGACAGGCCGCCGGCGCCGACGTCGTGGATGCTCAGGATCGGGTTGTCGCCGGCCATCGCCACGCAGCGGTCGATCACTTCCTGGCAGCGCCGCTCCATTTCGGGGTTGTCGCGCTGCACGCTGGCGAAATCCAGGTCCTCGGCGCTTTCGCCGGAGGCCACCGAACTGGCCGCGCCGCCGCCCAGGCCGATCAGCATCGCCGGGCCGCCGAGCACGATCACCGCATCGCCCGGCGACAGCGACTGCTTGGCGACCATCGGCCGGTCGATGGCGCCCAGGCCGCCGGCCAGCATGATGGGTTTGTCGTAGGCGCGGACGAGGCCATCACCGCCGTCAGGCTCGCGGATTTCGAACGCGCGGAAATAGCCCAGCAGATTGGGCCGGCCGAACTCGTTGTTGAAGGCCGCCGCGCCGAGCGGGCCGTCGGTCATGATCTCCAGCGCCGGGGCCATGCGCGGGTTGAGCGCGCGCGGGGCTTCCCAAGGCTGTTCGAGGCCGGGAATGCGCAGGTGCGAGACGCTGAAACCGCACAGGCCGGCCTTGGGCTTGCCGCCGCGGCCGGTGGCGCCCTCGTCGCGGATCTCGCCGCCGGAACCGGTGGACGCGCCCGGGAACGGCGAGATCGCGGTCGGGTGGTTGTGGGTTTCCACCTTGATGCAGAACGCGCTGGGCGTTTCGGCCTCGGCGCGATATTCCAGCGTGACCGGGTCGGGACGGAAGCGCTGCGCCGGGTAGCCTTCCACCACCGCGGCGTTGTCGCTGTAGGCGCTGAGCGTGTGCTCGGGCGTCTGCGCGTGGGTGTGCTTGATCATCTTGAACAGCGACACCGGGCCGCCGTTCAACATTTCGTCGCGGCCGTCGAGGGTCCACGAGGCATTGAAGATCTTGTGCCGGCAGTGCTCGGAATTGGCCTGCGCGAACATCATCAGCTCGACGTCGTGCGGGTCGCGGCCCAGCTCGGTGTAGCGCTCGCGCAGGTAGGCGATCTCGTCCTCGGCCAGGGCCAGGCCCAGACGCGCGTTGGCCGCTTCCAGCGCGGCCAGCGGGATGGCCTCGACCACACCGCGGGCCGGCGCGACGAACAGCGCCTGCGCCGCGTCCGCGCTGTCCAGCAGCGACTGGGTCATCGGGTCGTGCAGCTGTTTGCCCAGCGCCGCCGCGGTGGCGGCATCGAGCGCCGCATCCGCCGGCCAGCCGGCCAGGTCGATGCGCATGCCGCGCTCCACGCGCTTCACCGGCTGCCCGGCGCCGCGCAGCAGCTCGCTGGCCTTGCTCGCCCAGGGCGAGATGGTGCCCAGCCGCGGCGCGACGTAGCGCACGGCATCGCCGGGCTGCACCTGCGCGCGCCCGGAACCGGCTTCGAGGATGCGGCCGAGGACGGCCATGTCGGGCGTCTGGCCCGGGGTGGGTTCCACCCAGTACACCCAGCGCGTCGCACGGATGCGCAGACCGGGGACCAGGGCCTGAAGGCGGGCTTCGAGCCGTTCGCGTCGGAACGGCGACAGGGCCGCAAGGCCCTCGAGGACGATCATGTCCGGCATGGGAAGTGGCGCGGGGTGGGGATTGTAGCGGATCGGGGCGCCGACGCCGGCCGGGCGTCCGGGCGCGCCCGTCACCCGGGCATGACGCCTAGGCACGGCGGGCAGGTCGGGTGGATGTGCGTTCGGGAGGAGACGAGCCCCAGGGAATGCTGCGTCGCAACATGCGCAGCCACTCGCATTCCCCTTGAAAACAGGACCGAATCAAGCGCTTGCGCCGACTTCATGACGCATGCTGCTCCGCACAACAGGCTTTCGCGGAAGCTCTGCTAACGTCCGGCGGCCATACGGTGGCGTACCGTCCGCGCAGGAGCGCTCCGGACGGTTCGCCGCATCGCCGTCAGCCTTTAGCGGTTCCACCTACGTCCAACTGGAGGGAGTCTCATGCGTCGTGGATTCATCGGTCTCGCGTTCTCGTTCGTGCTGCTCGCACTCGCTGCCCTGCCCGTGCAGGCGCAGTCCACCTACACCAGCACCAGATACCCGATCGTGCTGGTGCACGGCCTGTTCGGTTTCGATTCGATCCTCGGCGTCTACGACTACTGGTACGGCATCGGCGACGAGCTGAAGGCCGGCGGCGCCAAGGTCTACACCGCCAGCGTGTCCGCCGCCAATTCCAGCGAAGTGCGCGGCGAACAGCTGATCCGCGACCTCGACCGGCTGCGTGCGATCACCGGCAAGTCGAAGTTCAACCTGCTCGGCCACAGCCACGGCGGCCCGACCATCCGCTACGTCGCGTCGGTGCGCCCGGACCTGGTGGCGTCGGTCACCCTGACCGGCGCGCCCAATCTCGGCTCGCCGGTGGCCGACGGCGTCAGCAACACGCTGCCGTCGGGCTCGCCGCTGCGTCCGCTGGTGGCCGGCTTCGTCAATGCCTTCGCCGGCTTCCTCGGCGCGGTCTCGGGCAACCTCGACCCGCAGGACTCGCTGGCGGCGCTGGGTTCGCTCAGCTCCTCCGGTGCGCGCACGTTCAACAGCCGCCACCCGCAGGGCATGCCCACCACGTCGTGCGGCAGCGGCGCGAATGTGGTCAACAACGTGCGCTACTACTCCATCGGCGGCACCAGCGTGTTGACCAACGTCTTCGACATCTCCGATGCGGCGCTGGGTGCCGGCGGCCTGTTCTTCGGTTTCGAGCAGAACGACGGCCTGGTGGGCCGCTGCTCGTCGCGCTGGGGCACGGTGCTGCGCGACGACTATCCGTGGAACCACCTCGACGAGGTCAACCAGTTCCTCGGCCTGCGCGGCCTGTTCACGCCGGACCCGCGCTCGGTCTATCGCGCCCAGGCCAACCGCCTGAAGAATCTCGGCCTGTGACCCGGCCGAAGATGGCCATCGGCGTCGCCCTCGTGGCGACGCTGGCGGCCGGGGTGTGGTGGGCGTCGACACCGACGCCCACCGCCGATGCGGCACCCGCCGGCACCGGTGTCGAGGCCTCCACGCCACGCGCTGCGGATGCGGCGCGCGGCGCAGGCATCGATCCGTCGGCGGACCCGAGGAAAACCGGTTCGCTGCGCGGCACCGAGGTCGACGGCGAGGTGCGCTTCGCCGCCGACGGCAGCGTGATCCCGGATGCCGGCCTGCGCCGGCTGTTCGACTATCACCTCAGCATGATGGGCGAGACCGACCTCGCCGGCGTCCGCAGCCTGCTGCGCGCCTACCTGCAATCGCGTTTCGACGCGGCACGGACCGAACGGGTGCTGGCCGCCTTCGAGCGCTACGTCGCCTACCAGCGCGCGCTGATGGACGCGCCCGGCGCGAAGTCGGCCGACCCGGCGGTCCGTCTGGCCGAAGCCAAACGGCTGCGGCGCAGCCTGCTGGGCGAGGCCATGGCGGACGGGTTTTTCGCCGAGGAAGAAGCGCTGGCCGAGCTGAGCCTGCGGCGCCGGGAGATCGCCTCCGATCCGGAGCTCGACGCGGCACGCAAGCGCGCACTGCTCGACGCGCTGGACCGCGAATCCGGCTACGAGACACGCACCGCGGCCGAACTGCCCGAGCTCGCCGCGCGCCAGGCCGAAGACATCGAACGTCGCGGCCTCACGCCGGCACAGCGGCATGCCGAACGCACCGCCCTGTGGGGCCCGGAGGCGGCGCAGCGCCTGGCCGCGCTGGACGCCGAACAGGCGAACTGGGACGCGCGCGTGCTGCGCTACGCCGAGGCGCGCAGCCGCATCCTCCAGGACACGCGGCTCGACACCGCGCAGCGCAACGCGAACATCGCCGCCCTGCGCGCACGCATGTTCACCGTGCCCGAACAGCGCCGCATCGCCTCGCTGGAAGAGATCGGCGAGTTGCAGGCCACCCTCTCGACGCCGCGCTGACGCCGACGAGCGGCGTCCTCCCGCACATGCATCCGTCACCCGGGCCGGGGCGCCCGCCGGCGCGGGTGGACGGCATGCCGCGTGCGCATCCTCCACCGCCTGAGTCCCGGCCCCGGCAGACCCGGCATGGACCGCCGCAGCGTCGAGCGGCATCCCCGCTACGCTCGCGGCCTTTCTTTCGCCTGTCTTTTCATTCGCGGCTGCAATGCCCAGCCCAACGGATCATTCGAATCATGAGCGCAACGCTCGAGGCCGGTCATGATGACCTCGTGATCGGATCATGATCGAAATCGCCGGGCTGGCCATGACGGTGTCGCACGACTGCGTCATGACTGGCCGCCGTGGCGCCCTGCAGCGCCCGATGGCCCACAGGGCCGCAGCGGCACGGCACAGGATGGCCCGGGGAGCCTCCGCGTCCGGACCGACCCATCGCAGCGCACGCCCTTCCGGCGTCGCCTGCGGGATCCCCCTCACAAGGAGAGTCTCCATGTCATCGATCGTCGCAAGACCCACCCTGCTGCGCCTGTTCGCGCTGTTGGCCGCACTGTGCCTGGCGAACGCCGCCCTGGCCGCGGACACGCTGGTGGTCGGCCAGAGCATGAGCGCGGGCCAGCGCCTGGATTCGGCCAACGGCAGCTACCGCTTCGTGTTCCAGACCGACAGCAACCTGGTGGTCCGCCGGGTATCGGATTCGGCCGCGCTCTGGGCCTCCAACACCAACGGCCAGGCCGGCAGCCGCCTCACCCTGCAGGGCGACGGCAATCTGGTGCTGTACACCAGCAGCAACACCGCGCTGTGGTCGAGCAAGACCCCCGGCACGACCGGCAGCCGCCTGGTCATGCAGAACGACGGCAATCTGGCGCTGTACAACACGTCGAATGCCGTGATCTGGTCGACCGGAACCGGGTCGGAGCCACCGTCCGGCGGCGGCAACGTCACCCATGTGGGCACCGTGCTGGCCGCGACCAAGGAATCGAGCCTGAGCATCTCGCGGCCCGGCTCGGTGCAGGCTGGCGATCTGTTGATCCTGTTCACCCAGGGTGGCGACGGCCAGTTGCCCGACACGGTCTCCGGCTGGACCCGATTCGCCCGGTGCTTCGAAAGCAAGAACTCGGACACGACCTGCGGCACATCCGGCAGCGACCTGGGGCTGGTGGCCTACTACCGCGTGGCCAGCAGCAGCGGCGCGGCCTCCTACACGGTCAACCGCGGCAGCGCCGGCCACGTGACCGCCGCCTTGGTGGTGGTCCGCGGCGCCAACACGAACGACCCGATCTACTCCCATACCTATCTTCCCCAGGACGGCACCGGTTCGGGCAGCGTCTGCCCCTCCACTCCGGGCGTGGCCGGCGGTCACCACATCTGCGCCTACGCGCACGATGATCCGCAGGTGATCGACGGCTTCTCGCCGCTGACCTTCCGCGGCCGCATTCTCTCCGGCGGCGACTACGTGCATATGGCCACACGCACGCTGAGCGTCGGCGGCGGCACAGGCTCGGTGCGTGCGGACAACGTCAACGTACTCGGCTCCGGCGAGGGCAAGAACGACCTGCAGCTTGCGGTCGTGATCCGTCCCGCCCCGTAATGCGATCCCCGGCAGGCGTGCGCGCTCGGTGCGCACGCCTGCTGCAACATTGCGACGTCGCGACATCAGGCAGCGCGCGGCCTCCAGCCGCAGCGCGTGCCGGGTGCGCGAAATCCATCCTCCATGGACATGCAAGCAAAGGAGTCGATACTCATGCAACGCATCCACGCAAGACAACTCGCAGCCCGCGTGCTGCTGCTGTTGGCGCTGCTCGGCCTGGCCAGCCTCGCCCACGCAGCCGACACCCTCACCTCCGGCCAGAGCCTGAGCCCGGGCGCGCGCCTGGACTCGGCCAACGCCAGCTACCGCTTCGCCTTCCAGACCGACGGCAACCTGGTGCTGCGCCGGGTGTCGGATTCCACCGTTCTCTGGGCCTCCAACACCAACGGCCAGGGCGGCACCCGCCTCACCATGCAGAGCGACGGCAACCTCGTGCTGTACACCAGCGCCAACGCGGCGGTGTGGTCGAGCAAGAGCGCCGGCAGCGGCGGCAACCGCGCCACCGTCGAGAACAACGGCAATTTCGCGGTGTTCAATGCCTCCAACGTCCGCGTGTGGTCGACCAACACCGGCAGCGGCGGCGGGGAGACCGGCACCAAGATCGCCTTCATCGGCGACACCAACGCCGGCAGCAGCTTCCAGCGCGTGCTGGATCTGATCAAGCGCGAAGGCGCGCAGCTCACGGTGGCCCTCGGCGACACGGTCTACAGCGCCGGCCTGGAAAACACCTGGGACAACCGGGTACGCACCACGCTGGGCAACAGCGACCCGGCCTTGGTGGTGGTGGGCAACCACGACGTCGACGACGGCAACTGGTCGACCGTGCGCACACTCGGCCAGGCACGCCTCGGCCGGCAGTCCGCGGTGAGCTGCTCGGGCACCTACGGCGAGCGCGCGACCTGCCGGCTCAACAACGTGTTCATCGTGGTCTCCGGCGTCGGCACCCGCGGCACGCAGTCGGACAATGAGAGTTTCATCGCCAACAGCCTGGCCAATGCGCCGGCCGGCGCCTGGCGCATCTGCGCCTGGCACAAGAACCAGCGCCTGATGCAGGTGGGCGCAAAGACCGACGAGGTGGGCTGGACCGCGTACGAGAACTGCCGCCAGCGCGGCGCGATCATCATGACCGGCCACGAGCACTCCTACTCGCGCACCCATCTGCTCAGCAGCATGCAGAACCGGACCATCGCCGACAGCAGCTCGCCCTACACCCTCACCAACGGCCGCACGATCGCCGTGGTGTCCGGCATCGGCGGCGTGGACATCCGCGACCAGGAGCTCAGCGGCAACTGGTGGGCGAAGGTCTACACCTCGACCCAGGGCGCCAAGCACGGTGCGCTGTTCGGCACCTTCTACAGCGACCGCGCCGAGTTCTACCTGAAGAACATCGACGGCACCGTGATCGACACCTTCACCGTGATGAAGGAGTACTGAGGCCATGACGACGTTTCTTCATCCCCGCGCACTGATCGCATCGCTGCTGCTGGCGCTCGCACTGGCGCCCTGCTCCGCGTCCCGCGCCGCCGACCGTGTCGATGCAGACGCAGCGCAAGGGGCCACCCCGGCCTATGCCTGCGACCTGCGCCGATCGGCCGAGGTGTGCCGCGAATTCACCGTGATCACCGACCGGGAGCAGCGTCTGCGCACGCTCTCGGAAGGCTGCGCCTCCATGGGCGGCACGTTCCGGGCCGGCGCCTCCTGCCCGCGCGCGAACCGCGTCGCGCGCTGTGTGGACGTGGTGCCGGACCCGAACCATCTGGACCAGGTGCGTCACACCTACGACGTGCACTACTACGCGGACACATCGCACGGCTGGGACAGCCGATCGGTGCAGCGTGTCTGCGACAACCTGATGGGCAGTTTCGCGCCCGAATGACCCGGCCCCGCGCGCCCGCGTCCGCACGCCTGCGTGCGGACGCGGGCAGCTGGCGAAGGCATGAGATCGCGCCCGACCTCACCGCACTGCAGGGCACGGGCGTGGCCTACATGCCGGTGATCTGGCCGGGCTTTTCCTGGCACAACCTGCAGGACGGCAGCTCACCGCTCAACCAGATCCCGCGACGCGGCGGGCGCTTCTTCTGGCGCCAGGCCTACAACGCGACCGCGGCCGGCGCCAAAATGGTCTACGTGGCGATGTACGACGAAGTGGACGAAGGCACGGCGATGTTCAAGATCGCCGAGAACGCCAACCAGGTGCCCGGCACCGGCAAATTCGTCACGCTCGATGCGGACGGCGAAGCCGTGCCGTCGGACCGCTACCTGCGGCTGATGGGCGAAGCCTCGCGCATGCTGCGCGGAGAGCGTGCGCTCAGCCCCGCCATGCCCTGAGCGCGGCGGCACAGGCCGTCCGCGGTCGCGTCTCGGCACGCCGCGCACGCCGCGCCCCGTCCAAACACGACACCCCCGGCGCGCGCCGGGGGTGTCGTGTTCATGGCATCCGGAATTCCGGCTGCGTGAATCGTCCGGGCAACCGCCCCGATACCGGGCTCAGCGCCCGCCGGAAGCCTCGCCACCGCCGGCCTTGGACTCTTCGGCGATGCGGTCGAGCGCGGTCAGCAGGTCCTTGGGCGGCATGTAGCCGGGCAGCGCGTAGCCGTTGGCGGCGACGATCATCGGCGTGCCCTGCAGGCCGACCTTCTGGCCGAGGGTGTACTGCATCATCACCGGGTTGGTGCAGGTCTTCTCGGGCACCGGGCGACCGGCCTTGGCGTCGGTCAGCGCCTTGTTGCGGTCGGCCGAGCACCACACGGACTCCATTTGCCTGAAGTCCGGGCTGGCGGTGCCGGCGCGCGGGAAGGCCAGATATTCGATGGCGATGCCGAGACGGTTGTATTCGGCGATCTCCTCGTGGAGCTTGCGGCAGAAGCCGCATTCGATGTCGGTGAACACCATCACCGTGTGCTTGGGCTTGCCCGCCGGGGCGAAGACGATCTTGTCCTCGGCGCGCACGCCGGCCAGCTGCTCGCGGCGGAAGTCGCTCAGGCCGGTCTGGCTGATGTCCTTCTTGGCGTTGATGTCGAAGATGCTGCCCTGCAGCAGGTAGCGACCGTCTTCGCTGACATAGAGCGCACTGCCGTTGACCAGCACCTCGCGCCAACCGGGGATCGGCGCCGGCCCGACGCGGTCGGGATTGATCTGGGGCGCCATGTTGCGCAGGGCCTTGACCGCGGCGATGTCCTTCGGGTCGCTGGACAGCGACGCGTTGGGGTCCTTCAGATCGAGCGCGGGGGTCGAACCGGCCTGCGAGTCGCCTTCGTTCGCGTCGGCCTTCGCGGCGGCGGTCGTGTCGGCGTCTGCGGCGGCGTTCGACGGGGTATCGGACTTCGCGCAGGCGGTGAGGCTGGCGGCGCAAAGCAGAAGGGACAGAGGCAGTTTCATGCGGTGCGTTTCCTGGTGGTCCTGTGGGTGCCCTGCACAGAGGGCGCCCGTTGATGATTCCCGCATCCAGGCGGGTGACGGGGCCTGCCGGAAAGACGACGCCCGCGACACGGACCTTGCGGCCAGCGTCGAAGTTCAGTCCGACCGACAGCCGGTCGCGCGATTGTCGCATGGACCGGGCGACGGGCGCTCCCGACGCCCGAGACGGCATCACCCCCGCGGGTGGTGGCGGGCATGCAGGCGCTTGAGCTGTTCGCGGGCCACCAGGGTGTAGATCTGGGTGGTCGACAGGCTGGCGTGGCCCAGCAGCATCTGCAGCGCACGCAGGTCGGCGCCGTGGTTGAGCAGGTGGGTGGCGAAACTGTGGCGCAGCCCGTGCGGGCTGATCCGCGCCGGATCGATGCCGGCCAGCGCGGCGCAGCGTTTGACCGTGGTCCAGAACTGCTGCCGGGTCGGCGCCTCGCCCGATGGCGTCAGGAACAGCGCGGCGAGCGCGCGTTTGCCGGCCAGCGCCGGGCGCGCCTCGGCCAGATAGCGCTGCAGCCAGTGCCGCGCTTCCTCGCCCAGCGGCACCAGCCGCTCCTTGCCGCCCTTGCCGGTGGCGCGCAGCGCGCCCTGGCGCAGGTTGACCGCGGTCGCCGGCAGACCCGTCAACTCGCTGACCCGCAGGCCCGCGGCATACATCAGCTCCAGCATCGCGCGGTCGCGCAGGCCCGCGGGCGTGGTGATGTCGGGCGCGGCCAGCAGCGCATCGATCTCGCGTTCGCTCAGGGCCTTGGGCAGGGAGCGCGGCAGCCGCGGGGGGTCGAGCAGCGCGGTCGGGTCGTCGCCGCGCACGCCGCGCCGCACCTCCAGCGCATAGAAAGCACGCAGGGTGGAGAGCAGCCGGGCATTGCTGCGCGGCGAATAGCCCTCGCGCGTGCGCCAGGCCAGATAGTCGAACAGCGCCGCGCGATCCGCGCCCGCCAGGCCACCGCCGGCCCCGTCGCGCCAGCGCGCGAAACCTTCGAGATCCCGCCGATAGCTGGCGAGGGTCTGTTTCGACAATCCCTGCTCCGCCCACAGCGCATCCAGACAGCGCTCGATCGCCGCCGCATCGTCGTCGCGCAGGGGCGGCAGGCGCATCGCGAGCTGGCGGCGGTCGGCGGGAGTGGGCATGGGGATCTGGGACGTCGAGGCGCTGAAGCCGGAAGTCGTTCGGGTGCGGGTGCGGGTGCGGGTGCGGGTGCGGAATGGAGCGTACTGCACTGGTGCGGCGGCTGCAGCCGTGCGTGCGTGGGCGTGCCACCCTCGCCGTGCCGTCTCCGCGCCGTCGTCCCGCGCGCAGCGAAGGACCTCCTTCCGCTGCCCTGCCTGCGCCGGCGGACGACGGTGGGACGCACGCACCGTGGCCCGTATCCTATGCGCCATGAGCGAATCGACGACCGCCACCGCGCCCACCACCGACTCACCGCGTCCGCAGGCGCTGCTCCTGCGCCGATGGCTGGCACTGTTCTACGACATGTGGCCGGTGCTGGCGGTGTGGATGCTGATCTCGCTGCTGTTCAACATCGGCTGGACCCTGGCCGGGCACGGCGAACGCGAGATCCTGGCGACGCTCAGCCCGCTCGGGGCCCTGCTGTGGGCCTGCTGCTGGGCCGCGAGCGGCGGGTATGCGGTCTACAGCTGGGGCCACGGCGGGCAGACCCTCGGCATGCGGCCCTGGCGCATCCGCGTGACCGGCGCCGACGGCGGCGCACCCGGCACGCGGGCGCTGTGGATCCGCTACGCGGTGGGCACCGTATCGCTGCTCGCCGGTGGGCTGGGCTTCTGGTGGGCGTGGTTCGACCGCGACCGGCGCACGTGGCACGACCGCGCGAGCGGCACGCGGCTGGTGCGGGTGCCGAAGCGCTGATCTGAAGGCCCGGCCCTGCCCTGCGCGGCACGCGGTGCGGTGCGCGCTCGGCAGGACATGACCACCGTCGCTCCGCTGGCCGCCCGCATGGCAGGCCGGGGAGCCCGACGCGACGCGCCACCGGCACACCGGCGGCCCGCCTGCGGCGTCATGCCGACATGCACGCCGCCACACGGGATCCGCACGCTCAGGGCGCGTCGATGAACACCTTGCCCGCCTCGTACAGCCGCAACCGGCCGGGCATGGTGCTCTCCTCGTCCGATACGTCGACCTTGGCCATGTCCATCGCGCGGCGCTGCAGGGCGACCGCCTTGTCGAAATCGCCGGTCGCGGCATAGCAGGCGGCCACCGTGTCCATGGCTCCGCCGTCGGTGCGGGGGTTGTCCTCCATCGGCCTGGCGACCTGCAGCCCCTTCGCCGGGTCGCGAACGTCGGCGTGCGGCGAGACGCAGCGTGCCCAGGCCAGGTTGTTGCGTGCGAAGTTGTCCTCGTCCTGCGGCAGCACCGCCTCCAGCATGCCGAGGCCGCGGCTGCGCTCGGACGCGGTGGGCCGGCCGACCAGCCAGGTGCCGTAGGCGGCCCGTGCATCCGCATCGCCCTGGGCGATGGCGCGTTCCATCCAGCGCACGCCGTTCTTTTCGTCGGCACGTCCAAGGCGGCCGGAGATCAACAGCATCCCCAGCGTTCTCTGCGACTCCACGTCGCCCTTCTCGGCATCCTGCTCGAGCAGCGCGCGTGCCTTGCGCAGGTCCCGCTTCATGCCGCGGCCTTCGATCGCGAGCGAGGCCAGCCGGCGCCGCGCGTCGGCCCGGTCTTCATGGACGTCCAGCAGGCCGTAGAGCTTGACCGCGTCTTCGACCGTGCCGCCCACCTCCGCCGGGTCGCCGTCGACATACAGATCGGCCAACAGCAGGACCGCATCGGAGTCGCCGCGCGTGATCGCAGGCCCCAGCCAGCGCACGGCGTCGGCCCATGCCTCCCGCTCCGCTTCGAGATACGCCAGGCTGCGCATCGCGCCGACCTCGCCGCCGTGCGCGGCCAGGTGCAGCAGGCGCTCGCCCTCCGCCGAGTCGTGTTTCGCGCCATCGCGTCCCATCCACGTCGCCGCGCCGGTCAGGAACTGCGAACGCGGATTGCCGGCGGCGGCGCCCCGCGCGTAACTGCGCATCGCGGCGGGCACGTCGTCCCGCGACTGGTGGTAGAGGCCGAGCAGCGCATGCCCCGCACCGGTACCGTTGTTGGCCGGGTCTTCCAGGAACGCGATGTCGGCGGCGTCCAGCCCGGCCTTCTCGTCGCTCTGCTTGAACAGCACGACCAGATAGCGCGCATCCGCGTTGCCGGCCTCGGCCGCCTTGCGCAGTTGCGGCAGGTAGGCCATCGCCTGCACCCCGTCCCGTTGCTGCAGCATCAGCCAGGCCAGGAACACGCTGGCGTCGCCGCGGTGCCAGCGCTTGTCGGCCGCCGCCAGCAGGCCGTCGGCGGTGGCGATGTCGCGCTCCACGCCCAGGCCCAGCCGATACGCGTGCGAGAGCAGCGCCATCGGCACGGCCTGCCGGCGCTCGGCCAGCGGCAGGAGGGTGTCGATCAGCCCGTCGGCGCATCCCGCGGGCGGCGTCGCGCTGCTGCAGGCGGCCACCCACATCGCGAGCGCCTGCACCCCGCCGCGCTCGGCGGTCTTGCGCAGCAGGACCACGCGCTCGCCGTCGGAGTCGGCCTCCATGGCGTCGGACACCCCGAGCACGTCGATGCCGATCACATCGTCGTTCTGCGCCTGTCCGCGGGCGTAGGCCATCACGTTCCGGTCGCGCAGCACCGGCCAGCCGGCGTCTTCGTTGTCGCGATCGATGCGCACGGTGGTGTCGATGTAGTCGAACTGCAGATGCCGCTCGACCTCGCGCTGCGGGTCCCACGCGGCCACGGTCAGCGGGAAATACCGGATCGGCATCACCTGGGTGTGGTACTCGTACTGGAACTCGTAGCCGAGGCTGTGCAGCAGGGCGTAGATGTCCCAGGGCTGCACCACGCGGATCGGGCGACGCAGCGCGCCGTCGCCGTAGTCGGCGAGCGCGTGTTTCGACAGCGCGGCCAGCGCGGCCAACGCGCGTTCGGCGCCGGCTTCGTCGCCGACAGCCTCCGCGCACAGCATCTCGGCGCGTCGGATCGCGATGCTGACCGGCACCGCGCGCACCGACGCGGCCAGCGCCGCGCGCTGGTCGGCGCAGGCGTCCGCATCCACGCCTTCGGCGCCGTAGCCGACCGCGGACAGCACCTCGTAGGCCGTGTAGCTGGGGTCGAAGCGAGCCTTCTCCAGGAAGGCATCCCATGCGCCGGCGACATTCTTCGCGGGATCCGCATCGATGACCTGCGGCGTGGCGGCGGCCTTCGTGTCGTCCGCGGCCGCTTTCGCGGAGGTGTCGGCCGCCCGGGCCGGATGCTGCATCGCGAACGCGAGCAGCCCGGCCGCCGCAGCGGCCGCGAGAGAAGAACGAACGATCACGGGGCCTTGCCTCCCTTGTCTGCCGGGTCGCCGTCGATCACGTCCTGCAGCAGCGCGCGCAGACGCTGCGGGCGCTGGGCATCGTCGAGCGAGGCGGGAATGTTGAAGCGCAACGTGGCCGAGAGCGCATCGCGCACCTTGCGCAGGGCCTCGAGGTGCGCGGGCACCTGCTCGACAGCCACTTCGCTCTGCTTCACCTGCATGTCGTAGACCAGCCGCACCTCGTCGCCGGTCACTTCGACCTTGCGCTCGAAACGGAACGCCGGGCCGCTGCGGTCGACGCTCTCGGCGCGGAACGCGGGTTTCCAGCGCTCGGGCACGCGCACGCGCACGCTGTGGCGGTAGCGTCCCGGCTCGACGTAGTCCAGCGGGCCGCTGCGTGCGAACTGCTGCGGCAGGGTGCTGGTGTCCTGCAGCGCATCGGCATAGGCATCCAGCGCGCGCACGCCGCCGCCGGCGGTGTCGAACGGCGCATTCAGCCGGTACCGCTCGCGGATGCGCACCACGTTGCGCTCGAAGTCGTCCTCGATCGCCGGGGTGTCCAGCACCTCCAGCTCGCCGTAGCGCTTGCGGTAGAACTCGGCATAGCGCCGCGACACCTCGTCGCGACGCTCGCCCAGGGTGCTGCGCCGCTGGCGGTCGGCGGCCAGGCCGGTGTAGATGGTCTCGACCGTGAAGGTGGCGCTGCTGCCGTCGGTGGCCGGTTCGAAGCGCTCGATCATCTCCACGCCGGTGGCGGCGTCCGCGGGCGCGGCCACCGGCTCCAGTGCGGTGCTGCCGGCGGTCACCGGCAACACCAGGCCGTAGTCGCTGAGATCGGCCTGGCGCGGGTCGCCGCCCTGCTGGGCGATGGTCGGATCCAGCCACCAGGTGCGGCCATCGATGCGGGCGCGGACGATCACGTGGTCGAACACCGACGCCGACGGCACCGACTGGCCGATCGCCCGGCCGCGCCCCACCGACACCAGCGCCGGGGCGGCTTCGATGTCCAGCCGGCGCAGCAGGGTCACCAGCAGCAGGGTCTTGTCCTTGCAGTCGCCGTAGCGCTTGCGCCAGACCTGGTCGGGCGGGTTCGGGCGATGGGTGTTGTCACCGATCTCCACGCCGAAATAGCGCACTTCGTTCTGCACCTCGCGCAGGGCCGCGGTCATGCGCGCGGCCGGGTCGCGCAGCGTCCGCCACTGCGCGATCTTCGCCTCGAGCACGGGGTCGAACGGCGCGGTGTGTTCCGGATAGAGCGGCAGCGCCCAGCCGACCACGTCGGCCCAGCTGCGCTTCGGCGCGATCTCCACCCGCGGATAGGGCTGGTACCAGACCGGGTAGCCGTTCTCGTCGATCACCGGCGCGGCGCCCTGCACGCGCACGCTCGCCTCGACCGCGTCGGCGGTGCTGCGCACGGTGGGCGTGATGTCGGTGTTCTCGCGGTGGAAGGCCACCTCGGTGCCGGGGTCGTACAGCACACGGGTTCCGCTCTGCAGCAGCGGGTTGCGCCAGCCCAGCAGCGCCCACTCGGTGAGCTGGCCGCCCATGATCGGGTTGCTGCCGGTCACGGTGTAACGGATCCGCACGACGTCGTCGACGCGCACGTCCTCCAGCACGATCAGCGCGCTCACGCTGCCGTTGGTCATGTCCTGCTCGAACTCTTCCTCGCGGCGTGCGAGCTGGATCTTCTCCGGCACCAGCCGATCCTGCCAGCGCCCGTCGCGGCGCACCTCCACCGCGTGCAGGGTGAGGGTCTGGAATTCGGGATTGAACACGACCTCGAACTTGCCGGCCTCGCCCAGCAGCGAGGGCGCCTTGGGTTCGTAGGCGTAGTCGCTGTAGACGATGTCGCGGCCCTGGCGCCGGTCGACCTGGCGGTCCAGCCGCCAGTTGCGCCAACTGCGGTCGTCGGCGCCGGGCGCCTTGGGGTCCCAGCGCTCGGGCAGCGGCCGGTCTTCCACGAAGGCCGGCAGCGGGCCGGTGTCGAAGCGCATGCCGTCGCGCTCGTGGCTGCTGTTGGCAGGATGCGCGGGGCCGGAGAAGGCCAGCAGCAGACCTGCGGCTGCGGCCCCGGACACTGCGACACGGCGGGCGATGACGGATGCGGATGCCGCGGCGCGGCGGGTGACGCTGAACACGGATGACATGACCTGGAAATCCCCTGTCGCAAGACGTCCGCGCAGCCGGCGCGCGGACCGGGACAGGCTAACACCATCGCGGGGCCGGGATCGCTGCCGCGAACGGCGCGGCGGCCGTCGGTGACCCCGGGCGGCGTGCGTCTCCCCGCGCGGGCACGGGGGCGTACCGCCGACCGGAGCGTCAGGCCGCGCCGTGCACGGCGCGATCCGCCGTCCCGCCCTGGCCCATCAGCAGACGGGTCAGGCCCTGCGGGTCGCTCGCCAGTGCATCGGCCCCGGCCGCCTGCAGCTCCGCGGCGTCGCCGAAGCCCCAGAGCACGCCGATGCCGGGCATGCCGTGGTGGCGCGCGCCTTCGATGTCCATGTGCCGGTCGCCGATCATCGTGCAGTCCGCCGCGCGCAGGCCGAGCCGGGACAGCGCCTCGGCGATCAGCTGCGGCTTGTGGCTGATCCGTCCGCATTCGGTGGCGCCGACGATGTCCTCGAAGCGCGCGCCGAACGGCAGATGCGCGACGATCCGCCGCGCATGCGGCTCGTTCTTGGCGGTGACCACGGCCAGCCGGTGGCCGGCCGCGTGGAGCGCTTCGACGGTCTCGCCGATTCCGGGATACACCGCATGCTCGCGCCAGCCTTCCACCTCGAAGCGCTCGCGGTACAGCGCCACCGCGCGCTCGATGTCGGCGGCGTCGGCGAACAGCCGGCCGAAACTCACCCGCAGCGCCGGGCCGATCCAGCCGCGCAGCTCGGCCTCCGGCAGCGCCGGATGGCCCATGCGTTCCAGCGCGTGGGCCACGCAACGGGTGATGCCGACGGCGGAGTCGATCAGGGTGCCGTCGAGGTCGAAGAAGAGCGTGCGCACACCGGACTCCGGCAGGACAGGACAAGGGTGCGCATTCTCGCATCCCCGAACGACGACGCCCCCGCAGTGGCGGGGGCGTCGGGGGCAGGCGGCGTGCGGAATGCCGGCACGCCGATCCTCACGTGTGCCTGGACAGGCTTACAGCCCGGCGTTGGCGACGATGAAGCTGCGCACCGAGGCATCGGACACGCGGGTGTACACGCCGTACTTGTTGCGGCGTGCGCAGCCGTTGCCCCAGCTGACGATGCCGGTCAGCGTGCCGAAGCCGCTGCCGGTGGTCAGCGGGCCGCCGGAGTCGCCCTGGCAGCTGTCGACACCGCCGGAGGCGAGGCCGGCGCAGACCATGCGCGCGGTGATCGCACCGTTGTAGGACTTGCGGCCGTTGCAGGTGGTGTTGTCCACCAGCGGCACGATGGCGCGGCGCAGGTCGATCGGGAAGCTGCCGCCTTCGGTGAGCGCGCCCCAGCCTGTGATCAGCGCGCTGGTGCCGGCCGGCGGCGTCGCGGCGGCGAGGGTGGCGGTGGCGTTGCCGAAGGCCGACGTGCTCAGCTCCCACACCGCGACGTCGTAATCGAACGTGCGGCTGTTCCAGTTCGGATGGATGCTGATCCGGGTCACGTCGCGGCGCACGCCGCTGCCATCGAGCAGGCGGGTGCCGGTGAGCACCTGCACCTGGCCGGCCGTGGTGAAATCGCTGCAATGCGCGGCGGTGACGACCATGTTCGGTGCCACCAGCGTGCCGCCGCAGAACTGGGCGTTGAAATTGTCCGCAACGCTCTTGGTGAGCAGCGCGACCTGGAACGGGTTGTCGCCTGCGCCGGCCACGGTGCCGCCGACGATCTTCGGCGTGATCAGCTGCTCCTGCTCGTACGCGGTCATCGGCTCGTTGGCGAACTTGAGGTTCTGGCCGAGCGTGCGCAGGCGCACGTACTCGCGCATCCAGTTCTTGTGCGCGTCGCGGAGCATGGGCACGCGGAAGGCCTGCTCGGCCCGGGGGCCCTGGATGCCCGCTTCGGGCGAACGCAGGTTGCGCGCGGACGCACTGCCGGCGACGGCGGCGACCGCGAATGCGGCCATGGCGACCACGAGGGGACGGATGCGGGACGATGCGGTGCGGTGGGACGGGTGGATCATGTCTTCCTCCGGATGAAGATGCGATGGCGGGGCACGGCCGGCCGTCGTCGGTGACGGCGTCCTGGCCGGTCCTGGCGCGTGGACCGCGCCACGCCCCCGCCTGTTGTGCGAGGCGGGCGGCCCGCCGGGCGATACAGGGCGCGGGGCGCCTCCTCCATATAGCACGACACCGGAGCGTGCGCCGAGGCCGGGGCCCGCTCCGGGTGCCGCGCCGACGCACGGCGCCGACGCACATCGACCCGCACCCTCCACACAGCGACACGCCGCACCCGGGGGCGCGGCGTGTCGGGCGACCTCGCGCCCCGACATGGTCCGTCGAAGCGCGCGGCTGGTCGCTGCAGCCCTGACGGGCGGCCTGCGAGAGGCGGGTTTGCCGACGGTCTCTTCAGGCCGCCTGCTGCGGGCCGTGTCTTACAGGCTGTTGTTGATGATGAAGTTGCGGATCGAAGTATTGGACACGCGCGCGTAGACGCCGAACTTGTTGGCGCGGGCACAGCCCTGGCCCCAGCTGACGATGCCGACCAGCGCACTGCCGCGGGTCAGCGGACCACCGGAGTCGCCCTGGCAGCTGTCGATGCCGCCGCTGTCGCGGCCGGCGCACAGCATGCGCGTGGTGATCTGGCCGTTGTAGGAGTTGCTGTCGTTGCAGTTGGTGCGGTCGGCCAGGGGCACGGTCACCTTGCGCAGGTCGACCGGGAAGCTGCCGCCTTCCGACAACGCGCCCCAGCCGGTGACCAGCAGGCCGGTACCGACCGTGCCGTCGCTGCTGGTCAGCGAGGCCAGCGGAATGCCGGTGGCCGAGGTGGTCAGGCGCAGCACGGCCACGTCGTAATCGAAGGTGTTGGTGTTCCAGCTCGGGTGGATGCGGATGCTGGAGACGTTGCGGCGCACGCCGCTGCCATCCAGACGGCGGGTGCCGGTCAGCACCTGGATCTGCGATGCGCTCAGGCCCTCGACGCAATGCGCCGCGGTCACCACCACGTTGGCCTTGTGCAGCGTGCCGCCGCAGAACTGGGCATTGAAGTTGTTGGCGACGCTCCGGGTGAGCAGCGCGACCTGGAACGGGTTGTCGGACGAGCCGGCCACCGTGCCGCCGACGATCTTCGGCGTGAACAGCTGCTCTTGCTCGAAGGCGGTCATCGGCTCGTCGGCGAACTTGAGGTTCTGCTCGAGCACGCGCAGCTGCACCAGCTCGCGGATCCAGTTGCCGCGATACGCGTCGAGGCGCATCGGAACGCGGAACTCCTGCTCGGCCGGCGCGCGCACGCGGGCTTCCGGGTTGCGCAGCTCGCGCGCGGACACCGAGCCGACCGTGGCGGTGGCGGCGGCGGCGAGGCAAAGGGCGACGGTGAAGGAACGCGCGCGCGCGGCGCGACGGGACAGCGGGTGGTTCATCGATTTCTCTCCTTAGAAAACTTCTGGGGTAGTGCGTGCGGCACGATGCCGCACGCCGGGCAGCCGCCCGGACGATCCATCCGGCCTCCGCACGCTCGCATGGAGCGCATCGGGGCAGGTGACCGGAGGACACAAGCCGGGAGGAAGCGTTGTATACCGTATACCCTGCGGGCGAAAATGCGCGATCCGTCACACCTCCGCGCACGAACAGCGAACGCGGTCATTCTTGTGCGATCACGCTGTCCCGAAGGAGAGCTGGCGGCGATGCATCCTCGCCCATGGATGGACACCGCGCCGGCGATGGGGCTGGCACCTGCGCGTCACGACGCGCCGCCACGCCGTACGCCGGGCGCCCGCATGGGGCACCCGACGCCGAGTCGAAAAGGGATCAATCGCTGCTGGCGCAGCCCTGGCTGAAGCCGCTGTTGGCGGTGATGCTGCCCCAGCTGCCGTCGAGCTCCCCGCAGCCGACGGTCTGCTCGCCGACCAGACGCCCGCTGGCGTCGAAATAATGCCACGTGCCCTGCAGGCAGCCGCCGTTCGCGCCGGCGACGCCGGGCAGCGTCAGGACAGCGGCCAGAACGGCCGTCGAAACGACATGACGCATCTTCATCTTCATTTTTCCTGCACTCCCTCGCGGATGCAGCGACATCGCTGCTCCGCGAGGGTACCGTGCGCCGCGGCCCGCGTCAGTGCCGGCGTCAGCCGGCACGCGCCTGCAGCGCGGCGACCGCGGGCAGGGTCTTGCCTTCGAGGAATTCCAGGAACGCCCCGCCGCCGGTGGAGATGTAGGAGACGTCCCCGGCGATGCCGTACTTGTCCACCGCGGCGAGGGTGTCGCCACCGCCCGCGATGGAGAAGGCCGCGCTCTCGGCGATGGCGCGGGCGAGGGTCTCGGTGCCCTGGCCGAAGGCGTCGAACTCGAACACGCCGACCGGGCCGTTCCAGACCACGGTGCCGGCGGCGCGGATCAGCCCGGCGTAGTGCGCCGCGGTTTCCGGGCCGATGTCGAGGATCATCTCGTCGGCGCCGACGGCATCGACCGGCTTCACCGTGGCCGGCGCATCGGCGCTGAACTCCGGCGCCACCACGACATCGGTGGGCACCGGAATGTCGGCACCGCGCGCCCTGGCATCGGCCATGATCTGTTTCGCGGTGTCGATGAGATCGGTTTCGACCAGCGACTTGCCCACGCCGTGGCCCATCGCGGCGATGAAGGTGTTGGCGATGCCGCCGCCGACGATCAGCTGGTCCACCTTGCCCACCAGCGAGGAGAGCAGTTCGAGCTTGGTGCTGACCTTGCTGCCGGCGACGATGGCGAGCAGCGGACGCGCGGGGTGTTCCAGCGCCTTGGCCAGCGCGTCGAGTTCGGCCATCAGCAGCGGGCCGCCCGCCGCGCGCTTCGCGAACTTGATGACGCTGTGGGTGGAGGCCTGCGCGCGATGCGCGGTGCCGAAGGCGTCCATCACGAACACGTCGCAGAGCGCGGCGTACTTCCGCGCCAGCGCCTCGTCGTCCTTGCCCTCGCCCACGTTCATGCGGCAGTTCTCCAGCAGCACCAGGCTGCCGGGCACCACTTCCACGCCGTCCACCCAGTCCTTCACCAGCGGCACGTCACGGCCGAGCAGTTCGCCCAGACGCGCGGCCACCGGTGCGAGCGAATCGGCCTCGCTCCACTGCCCTTCCTTCGGCCGGCCCAGATGCGACATGACCATTACCGCCGCGCCCTGCTGCAGGGCCCGCTTGAGCGTGGGCAGCGAGGCGACGATGCGCTGGTCGGAGGTGACCTGCCCGTCAGCGACAGGCACGTTGAGATCCTGGCGGATCAGCACGCGCTTGCCGGCGAGGTCGAGGTCGGTCATGCGGAGGATGGACATGGCGGGCTCGGTGGGAGAGGAAAACGGAGATTCTCCCTGTTGCCGCGGGCCGGCATCAAATCGCGCATGGACCGGCACCGGCGGGCCGTCCCCGGGATCGCCCGCCGCGGAGGCGCCTGTCCCTTCGTCGTCGCCGGAGGACGGCGCCGCGCCGCGCGCGCGCAGCAGACTCAGCGCGAACAGGCCCACCACCAGGGCGCCGCCGATCAGCAGCCCCCACAGCAGCCAGCCGCGCCAGTCCACGGCGCGTTCGGGCTCGGCGTAGGCCTCTTCGCCGCCCGAGGTGAGGCGCGCGCCGAGGGTGGCCATCGGCGGCATCCAGTCGCGTCCTAGACTGCGGCGCAGGGTGGCGAGCGCCTGTTCGACCGGCTGCTCGGTGCGGCGCGCGCTGCGGCTGCCGGCGGCCAGCGCGTAGGGGGCCGGCCCCTGCGCCAGGAACAGATAGCGCTCGGGCAGATACACCGCTTCCAGCGTGGGCGCAGGCGTGAGCGCGACCTTGCTGCGCAGCCGCCACTCGCGCGCGGCGACCGGCACGCCGAGCACGACGTCCTCGTTGGCCACCCGCACTTCGCCCTCGCGCAGGCGGAACAGCGTCGCCCTGCCCTGCGGCACCCAGACCTCGCCGCGCTGCGCGTCGAAGGTGACCTCGGCGGTGGCGTTGTCGCGGCCCAGCGCGATGCCCAGCCGGCCTGCCGGCAGCGGCGCCGGCAGGCGGTAGCGGTAGAGGTGTTCGCCGGTCGTCGGATCGGTTTCCGCGGCCAGGGCTTCGGCCTCCACCCGCCGCCACTGCGGCGGCACGACGCCGGCACGGCTGCGGCGCGCCTGAACCTTCAGGCCCACGATCGGCGTGCCGTCGAGCTGGCGCAGGCGCAGGTAGCGCAGCGTGGTCGGGGTGATGACGATGTCGCGGCGCTGCAGACGCGCGCCGCCTTCGCCCTGCAGCGAGACCACCGCGGCGCCGGGCACGAGCAGGGTCCAGCGCTCCAGGTCGTCGCTGCCCTCCAGCGAGAAACGCGCGCGGACATCGCCGGCCCCGGGCCAGCGCAGTTCCAGACGGTCGACCGACGCCGGGCGCAGCGGGTCGCGGCCGACATCGGCGTCGAGGATGTAGTCGATCGCGGTGCCGGCGGCGACCGCGGCCGGGCCGACGTCGGCCTGCAGGCGGTACAGCCGGCCGTTGTCGTCGCGCTCCAGCGCCACCGAGACCTGCTCGCCGACGGCGTCGGGCGCGGGCCGCGGCAGTGCGAACACCGGCAGAGCGACCTCGGTGACCCCGGGCAGCGCCGCCGCGTCGACCGTCATCCGCGCCAGCGGCACCGGCCGGCCTTCGGCGTCGAACACATCGAAATCGCGCTGCTGCGGGTCGACCAGCGCGGCGTAGACCTCGGGCGCGAGTTCGAACTGCCAGGCCGCGCTGTCGCCGCCGGTGTTGAGCGGCCAGCGCCAGGCGTAGGCATCGAGCGTGGACGGCACCGATGGCGCAGGCGCGGTCTGCGCCGCCGCACCGCCGGCGCAGAGCGCCAGCACCCAGGCGCCTCGTGCGATCGCCGTGGCGAGCCGGGCGGAATCGGAACGAAGACGGGCCAGGGCATCGCGCAACGGGGAACGAGACGGGCGAGGGATCACGCGGAGACCTCCTGCTTGCTGGTCGGGGCTTTCGGAGGCGCCGGCGCGAAATACCCCACCGCCGCGCACAACAGACCGTAAGCCAGGAAGGACACGATACCCAACATGTCGCTGAGGTTGTCGCGATCAATCAGGATCAGCTTGACCAGGACCACGCCCATCAGCGCCGCGCCGGCCGCCCACAGCACGCGGTCGCCGCGGCGCGAGCCGAAGATCCAGCCAAGCACGCCGAGCACGCTCCAGACCACGGTGAGCGCGGTCTGCACCACGGTCTGCCCGAGCATCGACGGCGACCACGGCGCACCACCCCAGTGATGCGCGCCGCGCAGGGTGGCGAAGGTGATCCAGACGAAGGCGACCACCGCCAGCGCACCCAGCACCGCGCGCGGCACGTGCGACCGGTGCGCGCGCCACCAGGCCAGGCCCAGCGCCAGCGCGGCGAGCTGAATCAGTTCCAGCGGGTTGAACAGCGGGAGCCACGGCAACGGGCCGCTGCCGCCGCGGGAGAACAGCGACAGCGTCCAGGTCAGCGCCAGACCGACCGCGGCCAGCGTGCCGAGCGTCGGCACCGCGGGCGCGAAACCCGCACCGGGCCGGGGCCACAGCCATTCCGGCCGGCGCAGCCACAGCGCGGCGTGGGCGAGCAGGGGCAGCACGATCGCCGCGACGCGCCAGCCATCGCCCAGACGCGCGTACTCGGCGCCATCGTGCAGCAGGCAGCCGAGCAGCGAGGTCCAGGCCCAGCCCCAGCCGCCAATAGCGATGCCGGAAGCGACGCGGGCGTCGCGCAGACACACCAGCGCGCGCGCGCCCAGCGCGATGAAGGCGATCCACGCCGCCCAGCCGGCGCCTGCCAGCGGATGACCATGCTCGGCGCTCTGCGCCAGCGCCAGCGGAGCGCCCAGGCACAGCCCGGCCGCAGCGGCCCAGGCCAGCGCCGGCAGGTCGCGCTCGCGCCGCCAGCCCTCGGCGCACAGCCAGGACGTGAGCGCGACGAAGCCCAGCAGCGCGTCCACGCCGTGGCGATTCGGCACGAAGCGGTCGATCTCCTGCACGCCGGCGAAGCACCACCACGCCAGCGCCCAGACCGCGAACACCGCGACCAGGGCGGCATCGGCACGACGCCGGTAGACCCAGGCCACCACCATGCCGGCCAGCGCGATGAGCAGCGCGCTCATGTACGCGCCGTTGAGCACCGGCCAGGCCTGCGCCGCCGGCTGCAGGCCGTTCTGGATCTCGGCCAGGCGCGCGATGTCCTGCGGCATCGCACCGCGCGCCCCCACGATGTAGGCCACCGCCGCCAGCGCCTGCAGGGCCAGGCCGCTGAGCTGCGGCAGACGCCGGTCCTGACGCAGACCCAGCCACACCAGCGCCGCACCCTCGAGCGCGAACACGCCCGCGGTCGCACGCGCCGACAGCGCCAGCGGCACCGCCAGCGTGGCGAAACCGACGGACAGCACCGCGTAGGCCGGCACCAGCTGCGAGAACCCGCCGCGCCTGCGCAGCGCCGCACCCAGCAGCGCATACACCGCCGCCAGCGCCAGCGCGGAATACGCCAGCGGCATGCCCCGGCCTTCCAGCAGACCGGCCTGCAGCATGAAACTCACCAGCGGCGTGCCGAACACCAGCGTGCCGTCGACCGCGTCGCGGCGGTCGCCCCCGCGGCTGCGCGCATGGAAGACGGGGATCAGCAGGAACAGCACGAAGAACAGGATCAGGAACGGCTGCGTGCTGGCGTATTTCTCCGGCGCATAGTCCAGCACGCCCCAGACCGTGCCGATGCCGAAGGTGAAGACGAAGCCCAGCAGGTTCAGCAGGCGCCACGAACCGCGGCCGCGCGACTGCGCCCAGGCGATGCCGAAGATCGCCACATCCAGCACCGCGTAGTAGGCGAACAGCGCGACGTGGTTGCCACTGCCTGTGGACAGCCAGATCGGCGCCATGAATCCCGCCAGCGCCCCGAACACCGCGAGCGCCAGCGCGCGCTGCAGCACCGCCAGCACGCCCAGCCCGGTCACCAGCGTGATGGTCAGCGCGAACGCCGGCCCGGTGTCGATGAACCCGTAAAGCTTGAACGCCGCGAACACCACCAGCATCAGCGTGCCGATGGCGCCGCCCTGCACCGCGAGCGAGAAACTCCGCCTGTCTTCGCGCTGCCGCCATGCGAACACCAGCGCGCCGATGGCCGCGCCGGCGATGCCGGCCAAACGCAGCTCCATCGGCAGCCGCAGCCAGCCCTGATCGGTCGCGTATTTGAGCAGCGCCGCGACACCGGCCAGCAGCACCAGCACACCCACCTTCACCGGCACATTGCCCTCGGTGAAGAAGCGGCGCACCCAGCGCACCAGCGGCGCGAAGGGATCGGCCGGCGGCGTGCGCGGGGGCAGCGCCGATGCCGGCGACGGGCGGCGCGGCGGCAGCGGCGGCGGCAGCGGCGGCGGCGTGGACGGGGCGGCGGCGATCGCCTCAGGCGGCACAGGTGCGG
>ERZ1066122.204-NODE-204-length-65832-cov-34.012497_pt1 | contig 65832 bp, 54 predicted proteins | sample MGYA00382769_ERZ1066122 | MGnify/ENA primary metagenome ERZ1066122 (study PRJEB33369, sample SAMEA5778352) | biofilm metagenome | biome: Industrial cooling water; feature: Water cooling tower basin; material: Biofilm | place: United Arab Emirates | collected... | reverse complement strand
TCGTGCGCACCCTGGAGGAAGGCCGCAAGGTCATCGAGGTGCTGCGCGAGAACGGTCTGGTGCGTTCCAGCGAAAGCGGAGACAAGAACGACCTGAAGATCATCATGATGTGCGAAGTGCCGTCCAACGCGCTGCTCGCCGACGAGTTCCTCGACATCTTCGACGGCTTCTCGATCGGCTCCAACGACATGACCCAGCTCACCCTGGGCCTGGACCGCGATTCGGCGATCGTCGCCGACCTGTTCGACGAGCGGAATCCGGCGGTCAAGAAGATGCTGTCGATGGCCATCCAGGCCGCGAAACGCAAGGGCAAGTACGTGGGCATCTGCGGCCAGGGCCCGAGCGACCACCCCGACCTCGCCGAGTGGCTGATGGCCGAAGGCATCGAATCGGTCTCGCTCAACCCCGACACCGTGGTCGACACCTGGCTGCGCCTGGCCAAGGTGAAATCCTCTGGTTGAGCACGGCGATGTGAGCCTGCGCGCGTGCGCACCGCCTGGCGTCGCCTGCGATGCGCACGATGCGGCGTGCAAAGCGCCGTGCAATGCGCCTTGCAAGCTCGCGTACAACACAGTGTGACCCCAACGCCACCCACCGCTTTGCTACATTTCAAGTCATGTACGAACGCTGGATCGACTGGTTGAATCAACGCGACTGGCCCGCCCTGCTCAGCGAGTGGGGCCTGCGTGTGCTTGCGGGCCTGTTCCTTCTCTATCTGGGCGTGCGCCTCTCGCGCAAGCTCTCGCGCCTGTCCGAGGCCGCCCTGCTGCGTGCGGGCGTCGACCCCACAGCCGCGATGTTCCTGCGCAAGCTGGTCTACATCGGCCTGCTGGTGGTCGCGGTGCTGGCGGTGCTGCAGGTGTTCAACGTGCCGGTGAGTTCGGCCTTCGCGGTGCTCGGCGCTGCGGGCCTCGCTATCGGTCTGGCGCTCAAGGATTCGCTGTCAAATGTGGCCTCGGGCGTTGGGCTGGTGACGCTGCGCCCGTTCAAGGTGGGCGATGTGGTGACCATCGCCGACATGACCGGCAAGGTGGAGTCGGTGAGCATCTTCCAGACGGTGCTGCGCGGCACCGACAACCAGACCATCACCCTGCCCAACAGCCTCATCACCACCGCGCCGATCATCAACCTCACGCCGGGCACGATGCGCCGCATCGAGCTGGTGATCGGCATCGACTACGGCGACGACATCGAGCTGGCGCGCCGCACCGCGCTGGAGGTCATCCACGCCGACGAACGCGTGCTTCCCGAGCCCGCTCCCGACGTACTGGTCTACACCCTGGGCGCCAGCGGTGTGGACCTCGGCATACGCTGCCACGTGGGCAACGACGACTTCTTCCTCACCAAGTGCCAGCTGCAGGAACGCATCAAGCTGGCCTTCGACGCCGCCGGCATCAGCATCCCGTTCCCGCAGCAGGACATGCACCTCTACCTGCGCGGGCCGGACGGTCAAGCTGTGGACGCGGGCAAGGCGCTGGCGCGCTGAGTTTCGCGTCTCCAACATCCTGCGCGCATGACGCGCGGGTAAGCGCTGGCAGGAGCGCGCATGCGCGAATCGCGGTCGCGCAGCGACCTGCAAGTCGAACGCTGCGGACGCATTCGCTGCAGACTCTGGAAAGCGCTCAGACGTCGAGCGCCTGCGCCTCCGCGAATGCGCCCATGAACTGCCGGTAGTGCCGCAGCTCGGCGATCGAATCGCGCACGTCGCTCAGCGCGGTATGCGCCGATTCCTTCTCCACCCCCGCCAGCACCTGCGGCGCCCAGCGCCGGGCCAGTTCCTTGAGCGTGCTGACGTCGAGATTGCGGTAATGGAAATGCCGTTCCAGCTCGGGCATGAGCCGGTGCAGGAAGCGGCGGTCCTGGCAGATCGAGTTGCCGCACATCGGCGAGGCGCGCGGGCCCACCCACTGGCGCAGGAAGTCCAGCGTCCGCTGCTCGGCCTCGGCCATGCCTACGCCCTCTTCCAGCACCCGCCGCCACAGCCCGGATTTGCCGTGCTGATTGCGGTTCCAGTCGTCCATCGCCTCCAGCGCCGCGAGGGGATGCGCGATGGCCAACTCCGGACCCTCGGCCAGGACGTTGAGCTGCGCATCGGTCACGACGGTGGCGATTTCGAGGATGGAGTCGCGGTCGGTATCGAGCCCGGTCATTTCCAGGTCGATCCAGATCAGACGGCCCTCATCGGAGCCCTGGGCCAGGGAGGAAGCGGTGTCGGCGGCCATGCGTCTCGCGCGTGCGATGGGAAAGCCGCATCATAGCCCAGCCCTCCGCAGCCGCCGCACACGCCATGTCGCCGATCAACCAGCTCGACCACCACACGGTGCTGAGCGCGATGCTCGCCCCCGCCCTGCTGATGGCCGCCACCGGCTCGCTGCTGGTGTCGGCCAACGCCCGTCTGGCGCGGGTGGTCGACCGCCTGCGCGGGCTGATCGCCGCCTGGGCGCACGACGCGCCCGACCGCAGCGAGCGCGAAGCGCAGATCCTCCACCACCGCAAACGCTCGCGGCTTGTGCTGCGCGCCTGCTGGCTGCTGTACGCCGCGCTGGGCTGCTTCGTCGGCACCAGCCTGGCCTGGCGGCCGACGTGCTGCTGGGCTTCCGTCTCGGCGCTGTCCCTACCCTGCTGGCGGTGCTGGGCATGCTCTGCCTGCTGATGGCATCGGTGGCGATGGGCCGCGAGGTGAGCCTGTCGGTGCGCAGTTTCGACGCCGAACTCGATCAGGAGCTGGCGCGTCGGCGCGGCTGACCGCCGTCCGGGTTGTGCGCACAGGCCTGCTTGCATCGGGCGCAAGCATCGAGCAGGACGGCCTACAGGCTCGATCCCTCCCCATGGGAAACACGCGGCCTTAAGATATGCTCGGGGCCGAATCCACTGCTACGACGGCTCAACGCTTCGCGAGAGGCGGCAAACAGCGCAGTGCTCGGTCGGTGCGCAGCGAGGCGGTCAGAAAGACCCCCGCAATCCGACCGGATGAGTCCGTGAAGCGCTTCGGTGCGGATGGGCCAACACCGCCCTGAAATCGTCCTCAACCCTGCAGTGGGGCTGGGTGACGTCGCGGCGGCGCGGTACAGTCGTGCTCCCCCACCCTTTCGCCCGCCCTCATGCCGCCCGCGCAGTACGTGCTGACCTTCTCCTGTCCGGACCGCCCGGGCATCGTCCATGCGGTGTCCGGGCATCTGTCGGTGCAGGGCTGCAACATCCTCGAATCACAGCAGTACAGCGACCCGGACAGCGGCCGTTTCTTCATGCGCACCGTGTTCGCACCGGCCGGCGACGGGACCGCGGCTGCGGCGTCTGGAGCAGTCTCCGAAACGGCACTGCGTGCAGGTTTCCAGGCCCTGGGCGAGCGCTTCGGCATGGACTGGGCCCTGCGCGACCGCCGCCAGCGCAAACGCGTGCTGCTGATGGCCTCGAAGTTCGACCACTGCCTCGCCGATCTGCTCTACCGCTGGCGCCTGGGCGAACTGCCGATGGACATCGTCGCCGTGGTCAGCAACCACCCGCGCGAGACCTACCGCCATCTGCAGCTCGACGGCCTGCCCTTTCACCACCTGCCGGTGACCGCGGCCAACAAGGCCGAGCAGGAAGCGCAGCTGTGGACGCTGATCGAACAGACCGGCGCCGAGCTGGTGGTGCTGGCGCGCTACATGCAGATCCTCTCCGACACCCTCGCCGGAAAATTGGCCGGGCGCTGCATCAACATCCACCACTCCTTCCTGCCCGGCTTCAAGGGCGCCCGCCCCTACCACAGCGCCCACGCCCGCGGTGTGAAACTGATCGGCGCCACAGCGCACTTCGTCACCGCAGACCTCGACGAAGGCCCGATCATCGAACAGGACACCGAACGCGTGAGCCACCACGACACGCCGGAGGACATGATCCGCATCGGCCGCGACATCGAACGCCGCGTCCTCGCGCGCGCCGTGCGCGCTTGGCTGGACGATCGCATCCTGCTCAACGAACGGCGAACGGTGGTGTTTTCGGTGTAGGCCGAATCGACGCGATCCGAACCGTCAAAGCCCAGAGATGTCATCCCGAACCGGCGCAGCCGGTGAGGGACCTGCTTTTCATCGATGATAGCCGACCGTCGGTAGGTGATTGCCTTGTGTACACATCCTGGCGGCAAAGCAGGTCCCTCGGCTACGCCTCGGGACGACATGAAGATTCGCCGCATGAAGTCACCGGAAACCGAAACAGACCGACGCCGCAACGCCCGATCACCACCCGGCCACTTCCCGATGTCGTCCCGAACCGGCGTAGCCGGTGAGGGACCTGCTGTTGATCGACAAGAACAAGCAGCGGCAGATCGACGCCGTGGGCATACATGCCGACCGCAAAGCAGGTCCCTCGGCTGCGCCTCGGGATGACAAGAAGACTTGCGCAGCGGTCTTGCACCGACCCGAACAATACTGCGCCTCAACCCAACGGGATCAACCCTGCCTCGCTGCGCACAAACACCTCCGCCGACAGCGGCCGCGCCGCTTCGCGATACATCCGCGCCGCCAACGCACGCAGCTGCGCCACCGCAGCGGCATCGGTGGAATCGCAGAACACCAGCAGGTCGTGACCCGGCACCGCCACCGCGGGCGGGCCTTGCATGTGCTCGCACTCGCGCACCCAGACGTCGTCGAACAACAGCAGCGAAGCCTCGTAATTGCCGTCGGCCGTCGACATCGCCAGCTGCGGCCCGCGATGCACCTCGATCCGCGGCAGCAGCCCGCGCAGATTGCGCACCGCATGTGCGCGCAGCGCCTCGCGCGCGATGCCGAATTCGTCCAGCTCCTGCGGCGACAGGTAGGCGATATTGCTCGGCATGTCGATGGCATACACCACCACCAGCCCACCGCCCAGCGGCTCGAACACGTTGTCCTGCACCTCGCCGTCGCTGCGCATCGCCTGCATCGACACCCGCAGCTGGTCGAGCCAGGCCTCGGCCTTGATCATCGGCACCACCCGCTCCGCACTGCGCTCCAATCCGTCCGCGGCCTCCGCATACGCCTGCAGAAACCGCTCCAGCACCTCCTCCCGCTCCTCCCCGCGCGCCCGGCAATACATCCGGTAGGCATTGTCCAGAAACACCCGCTGCTCGCCCTCCGCCGTCGCACGCACCACCAACTCCATTTCCCCCGCCGGCTGGATCTCGCCCCCCGGCACCCGCTCACGCAGCCGCGCGAGGACCATGGCGGTGAACGCCTCCGCCGACGGCGCATCGGAACGGCGACCGAACAGACCGCGCAACGCGGACCACAGACCTGACATGTTCGATTCCCCGGCGATGATGGCTTTGCGATGGTAACGCGCGACGCGACACGGCAGCAGCTGCGGGCGCAGTCGCGAACACGAGCACGCAGGCCGGCGGCCATCGGCTTCAAAGCCCGTCCCTTCAAGGGGGGAAGTAGTGGAGTATCGGGCGTTACGGACTCGCTCGATGTGACTGCAGCGGGGTGCTGTGGGGCGCGGTGGTCGGGGCTGAAGCCCCTCCTACGACGCGGCTCCATGAGTACGGTGTTGGCAAGGGCCGTGCCGCTGCCGTCGAGGGCGCTGCAGGAGAGGCGCCGCGGAAGAGGAGATGTGGAAGAGGAGATGCAGCAGAGACGCTGCCGTCGAGGCGTCGAGACCCTACTCCGCCGCCGCCTCCAACGCATCCGCCAGGCGTTCGACAGCGATCACTTCCATTCCCTTCACTGTGCCGGCGCGGGGGGCGTTGGCTTTCGGCACGATGGCGCGTTTGAAGCCGTGGGTGGCGGCTTCTTTCAGGCGTTCTTCGCCGTTGGGGACGGGGCGGATTTCGCCGGACAGACCAATCTCGCCGAAAGCGATCGTTTTTTCGGCCAGCGGGCGGTCGCGCAGGGAGGAGAGGACGGCGAGCAGGACCGGCAGGTCGGCGGCAGTCTCCTGCACGCGGATGCCGCCGACCACATTGACGAACACGTCCTGGTCGCTGACCACGATGCCGCCGTGGCGGTGAAGCACCGCGAGCAGCATCGCGAGGCGGTTTTGCTCCAGGCCCACGGCGACGCGGCGGGGGTTGGACAGCGGGGAGCTGTCGACCAGGGCCTGCACTTCCACCAGCAGTGGGCGGGTGCCTTCGCGGGTGACCATCACGCAGCTGCCGGGCTGCTGGGCGCTGCCGCCGGACAGGAATATGGCCGAGGGGTTGGGCACTTCGCGCAGGCCCTTGTCGGCCATCGCGAACACGCCGAGTTCGTTCACCGCGCCGAAGCGGTTCTTGAACGCACGCAGCACGCGGAAGCGGCTGCCGCCGTCGCCTTCGAAATACAGCACGGCGTCGACCATGTGTTCGAGCACGCGCGGGCCGGCGATGCCGCCTTCCTTCGTGACGTGGCCGACCAGAAAGATGGCGGTGCCGGTTTCCTTGGCGTAGCGCACCAGCCGCGCGGCGCTTTCGCGCACCTGGCTGACCGAGCCGGGCGCGGCGGTGAGGGTTTCGGTCCAGAGGGTCTGGACGGAGTCGGCCACCAGCACGCGCGGCTTGGTCTGTGCGGCCTGTTCAAGGATGCGCTCGACGCAGGTTTCGGCCAGCGCGCTCAGGCCGTCCAGCGGCAGGTCCAGGCGCGCGGCGCGGCCTGCCACCTGGCCCAGCGATTCCTCGCCGGTGACGTACAGGCCGGGCAGCGTGCCGGCCATCTTGGCCAGCGCCTGCAGCAGCAGGGTGGACTTGCCGATGCCGGGGTCGCCGCCGACCAGCACCACCGCGCCGTCGACCAGCCCGCCGCCGAGCACGCGGTCGAATTCGCCGATGCCGGTGCTGGTGCGCACGTCCTCGCGCTGGATCACGTCCTTCAGCGCGGTGACCTTGGGCGGGTCGACCTTGCCCGCCCAGCCGCCACGTCGGGCCGCGGCCGGCGCGCCCTCGCCCTCGGCACCCAGGGAGACCTGGCTGAGCGTATTCCAGGCCCCGCATTCGGCGCACTGGCCCTGCCATTTGGAGTGCTCGCCGCCGCACTCGGTGCAGACATAAGCGGTGCGGGCTTTGGGCGCGGCTTTGGCCATGGATGAAAAGACGTGCTGGACCGGGGGACGACTACTTTACCCGCTGCGGTCTCAGCGGCTGCGACTCGTGCGCACGGATGCAGCGGCCGTGTGGGGAGTACCCGGGGCCGGACGCGTCCTGCGGCGCCGTTCTGCGCGCGGTCTGCGCGCGGTCTGTGCGCCATCGCCACATCGTCCCGGGACGCGCGCGCTAGCAGGGTGTTGAAAAACGCGCATCGTGCGCGTTTTTCAAGTCGCCAGTCCGGCACGTGTCCGGACTGGCTCCCGACGAATCAATCGCTTAAGCGCTTGCCTCGTCGTCGCAGCCATCCTTGGCTGCGTGATCAGGCCGTTTTTCAACAGCCTGCTAGCGCCTGTTAACGCGATTGGCCAGCCTTGCAGCCCTTCGGGTTGCGTTTCAGCGGCCTTGGGCGGGCGGCGAAAGGATGACGAGACAAGACAGACCTGTTCAACCCCACTCCGCCGGCCGGGGCGTTGATGCCATCGTCCCCAACACGCGGAGGTGCACCATGGTCCACGCCCACACCCAACATGCCCATCGCGGCGGTGCGTACAGCGAAACCAGACTCGACCCCGGCCGCATCCTCGGCCTTGCCGGCGCGATGGCGGCCAACGTCGCGGCACTGATGCTGTTGATGGCGCCGGTGTCGGCGCCGCTGCCGATCCCGGAGACAGGGGAAGTGATCGTGATCGACTTCTTCACGCCGGAAAAGAAAAAGCTGCCTCCCAAGCCGCCGGAGCCGATCGAACTGAAGGTGCGCCCACCCAGCACGCAAACCCCGGTACGGCAGCCCATCGTTCAGCCGCAGCCCGATATCCCGCTCGTGTTCAACGACCCCGGCCCGATGGACGAACCCGCGCCCGAGATCGTGGCCACCACCACCACGCCGACCGGCCCGGTTGGCCCGGCCATCCCCACCGGGCCGGCGGAGGCCTCGGCGCTGGAATACCTCACTGCCCCGCCCCCGCCCTACCCGCCGGAAGCCGTGCGCCAGCAGATCGAAGGCGTGGTGACACTGCGCGTGCTGGTGGATGTGGATGGCACGCCGCTGGAGGTGGAGATCAAGCGCAGCAGCGGCAACCGCCGACTGGACGAGGCCGCGCGTCGGCAGATTCTGCGCAAGTGGCGCTTCAAACCTGCGATGCGCGACGGCGTGGCGATCCAGGTCTACGGCGTGGTGCCGGTGGAGTTCAGTCTGCAATGATGCGGTGCCCTGCGTGCGCGAGAGTGCGTGCGCAGGTACGCGAAAGCCCGCGATGTCGGCCGCGGGCTTTCGTGTTGTCGGAATTTGGCGCCCTACCGAAGTCTGCTACGGCGGAATACTCGGCAGAGGCAGTACTTTGATCCATGCGACAGCCTGGTCGTCGCGATTCGGGGGGCGCAGCGCGTGGCGACGCGGCGGATTTCACCGCAGCCGCAATGCGTCCCTGCGCGGTGCCGGAAACAGGAGTCGAACCGCGCCAGGCAGCTCCCTCCGCCTCCACGACGACAAACGCGTCGCCACGCGCTGCGCAAACGAAAAGCCCGCGACACGGGTCACGGGCTTTCGAGATTGGTGCCGGAAACAGGAGTCGAACCTGCGACCTACGCATTACGAATGCAAATAGACTAACAAAATTCACGACGAATTTGCTTGTTAGGGAAAATATCGGGAAAATTTAGAATCCCAATCATGGAAAACGCGCATGGCCCGCCCCCGCAAGGAACTGAGTGCCCAAGGCGTCTACGACCGTGGCAGCGCTTGGCAGGTCAGGATCAAGCGGCAGGATGCTGCCGGCCACACCCATCGGATCCACCGGACCTTCCCCTACGCCAGTGATGTTCCGGCGGCCGACCCCATGAGTCGGACTGCCGTCTTCAAGCAGGCGGCCTCGTTCGCCGCCGCCGAACGGGCCGCCTTGCACGTCGAGAAGCGGCCCGCCGCGGACCTTCTGGGTGCACAGACGCTCGGTGGGTGGCTCGAACGCTACGAGGAGGACGTCTGCCCCCGCAAGAAGGGCGGTGCCGGGGATGCCCGCACCTGCCGCCTGCTTCGTGAGCGATTCCCACAGCTCTGCTCTCGGCCGGTGGAGACGCTGACGCCGCAAGACTTTGGACTGACCTCCAGCCATGGCATGGGGCGGGTGCTGGAACGGGACTACCTGCTGGCGCCCGCCACCATCGTCCGCAATCTCGCCATCGTTTCGCACGTTTTCACCGTCGCTGCTAAGGAATGGCACTACCCCATCGCCAATCCGGTCCAGGCCGCCAAACGCCCCCAAGTGGACAACGAGCGGGAGCGGGTGGTGTCGGCGGCCGAGTGGGAAGCCATCGTGAAGGGGCTTGAAGGGGCCCACCCTGCCACTAGAGCGGCCATTGCATTCCTGCGCTGGACCGCCTGCCGACGGGGCGAAGCGGTGAAGCTTCGCTGGGAGCACGTGCGCTTGGACGATAGCCCGGTCGCGACGTTCAAGGACACCAAGACGCCTAAGGCTGGACAGCAAATCAACCGCACCATCCCCCTCCCCCCAGAGGCAGTGGCGGTCCTGCGCGGCCTTATAGGAGAGGAGCCGCCGCCGGACAGCGGCCCGGTGTTTTCACCGGACGGGAAGAAGCCCATTCAGGCGGACAGTCTCACTCAGGCTTGGGAACGCGCCTGTGTCAAAGCAGATGTGACTGGCGCCACGCTGCACGACCTCCGCCACACACGCACCACAGAACTTGCCAACCTGCTGCCGCTTCAGAAAGTCATGCGCCTCACTGGCCACAAGACTCCGAAGATGCTTATGCGCTACTACAACCCCACGGCAGAGGACTTGGGCAGGGATCTGGCAGCAGCAACCGCGTGGAAGCATGTAGTCAGTTGAAGCCGGAATAGGTCGTTCACGATCAGATCAAACCGGCAACTCTTCACTGGCCGCCATATGCGGCCGGACATCGGTCCAACCGGTGCTTACATTATTTTTTCGACACCAATCGTAGGTATCCTGCCCCATCAACCTCCGCGTCTTCTTGAGATTCTCAATGGTGACATGACGCCCTCCTTTTTTATCGTGCGGAATGAATCGAACGAAATGTATCTTTTCTGATTCTTCCACGTCGCGATAAACACGCACAACATCAACGCGCTCAGCGCGGTCGGCATCACCTACCCTGTGAGGAAGTTTTGCATCAATCTCTTGTAAAAAATCGCTGCTTATCAGTTTTTTTCCCGTGCCTGCACCGGTGTTCAAAACTTTTACCAGCAGCGAATACTTGTCGCCCAAATACGCACTGATTTCATAATTCTGATTCACAGTGAAAAACAATACAAAGTCATGGTCGAGACAAGATAAAGCAAGTTCATATGGGCTCAAATCAGCCAAGAACACTCCTTCGAAAACAAGATGATTGTATTTGATTCGAAATCTGACCCGTTGTATCGAGGCGACTTTCATCGCTGAGTGCAGTCTTGCAAGACCAGGCATCTTTAACATAAGCAGACTCGGGATGACCAACAGCGGCAAACATAATCCTCGACCGACTTTTTCGAGGACACGTTAACCGCGCAGAATATGCATCACAACGCTCTCAGTTTCTGAGACTGAGAGCATAATTCGAGACCTTTAACTTCAAGACTTAGTGCGCCTTGCCTCAACGGCATATTAGAATCGAAGTTACTCACACTAGCCGAGCCGTGGTCCTCTCAGTGCCGGTCCATCCGGCCCGTCCATCCCTTGCGTTTGCGTGGGCGCCTGGAGGCTCTGCTGCAGCGCTTGCTGCTGGTTGAGGGCCGCGACGTTCTCGCTGCTTTGCGACAGCTTCTGCCCCGCCAGCTCGCGCACGTCGCCGACGGCCGTTCTCGCCCACTCCGCCGACAGGTTGGCCGTGTCGGACATGCCCACCTTCGTCCCGTCGGGCGTGAACTTCGCCGCCCCGATCGTCTCCAGGCCGCGCTCGCGGGCCTTCTCCACCAAGCCGCCCGCTAACTGCCGGCTGATCTCGTCCGGGTCTCGGCCAAGCTCCTTGTCGCGTTCGTTCACGGTGCGCAGCAGCGCGGCGAACATGGCATGGTTTTGGTGGGCGGGGTTGTCGAGCTGCGTCACGCCGGGCCGCTCCTGTCTGCCGTCCTGGGTGGGCGCGGGCTCCGCTTCGTCCGTCCTGCCGCCACGCGAGCCTGGGGCAGATGCCGATGGCGTCGACATGCGCAAGGCGGCTTGCGTTTCGTCCTGCGACAGGCCGGCCCGGTTGGCTTCCCGTTGCGTCTGCACCTGCTCGTCGCGCTGCTGCGTGCTGGGCGCCTCGATCTCGCGCGGGTCGCCCTTCAGCGTTGTCTCAACGCGCTGGATGTCGGCAGCGGTGGTCGTGGCCGCCACGCGCACCACGCCGTCGCCCTCGATCTGGAGATGCTGGATCGGCGTGTTGATGTCGTAGCCGCCGGCAGGCCGAGGCTCCAGGGCCAGCGACGTCGCCGCTGCGTTGATCCCCTGCGCTTCGCGCGTTTCCTTCACGGCCTGATACGCCGCCTCGAACCGCTCCGGGTTGGGGTTCACGCCATGATCGGCGTAGAGCTGACGCAGGTTCGCGCGGTCCTGCTGTTCCGGCGTCAGCGGCTGCCATTCCGGCATGGCGGCGAGCTGAGCCCGGTGCTGCTCCAACGCCGGCAACAGGCGCTCGCGCGTCGTCTCCAGCTCCAGCGCATGGTTCGGACTTGCCGGGGCACCCTCGTGCGACCACTGCCCTTGCGCATCGCGCACGTATTGCTTGCCGTTCGACGCTTCCAGCGTGTTCGGGTTCAGCGCCGTCTGGACGGACATCGGGACCTCGCCGAACTGGTCGAAGCCGTTGCGCTTGTGCCCGATCTCATACTGCGCGGCCAAGGCGGCCGGTCCGCGCGCGATGTTCTCGTCGATGATCTGCGACGCCTGGCGGTTCAGCTCCGCGGCGCGTTCGGGGGTGGCCGTCTCGGGCACTTGCCGGTCCGGCAGCCGCGGATCGCTCGGGTCGATCTCCTCGTAGCGCGTGCGCTTCCAGTCCCCGCTCTGCGCGTCGAGGCGCCACGGGCTGGGCTGGTTGCTCGGGGCATCGCTCGCGTTGGCCGGCAACTCGAAGGGGTTGCGCGGGTCCGCCTTGCCGATCGCCTGGCCGACGGCCTCCACGCTCGCGAGGTAACTCAACTCGCGCGCCTTGTCCGGCAACGCGGAGAAATTCTGACCACGCACCTGGTCGAGGCCATCGTCCCGCAGGTCGGCCTTCAGGTCCTCGCGGATCCACTGCCGACCGGTGAACTCCCAGCCCACGCCATCGCGGTCGGTCTGGTGGACGATCCGTTCCTTGTCCAGCCATTTCGCGCCGCGGTCGAACGCTTCCGTCAGCAGGTAAGCATCCGCGACCGCCAGCGCTACCGCCGGCCCACCGCTGGCCCCAGCTGCCATGGGCGTGAACACCGCGGCAGCCCCGCCCACGCCACGCGCGGTGAAATGCGTCGCTTCCGAGCGGACGGCCGATGGGTTGTCCTGCGCCAGCACCGTGTTGATCCGATCGCCGGTTTCCTTGGCATCGTAGGCAGCGGCAGCCGCGCTCAGTCCGGCGAGGCCGGCTGTGGCTCCTGCTCGACCGAGGTTGGGCAGCAACGGCTCTGACAGCGACTGCGGTCCGGTCGGATGCCACTCCGCCCACCTGGCTTGTCCCGCCTGCGCATGCTCGGTCGGTGGATTCATGCGATCAGCGAGGCGCTGCGTAGGATCGGTGAACGCGGGCTGTCGACCATCGATCCCGGTTTCCGCAAAGTAATCACGGCTGTCGAGGCGCAGCATCCGGTTGCTTGTGCGCAACGCGTCGTCGCTGAGCGGGACCCGAAGATCGGAAGCGTGTTCGCGAGCTCGGCCCACGATAAGTTCGAACGCCGCCTGCTGCCCCTGCCGTTGGCTCACCCCGGCCAGGGCTTCACGGGGAAGACCTTCGACGAGCGTCACATTGGGGTTCGCAAGGATATGCGGGACTTCGACGGCGCCGAAAACACGGGTCGGGTTCGCATCGTGGACGATGGCACGCACTTCGCCTTTGGTGGCATCAGCGAACCTCGCCGATGCATCGGCCCACGGTCCCTCAGTTGGGTGATACAGCCACTCAGTCGCGGGCCCACGGTAGGAGCCATCGATCAGCTTGTCGACATCCACATCGTAGGCGTCTGCCAGAGCATTGTAGAACTCCCTCGATTCGAGGAACTTGGCGGCTTCGCTCTTGTTGATAACTCGAACGTCTTCGCCTGCGTCCACCATCGCGGTGATCACGTCGGTCGACCAGACGTCCTTGGCCGCGGGCCCGCTGTAGAGAACCGTCAGGCGTCCGGGAGCATCGGCATCGACCTTAGATGCTAGTTCTCGCAACTGTGCTGAAGTCTGATATCCGTCAGGATTTTCTCTAAGCAGTTCCCTGGCCTGCTCCGACGTCAGCGGCTGCGTCATAGGATGCATCCCTCAGACACTTCCACCTCAGCCTTGTATTCAGTGTGCTTCGAATAGGCGCCGCCAAAGCCATGGTGTGCGCTCAGCGCCGTGATCAAGTCGTCCAGAAACTCGTCCCTGAACGACTTGAGTTCTATCGGAAGCCCGTCACCTTCGTTGACCCATACCAAATTCCAACGGGACCAGCCTGCCCCACCACGCTCGCCGCCGCTCTCTAAAAGATCCAGACGCACGGACAGCAAATACCCGCGCCACAGAAAAGACCAAGTCGTTCGGCTTCGAAGCTCCGGTTCCGGTCCGCCTCCGTGCGCGACGTTTCGCAGGTAGCTGCCGCCATCACGGTCGATCACCCAATCCCGGGCATGCGTGCCGCCCACGATGTGAGCCTCATCGATCTTCTGCAGCCCGAACTTTTCAACGTCATCTTTTGAGATGAATTCGCTAACGAATGGCACGCACTCTCTCCAATGTTGTGCGAGGGGAAAGCTGACATCTTCCAACCCACCAGTTGAAGTCGCCTACCTCGCTCTCCACGCGTATCGAGCCGGGGCATCTTCTGGTTCCAGGGTGCGGCAATGATAGCGGCCGTCTTGCCTCGGGGTCGGCATCGAAATGACCAGCGGGCACGGATGCGCTATTGCCATTATGGCAAATTGTGGTTCGATGCGGGTTCCCCCCACCGCGCGAGGAGCGCATCATGACGTTGAACCCGCAAGACCCCCAGTTGGACCTGGCTGCCCGTTTTCTCGGCAGCCTGATGGCGATGGATCGGAACCGCACCCTGGCCGACCGCGACGACGACATTGACCACGCACTCGACGTGGCCGAGGAACTGATCCGCCGCCGCCGCGCCAGGTCGTCATCTCCGCCTCCGATGACCCTTGAGCTGCGTCCGCCGATCGAGACCCGGGAGGAAGTGGTCGAACGCGACTGGATATCCGTGCCGGAATGGCGTGCTGAGCGCAACAGCGCCCAATCGCCTAAACCACCACGCAGGTCGTCGGGACCCACGCTTCACTGAGGCCATGCGCGGTGCCACAGGGGGACCCGCGCCAACCTCGACGCCCCGCCTTACGGCGGGGCGTTTTCTTTGGGTCAGAACCGCGGGCGGGGGCCGCGGATGGCCCGTCCGCTGACGGCATCGCCCTCTTCAGGCGGTGCCTGGGGCGGGGCCTCTGCTTCGGTCGGCGGTGGCGGCGTTTCTGACCCCGGTCCGTCGGACTCAAGCGGGTAACGGCTCAGCAGGTCGGCGCTCCAAGCTTCCACCGCTTCCGCGCTGGCCTTGACCTGCGCTGCGTAGGCCCTCACCGCCTCCTCACCTGTGGCCTCCCGCGCGGCTTTGGCCTGGGCGGCGCGCTGCTCGACCGCTGCCGTGCGCCGTGCCCGCCGTTTTGCCCACTCTCGCCTCGACCACAAGGCGGGTCGCGGGTGCTTTTCGTCGAACTCTTCGAGGGCCCGTTGTGCCCCAGCCAAGAGCACCTCGGCCCGTGCTGCAGCGGCCTTTCGCCGCAGCAGGCGGCCCGCGTCACGCGCCAAGCGCTTTAGGCGCCGCGTCAGCTCCCGCACCTTCGCAGCGAAGGGTGGGTCGCTGACATAGGCCCTCATCCGCTCGGCCCAACGGGCCAAGAGACGGGGCGTGTGGACGAAGTCGATCCCGACTGGCGAAGCAAACCCGGTTGCCAACAGCGCGACCGCCTCCTCGAAAGCCTCCTTGGCGGCTTTCTTGCGTCCCGCCGCGCTCCGCAGGTCAACTGCCGTTTCATCGGGGTCCGCGGCGCTCTTCCGCGACAGACCCCGGACGACGCGGATCTCGCCACCGCCCGCGCTCGTCCCGAGCGCCATGCCCGTCTCTCGCCTCCGCTCCCGCCGAGCGCGATCAGCACTGTGTCCTTCCGGCACTGGCATCAACCGACCGTCCGACTCGCAGGCGACGAGCATGGTGTCAAAAGCCTGGGCGTTGTCGTCCGCGATGGCGGCGTTCTTCTCGCCCACGTCGGTCAGCACGCCCTTTCGCTCCAGCGCCGTCGCGTGCTTGCCCAGGTGAATGGTTGGTTGTCGCGTCAGGGTTAACGCTGCAGCGAAGTCGCCTCGTTTGACCGCCGCTTCGGCTTGGGCCTCCAAGCTGCGGTGGTCGACCCTTGCTTCGATTTCCGCTTCGTCCAAGTAGCGGTTGATGGTGTTGGCGACCATCTCGCGCGTCCACTCGATCTCGGCTCTGCCGGATGGGCCACCGTCGAGCTCGCGCGTCTTGTCCGTCAAACCGTCTTTGCCGATGCGCCGGGTGGTTGCCAGCAGGTGCGCGTGCCAGTTCAGGCCATCCGGCGTGTCGGGGGCATGGATGCTCGCTTGGATGGCGAAGCCGTAGCGCTCCACAAGCGCCCGTGCCAGTGCTGACACCAGTCTTGAGCGCTGGGCGCCGTCGAGTTCGTGCGGCAAAGCGATCTCGAACTCGCGCGCGATGGTCGCGTCGGAGCGCTTCTCGGCCGCCTCGGCAGCGGCCCAGAGTTGGGCGGGCTTTGACGCCCAGTCCGGCGCGTCCTTGGGGACGACGCAACGCGTGTCGACGACCCCGCCGCGGAGGCGGTAGTCGTGCCGCCTGCCGGTCCGCGGGTCGGTGAGCTGAAGGCCTGCTCGATACGCCGCGGCCGCGACGCATGAGTCGCCCTTGGCCCGGCTGAAGGTTTTGACGCGTGTGTGAAAAATGGCCATGCGTGTGTTCCGTGCGGTGGCCCCCTGCCCAGCCTTTATGCCCGCGTTTGCCGTTTTGGCAAGCGACGCCCCAGGGGGCTAGCATCGTGGGCGGGCGCGTCGCGCCCGGGGTTCAGGGGCGGAGCCCCTGACGCACGCGTTCCCCGAAGGGGAATGCCTAAGTGCGCTCTTCGTTTTTCAGCCGTGCTTTTGATCTTCTCTCTTTTCGGCTTTCGACGCGTCTGAGTTTTTGCGTTGCGAGCAGATCTTGACGTATCGCGATTCTCGGCTTCAATCGAAATTACCCCACCGACACGAAGCGAGGAACCCCATGAAGTCAACCGACCACCTTCACCAACAAATCGCGCGCGCGACGAGCCGGCTGGCGCAGCTTCAAGCGCAAGAACTGGTCGTGGAGCAACGCAAAGCAGTGCGAGCCCGCGCGGAGGCACGGCAAGCGAGCGAGCGGCGGAAGCGGCGGTTGGCAGAGTTGGTCATTGAGGCGGGAGCGCAGGATCTACCGGATGACGTGATCGTAGCCACATTGCGGGCGCAAATGCGTTCAAGAAACGGCGGCACATCGACTTCCGATGAAAATGAACATTCAAGGCTTCACTGAGCACGTCACGGCATCTTCGCTGCACCGCCTTGACACGGCCTTGCTTTGACCTAGATTGCGTCACATTTCTTGGAGAGCCGGCATGAAAACTCATGACAACCATTCGAAAATCGCAGCAAGTTGTCTGCAAAACAACTTTCCTAACAATGCACCAATAGAAATGGCGAAATACAAAATGCCTAGCGAAATCCAATCTGAAAGTGCTAAGAATGTGGCCGAGAGACTTCCACGTATTTTCCAGATGCATCCCGAATTGCAATCGCTTCTATCCGTGAGACAGGAATCGGCCTCTTGTAATACCACCACGTCGGCGACTTTCGAACCAAAAGGCCGAGACTAAAATCTCTCGCAGTCAATAATAAATTTATATCAGGGATGTAATGATCGACCGGATTGTATGCGCTGATATCAAGCTCAAGCAGTTCATTTTCGTTGTGATAGACAGCAGCACGAACTAAGTCCAGGTCGCCGTCTTCAAACGCGACGGTCAATCGAACCCTAGTGTGATCCCAACTATGGGCAACCCCATCGATGACCTCATGGCTCAGGTGTTCGGCTTGCTCCCACGAGATAGAACGTCCGTCTGGTAACCCATGCCCCAGGGGGTCTGTGTCGCTTGTGAGAGAGACCCATCCGGGTGACAGCCCGCCGGGCGCCGATGGTCTGATTTCGCCGCTCTCAAAGATGCCAGCCTTGTTCTGTTCCGTAGTGTAGTGAAAAAGTAACATGGGCGCTTGTCCTTAGCGGTGTCTGTCTTCGTCCTCAAAGCACGCGAGTTCCATCTCGGCACCGATTCTATCAGGCCAGCCGCAGGAGGTTGGCATCAGTGCTGCCTGGGAGGCATCATAGCGAAAGCTCACTCGAACGCCCATAGTTCTTGACGATGGCCGCTGGAATTTCAGCCCCCTATACCGTGCGCCTACGTCCCGTCGGCACATGCATCTATTGCGGCTCCACCGCTGGGCGCCTCACCGACGAGCACATCATTCCTCAAGGCCTCGGCGGCACGCTTGTCTTGGGAAAGGCGAGCTGCGATCCGTGCGCGCAAGTGACTTCGCGGTTTGAAATGAACGCACTGCGAGGGTTTCTCGACCACGGCCGGCAAGCGCTGGGCATCAAAGGGCGAAAAAACCACAGAAGGGAACGCCAAGAATCGGTTCCACAGACGTTTTTGCTTTCCGACAAAACGTTGAAGAATGGCGCTGCCTCTCTGGATCAAAGCGTTCGCGTCATGCACCTGCCCGTGTTTGTCTTGCCTGCGTTTCTGGACCCAGCCCGACCGATCTCGATCAGAGAGGGCATTGAGGTCATGGCCATCGACACCGCCATGTTTGGACCCGCCGAGAACAGCGTGGTCCGAGAGCCGGGCGCGGTCGGCATGCAGTTTAACGACCGCATGGACATTGTGGCGTTCGGTCGCATGCTCGCCAAAATTGCCCACGGATATCACGTCGCTATCCATGGGCTTTTCCCTTTGGAGGAAAGCCCATTGCTTCCCATCATCTTGGGGAAGCGGTGGGACGCCCATAACTGGATTGGCAACACCGAGCACGAACCTCTCCCATCGGACCGGTCGGCGCTTCACTTGCTTCAGCACCTGCCGCTAGAAGCCGACGACGGTATCGCTGGGATGGCCGTCCGTATCAAGCTTTTTGCATATTTTCCAAGTCCGACCTATGCGCTGGCGACGCGCCTCCATCCCATGCCGCCTCATGTTGATTACTGAGCGACTTGGTTCAAGACCACACCGAGCGCGGCTCGCCTCTTTTGACCAGATTTCATGACGTGGATAATTCAGCCATGGAAGAAACGAAGCCCATTATTGTTTACCTGGACAGCAGCGATTACTCGGTCCTTTCCGACCCTAGACGTTTGCCTAAAATCGAAGATATTAGAGCACAACTCGTCGAATTAGCGGCATCGCCACGCGTAATTTTTGCCTTTTCTGGAATACATATCAGCGAGATGGCGCCGTTGGAATCGAAATACACGGATGCGGCCGCCGCTCGAACGGATCTGATGGTTCAACTGTGCCGCCGAAACACGCTTCTTTCGCACGACAGGCTCTTCAGACTCGAAATTTCACGCCTTCGCGCTCAAGACGGACAACAAGTCGATGCTTTGTCGGCCGACGCGACGTGGTTTCCAGACCTAGGAAAAATCATCACGCCTGCTCAGTTCATTGACGCCACCGCCGCTATCGAAGAGAAAGGCGTTGAGCTTGGCTTGAACAGGCAGCAGCGCCGGTTCCTGAAGAGCAAGGCCAGCCGACACGGCAAATTTCGCTCCCAGTTCGTTGAAGGGATGGGCGGCTTCGATTGGACCGAAATCCTCGGTCGCTACCCCATGCGGCCGCAGGATGCTCAGGTTATTGCGGATTATGTCGTAGGTAAGGCGGATGCGAAACAGGCCGATGCAGCATTTCTAGAAAGCTTGCGCGACCCGCGCTGGATGATGCGCTGGTTCCACGAGCACCACGACAGGCTGGGACCTGTCGGTGATTGGGCGCGAGCGCCCGCCATCAAGATGGTTGCCGCGCTTTCGGAGATGGTCGAGGCCGGCAACCGTTTGCTCCAGTTTGAAAAGGAAACCGGTATTCAGACAGGACTAGACTTCCTCGGCACGGCCCGCTGGCAAGCCCAATCCGAAGAGATGATCCGCTTGGTGGTGAACCGCTTGCTTCAAAGCGAATTTCCCGACACGCCACCTTGCGACGACATCGCAGCCATACTTCGATATTGCCCTGGGATTTCTAGCCTCGTAGGTGTTGCGCATGCCTCGTTGAAAAACTCGTTTGGACCAAATGCCCGGAAGTTGACGCGCAGCGACTTTGTGGATGCGATGCACGCGATGTATGCGCCGTATACGAATGTCTTCAGGGCCGACAGGTATATGGCACCGATCGTCAAAAGGCATACAGAGAGGTATGGCACCCTAGTTGCGGAAACTTTAGACAAAGTCCCTACCGCCATTCAAAGCCTCATGTGATGCAAGCTTTGAAGGTCGCCCTTTGCCCCTTCTGGATAGCTTTTTCGGATGTGAGACAGCGAATTCTTTCGCGGATGAGAATTTTACTGATAAACGACCTATCGACTGCGTGCCGCTCGTCGGCACCTGCATACCTATAAGCAGCACTGTTTTCGTTAGTTTTTTTCTTAATGTAAAAGAAATCTAAGGGTATTCCCTTAGATTACCCAGCCAATGTTCAGGCGGCACAAGACGATCTACTGCGATGTTATAGATCTCATGACCAGGACGTATCCGATAGTGTGGATGAACCATTTCGCCAGCTCCGTAATACCGAGCCTCGTTTAGGAAATGAATTCGGTCGATTCCCCCTAACAGCCACATCTTCTTCAAAGCAATCTCGTAGCTCATGAAAAAGAACTGATCCACTGGCTCTTCCGCATGCCGCGCAGTAATCTGCGCGGTGTAATCTGGCCGAGGCGGAACCTTTCTCTTTACAGTTTTTACGCCAATGGTCACGCCAGATGGCGATATGAAATCGGCCCTGCCGGCGGCGTCATCACGAATCCAGGTGAAGCCCGCTGATTCACCACCGCTCCAAGCATCGAAGACGATTTCGCCGAGGTCGCCAACCCAACGCTCATCACCGCGCTCTTCCGGGAACACGTTCTGGTAATGGCGATCCCTTTCGGCTCGGATGCGCCTAGCTAGCGCCTCCTGATCTTCACTAACGCTTACGCAGATCCATTGCGAACCGTAACTCATAAGGCAACTAAGCTCCCCTATCTGCGAGCTTCAAAGGCTCACCGTCCCGGAATTCGATGAGATGGTCCGGCTCAGAGGCGCACCAAGCATACGAACCCCACGCAAGCTCGGAAACACCCTTACGAAAGACTGAGGCGCCACGGTCCTGGTAGGCCGTCAAGAACGCCAAGCTCTTCTCGCTGAAGCCTGCATCCAGAGCCAAGGACATTAGCGCGACCTTCCTTTCATGCGTGATTGGTCCATCGCTTGCCACCACCTCCACGAAGACAACAAGAAGGTCGACTGATCCAGCGGAACCCGGAGCGAGATCGACCAAAATGATGTCAGGAAGCATTTTGGATGGGTCAATCTTTAGACCCAATGCTCTCATCAACGCATCGTCGCGCGCGACAACCTTGTTCCCTGACTCGCTGATCCATAACACTGCGGGCTGCTTCAAGAACTTGGGCGCGAAAACTTCGATCACTGCTTTAGCAATGACGCTAGACGGACCCGGCTTAAGAGACCGGATCTCCTTTTGCCCCGGGAACGTCACGCTCACGGCATCCGCCGCAGCGGCAACCCCATGCCTCACCAAGTGAACGCGGGCCAATGCTCCTTTGGAGAGATGTTTCGATTGCCAGGATAAAATCTTCTTTAGTAGCTCATCTCCGCTCAGAGCAGAATCAAACAACCCCGCAAAATCAGCCGCCAGCGCATACCTCGGCTTGGACGACGTTGGTGCCAACCCTCGACGTTCAATCACCGCCCCCATCGGTGCGAGGGCAGCCCGAATTGTTTCGTCTCGGACCTGCTCACGGGAGTTGTTGGCATACCATGCGGCAGGATCTCGCTCCTTCTGACTCGACAACGACTTTTTTATCCAAGCGTGCCGGCTTTCCTCATCCAGAAGCTCCGACTGGTGGAAAGACATATCCGTGACTTGGCTGGGGCGCAACCAAGCGTCGCCGCCTTCCACAGCCCCAACATAGAACATCGTATAGACAACCCTTGCTGCCACCTCTCGAATGGCATAACTCCGGTGCTCGATGCCTTCGGGAAAGATGGCCGGCAGCCGCTCTCGGATCAGGTCTAAGGAAGGAACCTCTGGCAAACTCACTTCATCGCACTCCGTAGCAATGGGCCACTTCCCGATCGATTGCGGCAGAACTCGCACCATTCTGGACGAGAAGCTCAATCCGCCTCATATCTGCAAAGGATGGCAAAGGGATGGCATTCAACTCATACGCCGATACGGCCACACTTCCACTAATGCAACGAAATGCACGGTCGACGGCGTCGCTATTCAAAAGCGCGCAGATGGTTGCTGGATACACGCGAGTGACCGAACCGCTAGGCGAATAGATCATATTGATGTGGTTCTCCACAACCGCACCACCATGCTTGTCTAGGAACTCTTGTGGCAGAACCGCAGCCAGAAGGCGCCGATCTTGCTCTTTGGAGGTGGTTCTCTGCACCAGGACGCATGAGCGGGAGGTCAGCAGGTGCTGTTGCTCCGGCTTCACCTCGATGAAGGGCACGTGGTTTCGGCGGTCTGCGACAAACCGGAAGCCTTGAGCAGTGATGGCCTCCGCCCAGATCAATGGCAAGGCATTGGATGAGGGCCTAGAGCGCAATTGATCTTTATGGCGGTTCCAGACGAGAGGCCCCGTAGATACCGCGTAGCCCAGATCCTCCAGCCTCGTGGGCATCTTGGACAGCGCGCGCAGGAGGCTAGCATCTTCAGCACTTCTAGGTAAGATCCAAGGAGCACCGTCGACATCAAGATCTACCGTGCCAAGGCGTTCAACTTGTGCCGCATTCAGACCTTTCGGCACCAACACTGAGACGTTTGCTGGCGCCCACTTTTTTCCTTTGGCGTAGGTAGTAAGAAGCGTCTCTTGAAGCACATCGTCGAACACGCCGTGACGATCTGCCACCAAATCGAATGCAACAGGCTTCGCCTCATCAAGAATTAACCCACGCAACGCTTTGAAGTATTGGCCGCCAAGAAACGATGTCGGGGTCAGGTAGGCCACAACTCCTTTGGGCTTTGCCAGGCGCAATGCCAAATCGGTGAACAGTCCATATAAATTAGCGTGCCCATAAAGCGAGCGCGCATAACGCCGCCTCATCGGATCCGACAGCTTTACTCGACCATAAGGCGGGTTGCCAATTACGAGGTCAAATGCGCCCATATCTTGGGGCTGCAAAGAGTCAGCGACAGTTACCACATCCGCTAGCCGGCGCTTTGCCTGCACGCACAAAGGCATCACCGCAGCCTCGAGCAGGACGCGCGTCATCCAGGCCGCGAAGGCATCAATCTCGACACCCTTTACCCGCCTTCCAAGACTTCGGAGCAACCAGTCAGCAGACGCACCATTTGAGCGTGCAAGCATCCGCAGCGCTACCGGGGCCAGGAATGCCCCGCCCCCGCACGCTGGATCGATCGCACTGCCACGAGAGAAGTCAAAGCCCGCCTCTTCAGCCAGGTCTAGCAACCGGGCAACTAACGGTGGGGGCGTATAGAAAGCCCCCATCTCTGAGCGCAGTGCTGGGGGCAAGGTGACGGTGTAGATGGATCCGATGAGGTAGCCGGCATCCTCCACAGGGAACTCAACGATCAGGCGCCCGATACCTTGGGCAACGCGGGTAACGTCCTCCGTCAACCGGGGAAGCCCGGCAGGCTTATCCTTGATCTTCATGGTCGTGCTGTGGCGCATTGCCAGCTCAACCCAGTAGGCTTCGATCACCTCAGCGCAAAAGGCTCGCCCGTGCGCCAATCGGGCCTTGTCTGTCTTTTTGGACTCCGCGTAGCCGCGAGCCATAGCCTTGCAGGCTTGGTAGCGCTCCAGCAGTGGCTGACCACTGTCCGAAACCAAAGAAAATTCCTTTGAATTCATGCCTTTACAACCTCTAGATGCAAAGAGACAAGGCTCTGACGCTAGCATCGGCCTTACATCTCAATTTGAAGATTAACACCCTGATACCGGTGGTGCAGCCCCATGAACGAGGCTGCCCGGTGGGTGAGTAGCCCAAGAATTTTAGAGTTAAAGCTGTCATTCTCCGCAATCCGCAATTCTTAATGAAAGTCACGACTACGTGTGTCAAGCTGCCCCAGCCACTGACTCATGTCCCGCAGCCGGTCGGCGATGAGGTTCCCCACCCCGTCCACACAGTCCCAGCGGCCGTCGACCACCATTAGGCGTGATCCAACAAGTTCTTTCCGCTGCCGCTCGCCCAAGGTCGGCCACACGATGATCTGCACGTTGCCCTTCTCGTCCTCCAGCGTGACGAAGGTGGTGCCCTTCGCCGTCGCGGGACGCTGACGTAGCACGACCAAGCCGGCCACCCGCACCCGGGCGCCGCTTTGCTTTCGCGTCACCTCCTCGCTGTCCAGGCAACGCTCTTTCCTGAGCCGTTCGCGCAGCAGCGATACAGGGTGGACGCCTAGAGTTAGCCCGGTCGAGGCATAGTCCGCCCGCAGGTCTTCCCCAATGCTGGGCGCGGGCAGCGCCACCTCGTCTTCCTCTGGGCTTTCGGCAAACAGGGGCCGCTGCACCTCGATGCCAGCCACTTCCCATCGTGCATCGTTGCGGTGACCCGCCAAGTGCTTTAGCGCTCCAGCCTCCACCAGCAGGGTCTGCTCGCGCTTCGTCAACGCTGCGCGCTTGCACAGGTCTGCCACGTCTCGAAACGCGTGCTCTGTGCGTGCAGCGACGATGCGCTCCCCTGCGTCGTCCGACAACCCTCGGATTTCGCGCAGTCCGAGCCGGATGGCCGGCTGCTTTTCGGGATCTGGCCATGCCTCCAGCGAACTGTCCCAACCGCTCACCGTGACATCGATAGGCCGGATCTCGATGCTGTGTCGGCGTGCGTCCTGGGTGAGCTGGCTGGTGGAGTAGAAGCCCAGTGGCTGGGAGTTGAGCAAGGCGCAGGTAAACGCGGCATGCTCATGGCACTTCAACCAACAGCTCGCGTAGGTGAGCAACGCGAACGACGCGGCATGGCTTTCGGGGAAGCCGTAGCCCGAGAACCCCACAATCTGGTCCCAGCATCGGATCGCGAACGCTTCGGTGTAGCCGTTGCGCAGCATGCCCTCGATGATCTTTGCGCGATGCACCTCCATGTTCCCCGCCCGCTTCCACGCCGCCATGCTGCGGCGGAGCTGGTCCGCCTCGCCGGCGTCGTAGCCTGCGGCCACGATGGCCACCCGCATCACCTGCTCCTGGAACAGCGGCACGCCCAGCGTGCGCTCGAAGATCGCGCGCATCGCGTCGTTCTCGTAGATGACGGGTTCCTTGCCCTGCCGCCGCTGCAAGAAGGGGTGGATCATCCCACCCTGGATGGGGCCAGGCCGGATGATGGCCACCTCGATGACCAAGTCGTAGAAGCATTTTGGCTTCATCCGCGGCAAGAACGATTGCTGCGCACGGCTCTCGATCTGGAACACGCCGATGGTGTCCGCGCGCCCGATCATCTCGTAGGTCGCCGGGTCCTCGGCCGGGATGGTTGCCGGCGACAGGTCCCGCCCTCGGTGGCGCTTCACCAGATCCAACGCCTTGCGGATGCACGTCAGCATCCCCAGCGCCAAGCAATCGACCTTCAGCAGGCCGAGGCTGTCGAGATCGTCCTTGTCCCACTGGATGATGGTGCGGTCCGCCATCGCCGCGTTCTCGACCGGCACCAGCGTCCACAGTGGCGCATCCGACACCACGAACCCACCCACGTGCTGCGACAGATGCCGAGGATGGTCGATGAGCTCGCGGGCCAGCCCGACCACGCGGCGGATGATGGGCGCCTCGGGGTCGAACCCCGCTTCGCGCAACCGATCCTCAATCGGGCTGTTGCCGGCCCACCACCCGACACAGCTCGCCAAGGCGTTTACCTGGTCGGGCGGCAGCCCCAACGCCTTCGCCACGTCGCGCACTGCGCTCTTCCCGCGGTAGCAGATGACCGTGGCCGCCAGCGCCGCGCGCTCCCGCCCGTAGCGCTGGTAGACATACTGGAGGACCTCTTCCCGCCGCTCGTGCTCGAAGTCGATGTCGATGTCCGGCGGCTCGTTGCGCTCCTTGCTGATGAAGCGCTCCATCAGCATCTCCATGCGCGTTGGATCGACCTCCGTGACGCCCAGCGCGAAGCACACGGCGCTGTTCGCGGCCGAGCCCCGCCCTTGGCACAGGATGCCGCGGGAGCGCGCAAAGCGAACGATGTCGTGGACCGTCAGGAAGTAGGCTTCGTAATCGAGCTCCCGGATGAGGCGCAGCTCGTGCTCGATCTGCGTGCGCACCCGCTCAAGGACGCCACCAGGCCATCGCCACCGGATGCCCTCCTCCGTCAGCTTGCGCAGCCAGGACGCAGGGGTGTGTCCCTCTGGCACGATTTCAGCCGGGTAGCGGTAGCGCAGTTCGTCGAGGCCAAAGGTGCAACGTTCCGCCAAGCGCACCGCCTCGGCCATCCATGCGGCCGGGTAAATGCGCGCAAGGGCGTCCCTGGAGCGCAGGTGCCGTTCGCCGTTGGGGAAGAGATGAGCGCCTGCCTCTGCGATGGTCGTGGTGTGGCGGATGGCCGTGAGGGTGTCCTGCAGAGCGCGGCGGCGGCGGATGTCCATGTGGACGTCGCCGGCGGCCACGATCGGCAGCCCCAGCGCTCGCGCGGTTGTTTCCAGTTCGGCGGTGCGGCGCACGTCGTCGCGGTCCCGATGGAGTTCGGCCACGATCCACAGCCGTTCCCCGAACACCTCGCGCGCCCAGGCGCCGTGCGCCAGAGCGATAGGGTCGTCCGGCACCCACAAGGCGAGCGTGCCGGGAAGCCCGTCGCTCAAGTCATCCCGGGTGATTCGATACTCGCCTTTCTCCGACCGCCGCCGAGCGTCGGTGATGAGCCGGCACAAACGCTCGTAGCCGGCTTTGGTCTCGACCAGCAGCACGAGCTTCGGCCCGTCCTCGATGCGGATCTCGTTGCCGACGACGAGTCGAAGGCCGGTGCGCTTCGCCGCTTCATGCGCGCGAACGATGCCCGCCATGGAACACTCGTCGGTGATCGCCAACGCGGTGTAGCCGCAGGCGGCGGCACGCTCGAACAGTTGCAACGCGCTGGCCGCGCCTCGGTGGAAGCTGAAATCGCTGAGGCAATGGAGCTCTGCGTAAGCGGGAGGTTCGGTCATGCGAACCACCCGTGCAGCATCCACGGTCCTTGCTGCCCGACGGCGCAAAACGCCCACACCCGCTGCCCATGCGCGGTTTCGAGGACGTAGTAATCCCGGCGGGTGTCCTCGCCGTCCCACCAGCCCGTCTCCAGACGCTCGGGGCCGGCCAGCACGCGCACCCGCGCGTCGCGCAGCGGCATCGGGCGCGGCAGCAGCCACGTCGGGCGGGTCGGGCGATTGGGCGCTTCGGGGATGATGGCAGCCGCGCGCTGCCAGGCGCGTTCGGGCCTCGGATCGACTGTGGGCGCAACCTGGTAAACGGCGTCGTTTCCCAACCGGGCGCGCAACCGCTCGCGCAGGTGATCCCACGGCACCGCGTGTTCGGGGCGCTCGTCAAACAAGTCACGGCCACTGGGAACGAACGGCGGCAGGTCGCGCGCGATCAGACGCAGACCGACGACGGGCTTTGGGATTTGCGCCCGCTCCAACCGGCCGCGCGTGAGGTCGAACAGCATCGCCGGATCGCGCTCGGCGGACAGCAACCCCACCTCCACATCGGTCGCCGCGATGCCCTCGTGCTCGAGCTTCAGCACGAACTGCTGCACGCCCCCGTCGCGCCCCGCGAGGTAGGCGGCCAGATCCGCGGTCATGCGTCGCACCGGGAACAGGAGCGCCTGGTGGTTCTCGACCTCGTAGGACAGCTCGATGCGCACATCGAAGACATCCGGCGGGCGGTAGCACTCCAACAGTTCCGGCACCACGCCCAGCATCGCGTCCAGCGCTTGCAAGACCTCCACGCCGAAGCGTCGGCGCAGCGCGTCCCGCGGCAGCTCGAACACCTGCCGCAGGTGGCGGATGCCCATGCCGTGCATACGGGGGCCCGCCTCGTTCGGCAGACACGCCCGGCGGACAGGCACGCGGGCCAAGGTCGTGCGCAACTGGTCGGGGGTGAGCACCGCGATCCCGTCTTCCACCCCGGCCAGCACGCGCGCGCCGGCGGCGGTGGGCGCCAGCGCGATGCGGTGACGGAACCCGAGGGCGGCCAAGTCCTCGCGCAGACGAGCTTGGAAGGTCGGCCACTGGCCAATGAGGGAGAAGCTGCCTTGCACCTCCAGCGCAATGGCGTTGGGCCAGCCGGCCCAGACCTGGGAGCTGAAGCGGTAAGCCCACGCGGCGAGGAACCGTTGCCACTGCGCCTCGTGCGCTGGCGCATGTTCCACCGCGGCGAACCCCGGGGCGATGGCTTGGGCGGCGGCCAACCGCATGCCCGGCCGCAAGCCGACATCGGCCGCGGCGCGGTTCACGGCGACCAGCTCCCGCCGCTGGAACGGGCCGCCGATCAGCGCGAGGGGTTCGTCGGGAGTTGGGTGGCGCCGAAGAACGCTGTCGATCCCCAGGTGGGGCAACAGGATGCAGGCCCAGAGCACGGCCGCCCCCTCAGTGCGTGGCGGCCAAGGCAAAGACCGCGGCGGGAGCCGGGCCGCCTCGGCATTTGCGCACGCGAACCCGACGCTCGCGATCGATCTCCAACCGCAACGCAGCCGGAGACGCTTCATCCGTATGCTTGCGATCGCGCAGGACGAAGCCCAAGGCATGCCCGGTATCCGCCGCCACCTGGAGGCGACGCAGCCCGTGGTGGTCAACCTTGCTCGGCCAGCCTAGCACCGCGGCGCACGCGCCTGACCGGAGCGCCTGTTCAAACGCCCACAGGGCCTGCTTCGGGTCGGCGTCGATGACGTGAAGCCGTCTCAGGTCCACGCCGCGCGCCTGCCAGGCCGGGGCGTAAGGCACGTAAGGCGGCGCCACCAACAAGACGTCCGCGCCTGCATTGGTCAGCCGGGCCAGCGTGGGCAGCAGCAGCTCCAGCTCTCCCACCCCGTCGGCCGGAAGCAGCAGCTCGGTGAGCGCGTGCTCGGGCCAGCCCCCGGCCGGCAGCGCCGCATCAAGGGCCGCGTGGCCCGTGGGCTGCGCGCTGAACAACGGCGCGACAGGACGGCCGCGCCATACGCGGCGCTCGCCCAGAAGGGCGTCGAGTGCAACAACTTGGCCCATTTATTCCCCCCGGATTAGGCCGCAGTAAATGCCCTCAATGGCGAAGTCGACGTCCCCATGCACCTCGATGGGCGCGAAGTCCGGGTTCCGCGGCAGCAGCAAGAGCTTCCGTGCGGTGCGCTTCAGGCGCTTGATGGTGATCTCCTCCCCAAGCCGGGCCACCACGGTGGCCCCACTGTCGGCGGTGTCGGCCCGCTGCACGGCCACGAGATCCCCATCAAAGATGCCGTCGTCCCGCATCGAGTGACCCCTCACCCGCAGCAGGTAGTCCGGGCTGCGCTTGAAGAGCCGAGCATCGACCAGCAAGCTCTCCCCGAGCTCCCCGGCCGCTCCAATCGGAGCGCCGGCGGCCACCCGGCCCAGGATCGGCAGCACCATCCCGCCGGCCTGCGGGTTCGGTCCTAGCAGGCGGATACCCCGGGCCCGACCCGGCTCCAGCGCAATGAACCCCTTCTCAGCCAGCGCCTGCAGGTGCTTGGCTACCCCAGTGGGGCTGGCCAGACCGAAGGCCTCGGCCACCTCCCATAGCGTTGGCGGCCGGCCGTGCTTGGCCACATGCTGGCGCAGGTGGTTGAGAACGGCTTGCTGGCGATCGGTGAGAGACATGGTGCAAATCTTTACACCTCGCAGGGGTGCCGTTCAAGCAAGTGAACGGTGGGGCTGTCTCACGGACGGAGACGGCGAGTAAGATCAGAGGGTTGGCGTGAGAAGTTAAGGCAATATCAGATCATCACCATCATTCGATTTGTCCGATCTAGCGCGGATGGCGCAAGAAACGTTGTGCTGTTTGGAGATCGCCGGCAGACAGCAACAACGCTGACGGTGGAGACTACTGTCCCCGACCGAGCAGTTAGGGAAGTTCTGATCAACTCACTCCGAGCCTGTAATTCCGCGTTCCAAAGTGGGTTTTCGATCCAGCTCCAGCCGATATTTCGCGATTCGAGCCCGTTCCTCGCCTCAATTCCCTCGCTGCAGGCGCAGCTTCCCCGTCGCAGGCATCAACTCGCGTCGCGCCATCCACAGATTCGACAGCAAGAACAGCGTTAGCACTTGCGCGGCGTTCTTCGCGATCCCGCGATAGCGCACCTTCACATAACCGAACTGACGCTTGATCACCCGGAACGGGTGCTCCACCTTCGCGCGCAGGCTGGCCTTGCGATGCTCCCAGCGCGCTTCCGCCTCGCGCTTGCGCCGGTTGCGGATCGCCTTCACCTTCGAACGCTTCTCCGCGATCAGAAAGCGTGCCTTCACATCGCGCAGTTCCTCGCGCTTCTCCGCGCCCGTGTAGCCGCTGTCGCCGCATACCGTGTCTTCCTTGCCGTGCAGTAGCGCTTCCACCATCGTCACGTCCGACACGTTCGCAGCCGTGCACTCCACGCTATGCACCAACCCCGAGATGTCGTCCACGCCGATGTGCGCCTTCATCCCGAAGTACCACTGATTGCCCTTCTTCGTCTGATGCATCTCCGGGTCGCGTTCGCCCTCGGCATTCTTCGTCGAACTCGGCGCCGACACGATCGTCGCGTCCACGATCGTCCCCGCGCGCAGGCTCTGGCCCTTCCGCGCCAGATGCGCGTTCACACGCTCGAACAGCTCTCGCGCCAGGTCGTGCGTCTCCAGCAGCCGACGGAAGTTGAGGATCGTCGTCTCGTCCGGAATGTCGTCCAGCCCGCCCAGGCCCGCGAAACGACGCATCACCGGCGTGTCGTACAGCGCCTCCTCCATCGCCGGATCGCTCAAGGCGTACCACTGCTGCAGGAAATGGATGCGCAGCATCGTCGCCAGCGGATACGGCTGCCGACCCGGACGGCCCAGCTTCGGATAGTGCGGGGCGATCAGCGCCAGCAGCGCGTGCCACGGCACCACCTGCTCCATCTCGGCCAGGAACACCTCGCGCCGCGTCTTCTTGCGCTTGCCGTTCGCTTCACCGTCGCCAAAGCTCAGTTGCATCGTGGTCGTCCTGCCGGGGATGGGCTATTGTGCCGGATTGGGGGAGTTGTTCAGAGCTTCCTTAGTTCGTTTCGTTAATTCATATCGACGCAGGATTAGCCAGGGGGGCACACGATATGCATCTGGACAAGTTAAAAATATCTCGATTTCGATCATGCAAAAAAACCACAGTTCACTTACGCCCAGACTTGACAGTGCTGGTTGGTGAAAACAACGGCGGCAAGTCTAACGTAGTGGACTCAATTAGGCTTCTTACAAGCCCATTGAGTGGTCGGCGAGATCGGTATGCTGATGACGACGACATTCGAAGGCACTCCGACGTTGATAACTTTGAAATTGAAGGGACATTTTCAAATCTAAGCGACACTCTGAAAGGGTTGCTGATCTCTGCGGTGCCTGACCCCCTAAGAAACGAAGCTGTTTTTGGCTATCGCTACGAAGCTCGGTCCGAGCGGTTGCCACGCGGTAAAAGCACATTGTGGGCGGGACGTTTCACCGCTAATCAACCCGAAGCTGGATCGACCGATCTTATTCGGCATGTTTATCTTCCAGCGTTGCGCGACGCCCACCAAGCATTAGGAAGCACGAGTGGCGCCCGCGTTATGGCGTTGCTCCGACATTTCCTACCGAAGGAACATGAAGCAGAATTTCTGGCAGGCGTAAGGCGTTTAGAGGACAGGCCACCGATTCTAAGAACGATGAATGCCGAGATAGCGACGGCATTGGGCCTTCTAACCAATGGCGTTCGCCCGCAAGCGGCACGCCTTGATTTCAGCGAAGAAACGCTAACAGATGTAGCCAGAGATCTGCGTTTCAGAATGGCCGACGCAGGGATCGAACCAGAGGAAATTCGGGCATCCGGGCTTGGTTATTCCAACCTGCTATACATGGCGACTGTGGTTGTCGAACTGGCAAAAGCGAAGGATGCCGATCTTACAATTTTCCTCGTAGAAGAGCCCGAAGCCCACCTCCATCCCCAGCTTCAATCCCTTGTTCTTGATTTCCTTCTTGTGCAAGCACGCCAATCGTTGCAACAAACGGTGGGACCCGGCGAACCAGAAGGCAGAATACAGATCGTCATAACAACCCATTCCCCAAATCTGACCTCTGCGGTTCCGCCCATCCACCTAGTTGTCATGAAGTCTAAGCGTGAGGAAGTAGATGGTGTATTGCAATCCGAATCTCATAGCGTGCCGATCGATAGGCTAGATTTGAAGAAGAAGACCATAGGTAAAATCAGCCGGTATCTCAATACAACGCGATCCTCACTTCTTTTCAGCAACAGAGCCATTCTAGTCGAAGGCATTGGTGAAGCGCTTCTTTTGCCAGCTATCGCGCAGCACATTGTTCTTGCTAACGATCCAGCAGCATTGAAAGTATTCAAAGCAACTGTGATCGTGCCAATTGACGGCGTGGATTTTAAGCCCTACGTCGAAACTCTCCTCAAGCCTCACGACGGCGAACGAATTGCGGACAAACTTATCGTAATAACCGATGCCGATCCTGCCGTGCGAGGCAATCGACGTGCAGACCTGCAAAGTATGGCCGAAACATTTGGCGCGACCGCATCGCTCACGGTTCTGAATAACCAGCGAACTCTAGAATACGATATTTTTCCTGGCAATGAAGGATTTCTCGCTAAAGCATTCATACGCCTCCACAGCAGATCCGGTGAAGATTGGAGGCAACGAATAAAGGGCGTTCCCGAGGAGCAAAGAGCCCAAGCTTTCATCGAGCTGATCAAGGACAAAAAAACGCTAAAAGGAGATCTTTCTCAGCAAATCGCTGAGCAAATTGAGGCTAATGAAGCATTTGTAGTTCCACCATATATCCGCGAAGCCATCGTGCTGGCTGGCACACCATGAGCGCGGACGAAGGTCTGACAGCCCAACAGTTGGAATTCGTCAACCATCCAACTGGCGCGTTTCTTACCGCTTGCCCAGGCTCTGGAAAAACGAGAACAGTCGTGGCCAGGGTCGCCCGCCTTATGGCCATGGCCCAGCCCCGCCTTGGGGTCGCGTTGCTTTCATTTACGAACTCAGCCGTAGATGAGTTTGAAGCAAGATGTCGAAAAGTTGGCGCCTCATCAGCAGTAGCTCTCCCAAGTTATGTGGCGACTTTTGATGCCTTCGTTCGACACTTCATTGTGAATCCACGACTTTCGCAGATAAGCGAAAAGCTACCTGCCATCGTGAAGAATTGGGACTCGCTGGGCATTGAAATCAGATTAGCAGGAGGCGAAGCCTTTCGTGGCGAAGCTGCAAGCCTTGATGCATTTGATCCGCAAACCAATGCGGTCAACCTTTCACTGATTTCTGATAGCGCTCTTCGTAATCACGTCCGGCAAAATCGCAATAGATATGAGGAAGTCGCGGCCACAAGGCGCCGCGGTCTGATCAGAGCTGGCTACCTGAGCTCCGCTGACGCTAGAGCGATAGCACAGTCGACAATAAGAGAGCCTAAGATTTCGCGCGCCTTAGGACTAGCGATTGCAGCCAGATTTCAAGAAATCATTGTTGATGAAGGCCAAGATTGCAATCACGCAGACATTCAAATCCTGATCTGGCTCCGGCAGTATGGTCTGCACGTCTCAATGGTCTGCGATCCAGATCAGGCCATCTATGAATTCCGAGATGGGACACCAGAGCACATTAGACAGTTCAAGGCAACATACGCCGCCGAATCATGCCTTTCATTGACTGGAAATTTCCGAAGCTGTCCATCCGTGTGTCGGGTCGCATCCACGCTTCGGCAACATGGAGAGGCTGACAATTCTCTCGGAAAGGCAGCAGTTTTATTGCACCCACTCCTGATCCTTTGCTATACAGGAGCAGCGCCTCATCCGGCTATAGGCCGGGCTTTTTCCGAACATATTGCAACCCTCAATATCGATCAACAAAATTCTATCGTGCTAGCTCACTCAGCAAACGCGGCGCAGCGCGCATGCACTGGCGTCCCGGCCGGCGAAGTGCGCGGAACATCGAGAATCGCTCAGGTAGCGAGTTGTGTTTCCGATTTTTGGTCCACTTCCGGTTCATCCAGAAGTAAAGAAGAAGCTATGCAGCGCGCGGAGACCATTTTGTTGGATCTAATGGGTTTGCGGGAAGATCGAGAACATGCTAGTCGCACTATTGAAAGACATGGAATTGAAAAGCGCGCATTTAGACGCCTAGCCCTGCACTTCTTACTGGGCATCCCCCGAAGCTGTGAAAATACGGAAAATAACAGGCAAAACTGGATTACTGCCGTGAAAGCTCAGGCGGGCAGCCTGGGTCTTCAACTCGCCCAAGGGACGACGATAGGCAATTTTTTCCGTAGGCCTACAAGCCACGATTGGACAAACAATCTGCGTGAACCAACGGCTCTGGGGATAGGCTGCGCTAAGATACATAGCGTAAAAGGTCAGGAGTTCGACGCGGTTTGCGTAGTTATACCGCCTAATCGAGCGCCAGCAAACCGCACAGCTGCTCTATTTGACGCATGGGAGCAACGAGCCGATAGCGAAGCTAAGCGCGTAATTTATGTCGGAGTTACAAGAGCTCGATGCGCGGCTGCGATCGCAGTCCCAACTGCATTCTTAAAGCGTTGTGAAGCATTGATGACTCTTGGCAACGTGCCGTATGAAGTCAGAAACGTAGCTTAGTCAGGCGCCAAGACGGGTCCGCATCGCCGTCCCATTCCTCACTCCCTGATCCTCATAATTGTTGTTAAAGATCACATGAACCTCGCCCGCTGCCTCAGCGATTTCCTCGATCTCCTTGGCTAGTCCATCGAGTTCTTCGCCGGTGTAGTCGTAGTTGAAGCGGTCGTAGGCAGCAGTCGCATCCTTGATGTCCCAGGTCGCCTCGTTCCGGCCGTGCAGGCGCACGATCGCCAAGTCGGAACGGGTGGTCGCCCAGACTTGGGGCACTGACTTCTCCGGAATGTTTTGCGGTTCGTCGACGATGACGTGGACAGCGCCGAGCTCGCTCAGCCAATCCAGTGTCTGTTGGTCGCGCTGACCGTCGAACCAGCCGTTCGAACGGAACTCCACCGCGATGCGGTAGTCCGCGAGCCGTCGAACGCACTCCTCCACGTGGGTCACCGTGCCCTTGGCCGGGCGCACCCAGTGGGGGAACTGGAAGTGGACGGCGCCGAGCTTGCCGGCTTCTCTCAGGGGCCGGATGCCGAGTTCGTAGCGCCGCCACATCTCGTCCCGGATCTCGGCCGGCGTGTCCTTGTAGTAGAGGTTCTTCTTCTCGACGAAGTGCAAGGCCAGCTCGCCCTGGATGTCCTTGGGCAGTGACGCCTGCGGCGTCTGGTGCCCGGTCAACAAACGAAACGCCTTAATGTTGAACACGAAGTTGTCGGGCGTGCGTTCGGCCCACTTCTCGGCGTTGCCAGCGGAGGGCATCGCGTAGTAGCTGCTGTCCACCTCGACGATAGGGAACTGCGCAGCGTAGTAGCGCAGCCGCTCTTCGGGGCTCTTCGCCTCCGGGGGATAGAAGAGCTTCGACTTGATGAGGCTAGCGTCCGTCCAGCTGGCGGTGCCGATGAGGATCTTGGCCATCGGCCGATGGTAGCCCCAAAAACGCAACTGCCCCACAAGGGGGCAGTCGGGCCGTCGGCGCTTCGTGGGGCTGAGCCCCGGCTCCCTTCATGGCACCGCGGGGCCAGTGGCAGGCGGTGAGGGTCCAATCTCGGGTGCAGTGGCCTGGACGACGCGGGCATCATCGCTCGGCCAACTCCGCGGCGGCATCAGGGATTTCCGCTTCGCGGGGTAGGAAATTTCCTACCCCGCTGTCTGGGAGGGTGGGCTACACCCACCCCCGCATCGCCAGGCTGGCCGTGCCGTCGGCACCGACGACGATGTGGTCGAGGAGCCGGATTTCCACCAGTTCCAGCGCCTGCTTGAGTCGAGCCGTGATGGCACGGTCGGCGGTGGAGGGCTCGGGGTTGCCCGAAGGGTGGTTGTGGAAGGCGACGACGGCGGAGGCGTTGAGCAGGAGCGCCCGCTTCACGATCTCGCGCGGGTAGACTTCCGCGCTGTCCACCGTGCCGAAGAAGAGGTCCTCGACCGCCAGGATGGCGTGGCGAGTGTCGAGGAAGATGCAGCCGAAGACTTCTTGGTCCCGGTGGGCGCAGCGGGCCCGCAGGAAGGCCGCGGCGCTGGTTGGCTCGGTGAGTTTGCCTTGACGCTCCAGCTTCCGGCGCAGGATGCGCTCGGCGGCTTCCAGGATCTGCTCGTCTCGGTCGGTTTGCTCCAGCCACAGGTCGTTCGCTTTCATGGTGAGTTCTCCCGAGGCGGAAGTGCCTCGTGGAGCCGGCCCGGCGTGCCGACAGCCCGGTTACGCACCCATGAGCGAGCACGCGCCAGCGCGCACAGCGGGGGCCGCAACGGAAGCCGCGGGGAGCGGCCGTGGTAACCCCCACCACGGCCAGCGCAGCGCGAATCGATGAAGTGAAGGAGGCTTGCCCTTGCGAAACGGGCAGGTGCGCTACGGTTCCACTTTGAGAGGCCTCACAGCGGGAGAACTCACCCGGCGAACGTCTGGCAGAACCGACACAGGCAGCACCGCTGAAAGGGGCTGAGCCCTGCTCCCCGGAAGCTGTCAAAAGGGACCGTCCAACAGCACGCTTGCCCTTCGATGCCTACTGCGGACTCGGGGGCGGGAGGCGGCGCGATCGCTCCTACAAGGGAACGGCCAGCGGGCAGGCGTGACCCCGTTCCGGCAGAGGGAGCCTCTGCCGGTCGCGCGTGCGATCAAAACGGGGTGCGCCGGCGCCGCCGGCGCATCGTCAGCCCGGAAACTTCGGGAACTTCTCTTTGGGGTGCTTCGCCTTCCACTCGCGGTGAGACACCGTGCCTTCCCACGCGGTGAACGATCGCGGCGGACGGCCGCGACCCGACCACGTTTCGCCGGTGTGCGGCAGCCAATACTTCGGCTGCGCCTCGGCCTTGGGGGCCGCCGCCTTTTTGGGGGGACGAACCTTTGGCGCGACCAGCGCCGCGATCTCCGCCCGCTGCTTCGCGTCGAACTGCGAGCCGAATTGGTCGAGCAGACCCATCACCTGCGCGAAGGCGCCTTCCGCCTGCTCCCTTCGGAGGCTTTCTTCCTGCTCTTCCAGCTGACGGAGTTCCTCGGCGAGCTTTGCTTTCGCCGACGCGATCGAATCAAGGGTTGGCTTCATCTTGGGAATTGGGGTGGTATCAATGGGGAGTATAGCCTTGCTCCCTCCGGCAATAACCGGACAGCCTCACGATTTTGTCAACAGTTCCTTACCTGCGACGCTCGCGATTCATTCGTTGACATGATCAATCCAGCGCGAACGACAGCAAAGGTTAGACGTTGACTTTAGCCCAGACAGTGTTAGGAATCGCTCTCCAGGAGCGCCACATGCCGAATCCACCTCGCCCAATTGACCCACCTTCCCCGTCTCTGCCCATCGACGACGAGGAGCGCGAAATCCGCACTCAGGTGATCAGGACGGTCGTAGGCTGGCTGCACGACGACGGTCACGACGTCGATGCACGAATCCAAGCGCTGTTCGAGCGCTACATCGCGGGCGAACTCGACAAGCCGCAACTCAAGCGCGCCGTGCGTGCTTCCCTCCTGAACTAGACACGCCATGTCGACCCTCAAACGCCGCAAGACACCCACGCCACGTCGACCGCTCATCGACAACGACGAGCGCGCTTGGCGGGAGGAAGCCGCAGAGTTGACCTTGCGGTGGCACGCGGAAGCCGGCTACTACACCGACGAGCGCTGCCGGAAGATCCTGCAGCGCTTTGTGGAGGGCGAACTCAGCCAGGAGCAAGCCTGTAGCGAAGTCCTTCGCCCATACCTCTGTTGAGGCGAGCTCGCGCCGCGACATCAGAGTTGATGCTCCGGACGTCGTTTGCATGGCGCCATTGCGCGACGCAGTGCTTTCCCAAGCGGCAACCGCTCGTGGCCGTCGGACGCGTCCAGACCAGCTTTCAACAACGGGAGACAGACAGCTCCCTATTTGCCAGATTTTTTAGCTAACAAACCATCGATCAGATGCGTTCCGCTCATCGGCCACGCCCTACCGGTAAGCTGCCAATTTTTCGTTAGCTTACCGCTTAAACAGATGATAATTGCGACGAAAAAAGTGGGTTGTTAGCCTGTTGCAAAATTAAACACTACAGCTAGTTGAGAAATAGAATGCAATCGCTTCTTGCGCATGCGATTGATCGGAAAGGATTTTTGAGCTTCCTGGATCGATAATTGCACTCATCGTTCTGCACCTATAGCTGCACCTCACGGGCAATGCCTAAGGACACGATGTATTTTCGATCATCTGTCGCAAGTCCTCTTGACGGCTTCTCTGCCTGACGTATCAAACTTCCATCTGAAAGATGGAAGTGAGGCATGAGCAACGAACAGAACGAAGAAGTGGCGTATGGCGTGGAGGCCGCTGATGCCCCTGTATCGATCGCCCGCGTCCGCGTGGGCCGTGTCGTCTTCGAAGGCGTTGTGTTGCGGACGCGAGAAGCAGCCATCGAATTCCAGGAATTGCTCAACACCGCCTGCGATAAGACCCGCAGCAGCCGGCTGCGCAAGGACGGCACGCGCTACCACGACCCGCTTCCTATCGGCACGCCCGCCCGCTTGCTCTCCGCTGAGACCCGAGACTACTTGAACGACATGGATCGTCGCGGCCTCCAGCCGGACACCATCGACGCGACTGCGCGCACTCTGCTGATCCTCCGCATGGCCTGCGGTGACATTCCGGTGTCACGCATTGAACCGCGGCACATCCACTTGCTCTGGGACTTGCTGCGCTGGGCCCCTCCAGGCCTGACTTCAAATCCGGAGTTCGCTGGCCTCAGCGCCGAAGCGCTCATCGAGCGTGGCAAAGCAGCCATGGCATCTTGTCCGGCACGAGCGACGTTCGACCTGCACCACCGGTTCCTATCCGCCTTCTTCAATGCCCTGGTGAAGGCCCGCGCGATCCCGCATTCGCCGATGGCAGCGTTTGGAAAGCAGAAGAAGGACTTCACTGTCGATCCCGACCAACCCGAGCGCTTGTTCAGCGATGAGGACTTGCAGCGCATTTTCAATCCCGCTACCTACGTTGCGTGGGCCAAGAAGTATCCGCACCGCTGGTGGGGGCCGATCATCGGGCTCTACACCGGCGCCCGCATCAACGAAGTCGCACAGCTCAAAGTGGCGGACATCCTGGAAGAGCGGGGAACGTGGTGCATCGCCATTCGCAGGACCGTAGACGTTGACCTGGCGAAGGATCCCCACCGCAAGAACCGAAGCCGGCAAAGCTTGAAGGGCCAGTCCGCCGTTCGCACCTTGCCCATCCCCCAGCCGCTGCTCGACGCGGGCTTTCTCGAATTCGTTGAAGACATGAAGGCGTGCCGCCACCCCCGCCTGTTTCCGCACCTGTCCGCTGGCGTGAACCAGAAGACCGGTGAAACGAATGCACGTTACAGTCAAGGCTTGCTATCCCAGTTCGGGCGTTACCTCAAAGACCTCGGGTTCCCGAAGGGGGTCGGCTTCCACGCCTTCCGCCACACGCTTGCGACCGATCTCGATCACCAGGGCGTCCGCGTCGAAGACGTCGCGCTCATCACTGGGCACTCAGTCAGCAAGAAGGTGCCAGTGCTGCAGGATCACTACTACCACAAGAAGCCCGACGCGATTCGCTTGCGCCAGAAGACCGCGCTCACCCTCTACCGGCCGAACGTCGAGTTGCCGAAGTATGAACGCGGGCAGTTCAGCGCATTGCTGAAAAAACGGAACAAGTTTTATCCATGATCGACCGCAACCCGACGGCAGCGGGCGCACGCTCACGCACGCTCAGTCGGAAAAGCGGAGGCTTCCCTAGGAAAGTCGTGACAGTCGCGACAATCGGAGCGCAGACCTAGTCGACCCTCGCAAACGGTCCGCGCGTCAGCCCTTGGCTTTTGCGACCTGCTTCTTCAAAGCGGCCACCGCTGCCTTCTGCTGCTCTGCCGGCAGCTGCGACAAAAGGAGGATCGCTTCGGCCATGACGTCGGATGTCGCATGGAAATACGCGGCCGGCACACCTAACGCCTTGGCGAGCGCTTCCGTCGTCGCGGGGTCGGGATCGCGCTGACCGAGCTCGTAGCGCGAGATGCGGGGCGCGGCGGAGTTGGCGTCTTCAAGACCCAAGATCGCTCCAAGATCAGCCTGGCTCATGCCCAACGCTTGGCGCGCCGCGCGCAGGCGGCGCCCAAACACGGATGTGGGCTTCATGGGAGCAGGCATCGGAACGTAACAAAGGCTTAACTCTCCGTAGTCTGCCCATTCCAAGCTAACATGGCATTTGCCAATATGGCAAATAGGCCGCAGCCCGCGGCGACATGAGGGAAACGCTATGAATTGCAAGGGGAAATTGGGTGCATGCGCTGCAGGCCTACTGGTCGCCGTGACGCTGAACGGCTGTTCGTTGGGGTCGTCACAGCCCTCCGAGGCAGAGGCCAAGGCCGCCATCTCGGCCGAGTTCGTGCGATTGATGGGGGCCACGGTCGAAGTCCAGGACTTCCAAGACTTCGAGGTCCGCAACTGCCGCAAGGCCGAGTCGACGGATGACGTCGTGTGCGACCTCGGCGGAGCCGTGGTGATCAGCATTGCCGGCTCCCCGCAAACGCGCCCCTTCACTGGTCCCGTCCGCTTCTCGAAGGCATCGGGAACGTGGACCGCACACAAGCCGTGAGCCGCCCATGACCACGACACGTTCTTACGCGCATGTGGGGTGCGCCACGGTGATCCTCGGCGGGGCAAGCGTCGTCCTCGCGGGCGGCGGCTTCGAAGCGATCGGGCAGGGATACCCACTCGGGTGGCTCGGGGTGGCGGCCGGCGTTGCTCTGCTCGCGCTCCTCGGTTTCCTCTACTGGATCAGCTATCGCTCCTACCGCCGGCAGGATTGGATCCAGCGGCAACCCTACTCCCACTTCGCGCAGCAGTCCCTTAAGCGGGGCGGGTTCTGGAAGGGGTTCCTGGTCACCTGGGCCGCCGTGCTCGGCCTCCATCTTCTGTCCGTCACCGGCATGGGCTTCGGCGGTTCGTCGCCCTACGCCGAGCAAGTCCGGGCGGTGGCCAGCCTGGCCACCCTCGCTCTCGTGCCGGCGCACCTGATCCTGCCGGTTCTGGGCGGGGTGGTATGGAGCTTGGTGCGTTCGACGTCGGTTCCCTCGCACTGACGCGAAGCGAATTCGGACAGATAGCCGCGGCTGGCGGTTAGCTGTTTGACGCCGGAGCCACTCGGGCCTACTACCTGCCCTCCCTCTCGCTTAACCATCAACCTCCGGGTTACGGGGCGCTGGGCTTGGGTCGCCCGGCAGCCCTACCCTCGCCTGGCGAAAGGGGCTCAAGCGCACTGGCTGCTAGCCAAGAGTTGCTTTGCCCTACGGTGTCGGTAGGTGTGGCCATGTGGCGGCCGGCTGGCGATTCCGCCGAGCAGGCGTAAGACCTGCGGTTTGGGCTGGGCATCCTGCCGCTGTGCAATGTCGACACCGCTGTTCGGCGGGTCCGGGGTGGCAGCCGAGTTCAATTGCTCGCAGGTATTGAAACCACGCATTCAATAGATTTTGTCATCACTTCCGTCCATCGAAAGCCACTTGATTTGTGTGACGCGAACCACAAATCGGCTGTGACATGTTCGATCATCGGAAGCTGTCGCAGCCTATGCGACGCAGGTCGGATAGGGTCAAGTCTGAAAATTTGGGGGCCTGAATGACCGATGCTGCGACGACTTCTGTTGCGTCCGCGCCTGCAGGTGGTGCGACTGCCTCAGTGATAACTTCAATCCCAGCTCTCGATGACGGGAAACTTGCCGCCGAACTTAAACAGGCGACAGACGGAACGGGTAATGCACTCATTGTTGCGAACGCATACACGGTGTTGGTGCTTCATCGCTCCACTTCTGCCTCGCCATGGTCAGCGATCGGCGCAGGTGAATTTGGTCCACAATCCCAAAAGTTGTGCCTTCGACGTTTGAACAAACTCGCTTGGGCATCTGTCGAAGGCGATCCGCGAACCGTTGACATCGCGAGCATTGTGATCACGGCGCCTACAGCCCAGACTGTCAAAGAATGGGTTACGAAAGCTAATCAGATTACGAAACCCGGCGGTCGCCAAGGTGACCTCAATCGAAAACAAAAAGATGAGCTAGGATACTTGGCCGGATGGCGTTGCCAGTTCGCCGGCTGCGGAGAAGACCTGCGGCGGCACGCGGCCACCTCAACGAAAGGTCAGTCCGGATATTTTGCGCACATCGTTGCATCTTCTCCTGACGGACCACGCGGGGATCCAATTGAGTCAGTAAAGCTCGCTTCTGATCTCGAGAATATTCTTTTGCTATGCGACGCATGTCATCGTCGGATCGATAAAGTCGAGCCGCATGCGTATCCGACTAGCGTTCTTCGGAAGATGCGAGAAGACAACATCGCAGAAGTTAAGCGTCTTCTAGATACGCTACGTTATCCTGAGATTTCGACTCTTGCCGTGATAGGAAATATCACCGGGCAACCTGCCCAGTTCTCGATGGACGAAGCACATGAGGCTTTGCGCGGCCGTCATCTCCGCACGTCAGACAACAAGCCACAACGCTTCTTCGATCCGGGTGGCGCGCAGCACGATGTTCACGAGTCCGCGTATTGGGTAACGACGTTCCAAAGGTTACGCCAGGATCTCGTTGCGTTGCAGTCTCTTCTCGACGGCAGTCGGCACGGATCCGCGCGCACTTCAATCGGCGTGTTTCCGCAGCATTCCACTTCAATTCTCGCGCTTGCAGGACGCGTGCTAGGCGACACTGCAGGTGTCCACATCTTTCAGCCGCATCGCAATATTCCGCCGAACACATCTCGATGGGCATGGCCAGTAGGTGAGGCCGAACCTGATCCCAGTAAATATGCACTCGACGTTCTTCGAGAACCCCATGGCAGCGAGCGCGAGGCGGTTCTGTTGGTTGAACTTACTGCGGCGATCGACTACAGCCGATTGCCGAACGACTGCTTCCAAGGAGACGAGCTGATCCTGCCCGCACTGCGCCTATCGACCGCGTCACCCGACATCCACTGCATTCGCCACCCCAAGGACCTAGAACTGGTCAAAAAGAAAATTGACGACGCAGTGAAGGTGCTACAGGACGAGTGGCGCATGAACCGAGTGCATGTGTTTGCGATTGCGCCCGCGTCTGCAGTCGTAGCTCTAGGACAGAAGATGCAAGCCCGCCACCAGGCGTCCTATGTGATTTATGAGTCTGAGGCTGGCAAGCCACAAGCACCGTTTAAAGCGACGATTGAGCTCACTTCCAAGCATGTGCGAGAGCTCGTAAGTGGAAACAACCAACAGCAATCACTACAACCTTGAGGGCACGTGGATGGACAACAACCGCTTTTCCAAACGCGTTACTGCGTCGCTTCTCGAACGCCGTGAAGCCGATCAGTGGACCATCCTGATTGGCGACCTACTCCGCCGCCTCGAACTCAAACCAGAAGACCGCGAAAAGGCGACGAAGGAATACGAAGCATTGGCTGATCGCATTGCGAAAAAGCTAGACTTGCAACGCAACGATGTGCACATCTTCCCCCAAGGCTCGATGCGCACTCAGACGACCATTTCACCCCAATGGCCAACGAAATTCGATCTGGACGTCGTCGTCCATCTGCGGGGACCGCACTACCAAGCCCCCAGCCCTGAGCAGATGTTCGAGAAATTTGGCGTTGCGCTCAAGGGCTACGAAACGGTCACGGGTGAGCCTGAAGCGAAGCGGCGTTGCTGGCGGTTGAACTATCCGAATGAACGCTTTTATTTCGATGTGACACCCGCTGTAAACGATCAGACGCACCGGCAGGGTTCGAGCCTTTCGGTCAGAGACCCGGACACGGGATGGTCGCCGTCGAACCCGCTTGAATATGCGGACTGGTTCTGTGAGCGAGCAGAAAAGCGCTTTCCGTTTCAGTCGCGCCTGGTCAAGTTTGCCGAGGCACGCACGCAGGTCGACCCATTGCCTGAAGACAAAGTAGGTCTCGACGACATCCTACGCCGCACCGTGCAGTTGGTTAAGCTGCATCGTGACACGGTATACCGCGGAGAATCGACGGAGAAGCAGGCAGTGATGCCGATTTCGGTCATCATTGTGACGACGCTGACGCATGCTTATGAGAAGTTGCTCGCAGAACGGGCTCACGAATTCAGGTCACCAATCGAAGTTGTTCTTGAGCTCATTGACATGATGCCGTCACAGATTAATAAACACGACGGAAACTGGCACGTTTCGAACCCCGTGCTGCGGAGCGAAAACTTCGCGGATCGCTGGAATAGCGATAACGGTGCACGCGCGAAGGAGTTCTTCTCATGGCACCGCAAGCTTGAAGGCGACGTGGAGGCGTTGCTGCATCAGAGCGACCGCGCACCGAGAGAGGAATCGATCCGAAACGTTTTCGGCCCTGCCGGCGTTGAAGCATGGAAGGCGAGCAAGCCGCAAAAGCCAAACGTGTTGGACGGGCTTCTGTCCTCGGCCGGCCCTGCAGCTACGAATCCGCGTGCGCCGATGCAGTCAGGTTCGTCTAACACCCTGGGAACGAGCAACCGGGGCGGATCGAACAACACCATCGGCTGATACTCACTTTGTCCGAAGCTTCCAATGCCGCCGTGGCGGCCATCGAACGATGGCTCGATGGCCATGGTTCTCACTTTGCACGCCGTTTGACTACACGGCGTGCGGGCCGTGCAGCGGAGTGGACTATTGATTTAGATGTTCCGGCGTGGCCAATCCGCTCCGTCACACTTCGGCTACCAACCGACTTCCCTGACCACCCATGTGAGTTGTTCGTCGACAAGGAATACTTTCTGTCGGTCCCACATATCGAAGAAGACGGCCGCGTCTGCCTCGGCATTTGCACCAAGCCTGGTGATCACGAAAACCCCGTTCGCGCGGTTTGCGACGCAATCGACAGGTTCCGGAATGAGCTCCTTGAGCCTGCCGTGATTGGCAACTGGTGTGACAGCCAGTTCCACAAGGAGCGAGCGTCATACTGGGCTCAGTTCTGCAGCATGCAAAGCAAGCGCGGTGGCCGGCGACCCGTTGCAGGCAGCACCCTGGTCGATATCAAACACCTATCCACTTGCGCTGAAGGCAAGATGGTTGCATACGTCTTCAACAACGAAGGAATTAAAGAACCCCGACTTCAGATCGCTTCTTTCGGCGATTCTTCGCCCCAGCATCTTGCAACTCGTCACGGCTGGGCTCATGGCACCGAGGTTCACGGGCAAGCACTTTTTGTCCCGCTCCCGGAAGGCGAGCTTTGGACGCCAAAGACTTGGCCGAGAGAGTTTTCTGAGCTTGAGGCGCTTGTGGTCCGCGCCACCGACAGCAAAATGTGTCTGACTGACTGGGTCGTTAAAGTTGATGGATTTCACGTGCTTCGCTCCAAAGAGCATGAGCGGTCGAAGCGCAACGTTCGCCGATTCAGCAAACCGCCGCTGCTTCATCGCCCTGTCGTTGTGTTCATTGGCGTTGGCAGCACAATCTTCGGCTATCAGCTTTTTTCTCCGCAAACCGCAAGTAGCAAGACGCTGCTGATTGAGCCCGTTGACGTCGAGCGGGTCGATGCCGACTGGGCGCTTGCGCGAGACCAACAACTTACCACGCTGCACAGACGCCGCGCCATACGGGTCTTGCTGCTTGGCATCGGCTCGCTCGGTAGCCCGCTGGCCGCCGCGATCGCACGTGCAGGCGTCGGTCGCTTGGATGTTGTCGACAAGGAAGTCTTCAAGACCGAGAACGTCTCGCGTCACTTTCTTGGCATGCGCGCACGAAAGAGGTGGAAGGCTGACGAACTAGCGGCGCAACTGACGGCCGATGTGCCTGGCATCACCATTACCGGCTACCACGACGATGTCGTGACGTGGTGTCGGAAGCATTGCCGACCGGGGCAATATGACCTTATCGTCGAGTGCACTGCTGAGTCGACAGTGCGTAGCTTCATGGCATCTCGACGTTTCGAGCTATTTGGCGAAACGCCGATCATCCACGCGTGGCTTGAGCCCCTATGCAGCGCAGGTCATGTGTTGTTGACACAGGCGGACCTGCCTTGGCCGCCTGAGGACCCTGCTGACTCCTTGGTGAATGCGTCAGACTTGTCCGCAGATGACACCAGAATTTCGCTGCCCGGATGTGCCGATGGGTTTCATCCCTATGGTGTCGCCGATGTCACGCTCGTTGCTGCGTTTGCGGCGGAGCGTATTTTGTCGGTAGTCGATGAACCGCGGCAACCGTCCACTGTTTGGTCGTGGGTGCGCTCAAGTGGGTTTTATGACCGCCTGGGTTTCGAAATTCGGAAGAGGCCGATCGTCCCTCCCTCAACAAGTCCAGCCGACAGTGCGACTGTCACGCGTGCTCTTGCGAACATTCTTCGATGACAGAAATAGTTACGCGCTACCGTCTGCAAGGTGCCGCTTGGACTTTGGCCATCACCGATTACGTAGCGGTGTTCCTACTGCCTTACGTTCAGAGACGCCGGCTAAGCCGAGAGTCGGTTGGCCAGCTTTACACCCGCGACCTTACGACGCGCGAGGTCGTTGTTGAGCAAGCTACTCTGCTAACAAGAGTCAATGCAGCCTGGGGGCGTGTCAGCTTCGACGTCAAACAGGCGGTTGCCGAGCGCGAAGCGATGTTTCGACAGGGCTACCACTGTCTTGGCTTGTGGCATAGTCACCCAGAAGAGATTCCGCACCCATCGCCGAGAGATCTGGCTCTGCTGAAGAATCACGCCGCGGCAGCAACTACTCAAGACTATGCCGGGATAGTCTTTGCCATTCTCGGGACTCTACCGCTCCCTCAGGGCCTCGGCATATGGGTCCATGATGGCGAGGTATTGCACGAGGCAAAGGCCGTCTTCGGCGGCTCTTAGCATCCTAGATAGCATCTTGCCGAGCGCCTCACTCCTCAGGCATGTCAGCTTCATAGCTACGTTCAATTATTCTTATTGCGCGAAACCTGCACTCCACCCCGTAAAGGAAATGCCATGGATACGGTAGACGACAAGACAGCGGAGCCGATGCATTGGACCGCGCGATGGATCCTGCGGTGGAACGGGAATTCAGCCGTGACCCGCTTGTATTATGCAGGTCTCACGTTTGGATTCGCCGCAGCTATTGGCTGGTTTATTGACCCGAACCAGCTTGCAACGGAGGTAACCGCTTACGCGACATTTGCGCTCCTGATGATGGGCTTCGTCCATGAAATCTACGCCTGGGCGCTTCCACAGATTGACCGTCCACTGGTAAAAATTTTGATAGCAGCGCTGGGCTTGACTATTGGTGCAGCAGCAACAGGATTGAGCCGAATTATTGTCAGCTCGGCCACTGGTCAGGACCCAGCGACTTTCTCAACCTCTGTCGCTTTGCTCGTCCCAATTTCATTTGTGCATGTGATCGCTGCGTTGATCGCATTGGTCGGGTCTTTAGCACTCTTTTCAACAATGATCGCCGCATTCATTCTTTTGCTCATAGAGGTATTCGTCAAGAAGAAAATTTTTGAATTCAACAGACCGCTCGCTCTTGCGCGTTTATTGGCATTGATTGGTGTGGTGGGGAGCTGCTACTACCTCATGCAGCCTTCGTCGATTGTTTATCAGAGCGCACGCTGGATCGCTGGCGTCAGCGCGTATGCATTTGATCTTCATCCAAACCCAAGTTGTTCTCCCGTTGTTGGCGATCGCGTTGCTCGTATCAATGACGAAGTGGTCGTAATAGGACGAGAAACAGCCGAAGGACTACAGTTCGTCAGGAAACGATGCGAGATCGCGGCAGAGACCACCCAACTAAGGGCACCCAAGCGCAAGAGAGCAGAACCTGACCGGTTACCGCGCCCGAGCCCGTAGATGTTCTACGTCAATCAACTATCTTTCGCTTCCCGTGTCCCAAGGTCTCATGCTCCTGCCCACCGTTCGCTGCCTGCTGCTCGTCATCCTATTAATGTTGGCCGCCTGCGAGCGCAAGCCCTCTGTCGATGCGCCCGGCCCAGGTGCCCAGCCCCCCGCAGCCGTCACAGCACCCACGCCCCCGCCCGCCCCCACCGACTTACCCACCTCCTGGCCCACCGGCGACGCAGTTACTCTGGCCCTGACGCCTGACGCTGGCGCCACGTCTTTGACCAAGGCTCTCTACGAGCGTGGCGACATCGTGTTGGAGCAGACCTGGCCGGACGGCACGCGGGAGCGCTGGTGGCACGCCACCGACGGCTCCACGCGGCACGTGGGCCGGGACGGCACCGAACGCTTGGAGGCGGCCCCGTGAGGCGGATCGCTGTTGCGCTGCTTGCGACCGCTGCGGCGCTGCCCGCGTTCGCACAGGTGGATTGCGGCGCGCCCCTTACCGGACTCGAAGGAAAATATGCCCTCGCCCACGCCCGCGACTTGACACTGCCCCTTATCGAGCACAACGCAGGTGGACTTGGCCCGGTGCTGTGGACTTACATTTCAGGGCAAGCGGAAGCCGAAAGCGGCTTGAAGGGCAAGGGCGGCGGCTTTGCCCTCAAGCCCGGCCTTAACCTGTGGAACACGCAGACTATGCCGGGACCGGGCGGGACGTGCCCGCCGAACGAGGTTCGCAGCGACACGAATGTCGCCTGCAAACAGGAAAATCCGGTATTGGTCGACAGGGCGACCGCTCAGCTCGGCCAGTGCTGGTTGAGCGACGAAGGCGAGCCGATGCGGACCGTCGGAGTTTGCTTTAGGCAGTTTCCGGACTTGAACGCTGCGGCCGACAACTATTTAGCCTTGAAGCCGGACTACACCGCCGTGTTGCAGAACCTGGCCACAGGCACGCCGTCTGAGAAGGAATTTATGGACGCGCTGAACGCGTCCGGCTGGGCGGACAAGCCCAACCGCGATCAATACCTGAAAGACACGAAGGCAGCGATTGACCGCGCCGTTAGGGGCTTGGCGACGTTGCGTCAAGCGGACACAGCCGCTTTGGGCGACGTCTCCAAGGAGATCGACGCGTGGTGCACCGAAGCAGGTCGGGGCGAGCCCGCGGAGCGGCAGACGCTCTCGGACCGGCAAGACGCGCTCATGGACCGGCTCGCTGCGGTGGGCCGCGTTTGCACGATGCCTGCAGGCTCCACGGCGCCAGCAGCCAACCGCGCCATCGACACGTGCCGGACGGACCCGGATCCGCTTCCGGGTCCTTCGGACGGCCCGGCCGGCGCGGGAGGCGCAGGGGGCGCCAGTGGGCAAGACACCGGTCAAGGGAACAGCGGCGGCGCAGGTCAGCGGCCGGCAGGCGGCGCCACCGGCACCGGCGAGCCGCACTACCGTTTGCCGCGCGGTCAGACCCTCAGCACCCAGCGCGCCGGCGAGTTCTGGCTGCTCGATGCGCCAGACGGCATCCGCATCCAGGTGCGGCAGGTGCCGTGGGGCCAGAGCCGACAGGTGGCGGCCATCGGCGCGATCGCCGCCCAGGCGGGAGCGCACCGCGTCGGCGTCTACGTGGACGGACGGGTGTTGGTCGACGGCAAGGCGTTGGCGTGGAGCGGTCGTTTCCATCAACAGGCGCTCGGACAGGGCGCGGTGGTGGGCGTTTGGGGACCGCGGGAGCGGCCGTCCCAAGTGGCGGTCATGTGGCGCAACGGGCGGACGCTGCGGATACACCTGAGGAGCAGCTGGCTCGACGTCGAGACGACCTGGGCGCGCGGAACGACCGCGGCGACCGATCGCGGCCTCATCGGCCAAGCCTCCAGCACTCCTGGTGGCGAGCTCATCGGCAGGGATGGTCGGCGCGGACAGTTGGCGAGCCCCGAGCAGGCGGACGCGTTTGTCGTCAGTTGGCGCATCCAGGCCAAGGAAAGTCTTTTCGACTACGGGCCGGGCGAGTCGCCAGCGACCTTCGACCTGCGCGACTTCCCTGAGAAGCCTGCCAAGCCGACCCGAGAGGCGCTGGAGACCGCGCGTGCAGCGTGCGCCGCCGCGGGGGTGCACGCCGACCGCTTGGAGGCCTGTGCGTTCGATCTGACTGTGACCGGGTCCAAGGAATTCCTGGTGTCGCACCTGCCCGTCGTATCCGCCCCCCCAAAGCCATCTCCAGAGCCCAAGGCGGCGCCGTTGGGCAACTACCCTGCTCTGTTCCAGCCTGACATTGCCAACCCGCTGCTGACCTTGCCGAACGGGAAGCGCTTCGACGTGAGCATCGGCGCCGGCGAGCAGCGCACCTACCGAATCGATGCGAACCGCGGCGACCCGCCCGTGTTCTTGAATGTCATCTCCAATAACCTATCGTGCGTCGCCGAAGAAGTCGACGGCTCAAAGCCTGCTTACCAGTTGTTCAATGCGAAAGGGCAAGCTATCTCCAAGGCCAGGCCCATGTGTGCGGACCTGTTCACTGCAGATGTTGAGGCAGGTAACTATTACCTGATCATCAAGGGTGCAGAAGGGGGTGGAGAGGTAGAAGTAAGCCTAGAAGCTTGGGCCAACTGACGGGATCCTCGTCAAAGAGCACGTTCACAATCTTCAACGCGGGATTTCCATGGTCTTGGCATTCAAATGAAGCTTTCAGCTATGGAGCCGCAGCTAGCGTAGGACTAGACTTCGGTTCAAGATCCGGCCACGGCGGCGCGACCGCAGGGAGTCGCTAAGTTTTTTTATCGATAGGAAGCCTTATGAATGCAGCGAATGGCGCAGTAGAAGCGAGCTTCGATAATGTCGACGATCTGCTTTGGCAGGGACGCCACGGCTCTCTCTCTTCGCAAGGCCCCATCCACCTTACTCGATCTGGGCGCATCGCTCCGCTGATCGAACTTGCCATCGCCCGAGCGGCGCTACCAGTTGCCTACAGAGATATCACAGTTGAAGCACCGTTCGCGAAGCTAGTTCATCGCGCTATGTGCGGAGAGATTTCAGGCAATGCCTATGCGGACAAAATGGGCGTATTCCCTCTGAGCCAGCATCGGCCTGACTCCAGCTCTAACGAAAGATGGGAGCAGTGGGCGCACCGCGCACAGAATGCAGCGGTAGAAGCCAACTTCCCGCGTCGTCTCGTTACGGGACTGATGGGCGCGCTAGGCGAGCTTCAAGACAACGTCTATGAGCACAGCGGAAAGCCAGATTCCGGCTTGGTTGCCTATGCGGTATCAGCAAACGCCTTCGAGTTCATCGTTGCCGATGGAGGGATAGGAGCGCTGGCCAGTCTTCGCACGAACCCCGCTTACGTGCATCTGAAGACATCTGCGGAGGCATTAGAACTCGCTATGTCTGATCGTGGATCTCGTTTTGGGTCGGATACGGGTCGTGGTTACGGCATTGGCACGCTGTTCAAAGCGCTTGCGCGGGACGCTGGAGAGCTACGATTTCGCAGCGGCGACTACGCAATCTCGATTGAAGGTGACCGCCCGGCCCTCATCGGAAGAAAGCGTGTGGTCCAGAAGGCCTGGCTGGATGGATTTGCCGTCTCCGTTCGCTGCACGCCGCCGAACGGGTCTAACAATGAAGGGGCGTGAGGCCGACCGGGTGCGACCGGGGTGTTCCAGTGCCGCGCGAACCGTTTCAACGTTGTGAGCGAATAGGTCGTCCAAAGGAGCATCTTTCAAGGTAGCTTGTCGCTCCCACCTCAGACGCCCCTCGGGTGTCAATCTCGCGCGCCGTCTACGCAGCGTTTTTGAGAACGACTCCGTTTCGAGCAAAGTGACCGAATCGAAGCTCGCTCTAAGCATGTTAAGCCGGTGGCTTCCGCCTCGAATGATCAGACGCAGTGGACGAGCAGCCTTCGATGCAAGTTCGCAAAGCTTTTTGACGTGCCAGTCGATGCGGTCCGGCCTCCCACATCCCGTCGCAAATTCAAAAGATAGAGCAGTGACTTCGCTACGATCTTGGATGAACTTGGCCCACCTATCGTAGTCGTGATCTGTTCGCGCGTTGGTGTGCAAGGCGGCAGGAATACCAGCAGCTACTATCTCGGACCACGCCCGCGCGATTCGCTTCATCGCATGAAAATTGTCGGTTCTAGGCACATCGCTCAGCAAGCTGAAATTTGGCGAGGTGATCAGTTCGATACCCAAGCTCTTAAGGCCAGCAAGCAACTCACTTCTGTTCGGAAAGTTCCACCAAGCCTCAACATAACGATCCCTATCCACACCACTCAAGATGACTCGAGCATCTTTGGCCACTTTGAACCGATCCAAGAGCTCAGATCGAGAGGAGATATGAAGACGACCTTTTGCCATGTCAACAATCCGATACAACGGTAGAGCGACGATCGGGGCTTCGAAGCAACCGCGTCTGGAATACTTGTGATCAATTACCGGAACCGCAGTAGGGATGCTTTTTGTTTCTAGACAAGGGACTCGAGGAATGTTGTCGAGGGTGAACCCTCCCACCTCCACAATTCGTGCTACAAAATGGTCAGGTCGGCATCTGCAAACCACATCGCACTTTGCGCTCTGCCCACATCTACAAACGTCTTTGCAGCTGTAGACGTTCGCTCCCACATGCAGACCACCGCAAATAGCATAGTCCGGGCAGTTGAAACACCCAAGCGATGTGGAGTGCTGACTTGCGTCGTCCCAGAGCTCGTTGGTTTCGAATGTTAGAACAGAATACCGGGTGCTCATCGTAGCTGCACCTCCGCGGTATCGCCGAACAAGCCGACTCTGACCACCTTCGCTAGCGCGCAGCCTCCGCACGAATCTATTTGCGCAAGAATCGCTTCCGGCGCGTGATCCACGCGGGCCACCTCGCACCATTCTTCGCAAAGTTTTATGGCTTCGCCGTCGCGCTGCGCGACGTAGTCTTTACCCAACTCGAGGACGGTGTTTGGTGACGCACGGGCAGTCATCAGTTGCTGTTTTTCGCCGAACTCCATGTCGAAGAATGTTGGAAGCTTCAGCCGATCCAAGCCGCTTTCCCAACGCTTGATCCAAGGTTTTCCGGATTCCTTTCGAATGTAGTCCAGGCCCATCAGACCCCCCTTTTTAGGAGTGACTTGAACAACCTAACGGTGATTTGTATACCTTAAGCTTGCCTCGACGCTCTTCAATCAGCAGACCTTTCGCAACCAGCGCGGACAGACGGTTGTTCCAAGCTGTTGTTCCAATCTTCTCGTCAGGCGAACCTGCAGCCAGCTCAGGTGCCGATGTAGATCTCAATCTTGCCACCAAATCGAAAGTCTTCTTCTGAACAGGATCGAGTTGGCCCAGAATCTTGTGGTTGACCGCGTCGCCGTGCCCATCCATCCGGCAAGACCACATTGCGTCGTTGCGTGCCTCTAGGAAGAACTCGAGTTCCTCAAGCACTGCTGGAGATGCATTCGCGATTATCGGACAAGTGCCTTGGCGCGACGCACTAACGAAATCTCTGTAGGCGACCACACCTTCCCTCAAGAAAGACACGGTAGCAACTTCAATTCCCGTGAAATCCAGGAACAGCACTGGGGGAGCGCTGACTGGAGTTGCCGCGACTAATGCCGCGAGCAGCCGCCGTCCGTCGGCAGATCCTGAAAGGATCTGCTGCCCGCCCATCAATGCTCTGACTCCAATCTTCAAATCACTATCCTCACCTTATATGAGTGATGATAGTGATACAAATCCGGACTGTCAAGCCCGTCCACCGTCTAATTCCCTATCAGAGTTCCGGAGGCCTCTTCACGACGCGCGTCGGCTGTTTTCCCGGGCAGACAAGGCAGAGTCGAGCAGACGCTCGGGCATCGCGAAGTGGTCACCGCCTTTTTAGCCACCGGCGCCGCATCGTCCAGGTTCGACGCTGCAACGGGTCAAGATCCCGCTGCCTTCAAAACGGCAACGGAATTTTCTAGGGCTTTCGTCGTTCGTCCCTATACTTACCATGCTAATAATGGCCGGCGAGCTGCTGGACTGCTCTTCTACATGATTGGCATGCTTGCGAGACACGGAGCTTTGCGCCCGGCAAATCGAAAGCCTTCGACATGCTCTTTTCGTTCGCTCGGGTCGCCGGGTTGATTGGCATCGCAGCCGCCGCTGGTCAGCTCATCTCATCGCCAACGCGGCTCAACGACGGCTTGAAAACGGTGCTGCGCTAAAGGGCATTTTTCCTCGACATGGTGCCTGACTGCACCTGCGCACCCGTCGAAGGCAACCGCGTAGCCCGAACCAACTAAAGCTCGGTCATCGTCGGTCGGATGACGGACGATGGGTTGCAATTTGGTAAGAAATATTGCGCCATCGCCGCAGAAAGCGCAGAGCTTTCATTGTCAAAGTAAATAGCCCGTTCCCCAGAGAGACGTCATAAATCCAGCCTTCCTTCTTTGGCTACATGATTCCGCATTTGGTCAGCTGCGGTGTAAGCGCAACAATTTCGAATCTTCTTCGTTGACGTCGAAGAACACGCGAACCTCATCGGGCTTCAATACGTCAGCAAACGCCCGCCCGTAAACGCCCAACAACCCCGTCGCTGGATCCCACGGACGACTCAAAAAACCCCAGAGCAGCACCAAGAGAAAGTGCTTATCGAGTCTGCGCTTCGCTTGCCATAGTTGCCGGCGGCGATCGATGGGAAAGTCCATACCCAGGCGGTAGTCCACCAATATTTGCAACTCGCTGTAACTGCGTTCAATCTCTTGCTCGTCCGTGGGCATGGGAGGATAATTCTTGTAGAGGATAGCTATCCGCCGCTCATAATCGGCTTGCGTCAACCGAACTCCAAAATCAGGGCGTTGGGCGGCGGGGGCCGGAACTTGGTTCATAGCGGTCATCGAGTATGTCAGGGTCCGCAAGCACAATCCGCTCGTCGCGGGATAGGCCTAGTAAAGCGGCGTATTCTCGATTGTCAAGCACCTCTGCCAAATCCTCTTGGAGCTGATTTGTTAGAGAGTTGAACATACTGGCAAACTCTAGCCTCTGGTCAAATCCAGATATTTCGAGCTCTGCACTCAACCGCTCGTTTTCGAACTTCGCCCTGGCCCGTATAACGCGTTGCTCCTTCAATCTGTCCAGCACCACTCTTGTGCGCCTAGCGCGGTGCTGCAGGAGAGCCATAAAGAGCTCAATCTGCAGATGGAATAGCACTTGGCGGCTGGAATCTTCGTTTGCCGAATCACGTCGGTAAATCGAATTAACGGCCGACATGTAGGTGGTGTCAAGGTAATCGTAAAGCACCCTCTCCCTACGCTTCGAATCAATCCGACTGTCATGCAATTCCGTCCCGCTACACGCCAGCAAATCGCCCCGAACGTGCTCGTGGCCTAACAATGCGGATTGACAACAGCTGAGCATCGTCTTTTGCCTACCATAATGCCCAAAGGCGGCTACCGAAAACGTATACCCGCGCACCCCATCCACTGAAAGGCCAGCGGCTTGCAAGATGCGATTGCTAGCCTGATGGCAGACCCCGTTGAAGAGGTAACACGAAACGCCGGCTTTCTCATTCGGTTCGGCGATCGCATCGGCCCTTTCAGTGCTGCCAGTGCCCTGTCGAAGGGTCGCGCCTCCAGCCTTTCCACCCCAGCAACCCCATCCCTTAGCGCCAGTTCCACATTCAATATATGTGTGGTCCGCAGCTTTGAGCGCCAAAATAGTGGGGTAGTGCTTAACGATCAAAGTTCCCATATCAGCGTCCTTGTTCAAAGAGCCCATTGATTGATCATTGGCTACCTGCCCCTAACTAAACCGATCCTGTATGTGGCTCACTGACCGCATCCTTCAGCCTCTACTCACTGCAACTTACCTCGGCGTGGCTCGAATTCCCCAAGCACATACAGCAGGCGCAAGAATTGCTGTAATTTAAACTCGGTCTAATCTGATCTGGGGAAATCAGCGACCGCCATGCCAAAGATGGTGGCAAAACAGCAAACACTCTCAGTTTGCGTTTGCTAGGAGAATCCAAGGCTCAGGCCCGGAGTCAATCCGACCTCCCCCTCTCCGCCAAGCCCCATAGGGCTTCCCTAGCTGCTGTCAATCACAGGCGATCTGGCTCACGATCACGCGCGTTGGCGGCTGGCCAAGATGCATCCAACTGCCCGGCATGGAACCGCGCCAGCACCGCCGGCCAGAACGCCAACGCACGTGCTTGCTGGGCTTTGAGACGGTTCGGAATGCGACCTCGACGAGGTCGGTCGACCACGGGGTTGGCGCTGACGACGGCGTGCCGCGTCGGCAAGGGCTTGGGTGACGCGCGGCCCAGGCTGTTGAGATCCACGAGGTTGTCCAAAGCGTCCGCCAGCGCCGCGATCGGCACGAGCCACTGGCCGCCCATCTTTCTGAGGCCTGGGACGATGGCACCGTTCGCGAGTTGCTCACGCGTCTGCTCGTAGCTCCCTGCCCCCGTGCGCCCCAACACACGCGCGACGTCTTCGACGGTCAACATGAGCTTCCCGGGGAACATTTCGCGCAACAGCGGCAGCATGCCGCTCATCTGCCTGGGAAAATCTTGGGAAAAACCATCCTTGGAAACCCCTGTTTTAGCCTGCACACAATGGCAAAGGGTTGGGTGGTCTCCCGCCCAACCCTTTGTTTTTACTTGCAAATACTGGTGCCGGAAACAGGAGTCGAACCTGCGACCTACGCATTACGAATGCGCCGCTCTACCGACTGAGCTATTCCGGCGTATCTGTTGTGTATCTGGTTGATTCTTTGCGATTTCCCGGCATGACGCCGGCCAAAACGGACGGAGATTGTAGGGCGCGACAGCGCGTGCGGTCAATCGACCAGCTGCACCCGAAGCTCCTTGGGCAGGGCGAAGACCATGCTTTCGGGCTCGCCGGACAGCTCGCGCACCGCACCGGCACCCAGCTCGCGCAGGCGAGCGATCACGCCCTGCACCAGCACATCGGGCGCAGAGGCGCCGGCGGTCACGCCGATGTGACGACGGGCCTCGACCCAGCGCGGGTCGATCTCGTCCGCGCCGTCGATCAGATAGGCCTCCACGCCCTCGCGTTCGGCCAGCTCGCGCAGGCGGTTGGAGTTGGAGCTGTTGGGCGAGCCCACCACCAGCACCAGGTCGCACTGTGCGGCGAGTTCGCGCACGGCGTCCTGGCGGTTCTGGGTGGCGTAGCAGATGTCGTCGTTGCGCGGGCCCTGCATCGCGGGGTATTTGCTGCGCAGCGCGTCGATCATGCCGCGGGTGTCGTCCACCGAGAGCGTGGTCTGGGTGGTGTAGGCCAGATTCTCGGGCTGGTCGACCTGCAGTGTGGCCACATCGTCCAGATCCTCTACCAGATAGATGCGACCGGCGCCCGCCTCCGCGCGCCACTGGCCCATGGTGCCCTCCACTTCCGGGTGGCCGGCATGGCCGATCAGCACCACGTCGCGGCCGGCGCGGCAGTGGCGAGCCACTTCCAGATGCACCTTGGTCACCAGCGGGCAGGTCGCGTCGAACACCTTGAGCCCGCGGCGGTCGGCCTCGGTGCGCACCGCCTGCGACACGCCGTGAGCGCTGAAGATCACGGTGGCGCCGTCGGGCACTTCGTGCAGTTCCTCGACGAACACCGCGCCGCGCGCGCGCAGGTCTTCAACCACGAAGCGGTTGTGCACGACTTCGTGGCGGACGTAGATCGGGGCACCGAGGGTCTCGATGGCGCGCTTGACGATTTCGATCGCGCGGTCGACGCCGGCGCAGAAACCGCGGGGATTGGCGAGCAGGATGTCCATGGATGGAATGATGGGGTAGTGGCGAGACGAGATGTCGCGTGCCGCGGCCGGCACTGGGCGGGAATTCAGGCCGACACGCAGGCCACGGCCCCGAGCGTCAGGGCGACGTGCCGGAGCCGGGGCCTGCAGTGCCCGAGGTCTTGTCGCGGCCGCTGGTCATGCCGAACACGACCAGCGCGATGGCACCGGCCACGATGCAGGCATCGGCGATGTTGAAGGAAGGATAGTAATACGCCTCCTTCCAGTGCCACTGGATGAAATCGACCACATGCCCGTGGCGGAAACGGTCGATCACATTGCCCAATGCGCCTCCGATCACCAGCGAGAACGGCAGCGCGCTGCGCCAGTCGTCGCGCGGCGTGCGCGCCAGCCAGAACACCAGCAGGCCGCAGATGGCGAAGGCCAGCGCCTTGAAGAACCACTTCTGCCAGCCGCCGGCATCGGCGAGGAAGCTGAAGGCGGCGCCGGGGTTGTAGCTGCGGTACCAGTTCCAGTAATTCTCGATCACCGGGACCGCCTGGTATTCCGGCAGCGAAGTCAGCACCCAGTGTTTCGACCACTGGTCGAGGACGATGACCAGGGCCGAGAGCAGCAGCCAGATCAGGGCGTTGGGTTTGGGGCGTGGGGTCATGGGGCGAATGAATCTCGAAAGAGTGGCTCGAACGCGGAATCAGGCGACGCAAGGTATGCCGTCGATCACGACGATGCCCCGGTCGTAGGAGCGGCTTCAGCCGCGACCCGATATCGGGTCGCGACATGGGCGACTGGCCCGCGAGGTCGCGGCTGAAGCCGCTCCTACGGGAGAACCGGGCGTCAGGGCTGGAGAAGGAACTTCAGAACCAGCGCCGCTCCTCGCCCGGACCTTCGACGTTGCTCACGCAGCGTCCGCAGATCTCGGGGTGCTCGGGGTGGCTGCCGACATCGGCGCGGTGGTGCCAGCAGCGGGTGCATTTGGGCTTCGCGCTGAGACTCGCCTGCACTCGCGGTGCGCCGCTCTCGCTGGTGGTCACAACGACATCGCCGCTGATCAACAGGAAGCGCAGCTCGTCGGCCAGCGGCGCCAGCCACTCGGCGTCTTCGGCGCTGCATGCGATCGCGATCTCGGCCTCCAGCGCCGCACCGATCTCGCCGCTGGCGCGCATCGGCTCCAGCACCTTGGCCACCTGTTCGCGCAGGGCGAGCAGGCGGTCGAAACGCGCGCCATTCAAGGCGGCGTCTTCCGGCAGCGGCGCCAAGCCCTCGTACCACGTCGCGAACAGCACATGCCCCGCACGGGGGCCAGTGTCGGTGTTGGCCGGCAGGTGCTGCCACATCTCGTCGGCCGTGAAGCTCAGGATGGGCGCGACCCAGCGCACGAAGGCCTCGGCGATGCGGTACATCGCGCTCTGCGCGCTGCGCCGGCCGGGCGAATCCTCGCGCATGGTGTACAGGCGGTCCTTGGTCACGTCCAGATACAGCGAGCCCAGGTCGACGCTGCAGAAATTCACCAGCGCCTGCACCACTTCCGGGAAGTCGTAACGGCGGTAGGCATTGGCGATCTGGTGCTGCAGCGCATCGGCGCGATGCACCGCCCAGCGGTCCAGCGCCACCATGTCTTCCAGCGGCAGCAGGTGCTGCGCCGGGTCGAAGCCGTGCAGGTTGCCGAGCAGGAAGCGCGCGGTGTTGCGCAGGCGACGGTAGATGTCGCCGCTGCGCTTGAGGATGGTGTCGGAGACCGACATCTCGTTGCGGTAGTCGGCGGCCGCCACCCACAGGCGCAGCACGTCGGCGCCCATCTGGTCGATGACCTTCTGCGGCTCGACCACGTTGCCGAGCGACTTGGACATCTTCTTGCCGTGCTCGTCCACCGTGAAACCGTGGGTGAGCACCTGGCGGTACGGCGCGTGGCCGTCCATCGCGATGCCGGTGAGCAGCGCGCTGTGGAACCAGCCGCGGTGCTGGTCCGAGCCTTCCAGATACATGTCGGCCGGCTTGTGCAGGCCGTCCTGCGGGCGCTGCGCGAGCACGCATTCGTGACTCACGCCGGAATCGAACCAGACATCGAGAATGTCGCGCACCTTGTCGTAGTCGCCGGCCTGTTCGCCGAGCAGTTCAGCGGCATCCAGCGCATACCAGGCATCCGCGCCCTCGCGTTCGACGCGCTCGGCCACCGCACGCATCAGCGCCGGAGTATTGGGATGCGGTTCGCCGGTCTCGCGATGCACGAACAGCGCGATCGGCACGCCCCAGGTGCGCTGGCGCGAGATGGTCCAGTCCGGGCGGTTCTCGATCATGCCGGTGATGCGCGCCTGGCCCCAGTCGGGGAACCACTCCACCTGCTTGATCGCATCGAGCGCATCCGCACGCAGGTTCGCCTGATCCATCGAGATGAACCACTGCGGCGTGGCGCGGAACGCGACCGGCGTCTTGTGCCGCCAGCAGTGCGGGTAGCTGTGATGCAGGGTGAAATGCGCCAGCAGCGTGCCGATGCTGCGCAGCGCGTCGACGATCACGCCATTCGCCTTCCACAGATGCAGCCCGGCCAGCGGCACATCGCCATCGGCGGTCGGGAACGGCGGCGTGGACGGCAGGTACACGCCCTTGCCGTCGACCGGATTGAGCTGCGCGGCGGTGTATTGCTCGACGAGGCCGTATTTCAGGCCGACGGTGAAGTCTTCCTGGCCGTGACCGGGCGCAGTGTGCACCGCGCCGGTGCCGTCCTCGGCGCTGACGTGGTCGCCGAGGATCAGCGGGATGTCGCGTTCCGCATAGAAGGGGTGTGCGAGCACCACGCCTTCCAGCGCAGCGCCCTGCGCGCGGCCGAGCACCAGAACCTCCTCGACGCCGTAGCGCTTCAGCGCCTTCTGCACCAGCGCCTCGGCCAGCACCAGCAGACGGCGGCGGCCGTCGTGCGACGGGCCTTCGACCAGCGCGTACTCCAGCTCCGGGCCCAGCGTGACGGCGAGCGACGCCGGCAACGTCCACGGCGTGGTGGTCCAGATCGGCACCGCGACGTCGCTGCCGTCCTCCAGCGCCACGCCGAATTTCGCGGCGAGTGCGTGCGCATCGCGCGCGGCGTAGGCCACGTCGATCGCCGGGGAATCCTTGTCCATGTATTCGATCTCGGCCTCGGCCAGCGCCGAGCCGCAGTCGAAACACCAGTGCACCGGCTTCACGCCGCGCGCCAGATGGCCGCGTTCGACGATCTTCGCCAGCGCGCGCAGCATGTCCGCCTCGTAGCGGAAATCCATGGTGCGATAGGGATTGTCCCAGTCGCCAAGCACGCCAAGACGTATGAAATCCGCGCGCTGCAGCTCGATCTGCTCGGCAGCGTATTCACGGCAGCGGACGCGGAATTCGGCAGCGTCGATCTTCTGGCCCACCTTGCCGAATTTCTTTTCGACCTGCAGCTCGATCGGCAGGCCGTGACAATCCCAGCCCGGCACGTAGGGCGCGTCGAAGCCGGCCATCAGCTTCGACTTCACCACCAGGTCCTTGAGGATCTTGTTGACCGCGTGGCCGATGTGGATCTTGCCGTTGGCGTAGGGCGGGCCGTCGTGCAGCACGAAGACCGGCCGGCCCTGCGCATGCGCACGCACCTGCGCGTACAGCCCGTCCGCCTGCCAGCGCGCAAGCGCCTGCGGCTCGCGCTTGGGCAGGTCGCCGCGCATCGGGAACTCCGTCGCCGGCAGAAGGATGGTGGATTTGTAGCGATTGCTGTCCTGTTCGCTCACGCGCTGACCTGTTCGATGGTGTTCGGTTCTGACGGCTGCGGCGACGACGCCTGCAGGATGCGCCGCGCTTCGGCGGCGTCGCGGTCCATCTGCACGACGAGCGCCGGCAGATCGGGGAATTTTTCCTCGTCGCGCAGCTTGGCGACGAATTCGACCTCGATCCGGCGCCCGTAGAGGTCGCCGTCGAAATCGAACAGGTGCGCTTCCAGCAGCGGCTCCTTGCCGTCGACCGTGGGCCGCGTGCCGAAACTGGAGACCGACGGCCAGGGCGCATCACCCACGCCGTGCACCCAGGTGGCGTAGATGCCCTGCAGCGCCGGCACCTTGCCGCGGAAGCGCAGGTTGGCGGTGGGATAACCCAGCGTGCGCCCCAGCTGTTGCCCGCGCACCACGCGCCCGCCGATGGCGTAGGGACGGCCGAGCAGACGCGCGGCGGTGGCGAAATCGCCGGCCTTCAGCGCGGTGCGGATGCGCGTGCTGGAGACACGCTCGCCGTCGACCAGTACCGGCGCGATGGTGCCAGCAGTGAAGCCGGCGTCCGCGCCCATCGCCTGCAGCAGGGCGAGATCGCCCGCTCGGCCGCGACCGAAGCGGAATTCCGGGCCCACCCAGACTTCGCGCGCCTGCAGACGCTCCACCAGCACGCGCTGCACGAAATCCTCGGCCGACATCGCCGCCAGACGCGCGTCGAAACGCAGCAGGCCGATCACGTCCATGCCCATCGCGCGCAGGTCGCGCAGCTTGCCGCCCGGCAACTGCAGCCGCGGCGGCACGCCGTCGCGGGCGAAAAACTCGCGCGGCAAGGGTTCGAAGCCGAGCGTCGCCGCGGCCACGCCCAGCGCGTGCGCGCGGCCGAGCGCGTGGCGCAGCAGCGCGCGATGGCCGAGGTGCAGGCCGTCGAAGGCGCCGATGCAGACCACGCTGCCGTCGGGGCAGAGCGGCGCGGCATCAGCGGCGCGGCCGTCCGGATCGCGGAAAATGCGTGTCATCGGGGGGTCATGAGAAGGCTGGACCGACGGCGGACACGACCGGTCCGACGCCGCAGGGGCATGGTGGGCAGAATGACCCCCGAGTATAGCCGGCGCGACCGGTCGGCACGACGCGTCGGCATCGCACCACCCGGCCAGTCCGGGCTCCGGCCGAGCGCTGCAGGCCTGCCGGCCGCGTCAATGACGCAGATCGCGCGGGCGCAGGCCCAGCACCAGCAGCACCAGGCCGTAGGTCAGCGCGCCCGCGGCAACCGCCACCAGCAGCCAGCCGGCGCGATGCCAGGGGTCCGCGATCGCGGTCCAGTCGCCCACCCAGGCATCCAGCGCCAGCACCACCACGGTCATCGCCGCACAGCCGAGGGCGATGCGCAGCAGATGCTTCGCCCAGCCGGGCTGCAGGCGCAGCAGGCCCTGACGACGCAGCGCGCGCCACAGTGCCCAGGCATTGAAGATGCCGGCCAGCGCGGTGGCCAGGGCAATGCCGCCGTGCGCGCCCTCCACGCCGTAGTGCCACAGCGGGAAGGTGATCGCGATGGTCAGGCCGACGTTGACCAGCACGGTCTGGATCGCCGCGCGCATCGGGGTTTTGGTGTCCTGTCGCGCATAGAACGCGGGCGACAGCACCTTGCTCAGCATGAACGCCGGCACCGCGATGCTCATCGCACTCAGACTGATCGCCGCCATCCGCGTGTCGCGGGCGGTGAACTCGCCGCCCTGGAAGACCACCGCGGTCAGCGGCTCGGCCAGCAGCAGCAGGCCCAGCCCCGCCGGCACGCCGGCCAGCAGCGCCAGGCGCAGGCCCCAGTCGAGGGCGGCGGAATAACCGTCAGCGTCGGTGGCGGCATGCCGGCGCGAGAGATGCGGCAGGATCACCGTGCCGATAGCCACGCCGAACAGGCCCAGCGGGAATTCGATCAGCCGGTCCGACAGATACAGCCAGGTCTGGCTGCCGGTGACCAGCAGCGAGGCGAAGATGGTGCCGACCAGCAGGTTGAGCTGGGCCACGGACGAGGAAAACAGCGTCGGCACCATCAGCTTCGCCACGCGGCGCACGTCCGGGTGGCGAAAGCCCGGCTTGAGCCGCGGGCGCAGGCCGAGCCGGCCCAGCGCCGGCCAGAGCACGATCAGCTGCAGGATGCCCGCGGCCAGCACGCCCCAGGCCAGCGCCTTCACCGGTTCGGCGAAACGCGGCGCCAGCCACAGCATGGCCGCGATCACGACCAGGTTGTGCAGCACCGGCGTGACCGCCGGCAGCGCGAAGCGGCCGAAGCTGTTCAGCACCGAGGCCGCCAGCGCCATCATCGAAATGAACAGCAGATAGGGGAAGGTGATGCGCAGCATGTCGACGATCAGGCCGAACTTCTCCGGCTCGTCGATCGAACCCGGCGCGAACAGGCCGGCGATCACCGGCGCTGCGAGCACGCCGATGCCGCAGACCACGAAGACCACGGCGAAGAGCGCACCGGCCATGCGGTCGATGAACTCCTTCACCGCGGCCTGGTCGCCGCGTTCGCGCAGCTCGTTAAGCACCGGCACGAAGGCCATCTGCACCGAGCCCTCGGCGAAGATCCGGCGCAGGTAGTTGGGGATGCGGTAGGCGATGACGAAGGCGTCCATCGCCGGGGAGCTGCCGAACATCTTGGCCTGCAGCATGTCGCGCACGAAGCCGGCGATGCGCGAGAGCAGGGTCATCGCGCTGAAGATCGAGGTGGAGCGCAGCAGGCCGCCGCCGCGCTGGCCCGGGGGCTTCACCGGAGCGGGCGCGGCCTCGGCCGCGGGAGGCGGCGCGGCGGGTGAGTCCGGGCGCTCGGGGGGAGCGGACGGCGGCGTCGGGCTGTCGTTCGGTGCGCTCATGCCGACAGTCCTGCGGCGGGGGCCGTGCGGCGCAGGCCGGCGGCCGGCAACGGAATGGGACGCGCAGCGCGCGCGCGCGCGCGGCCACGCGACGCGGTCGAGGCCGCGCCCGGCAGCCTCCGGGCCATGCCGGCCACCGCCCCTTTCGAGGCGCGCCCGCACCAGCCGCAGGGGAAGACCCGGCGGACCCGCCGCGGGTTGACGCAAACTACTGAATCGCCCATACTTTTCTGTCTAGCCGTCCGAGTGCGGCAGTTTACCTTCCCGCCCACCCTTTCAACCGCTTCCGGCGATACGCCGGCAGCGTCAACCAGACACCCCAGGATTCCATCGTGGCCAACATCAAGTCCGCCAAGAAGCGCGCCAAGCAGACCGTCGTGCGCAACGCCCGCAACACCGCCCAGCGCTCCATGCTCCGCACGTCGGTCAAGAAGGTGCTGAAGGCGCTCGATGCCAACGACGCCGCCGGCGCCGAGGCTGCCTTCGCCGTGGCTCAGCCGATCCTCGACCGCTTCAGCGCGCGCGGCCTGATCCACAAGAACAAGGCTGCCCGCCACAAGAGCCGCCTGACCGCCCGCATCAAGGCGCTCAAGGCCGCCAGCTGATCCGCCGAAGCCCAGGCCGGCATGGCCTGAGCCGTGCAGGATCCGCAGCGCAGCGCCGGCCATCGGCGTTGTAGCCTGCAGCCCAAGCAAAAACCCGGCTTCTGCCGGGTTTTTCGCGTGTGTGGCGTTGAAGACGACAGCATCCTTGCGCTGCAGCGGGTGGCCGCTGGACATGCTCGGCGCAGTGACACTCTGCAGCGGCAACGCATGCCAGACAGGCCTATGCGGCCTGTAGAGCCAAGCGCAGCTCGGCTGCTTCCTGTCGTGGTCTATGGCCAGGGACACCCCCAGCGGAGCTTCGCTCCGCTCTACGCAGGCGAGGCGAAAAGACGCGTCAGGCATCGGGCGCGGCGGGAGCGGCGCCCTGAAGCTCGGCCTCGCGCTGCGCTTCGCGCAGTCGGTCGAAGAAGTCCTGCACCTGCAGCATGATCGGCCAGGTGCCTTCGCGCGAAATCGCCGAGACCATGAACCACGGACCGGTCCAGCCCAGCTCCTCGATGATCTCGGCGGCGCGCGCGGCGGCCTCGTCCTCGAACATCAGGTCGGCCTTGTTGAGCACCAGCCAGCGCGGCTTGTCGAGCATGGCCGGGTCGTGCTTGCGCAGCTCGCGCTCGATCGCGCGGACCTGCTCGGCGGGCGAGGCGTCGACGATGCCCTCCATCGGCGCCATGTCGACCAGATGCAGCAGCAGCCGCGTGCGCTGGACGTGACGCAGGAACTGCGCGCCAAGCCCGGCGCCGTCGGCAGCACCTTCGATCAGGCCCGGGATGTCGGCGATCACGAAGCTGCGGTGCGCTTCGACGCTGACCACGCCCAGGTTCGGATACAGCGTGGTGAACGGATAGTCCGCGACCTTCGGCGTGGCCGCCGACACCGCGCGGATGAAGGTGCTCTTGCCGGCATTCGGGAAACCGAGCAGGCCCACGTCGGCCAGCAGCTTGAGTTCGAGCATCAGCGTGCGCTGCTCGCCCTCGTGCCCGGGCAGCGCCTTGCGCGGCGCGCGGTTGACCGAGCTCTTGAAGTGCATGTTGCCGAGCCCGCCCTTGCCGCCCTGCGCCACCAGCAGGCGCTGGCCGTGCCGGGTAAGGTCGCCGATCACCTCGTCGGTCTCGACATTAGTGACCACCGTGCCCACCGGCACCACCACAGTGAGGTCTTCACCGCCCTTTCCGTACATCTGCCGGCCCATGCCGTTCTCGCCGCGCTGCGCGCGGAACACGCGCTGGTGGCGGAAATCGACCAGCGTGTTGAGATTCTCGTCGGCCTGCAGATACACACTGCCGCCGTCTCCGCCATCGCCACCGTCCGGCCCGCCCAGCGGAATGAACTTCTCCCGCCGGAAACTCACGCAGCCGTTGCCGCCGTTGCCGGCGATCACCTGGATGTCTGCTTCGTCGACGAGTTTCATGGCTGTTCGGGAATCGGGAATCGGGAATCGGGAATCGGGAATCGGGAATCGGGAATCGGG